>Ga0335082_10002504_pt1 | contig 19780 bp, 13 predicted proteins | sample Lox_Sample_41_FD_206718 | JGI IMG/M metagenome (GOLD analysis project Ga0335082, IMG submission 206718) | Soil microbial communities from Loxahatchee National Wildlife Refuge, Florida, United States - Lox_Sample_4.1 | ecosystem: Environmental > Terrestrial > Soil > Wetlands | place: USA...
AGTTCTGTCGGTGCTTCGGTGCATCTCTTGCCGCGAGTGCCTGGAAGACCGCGGGAGCGAACTCGTCTGCTCCGGTTGCGGCGGGAAATATCCCCGCGTGAACGGGGTTGTTCGCTTTGTAGACGCTCAGCACTACGCGGGAAGCTTTGGCTTTCAGTGGCAGGTGCATGCGCGGACCCAACTGGACACAAGCGAAAGCAATCGTTCCGAGAAGGCATTTCGGAAACGCACGGGGTTCCGTCCAGAAGACCTGTCAGGAAAACTGGTCCTGGATGTGGGATGCGGCATGGGTCGTTTCGCCGACGTCGCCACGAGGTGGGGAGCCCACGTCGTGGGGATCGATCTAAGCCTGGCAGCTGACGTGGCGGCGAGAAATCTTGCAGGCCGTGACGCAGCGATCTTCCAGGCGGATGTTTTCCAGCTCCCGTTTGCTCCGGAGACCTTCGATTTCATCTACAGCATCGGCGTGCTTCACCATACGCCCGACTGCGAGCGGGCGTTCAAAGTGTTGCCGCCTTTGCTGAAGCCCGGCGGACGCGTCGCGATCTGGCTCTACAGCGGGTACAACGCCTGGTACAAGATGAGCGACGTTTACCGGAAAGTAACGCGCCGGATGCCGCCTCGCCTGCTACATGTACTCTGCTACGGCGTGGTGCCACTGTATGGCATTCATGTCGTGCTGAAGAAAATTCCGCTGATCGGGCGTCCTGCCAGCGGAGCACTCGCCTACATGATTCCGATGGCTTTCCACCCCGAGCGCAGATGGAGAATCCTGGATACGTTCGATTGGTACTCGCCCTGGTATCAGTCCAAGCACACATACGAAGAGGTATTCCGCTGGTTCGAAAGTTGCGGGCTTGGCGATCTCAGAGTCATCGAGCAGCCCATTGCGGTCCAGGGCCGCAAACCCGTTTCTCTGGCCCCTTCGACCTTTCACGAAGAAAAGGAGATCAGCCAGTGTGCGGGATAGCTGGCATGGTCGGAAGGCGCGGCGAAGACGTCGATGCTGGCGTGGTGAGACGGATGTGCCAGACGATTGTCCATCGGGGTCCTGACGACGAGGGGATCTACGCGCGGGGTCCGGTCGGGCTCGGCATGCGTCGCCTCAGTATTATCGACCTCTCCGGCGGCAGGCAGCCGATTCACAATGAAGATCAGACCGTCTGGGTAGTGTTCAACGGCGAAATCTACAATTTTCCTGAACTGCGGCGTGAACTCGAGCAGCGGAATCACACCTTCTACACGCACAGCGACACTGAAGTCATCGTCCACTTGTACGAGGAGATGGGCGCCGACTGCGTCAAGAAACTTCGCGGCATGTTTGCCATTGCCCTGTACGATGAGCGGAAGGGCTCTCTGCTGCTGGCGCGTGATCGACTCGGGAAGAAACCGTTGCACTACGTATTGGACGAGGGCCAGCTCTATTTTGGGTCCGAGTTGAAGACGATTCTCGCCGTGCGGCCCGACCTGGCGGAAGTCGATCCTGAGGGACTGCTGCAGTACTTCTACTTTGGATACATTCCCGATTCCCGCACCGCGTTCAAGGACATCCGCAAATTGCCGGCGGGACACCTCATGGAATTCCGCGCTGGAGAAATCAAAGTTCGCCAGTACTGGGAATTGCCCGAATACGGCACGCACCCCGCGATCAGCGAAGAGGAGTGTCTAGAGGAACTGGAGCGGCGGCTGCTCGAGGCGGTCAGTATCCGGCTCATTAGCGATGTGCCGCTCGGGGCGCTTCTGAGCGGAGGAGTGGATTCGTCCATCATCGTGGCTTTGATGGCGCGCGCATCCACCAAGCCGGTACAGACGTTCTCGATCAGCTTCCGAGAAGAGCACTTCAATGAGTCGGAATATGCCCGCCAGGTGGCGGAGAGATTCGGCGCCGATCATCACGAACTGATACTCAACCCGGATCTCGAGGAGACGCTGAACTATCTCTCAGGGATGATGGAAGAGCCGTTTGGCGATTCGTCGATGCTACCTACCTACTTCGTGTGCCGGATGGCGCGCCAACACGTCACAGTTGCACTTTCCGGAGATGGCGGCGATGAGTTGTTTGCCGGGTACGACCGCTATCTCACAGCGATGCAGCGGCCGAAGCTCGATCCTCTGCAGCGGTTGCTGGGGCCAATCTACCGCGATCGCATTCACGGGCTGATTCCCGCCGGTGTGTATGGCAAGAATCTGGCATGGAATGTTTCACTCAACGATCGCGACCGTTATCTGGATGGGCTTTCTTATCTCCCCGCGTTACATCGTGAGCGCGATCTGTTCACACGAGAATTCCTGGAAAGCGCAGAAGGCTTGCCATGTCCCTTGCTCGAATGGCAGCGTCTCTATGATCAAGCCCCGGCGCGCGACCGGTTGAGCCGCTTGCTCTTTCTCGACACGAAAACCTATCTGAATGGCGACATACTCACCAAGGTTGACCGTATGAGCATGGCGACCTCGCTCGAAGTGCGCGTGCCCATGCTGGATCACGAATTCGTGGAATGGGTGACGTCTTTGCCGGTGGAATGGAAATATCGAGAGGGATCACGAAAGCAGATATTAAAGAAGCTGGCGGAGCGGCTGGGAGTTCCGAAAGAAGTGATTTACCGCAGGAAGCAAGGGTTCCAGTTGCCCCTGGCGGAGTGGATGCGGAGCGGTGTTAAGTCGAGGTTCTGGGAGATTCTGCTCGAACCTCGGACACTCCAGCGCGGGTATTTCAAGCCCGCGGCTCTCCAGGCCGTGATTGACGAGCACGTCCGCGGACGGCGCAACCGGTCGGGTATGCTGTGGCGCATGCTCGTGCTGGAGCTGTGGCACCGGAACTTCATGGAAGCCCGCTCGAATTGGGCACTTCCGCGACGGGCTCCCGAGGTCCGCAATAGCGAAGTCCGGCTTCCGCTTCGCCAGACCGAGACACAGCCGCAGCCTGGAGTCGGCACAAACTAGGTTCGCTGGCCGCTGCAGCGCGTTGAACATGTCGACGAATCCTTCCAATGCCCAAGCAGCGAGCGCCCGCAGTCTGGCGCCGGTGTTTGTGTTGGGGTGCGTTCGGTCTGGAACGACCCTGCTTTATCACATGCTGTTGTCGGCGGGAAATTTCGCCGTCTATCGCACCGAGTCCGCCGTACTGAACCTACTGGAGCCGCGCTTTGGGGACTTATCGGTGGACCGCAACAAGCGGAGCCTGATGAATGCGTGGTGTGAGAGCCGGCTCTTCACGGCATCTGGCCTCGACAAGGAGGCGATCACCACAAAAGTAATGAACGAGTGCAAAAACGGGGGGGATTTCCTGCGTATCGTAATGTCGGAGATCGCCCGCACGCAGGGTGTGCAGCGCTGGGCTGACACTACCCCAGAACATCTGCTATATCTGCACCGCATCAAACAGACCATTCCGGATGCGCTCGTAATTCACATTATTCGCGACGGACGCGATGTTGCTCTCTCGAGTGACAAACAGGGATACATCCGGCGTCTGCCCTGGGACCGCACGCCTTCCAAGATGGCGGCGGGACTCTACTGGGACTGGATGGTAACCAAGGGCCGCTGTGATGGACGCGAACTGGGCGGGGACTATATCGAGGTGCACTTCGAGGACCTCATCCGCGAGCCCCGACAAGTACTGGCCCGGCTCGGACAGTTCATCGGACAGGATCTTGACTACGAGCAGATCTTGCGCGTTGGCATCGGTTCCGTGAGCGCTCCCAACACATCCTTTGGTAGTGGCGCTAATTTCAACCCGGTGGGACGCTGGCACGGCGGATATACCGATCAAGAGCTCGCACTGTTTGAAAGTCTTGTTGGAAGTACGCTGGAGGAGAATGGCTATGAGCTTGCGAATAAGAATTGCGATTTCAACCGGAGCGAAGTTCGGTTCATGCGGGCCACGTATCGGGCGTACTTCAATATGAAGTTATATCTGAAAGCGAATACGGTGCTGGGAAGGCTGCTGGTGACGCGCGATCTCTCCTGGGCTTAACAGTCCGTTCACTTGCAGGGCACGGAGGCCAAATGCGGAGCAAACTCGCTCCCTTGTGGAATTTGAACAGATCGATCGAAGTATTCAGGTGCATCCACGAAACGGAGCAATGGCTGCCGTTGAGTTGTGCTTATCTGGGTTTTCGGGATTTGACGTATCCGTATCCGTTGCGCATTCGAGGAATGCGGCCCGTGATGCTCAAAGAGGTCAGTGATGTTTGGGCCTTCTGGCAGATTTTCCTGCGCCGGGTTTACGAAATCACTGGAGGGGAGAAGACCGTTCTCGATGCGGGGGCGAATATTGGGTTCTTTACTTTGTGGGCCGCTCGGTTAGCCGCGGGCGCCAGGATTTTCTCCATCGAACCTGCTCCTGAGAGCTACGACCGCCTCCGCGAAAACGTCCGCGCCAATGGTTGGGAAGACCGAGTCTCTTGTCTTCAGTTCGCCCTGGCAGGGGTCTCAGAGACGCGCATGGTGAAGATGGGAAAGCCGAAAAGTCAGGCGCGGCGGGTGCTTTCTTATGATTCGAACGCAAGCGAGCCGATCGCCGCCGTGACGACCAAAACTCTCGCCCAGGTATTTGAAGAGCAAGGCATCGATTCGCTCGACGTTTTGAAAATGGACATTGAGGGCGGCGAATACGAGACACTGTTGTCCGCGCCGTCCGCGGTTCTTAGGAAGATTGGCCGAATCTCGCTCGAGTACCATCCTGATGTTGAGGGATACACGACCGAACAACTGCTAACATTTCTGGCGCAGCAGGGGTTCACCCTGAAAACGAATATCTGCAATCGAGACGGATTCGGGCTGGCTCTTCTGGAGAATTCTGCGCGCGCGAACGCACCGTCAGTCGCGCCTGTCAGCCAATAGATATTGGTAAAAATCGAATACTTCCTGAAGGCTGCTCTCGTCGGCGGGAGTGCGCTCCTTGCGAGGCATGGGCCTTTGCAGTTCCGCTTCGATTGCACTGAGAAGTGCAGTGAGATCTGATTTCGGAATCAGTCGGATACCCGCGGGGCGCATGGCATTGTCGGTGGCGATCACGGGTGTTCCTACTTGCATGGCCTCACGGACGGAGATGGCGTCTCCGTCGTACCATGTGGTTCGCAGCATAATGCGCGCGCGTGTGATTGCTTCGATCGTGGCTCCATGGGCGACGTCGCCGGGCAGCAAAACACTTTCATCAGATCGGCGGGCCTTGATTCTTGCCCGAATTTCTTTCTCGATACTTCCCGAACCGAGTAGAACCAGGCCGACTCGAGGAAATCTTTCGCGCAGGTTTGCGACAGCATCGATCTGCAGAGGGAGGTCATACTCCGGTTCGAGTTGGCCGGCGGAAATCAGAACAGGATCGTGCGTCGCGAAGAATGCACCGAGCTCGTCCGGGAATGAACATTGCGAATTCTCATCGCTGAGGAAAGAGTACGGCGAGATGACCCGAGCGCGGTCGGGGGAGACTCTCAGTTGTCGAAAGAAACCCATGATTTCCTCATTGACTGCGATCAAGCCGTCAAACCGGCGCAGTACTACGCCAGCCAGTGAATTGCGGCCAAGGGACATTCCCTCCGGCGTAGAAGGAAACCCTCCGGAGTGGAAGGTCATGACCGATTTCACGCCCGGGCGGAGCGTGCAAGCGAAGCTCAGAGCGAGAATGCGGTTGGTAAGTCTTCCCCCGAAATGTTGATGGACGATGTCATATCGCAGTGACGCGAGCAACTGGAGAAGTTGAACGGCATTGGATGGGTAGTAGACGTCATCCGTTTCTGCATTGCGATGGCGTGTGACGTTAATTACCGCGCATGGAATACCCCGCTTGCGCAGGAAAGAGCGAATGGCCACGAGATTTGTCTGCACTCCGCCGTAAGGCGGCGGATACGGTCCGAGCTGAAGCACTTTCATCGTGGGTCAGAAGATCGGGTGCAAGAATTGGTGGCCACGAAAGCGCCTGTTCTCAACGTACACCTCTGGTCGCGGCCTCAACGGCATCGATATCGGCGCCGATGTCTTTCTTGTCAGTCGATGCGTGCTTGAACCTGCTGGCCGGCGACAGGTGATAGTCGCCCCCATTCCCATCTTTTGGGTTGATGAATCCAACGTCCGCCAACTTTCCCAGCGCCGCGTTGTCCTTCGGTAGAGCTCCGGCTCCAATGACGACGTTGTTGCGAAAGGTATAGGAAGAAAAGCACGAGTGCATCACCAGTTCGAGCGATTTGCCCCCCGCGCCAGCCGCGCAATTCTTTTGGGGACCACCGCCCGTCGACGTAGCGGGCCTTCCTCCTGCAGTAAAGATACTGTTGGTTATCGAAATCCGGGATATTCTCGGATCTACAAGTGGACCACCGATATTGAATAGAACTCGCGGCGGGAGAGCAGTAACGTGATCGATGCTGAGATCGTGCAACGGCGTGGCGGCGGTCACACCTGGGGCTGTAGAAATCTGGGCAAACACACCGCGTCCTCTGTAGAGGTCGGACTGAATGTCGTCAACGACAATGTCGTGAATGCTGTAACGCCCGCCGTCCTTGGCCGCTCCTTTGTTGTCTGAGAGACCGTTCCCGATCTGCAGGCCGCCGGCTACATGGCTGATTGTGATGTTACGAATGGTAATGTCCAGGACTTCGCAGGTGGGGCAGACGTTGAGGTTGCCTTTCGCCTGGTTCTTCGGTCCCATCAGAATGGCAAAGCCAAACTGAGAAAATCCGCCCCAAGAGCCCTCCAGGATGTTGCCTTCGAACAAAACCCGACGCGCGTTCTTGAGCTCAAACAGGTTCTTGACGATGAAGGGATTCCCGTCGACGCCGCCCACGAATCCCGGTTGTCCCGGCAACCAGGTCATGGGCTTGAACAAGTGGTTGTGTCGGATTTCAATGTCCGTGGGAGTTGTGGTGGCAGCCCCTCCGCCATGAATGATGCATTCGCCCGCTGCTTCGAGGAAGTTATTCTCGATCTTGAACGGGCCCATCGGGTCATCGCCCGCTCCTCCCGCCACCGCTTGCGAGTCTACGCATCCACCCGTCTTGGCAACGCAGTGGAAGTCGGAGAAATATGAATCAATGACTGCGGCATAGCGGATGTGACTGAGCATGACGCCGCGGACCGTTTCGTTTTGAGCGGTTCCGTGAATCCACATGCGGTCGAAGATCAGATGATCGGCTGCGCCTTTGTCGGGACCGATCAGGTCATAAATTACGGCGCGCGATACTGCGCGTGTGACCTCCAGACCGATGAGCCGATAGTGATTGGCTCCCGGTTCGATCGTGATGGGTCCTGAGCCGGCTTTGCCATCGAATTCAAATTTCGCAAGCACGTTTTCGGCGGAGGGACACGGGTACGCAGGTCGTCCGGGGAGCGATGTGACTCCCGCATAGCAAGGGGTCAGCCGAGTGCCTTCCGGCGGGAGCTTGGAATCGGGAGAGCTGGTTCGAATAATGATCCAATGCGCATCGTCACACTTCTTGGCGGGCAACGAGAGCCGGCCGAAGGTAGCTCCGGCCTGCAACTCAATGGTGTCTCCACAGGATGCCTGAGCGACGGCCTGCGACGGATCGTCGCCAGTGTGTACTCGGACAGTTTTTCCCGGAGCTGGCGTATGGCGCAGAGAACTCCGTACGTGTTCGCGGGGTAACTCGGCCGGGCCATCAAATCCCGCTTTTGACGACTCTGCATCGACCGCTTGCCCTATCGCAACAGACATCGCCGGAAGAATGGTGAAAAAGGCAAGCGATAACACCGCCGAGGCGGATACCCGCCAAAAGCAAGGTTTCATGAGTGGATCCGTCTCCCACAACAATTACGACAGAGCTGTCTTTTGCATCAATGGCTGAGGCCGAGTGGTGAGTTCGTAACCAAGCTCTTCCATTGTCGCGCCCCAGGCATGTTCGATTGCGGAGATTGATTTCGGGGAGAGTTTCTCCTGCCAACCGCCAGACTTGGCGGCGCCCACAAAACGAATATCCTGGCGGCTCCTCTTGGTATGATGCCATTTCTTGGACTGCTTTTCTTCCAGCGAGCGCATTTTATTTGCTGAACTCAGCCGAACCGCCTGCTCGACCTCCGCGGGGCTCGAATTTATGCGTAACACGGGCAGCCACTTTGTAATTTCTCTCGCCGTATCGGCCTGCAAGTCTTCGTAGCGAGCGAGGTGAAATCCGGGCTTTCCTCGGCGCAGGCGAATCCAACTCAATACGTGATCTTCCCAGCAGCCTACGCGGTTCGCGTAAGGCACGATCTCGCCCTTGATAAACCGGGTTACGAAGTCGTCTACTGCAAAACCGTCCGCAATAATGCGCATCTTGAGTGCGTAATAGTAGAAGGAGACTGCGACATCGCGGGGATCACGAACGATATAAAGAACGCGTGGATATCGGGGATCAAAGCATTCGTGACTCATCAGCACTCGCGGTAAGGTCCGAAGAACGCGATCGGGAAACAGATAAATTGGCGGCACGCGTTGCCAGACATTGTCGAAGGTGACGGGATTACTCGGATTGAGCAGGTTGCCGACCAGGAAGCGGGACCACGTGTTGCCCGAGCGATAATAGCCGACCACATAGAGATCATTCGGCAAGACGGTTAAATTTCTGCCGGCATGCCTTCTCCCAAGAACTGCTGAGGTGATCCCTTTGACATAGCCTGTAATGCGACTGTCTTGCGTTGCGGTCCTCGAAGCCATGGTTCCCCCAGTTCGATGCGATCACACGATCGTAGCCAGTCAAAAGCGTGCTGCCAGATATCAGGGTCTGCCGACAGTGGGGCAGTCCGCATGAGCCGTATCAATACGAGCGGAGCGAGAGCGTGGGTCATAGCTCGCAACCAACCACCGCGAAAACCCGTAGCGACATGCCCACGCCGCCCGCTGGTCAGGTTCGGCATCTACCAAGTAGATGCGCTTTGCGTGCCGCCAGTCAGGGTCGTTGAGATTGAAATGCTTGGCCACAAACCCGGGACTATCGTGCAGGAAGACCAGCCCGGAAACGCAGGGGGAGGTGACCGCAGCTTTCACTCTTCGATAGGGTTCTCCCTGTTTCGAGACAAAGCGCACGGCGAACGCAAGCTGGCCGAGTTGGATGGCGCCGAGTGCAAGTAGGGCGACTGCGGCTCGGCGGGTTTGGCATCTTTCAATCAACAACTGCGCCCCGCGTGCCGCCAACAGAACCAAAGCAAAAAAGGCTTCGAAATGAAATCTCTCGCCAAAGAACACGGCATATCCGTAGGGATGAGCAAGGTATGCCAAGACCAATCCCACATATATAGCGGCCAGAATCCAGATTTCACGCCGATGCTGTTGCTCGCGGACTATTGCGTACCCGGCAAGGAGATGCAAGAAAGGAAAGGATCCAAGGAGCGTTTCCAGAAGCATGAAAGGACCGTGCCGCATCATGCCGTGAAGAATGACTCTGGGACTAAACGATAGCTCGAGTGGGGTATCGCTCCCCGCAGCCTCTGCATAAGGGGATACGAGCCAGCGACCGGTATAGACATGGTTGTAGATGAGGACACCCGCTATGGCCAGCGCACCAAACACCACGCCGACGGCCAATACTTGCGCCAGTTGCCGGCGATCCTGACGAGTACACCAGAGTGCCGCAATCGAAAGGACTGCGGTCAACACAAAGCCGGTGTACGGACGGACCTGCAGGCTGAAGGCGAGGCAGGCAAACATCGCCGCGTAATAACGCAATTTCCCTGTGGAGAGTCCGATGCTCAAACACAGGCAAGCAGTCGCACCCAATAGTGCGCATAGCGCGTGCGACATCATTCCGACGGAATTGATCAGATAAAAAGGTGATAGTGCAGCAAATAGTGCAGCGAGCAGTCCAGTCTTTCGTGAAAACCAGCGCCCGCCAATCGCTGCGACTACCAGCAACTGCAGAGCTCCGAAAATGGGATTGGCCAGCCAACGCGCTGAAATGAGATAACCCAACGACAGCACCAAGGGCCATCCCGGGGGAAATTTTGGAAACCATCCAGATGGCCGCAAGATGTGATTGGTAAAGAACAATTCAGATGGAGTGTCGCGCACATCGGTCGTGGCCCCGATCAGCGGGTCGACCATGATTTTGCCACTCCTGTATATGCGGGCCTGGAAAGAGTATCCGGACTCATCCGGGTTGAGCAGCCCTTGCGTAGCGAACCAACTTAGAGGGATCGCCAAAAGAATGAAACAGGCGATAACGGCTACCAAGGGAGGCCGGGGCAGAGCCACACCGGCCGGGAGTCCTTTTTCCTGGCGCAGGTACCACACCAGTGCGCCGAGAAGCAGGCCGTACTGCAGCAGCGCGAGAATGATCTCGAGATGCGCAATGTCGCGCACACTTCCGAAAACAAGGACAACAATGTACAGAACTACAGCGACTCCGAAAGTCCACGCTGCAGACCGCGGCGGCGGAGATTCACTGGTTGCCACTTGCCGGCGTTCCACCTGGAATGGGCTATGCAAGAGGGGTCGGGGAGTAACTACGGCTGCTGACAAATTATGTTGGACGGCAAGATCGCGTGTCAATCAGGCGGTGTGAAATTCTACGTCTTTTAACAAAGTGCCTTCATGCTGATGCGGATTCAGCCTCTGGTCAGTGCAGGAGTCGTTTCTTCTGCAAGGTCGTAGCCGAGGTCCTTCATGGTCTTTCCCCACTCCTTTTCAATAGTTCGTACCGCCATCGCCGAGAGCTTGCTTCTCCATCCACCGGCGTTTGCCTCGCGTACAAAGGGAATGTCCTGACGAGTCGAGCGCGTCAGCTTCCAATCGGATGATTGCTCTCTCTCCAGATTCCTCATCCGCGCTGCGGAACTCAGTTCAAGCGCCCGGCCCAGATCCTCCGTCCTTCGTTCAACGTTGAGAGCCGATGCAATCCTGGCCAGTGTGTCTATCGGCTTCGCCAGCATCTCTTCGTACCTCACGCTGACAAATCCGCTCTTACCGTTACGCGTGGCTTGCCAACTCCGCACATTTTGTTCCCAAGTTCCGAAGTCCGCGAAAAACCTGCCCCGAACGAACTCGGGAATGAATTCGTCCAGGCTTATGGTGTCGGGGATGTCTCTCCTTTTGATGCTGTAGTAATACGTGGAGACGGCAACATCTCTGGGATCACGCACAAAGTAGATGACTCGTGGGTACCTGGGATCGAAATATTCGTGACTCTTCAAGACGCGAGGCCGGGGTAGTGCACGCAGCCGGCGATCCGGAAGAAAGTAGATCTCGGGGATGAGCGATTCCAAATTTGCGAAGGTAATCTGCGTCTGTGGATTTAGGAGATTGCCGATCAGGAAACGGGCCCATGTATTGCCTGACCTTGGATAAGAGACGATAAATATATCGTCCGCAAAAACCGTCAAGCGCCTGCCCGCAGGATTCATGCCCAACGCAGCTCGAGTTATGTATCTCAGGCGATTCCAGACCATCGATGTTCATTCTCCGGCGCTGACACTGCTCGGCGCGATCGAAGTCTCTTTCTTTGGATAAGCAGAAATGATTTCGCTTGCAAGATTCTGAAGACAGAGTTGCAGGATGGAGAAGCATCGGCGAGTCGTTTCGATGTTCCCTTGATAAGGATCGGGTATCGCCTGATTGCGCCCTGCACCATTGGCATAAGCGCTCAGGAGAAAGATCTTCGGTCCCGCCTCCGGATAGAGCGTTTGAAGTTCAGCGATGTTCTGGAGATCCATGGCGAGAATCAAGTCTGCTCTCGCTATCAACGCTGGTGTTGTAGGCTGGGCGCGATGTGCATCCAGAGAAATCCCAAACTCGCTCGAGACCGCTCGGGCGAAGCTGTGCGCTTCACGCCCAGGCACAGCGTGAACTCCCGCGGACTCTACCGCAACGTCATCAATTCCACGTTCACCGAGAAGGCTCTTCAATATCGCTTCCGCCATCGGGCTTCGCATCAAATTGCCGTAACAAACGAAAAGAATTGAACGGACGCTTTCTGGTGGTGCCGAGTTCGAGTTGGCCTTGCCCGCACGAAATCCGAATGCTTGGCGGATTCGGAGGCTGGCATATTGTGAACGCGCTTCCGGAATTGCTCTTGAGTAGAGATCGACCTCTGTCTGCAACTTGAGAGGGGCGATCTTGCGGAGGCTGGACTTGAAAAGATTCGCCGCAAAGGATTTCACCCCACGCCAGCTTTCCGTGACAAAAGGAAGGGGGTCCCGCCACGACCATACCGCTTCCTTCGGCAGGAGGAAAAAATCGGCGATGGCACGAACCGACTCCCGCGCGAGCGAAGGCGTGGGGCCGACTCTTCCTTCGCTGCTGAACAAGATACTCTGCATTCTGTCGAAATAGCCTGGGGTCCAACGCCAACGCATCCCGACTGGGTAGTGGTCCGGCACCTCGGGTCGCTGACCATGGAGCACTTGCCAATAGTAGTAAGGAAAGTTAATCCCCGCCGCAATCGGAAACGAAAGCGAGCCCCAGAATCGTCCATTGACTTCCATTAGGACTGCATTTCCGCTCTCCGGGTCGAATCGGTACTCGACCATGGCGACTCCCTCCCATTCGAGTGCCCGGAGTAAGGACATGGATTGCCGTAGCAACTCGGGGTCGGGTGCCTCGGAAATGGCGAGAACCGCGATACCGCCGGCGACTGGAGCTTCTTTGAGCCGGCGGTGCTGAAACTTCGCAAGGCACTTACCTTTGTGGATCAAGATCTCTACCCCAACGCCGACTCCCGGGCAGTATTCCTGCAAAAGAACTGGACCCCACGCGTTCGCGCTGATAGCCGCAGAGAGCTTCTGCAGGTTGTGAAAATGGACGATGCGGAAACCGGCCGCACCTTTCTTCATCGGCTTCGCAATCAATGGGAATCGCAACTTGGGCGCGATCGCATCGAGTTCTTCAGCGGACGCAACCGTGCATGTGAAGGGTATCGGTATGCCGCACTGCTGTGCAGTTTCGAGTGTCAGCGACTTGTCCAGAACACGCCGGACGCAGAGTGGCGGAGGGCAGCCGACGCTCAAAAGCGGTTGCAGTTCGTAAAACAGATCGGCGAGCGCCGCGAGCGGCGGATCTCCCGCAGCCATGATGGTGTCGAATTGCCTCTCTTGCACCAGGCGGAGCAATGCCTGAGCGAAGCCAGCCGGGTCTGAACTCCGCGCGGGAAGGCGATGGAATTGCTGAACAGCGCGAGAACTGAGGCTAGCTTCTTCCGGTTGGAATGACGCCACATCCGCGGGAATACCATGCTGGCTCAGAGCCCGTGCGATCGGCACGCTGACCCGTGGGGCTGCCCCAAGAATGAGCACCGGACGATTTGTGACAGCCTGACTCGTCATGGTCACCAGAGTCGAAAGCGACGGAGCTATCCCTCTTCTAGAGCCATTACAATCGGATCTTTGACGCCCGTCCCCAGTTTCCCGACATCAAAGGCCCTTCCCGAAGAGTACGCCCAGGCCAGCGCGATGCCATAGACGATCCCACCGATTGACAGCTGTATCAAGAGTTGACCGATGTGGTGGGGAACAAACCAGCGTTGCAACAGCAGAAGCGCCCCGACAAATGGAATGCACAAGGCGAGCGGGAGTGCGAACGAACGATATACATAGGTTCTCAGGCCTATCCCAAGCAAGCGACAGACGTAAGGAGGCAAGAGAAATATCATTGTGATGCTGAGGGGGATGGCTGTCCCGATAGCGTCGCCAATAATGCCGTACGGGCGCACCAGAATGATGCTCAAAATCAGGTTGCAGATGCCTTCCAAGAGAACGACCCATGCCCATCCGTGATGTTTGGCCATTCCCCAAAGAACTCGGCCGGACGAAGACTGGGCACATAGCAGCGTCGTGGGATAGAGAAGGATCAAGAGTACGGGAAAGCTGGCGGGTACATATTTGGCGCCCACCCAGGCCTCGATGACGGACTTGCCCAGGATGGTGAACACTGCCGTAATCGGAAATATGATGAAAGAGCAGGCGCGATTGCCGAGAAGCAGGATCTTTTGCAATCCCTCCAGATCGCCTTTCGCCTGAGACTGGCTCGACATAGGTATGAACAACTGCGCCAGGCCGCTGACCAAATCAATGGAATAGTCCATCAGACGCGATCCGATGGTGAAATAGGTGACAGCGGCGGCTGAAACGAAGGTTCCGATCACCATCGCATCCGTCTTAAAGCGGAGTCGACTGGCGACGATGATCAGCAAGGTGGCGCTGCCGTAGCCTGCAATCATGCGCAGCGTCGAACGCTTCACATACTGCATGCCGATGCGCAATTTCAGGAGAGGAAATGCTGCCACTGCATTCACGACTCCGTTGAGCAGTGGCAAAATGACGGTGATCACTGCTACGGTCAGTAATCCGCCTCCGCGCTGCAAGGCGACGATGATCAGCACGGTCCGCAAAATCGTGGATACGATATTGATGGAGTTCAGAAGATAAAAACGCTGTAGCCCTGAAAGGATGCCGCCAAAAACTCCCAGAGGGAACCCCAGCGAGACGGAGCCCCCGACCATCAACACCAAAATTCTGGCCGTGCCGACAAATTCCGCGGGAATACGAAAAATCGAGTTCACATAGTACGCGATGATTGAAGTAACGACTGTCGCCACTATTCCAATTCCGGCATAGCTGAACAGCGCGGTATTGACCAGAAGGTTCATTTCTTCGTCCTGGCCGGTTGCGGAATACTTGGCGACGTAGCGAATGATGGAAGAGCGGATGCCCAGATCGAAGAGACCGTAATATCCAGTGACTGAGTAGATCAGAATCCAGAGGCCGAACGCCTCATCTCCCAGATGATGCAGGATGAAGGGGGAGAGGAAGAGGCCCGTAACAACGTTGACGCCGAGAGAAAACCAGCTCGAGCCGACGTTCTTGAGAATTTGCCGCTTATCGAACTTCATTAATTTGTCCCTGGGGCGAGGCCGTTGGTGTCCGTGAGACTTGAAGCGCGATTCTCACGGGGGCCACACGCAAGCACGTCGGGAGGCATGTGTCGGGCCAGAGGGGCGCGGGATCGGAGGACGGCGATACAGAAACTGAGTGGGATGGTGTCACCAAGGGCATAACACGCGCGAAGCCGCGCCGATGCTCGATTATGGCCGTGTTAAGATTGCGGTGTCAACGAGCGCATCCAAGAATTCTTCGTCTATTAAACTAAGCTAGCGATCGGTAGCGAGATAATGCAGAAGGGGGGTTAGCTGCACCGCCAGCATTTCCTGCGGATCGAACTGTGTCCAGGCCTAACGACCTTTTCTGTCTTGAGTGGCGGCTTCAACCAAATTCTACCTACTGAAAAGCCAGGCTGTTTCTATGAAACTGTCAGTTGTGATGCCGGTTTACAACGAACAAGCGACGCTTCGGCAGGTTATTCATCGCGTGCTCGCGGTCAACCTCGACATTGAGTTGCTCTGCGTGGATGACGGTTCCAAGGATCGATCCCGCGAGATTCTCGCAGAACTGCAGACGCAATATCCGCAGATGCGCGTCTTCCTGCAGCCACACAATATGGGCAAAGGAGCGGCCCTGCGCAGGGGAATTCAGGAAGCGACCGGCGACTACGTAATCATTCAAGATGCCGACCTGGAATATGACCCCAAGGACTACCACCATCTGCTCGGCCCTCTAGAGTCGGGACAGGCGGACGTCGTCTATGGTTCGCGGTTCCTCGGTGGCGGACCGCATCGCGTTCTCTATTTCTGGCACTCCGTCGGGAATTCGATTTTGACCCTTCTCTCAAACATGCTGACGAACCTCAACATGACCGACATGGAAACCTGCTACAAGGTCTTTCGCCGCGAGGTCATTCAGTCGATACGGATCGAAGAGGATCGCTTTGGTTTCGAACCGGAGGTAACGGTCAAGATTGCCAGGCGGCAACTGCGTGTTTACGAGGTCGGCATCAGCTATTGGGGAAGAACGTATGCGGAAGGAAAGAAAATCGGCTGGAAAGACGGCTTCCGCGCCTTATATTGCCTGGCAAAATATTCCTGGAAGGAACCGCGGGTCAAAGAGGGCGAGATCCTCTCCTCTCCGAAATAGAACCAACACCGACGTAGGTTACTCAACCCCCGCTGTTGCGTCCTCGACGGCATCAATGTCTGCGCCGAGATCCTTGCCATCAGTCCCGGCGTTCTTGTACGGGCTACGGTTGCCCAAGTGGTAGTCGCCCCCGGCTCCATCCCGGTAGTCGACGAACTCCACAGCAGAGACGGAGTCGGGGAAATAGTTTCCCTTGGGGTAGAGACTGGGAGGAAACTTCGACGGAGTGGCAACGATCACATTGTTTGAGAACGTATAGTGCTGAAAGCATTTGGGCAACAAAATGATCGGCGTAGATTGATAGGCGCAATTTGCAGTGCCGCCGCCAGTCGTCTTGGTTGGGACCGTACCGGCATAGGCGATGTTATTCGTATACACGAAGTCGTTCATGGGCTGGTTGATGGAGATGTCGTCGCCGATGCTCAGCATGACCCCGGGCTGGAATGCGGTCACGTGATTGATGGTGACGTCTTGCAGTACAGGGGCTCCTTTACCCATGGAGACTTGCGCGAAGTTGCCGAAGCCGTCGTATTTTGTTCCATCGATGTCGTCCGCCACAACGTCATGAATGCTGTATCGTTTGCTGGCTAATGCCACTCCGCCAATGTCGGAGACACCGCTCGCGACGACCAAGCCGCCTCCAACGTGACTGATCTTGACATAGCGAACCGTAATATCGGTGACCTGGCAGAGGGGGCATACACTTTGGTCGTTAATCGCCTGGTTCTTCGCTCCCATCTCGATTCCATATCCCGGTTGCGAAAAGCCTCCCCAGCTGTCTTCCAGGATATTTCCTTCGAACAGAACGCGCTGGGCGTTCTTCAACTCAAACAGGTTCTTGACGATAAAAGGATTTCCATCGTGGCCGCCAACAAATCCGTGCTGGCCAGCCATCCAGATGAGCGGCTTGAACATATGGTTGCGCCGGATTTCAATATCTGCCGGGGTAGTAGTGGCTGCGCCGCCACCGAGCAGAATGTTCTCTGCGGCGGCCTCGAGGAAGTTGTTGACGATCTTGAATGGGCCCATCGGGTTGTCCCCGTGCCCGCCAGCAATTGCCTGGGAGTCGACGCAGGCGCCCGACCTCGAAACGCAGTGGAAGTCCGAGAGGTATGAATCGACCACGGCGGTGTAGCGCGTCCCGCTCAGCATGACGGCGCGCTGGGTTTCGTCCTTGGCTGTTCCATGCATCCAACAACGGTCGAAAATCACATGATCTGCGGCGCCGTCCTTCTCGCGCACGGCCAAGTTGAATACCACGCCAGTGCCGGCAGTCCGGGTAATCTCCAAGCCGACAAAGCGATAGTGGTTTGCGCCATCCGGCCAGATGATTGGTCCGCTGCCTGTCCCGCCAAATTGAACTTTCGCCAGCACATTCTTGACGGCCGGGCAGTTGAAGGCAGGCCGCGCCGGAAGCGACGCGACACCGCCATAGCAGGGCGATATGCGCGTGCCTTCCGGAGGCAGACTGCTCTCCGGTGCATTGGTCCGCACAATGATCCAATGATCATCATCACAATTGTGAACCGCTAGTTTGAACTGCCCGGTGTACACCGCTCCAGACTGCAGTTCGATCGTGTCGCCGCACTTGGCAGTGTTGAGGGCCTGCTGGAAATCGCCGCCACTCGGGACCGAGATTACGTTTCCTGGAGCCGGCGTATTGGCCAAGTCGCTCTGCACATACACTCGAGGGAGTTCCGCAGGCCCGTCATAGTTCGCGTTTGCTGATGGACTGATCGCCAGGCTTACGGCCGCACTGGCGCTCGCGGCATTCGAATCCGTAACCGATGTCGTAAAGCTGAAGGAGCCGCTCTGGGAGGCAGTACCTGCGACTACTCCAGTACTTGGATCAAGCGAGAGTCCTTTCGGCAATACTCCACTCGAAAGTTGCCAGCGGTAAGGAGCAGCGCCTCCTGTGGCCGAGAGACTCGCGCTGTAGGGAGTTCCAACAGTGCCGGCCGGGAGAGTTCGAAGGCCAATTCCGAGCTTGGCCAGTGGAGTCACGGTGATTTGCGAAGTGGCAGACAAGGCCCCGTCCGCCAGGCTAGTGGCCGTGACCGTTACGATCGTGGACGCGGTCACAGAAGGTGCCGTATAAAAACCGCGTGGCGTGATCGTACCTGTGGTTGCCCGCCAGAAAACAACGGTGTTGCTGGTTGAAGTCAGGGTCGCCGAGAACTGCAACTGGCCGCCCGAGACAATCGTAGCGGTGGCGGGTGTTACATCAATCCTGACGTGTGATCCGCTTGAACCGGTCGACTGACTCGGAACTGCAGACGATATCCCCGAGCAGCTGGTGAGAAGGCACGAGAGCACCACGGCGGCGGCTGCTGCGGGAATCAGTCTAAAAATCTTGACGGTCTTGCCTTGTTGGTAGCCGGGGGACGAAACCATCGGGGGACCTCACAAAATCAGGACTTCGGGAATCTGGGCGTGCAATTCTCGTGGCTCCAATCTAGTGAGCATTGAGGGACGTGAGTAGATAACAGAGGGCACTGTCCCGATGGCGCTCGGAAGTTCACCCGAGGTGCATCCTCACGACGTGCGGAAGGAACAGCATTTGGCCGGGTCAGCGACAAGAAATGCGCGTCGGCCCGGGAGGCTTAGCGGTCTTGTGAATTGTTACCGAGTCCTCGTCCGAGGACAAGGCCCCGCAGGGAGTCGTAGACGGAGTTTCCGAGCACTCCACGCGCGGCTTCTCGTGTTGCTTCTTTGAGTCTGGCTGCGAGCAAGCCTTGGCCGCGGCATGTACGGAGGACCGAATCGACGCTATCGCGATTCAATACGGCCACGCGTGTCAGAGCGAACCGATTCGTGCTCGCGAAGTTCAGTCCCGTGCGACTGGTGGCCATCGTCCGGAATCTTGCTCTCTTCACAGCGTCGGCGACTTTGCGATTCCATCGTCCGCCCGGGCAGGAGAAGTGCTCCACCGCGATGCCAGCGATCTGCTCCAGACGATCCTTCGCTCCTGCGGTCTCCTCCTGAAGCTGGGCATCATCAATATCGGTGAGATACGGATGTGTCAGGGAGTGGCACCCAATCTCAATTCCGAGCGCGCTGAGATCGCGCACCTGGGCTTGCGACATGTATCCGGGCTTGCCGAGAAAATTGACTGTAATGTAAGAAGTGGCTCCGAACCCGAGTTCTCTCAGAATAGGAGCGGCCGTGAGCAGGTCCGTCTCACAGCCGTCGTCAAAGGTGATGCAGACACTCTTGTCGTTGAACGATTGAATCGCCGCAGCTACATCCTTACCGCGCCAGCCCTCATGTGCGAGGCGCTCCATCTGGCTGCGGAAGTTCGAAGCGGAGACGGCATAGCGAGTGTATCCCGGCTCGCTATGGCACAGGCCCCTGCCGGAAAGAGCGAGTTCGTGATACATCAGAAACACTGTGCCATTCTTAGCCATTCACGGATTCCGCGCCTCAGTCACTTATGACTTTACCTTGTGAATCGCAAGTTCGAAGAATTTCAGCCAATCCCCCAATTCGGGCAGAGGATCCTGCCACTGAAAGTTGTCGTGGAAAGTGCCGCGCACGGGCGTCACTATTGCCAGCAATGTGCGTAATCGGCCCGGGTAGACCCTCGGGTAGCCCGCTGGCGCTCCGCGCAATACCTCGATCAGGTGGCGAAAATCTCCCAGCAACCATCGACACGAGACTCCCGTGAGGCATGGACCTTGCTGCGCGATGTCTCCCGTTTCAGCGACTCGCGCGAGCCAGGCAGGGAAGTCCGCTCCTGCATAGCACGCAAGGGGCAAGGAGTTCCAGAAGCGCCCATTCACTTCCATGAACACCGGCTGCTTGTCCGGTATCTGTCGGAACTCAACCATGGCGA
>Ga0335082_10002505_pt1 | contig 19777 bp, 18 predicted proteins | sample Lox_Sample_41_FD_206718 | JGI IMG/M metagenome (GOLD analysis project Ga0335082, IMG submission 206718) | Soil microbial communities from Loxahatchee National Wildlife Refuge, Florida, United States - Lox_Sample_4.1 | ecosystem: Environmental > Terrestrial > Soil > Wetlands | place: USA...
CGCGAGCGCGACCAGCCAGATCCAGCCGAGCAGCAGGGCCGCGTGCGGGCGGGAGGCGGTGCGCAGGAGCAGGCCCAGATTCACGGGCACGCTGAACGCCGAGCCGAGCCGCGTTTCCGGGAGCCAACGCCGCAGCGCCACCACCTGATTGGCGGACACGCCGCCCGAGCGGAAGCGCCGGATCAGGGCACGGGCCAGCGCTGTGTCATTGGGTGAGCGCCACCCCGGCAGGCGGACCAGGTTCCACACGGTCGCCGCGTTGCCGAACCCGTGCATGTCCGTCGCGCCGAACATCGTCCGGTTCTCGAGCCGGCAGCGCGCGATGACGGCGCGCCGGTCCTCCGGTGGGATGTCCATCGCGCGCGGCGACTCCGTCCAGATCTCGAACCCGTCCACGCCCCAGGACGTCAATTCCCCGAGCGGCGCGCCCCAGTGGTGCTCCCAGTACTCGGGGAGGCTCGCGATCAGGTACAGGGAATCGGCGTGCAGGGCGCGGATCAGGGCGCCGGTCGAGTCCCACGACGCATCCCAGGGCTGATTGGCGATCTCGCCCATCGTCGCGAGCACCACGAGGTGCAGCCCCGAGAGCGACAGCTCCTCGCCGTCGAGGAGCCGCGGCCGCCGCCCAGCCGCGTCGAGTCTCCAGATCTTCGCGGCGCCGACGACGTTGTGATCGGTGATGAACGCCGCGTCGAATCCCGCCCGCGCGTGCCAAGCGGCGTTCTGCGCCGACCCGAAGCCCCTGCGGCCGTCGTGCGACATCGCGGTGTGCGAATGGACGTCGAGGACCAGCAGGTCGGGGTCCGCCGCCACCAGCCGCGGGATCGGGCGCGGGAGCCAGTATCCCCACGCGACATACGCGGCGAGGGCCAGGACGAATCCGGCGCCGTATGCCGTCTCCCGCAGCGCCCGGCGCCCCGGCCCGCGCTGCACGGCGAGCCGTGCCAGCGCGTAGACGAGAACGGCCCACACCGCGAAGCCGATCAGGTCGCGGCGCGAGCCGCCGTTCAGCCAGTCGGCGAGCAGGGTCAGCGGCGCGAAGACGACGTGGAAGACGGGATACGAAAGCCGCGCCGCCGGGGGCGCGGTCCAGGTCACGACATCGACGAGAGGGTTGAGGGCAAAGGCCTGCGCGCCGACGACGCAGGCGGTCAGGACGACGGGGAGCCGCCAGCGCAGCCGCATGCGGCGCTATGAGGACGACTCGACTGACAACTCCCGCACTACCCGTGCGATGCGGTCGGCCAGGCGCTGCCGCTGGGTCGCGGTGCGCGCCGCCGGGTGGTCCTGCCGTACGGCGACTTCCGCCCCGTCGTCGAGTGCGATGCGGTACCACGCTCCCGCGGGCGCTGCGGCGTCAGCGCTGCCGCTGGCAGCGGCGCGCTGGTTGACGGCGCGCGCGACCCGGCCGCGGGGCGCCACGTGGCCGCGGAAATCCAGCGCTTCGGGCGACGGCAACGTGCCCAGCGCAGAGGCCACCCGCTTCTCGAGCACGTCGCCCGGCGCCTCCGTGATGTCCTTGGTGATCGTGGCCAGCGTCGCGCCCTCCATCTGCCTCAGCTTGATCGAGAGCAGCTGCAGGAGGTGGCGGTAGCCGTACGTGGCCGCGGTGCCACGCCCCTCGGGCGGGCTCATCAGGTGGCGGGTGACGTAGAAGCGGATGGTGCGATCCGATGGTTGGCTCTGGGCCGCGGCGTTGATCGGCGTCACGCCGGATGCGCCGAGGATTCCCCCGGACAACGCCGCGAGGTCCCGGATGTTCCAGGGCGCGAGCTTCGCGTACTCGCGGAGTGTCAGCAGGGGGTCGCTCATTTGGCCCAGATTTCATATCCCGCCGCCGGGCGGTCCGCAAGGAGGGGTCCAGCGCGGCCGGATTGCACGCGCGGCGTTTCGGCACTCGTCGTCTTGACGCGCCCGATGCCGGCCCGTACGATGCCGCGTTCCGTTTTCGCTCGTGCACGTTTCCCCGGAGCACTTATGCGACTGGCACTGCCGGTTTCGGCCGGCGCGTTCCTCACCGTCGCGCTCGTCGGTCCCGCACCGTGTCGGGCCCAGGAGGGCACCTGGGCGCTGACCAACGTCCGTATCGAGACCGTGACGAAGGGCGTGATCGAGCACGGCACGATCGTGGTGCGCGACGGGCTCATTCAGGCCGTCGGCGCCGATGTGGCGCCGCCGGCGGATGCGCGGATCCTCGACCTGAGCGGGCGCACCGTCTACCCCGGGCTGATCGATCTCATCTCGAATCTCGGCCTGACCACCGGCCCGGCGCCGGCCGCGGGCCGCGGCGGTCCGGGCGGCGGTGCGCCCGCAGCCGAGGGCACGCCGGTCGGCCTCGAACCGGACCGGATCGTCGCAGACGAGATCAAACCCGCGCCGGGGGACGTGAAGAGCCTCAGGGATGGCGGGATCACCGCCGTGCTGGTCGCGCCTGCACGCGGGGCTCTCCGTGGGCTCTCGGCCCTCGTGCCGCTCCGGGACAGCCTGACCGAGCACGCGATCATCCGCTCGCCCGTGGCCGAGAACCTCGGCTTCGAGGGCGTGTCGGGGCGCTATCCGGGGACGCTGCTCGGCGTGATCGCCTACGAGCGCCAGGCGTTCTACGACGCGAAGCGCCAGGCGCTGCTGCTCGACCGCTATCGCGCCAATCCGCTCGGCGTGCCGCGGCCACCGTACGACGAGCAGCTCGCGGCGCTGATCCCGGTGGTGAAGGGGGATCTCCCCGCCTTCTTCTTTGCGAAGAATGAGAACGAGATCCGCCGCGCCGTTCGGATCGGCCGCGAGCTCGGGCTCAAGCTGACGGTGGTCGGCGCCACCGAGGGCTTCCGGGCCACCGACGCGCTGAAGGCGATGGGACAGCCGGTCGTGGTGTCGGTGGATTTCCCGAAGGCGCCCGAGGTGACCGGGTGGCAGTACTTGTGGACCGAGCGCCATGCGCCGGGCGACAGCGCCGAGGCCGACAGCGCGGCGCGGCCTGTGATCGAAGGGAATGCGGCCGCGCTGAACAGCGCCGGGATCCGGTTCGCCCTGAGCTCGGGCGGACAGCTCCGCCCGGCCGAGTTCCTGGGGAACGTGCGCAAGGCGATCGCGGCCGGCTTGCCGCGGGACGTGGCGCTCGAAGCCCTCACCATCCGTCCGGCCGAGATCGCGGGCGTGGGAGCGCAACTCGGCAGCATCGAGCCGGGGAAGATCGCCGACCTGGTGGTGACGGAGGGCGATCTGCTCGGGGACAGCGCGAAGATCCGCGCGGTATTCGTGGACGGCGCGCGGTACGAGGTCATCGCGCCGCCGCCGGCCCCCCGCGGGCGCGCCGCCGGAGGCGGTCCGCCGGCCGAGATCGGCGGCACCTGGGACGTGTCGGTGAACACGCCGCAGGGAGCCAACCAGGCGACGATGACGGTGACGCAGAGCGGCACGTCCTTCACCGGCCAGCTCACGTCGGACATGGGGAGCACGGCCGTGGACAACGGCCAGGTCGCCGGCGGCTCGGTCAGCTGGACGATCACGCTCAACATGGGCGGCCAGAGCATGACCATCACCTTCCACGGCGACGTCGAGGGGAACCGGATGCGCGGCTCCGCCGACATCCCCGGCATGGGATCGGCCTCCTTCAGTGCGCAGAAGAGGACTCCATGAAGACCAGTCGCGAGTTCCGAGAGGGCAGGCGGCCAGAGCAGTTGCGAGACGGCGAGTTGCGAGTGGTCACCAGAGGGGAGGCAGCGGTACGAGTGGGTGCGCTCGCGCTGGCCCTGCTCGCCGCTTCTTCCATCGCAATGGCCCAGTCGCCCGCGCCGTTCACGATGCCGGTGCCGCCGGCGGCGCACCTGGTGGCGATCACCAACGCCACCATCCTCACGGTGAGCCACGGGACGATCCCCCACGGCACGATCGTGATCCGCGAGGGGAAGATCGCGGCGGTGGGGGCCGACGTCGCGGTGCCGGCCGGCGCCCAGGTCATCGACGCTTCAGGCCGCTACGTGATGCCGGGCATCATCGACGAGCACTCGCACAGCGCCATCGAGACGGTCAACGAGTTCACGAACGTGATCACGGCCGAGGTGCGGATGGCGGACGTGGTCCGCCAGGACATGCCGACGCTCTACTGGCAGCTCGCCGGCGGCGTGACCACGATCAACGTCCTGCACGGCTCGGCGAATGCCATCGGTGGCCAGGACGCGGTGCTCAAGCTCCGGTGGGGCCTGCCCGTGGACAGCCTCCTCTTCGAGGGCGCTCCGCTCGGGATCAAGTTCGCGCTGGGCGAGAACCCGAAGGAATCCAACTTCGACGTACCGGGCCGTGCGCGCCGCTATCCGGCCACGCGCATGGGCGTCGAGGAGGTGCTGCGCGACGCCTTCACGCGGGCCGTGGCGTACCGGACCGAGTGGCAGCAGTACGAGGCCACGCGGCGCACGCTCAAGCGGGGCCAGCCGGAGCCGATCCCGCCGCGGCGGGACCTGCAGCTCGACGCGCTCGTGGAGGTGATGGACGGCCGGCGGCTCGTGCACGCGCACTGCTACCGCGCCGACGAGATCCTGATGCTGCTCAGGGTCGCGCACGACTTCGGCTTCCGGGTGGCCAGCCTCGAGCACGTGCTCGAGGGATACAAGGTGGCCGACGAGATCGCCGCGGCCGGTACCGGGGCTTCCACCTTCGCCGATTTCTGGGGCTACAAGCTCGAGGCCTACGACGCGATCCCCTACAACGCGGCGCTGATGACGCAGCACGGCGTCGCCGTGGCCATCAACTCGGACGACGACGAGCGGGCGCGGCGGCTCTATCAGGACGCCGCCAAGACGATGCACTACGGCGGCGTGTCGGAGACGGACGCGCTGAAGATGATCACCCTGAATCCGGCCAGGATGCTGGGCATCGAAACCAAAGTCGGCTCGATCGACGTGGGGAAGGACGCCGACCTCGCGATCTTCAGCGGCCATCCGTTCGCGCCGGCGTCGCGCGTCGAGATGACGCTGGTGGACGGCCGCGTCTTCTTCGATCGGACCACGGCGCCGACGCTGGAGCACCTGATGCAACAGCTCCAGGAGCAGCGCCAGCATCGCGGGCCGGGCACGGCAGAAAGGGGGGACCAGTGAGACCGCGGGCACGGAGGCACGGGGGCACGGAGGCACGGGGATTCGTGCTGGCAGCGGCGCTGCTCGCCGCCGCGGCCCCGGCGCTCAACGCTCAGTCGGCGACGGGCCTCGCGGTGTCGGCGCGCGGGTGGGCGATCCGCAATGCCACCATCGTCCCGGTCACCGGGCCGCGGATCGAGCACGGCACCGTCGTGATCCGCAGCGGCAGGATCGAGGCGGCCGGCGCCGACGCCGCGCCGCAGGCGGGTGACTCGGTGCTCGACGGTACGGGGCTGTTCGTCTATCCCGGCATGATCGACGCCGGCAGCCGGCTCGGCCTCACCGAGATCGAATCCGTGCCCGGGGGCGAGGACCAGCAGGAGCTGGGCGAGTTCAACCCGCAGGACGCCGCGCTCACGGCCGTCAACCCGAACTCCGAGGTCATCCCGGTCACGCGCAGCAACGGTGTGACCACCGCCATCACGTCGCCGCGGGGCGGTCTCGTGAGCGGGCAGGCCGTGCTGATGGACCTGCTCGGTTGGACGCCGCAGGAGATGGCCGTGCGTGCCCCGGCCGCGATGGTGATGACCTATCCGCGCACCGGCGGAGGCGGCCGCTTCCGGCGCGCGCAGCAGAACGAGGCCGACCAGACCAACCGTCAGGTGCTGGCGCTCAAGGCGTTCCTCGGCGACGCGAAGGCGTATGCCGACATCAAGGCCCGGCTCGCGGGCGGTGCACCGGGAACGCAGAAGACGAACCTCGCGATGGAAGCGATGGTGCCGGTGATGCGCGGCGAAGAGCCGGCCATCTTCGACGTCGAGACCGCCGAGCAGATCCGGGGCGTGCTCGCGCTGGCCGACAGCTTCGCTCTCAAGGTGATCCTGCGCGGCGCGCACGAGGCGTGGCGGCTCGCCGACACGCTGGCCGCCCGGCACGTCCCGGTCATCGTCGGACCGACCACCACCGACGTCGGCCCGGACGAGCCGTACGACGAGATCTTCGCGAACGCCGGCGTGCTGGCGAAGGCCGGCGTCACGGTCGCGTTCCAGACCAACGACGCGCGCGATTCGCGCAGCCTGCCGTACAACGCGGCGCTCGCCGAGGCGTACGGACTCTCGGCCGACGACGCCCTCAAGGCGGTCACAATCAACGCCGCCCGGATCTTCGGCGTCGCCGACCGGCTCGGCAGCATCGAGCCCGGGAAGGAGGCCACGCTGATCGTGACCGACGGCGACCCGCTCGACGCTCGCGTCGGGCCCAGGTACGTCTTCATTCGCGGTGAGCTGGTGCCGTTCAACGACCGGCACACGCGACTGTACGAGGAGTTCCGCGCGCGCCCCAAGCCCTAGACGCGCGCCGCGCGCGGCGCAGCTGATCAGGAGGGGCCGGAGCTGACAGCCGGCCCCTCGGTCTTTTGGCGTCGCGGAGCCATTTGTCCCCCCATCCAAACCCCGGCGCGTTTCTTGCAATTCCTGGGGCCGGACCCATCCCCCTCCTGGAGTGGTGACGGTGGCCCAGTACACAATCGCCTGGCTGCCGGGCGACGGCATCGGCAAGGACGTCATGGACGCGGCGCGGCTCGTTCTGGACGAGCTGCACCTGGACGCGGAGTACCCCGAGGGCGACATCGGCTGGGAATTCTGGTGCCGGGAGGGCGACGCCTTCCCGTCGCGGACGATCGAGCTGCTGAAGCGGGTGGACGCGGCGATGTTCGGCGCCATCACCTCCAAGCCGGCGAAGGCCGCGGAAGCGGAGCTGACGCCGGAGCTGCGGGGCAAGGGGCTGGTCTACCGCTCGCCCATCGTGCGGATGCGGCAGATGTTCGACCTGTACGTCTGCCTGCGCCCGGTCAGGGCGTACGCCGGCAACCCGCTCAACTTCAAGGAAGAGATCGACCTCGTCATCTTCCGCGAGAACACCGAGGACCTGTACGCCGGGGTCGAGTTCAGCCCCGTGCCGGCCGAGCTCTCGGCGATGCTGGCGAAGCTGAGCAAGCCGTTCGCTCCCTTCAAGGACCTCCCCGCCGACGCCTACGCGGTCTCCTGCAAGGTGAACACGAAGAAGGGCAGCGAGCGCATCGTGCGCGCCGCGTTCGAGTACGCCAGGGACAACGGACGGAAGAAAGTCACGGTGGTCCACAAGGCGAACGTGGTGCGCGCGACGGACGGCCTCTTCCTCGAGGAAGCGCGCCGGGTCGCGGCGGGCTTCCCGGGCATCGCCATGGACGAGGCGAACGTGGACGCGATCTGCATGTGGCTCCTCAAGAACCCCGGGAGCTACGAGGTGCTGGTCGCGCCGAACCTGTACGGCGACATCATCTCCGATCTCGCCGCCCAGATGGTGGGCGGCCTCGGTTTCGCCTGTTCCGGCAACATCGGCGAGAAGCTGGCGGTGTTCGAGCCCTCGCACGGGTCCGCGCCGAAGTACGCCGGGCAGTACAAGGTCAATCCGCTCGCGACCATCCTCGCCGCGAAGATGATGCTCGATTGGCTGGGCGAGGCCGAGAAGGCCGCACGCCTCGAGCGGGCGGTGGCCGCCGTGATCCGCGCAGGGAAGGCGCGGACCTACGACATGGGCGGGACGAGCACGACGCTCCAAGTGGCCGAGGCCGTCGCGCGAGGGCTGAGGGCCTGAAGGCGTGACGACGGCGGCGAGGAAGATCGTCCTCCACGAGGTGGGGCCGCGGGACGGGCTGCAGATGGAGCGGCAGGTCGTCCCGACCGAGCAGAAGCTGCGCTGGATCCGCGCGCTGATCGCGACCGGGGTGGATGTGGTGCAGGTCGGCTCGTTCGTCCACCCGGAGAAGGTGCCGCAGATGGCCGACACGGACCGGCTCTTCGCGGAGCTGGGTCGGACGGAGGGCGTGGCCCTCTCGGCGCTGATCCTCAACGAGCGTGGGCTGGAGCGGGCGCAGGCCGCCGGTGTCGAAGTGCTCTGCATGGGCGTCTCGGCGAGCGAGACGCACTCGCGCAAGAACACCGGGATGGGGATCGCGGAGGCCACGGGTCGGATCATCGCCATCGCCCGCCAGGCCCGCGACGCCGGGATGCGGGTGCAGGTCTCCGTGCAGTCCGCCTTCGGATGCGGCTACGAGGGCCCGGTGCCCGAAGAACGGGTGATGGAGCTGGTCACCCGGTTCCTCGACGCCGGACTTACGCGGCTGAGCCTCGCCGACACGGCAGGCCATGCCGTTCCCGATCAGGTGGAGCGCCTCTTCGGCGAGCTGCTGGCCGCGGGACCCGGCATCGAGGCCGCCTGCCATTTCCACAACACCTACGGTCTCGCACTGGCCAACTGCTGGGCGGCCTACGGCGCGGGGGTGACGTCGTTCGAGTCGTCCGTCGCGGGGCTCGGCGGCTGCCCGTTCACGAAGATCGCGGGGGGCAACACCTGCACCGAGGACTTGGTGCACATGCTCCAGGTGATGGGGCTGAGGTCGGACGTGAAGCTCGAAGCGCTGATCGACGTAGCGGGCGAAGTCGCGCGCTTCTTCGGGCGCGAAATGCCGGGGACCGTCTACCGCGCGGGGACGATCGCGCAGGCGGTGGGAGCGAAGGGATGACGACACCGAAGCTGCTGGACGGCATCCGGGTGCTCGACCTGACGAACGTGCTGTCGGGCCCGTTCGCCACGCTCCACCTCGCGCTGCTGGGCGCCGAGGTGATCAAGATCGAGAACCCGGTGGACGGCGACCTCGCGCGGAAGCTGGGCAACGTCCCCGAGCTGAACGACCGACTGATGGGAACGAGCTTCCTCGCGCAGAACGCGAACAAGAAGTCGATGACGCTGAACCTCAAGGAGCGCGAAGCGCGCGAGCTCTTCCTCAAGCTCGTGCGCACCGCGGACGTGGTCGTCGAGAACTTCCGGCCGGGCGTGATGGAGCGGCTGGGGCTGTCGTACGGGCGGCTGCGCGAGGCGAAGCACGATCTCGTCTACTGCGCGATCTCCGGCTTCGGGCAGACGGGGCCGGACGCCCTCAAGCCGGCCTACGACCAGATCATCCAGGGCCTCTCCGGCATCATGGCGATCAACGGCGACGAGAGACTCAATCCGCTGCGCTGCGGCTTCCCGGTGTGCGACACGGTCGGCGGGCTCAACGCGGCCTTCGCGATCATGGGGGCGCTCTACTACCGGGAGCGCACGGGGGAAGGGCAGTTCATCGACGTCGCGCTGGTAGACTCGATCATGCCCCTGATGGGGTGGGTCGCCGCCAATCTCCTGATCGGCGGCCAGCAGCCGCAGCTGCTGGGAAACGACAACTTCACCGCGGCGCCCTCCGGCACGTTCGCCACGGCGGACGGGGCGATCAACATCGCGGCGAACAAGCAGGAGCAGTGGGAGGCGGTCGCCGACGCGCTAGGTCTCCCGGAGTTCAAGACCGACGCGCGTTTCGCCAGGCGCGACGCGCGGAAGAAGAACCGGAAGGCCCTGACGCCCCTGCTGGAGGCGAAGCTGCGCGAACGGCCCACGGCCCACTGGGTCGAGGCGCTGAACGCGCGGGGCGTCCCCTCCGGGGCCATCCTGCCGCTGGAGGCCGCGCTCGCGCAGGAGCAGATCCAGCACCGGGGCGTGATCCAGACGGTCTGCGCCGAGGGCCTGGGAGAGCTGAAGCTGTTCAACCTGACGGCGAAGTTCGAGAAGACGCCCGGGGCGATCGATGCGCCGCCGCCGCGACTCTCCGACCACACGGAGGAGATCCTGACCGGCCTGGGCTGCGGGCCGGAGGAGATCGCGCGGCTCAAGGCGCAGGGCATCGTCTGAGGCGAGGAGAGTCCGGCATGGGCATGACCGTCGTGCAGAAGGCGCTGGCGAGAGCCACGGGCCACCGGATGGTGGCGATCGGGGACGTGGTCGAACCCGAAGTGGACCTGGCGATGAGCCACGAGAACGCGGCGTTGGTGATCAACCAGTTCCTCGAGGTCTACCAGGGCACCGGGCTCGAGCCCAGGCCGTGGGACCCCTCGAAGATCGCCATCGTCTTCGACCACCGCGTGCCGGCGGAGACTCCCAAGACCGCGACCAACCAGAAGAAGGTGCGGGAGTTCGTCGCGGCGCAGGGGATCACGAAGTTCCACGACATCCGCGGCGACGAGGGAGGCATCTGCCATCAGGTGCTCCCCGAGAACGGCTACGTACGGCCGGGCGACGTGGTCGTCGGCACGGACTCGCACACCACCAGCCACGGGGCGCTCGGCGCCTTCGCCTTCGGGATCGGGGCCACCGAGATGGCCAGCGTCTGGGCGCTGGGCTACGCGATGAACGTCGAGGTGCCGGGGACCATCAAGGTCGAGGTCACCGGAGCCCTGACAGACCTCGTGACGCCGAAGGACCTGATCCTGCAGCTGGTCGGCAGGCTCGGCGCCGGAGGCGCGACGTTCCACGTGCTGGAGTTCCACGGCGAGGCGATCCGGACGATGCCGACCTCGGGCCGCCTGACCCTGTGCAACATGGCGGTGGAGGCGGGAGCGACGTCGGGGATCGTGCCGGCCGACGAGGAGACGCTGCGCTACCTGCGCGAGGAGGCCGGCGTCGCGGAACCCGTCGAGCCGATGGTGCCGGAGCCGGACGCTCCGTACGAGCGCGTCGTGCAGATCGACGCGTCGAAGCTGGAGCCACAGATCGCGTGCCCACACACGGTGGACAACGTGCGCCCGGTGTCGAGCGTGGTGGGCACCAGGGTGCACCAGGTGGTGATTGGCTCGTGCACCAACGGCCGGCTGGACGACATCGCGCTGGCCGCCCGGTTGCTCAAGGGGAAGAAGGTCGCGCGCGGCACGCGGATGCTCGTCTTCCCCGCGTCGGGCCGCATCTTCCAGCAGGCGGTGGCGGCGGGCTACGTCGCGGAGCTGATGCGCGCGGGAGCGGTGGTGATGAACGCAGGGTGCGGTCCCTGCCTCGGCGTGCACCAGGGCGCGCTCGGCGACGGCGAGGTCGCGCTCTCCACCACGAACCGCAACTTCAAGGGGCGGATGGGGAATCCGGCGTCGGAGGTCTACCTCTGCTCGCCCGCCGTGGCGGCCGCGTCGGCGGTGACCGGTGTCATCACCGATCCGAGGAACGGAGGCACGCGATGAGCAGGGCCAGGGTGGTGCTCGTGCTGGACGACGACGTCTCGACCGACCAGATCTACCCCGGCCGCTACATGGCGACCGTGCTTCCGACGGAGACGCCGCAGTTCGCGTTCGCCGACCAGACGGCGTTCAACCAGCTCCTCAAGAGCGGCGGCGTGCCGGCGGGGAGCATCGTGGTGGCGGGGAAGAACTTCGGCTGCGGGTCCTCGCGGGAGCAGGCGGTGTCGACGCTCAAGGGCCACGAGCTCGTGATCGTGGCCAAGAGCTTCGCCCGCATCTTCCTGCAGAACGCAGTCAACCTGGGCCTCAAGCTCGTCGAGGTGCCCGACCTCGTCGCGGAAGAGGGCGACGACCTCGCGATCGGGCTGACGGAGCTGACGAACCTGACGTCGGGCCGGCGGTTCGGCATCAAGCCCCTGCCCGCGGCGCGTCAGGCCATCATGAACGCGGGCGGCCTGATTCCCTACACGCGCCAGCGGCTCGTGGGAAAGGGCGCCGCAGTCTAATCGGGCGGCGGCTCGGCGGCACCCGTGAGTGCCGCGGCACCGTGCGCGCGGCGCGCAGAATGCCACGTCACGGGGATGGATCCGGCGGCGCGACCTTGGGGATCGCGGCCCCGCGGACCCGGCCCCACAGCGAGAAGATCCCGATCAGGATGCCCGCCACCTGGCCTGTCGAGGCGGCCAGGCGGACGTAGGCCCACATCTGTGCCACCAGCTGTTCGTCGAAGAACTCGGTCACCGCGCGGAGCAGCGTTCCTGCGGTGAGCAGGACGTAGGCGAACGCCACGAGATTGTGGTACGGCCCGATCGGCTCGCGGCGGCCCGAGCGGGGAAAGAGCCACAACGCCGTTCCCACGATCATCATCACCATGAAGCCGACGAGCAGCAGGTGCACGTGCGCCACGACCATCCCGTGGCTGATGGTGCCGCCGGTGGTCATCTGGAACTCGAGCCACAGTCCCGTTACCAGCCCGAGCGCCAGGAAGACGAACGCCGTCCTGAGGTACAGCCGCACGAGGATGTGCATGAGTCGAGTCTAGCGACCCGCGGCGGCCCAGGCCAGAGCGCCCGCCGAGAATCGCACCGCACCGCGAGCGACCGGTGCGCCCAGGTGGGCGCCGGAGGCTAAGCTCGCCGCGTGCGAAGAGGATTCACCCTTCCGGAGCTGGCGACGGTGCTCGCCATCATGGGTGTCGTCGCCTCCGTGGTGGTGCCGCCGCTGGGACGCACGCTCGACCGGGCGGCGGTCGAGGAGGGCGTGCAGCGATTCGCGGCCGCGCACGCGACGACGCGGGAGCTGGCCATTTCGCGCGGGGCGCTGGCGCGCCTCGAGCTCGATCCGGTCGCGCACACCGCCGCGGTATCGGTGCAGCGGACCGCCACGACCTGGGACACGGTCGCCACCTATCCGCTCGGCACCGCCCGGATCACCTGCTCGAATCCCACGATGGTGTTCAATCCGATCGGCCTCGGCCACGGTGCATCCAATACTCGGGTCATCTTCTCGCGCGGAGCCGCGGTGGATACCGTCACGACCTCCCGGACGGGGAGGCTGCGCCACTAAAGCAACCTTCCGCCGCCTCGGCGCATCCAAGCTCTTGAAAGGACACTCATGGGCGAAGCGCTGGTGGGGGCGATGGTCGCAGCGATGCGGCGTGCCAACCGGGACTGGGCGGCTTCTTCGCGGCCGGCGCAGGCGACGGCCGCTCCCCGGTCTGACGGAGCGGCATGGGGCTACCTCGCGCACCCGCAGCTGATGCCCACAGTCTATTCTCCGGACGACGACGCGTCAGGCGACGTCTCCGGCGCGGAAGTAGCCGCGCGCAAAGTCTGACGGCGGCTTTGCCCGGCTACCCGGCCCGGGGGCTCTGCCCCCGGGTCGTTCTTCTCACTGGTCGCTGATCAGCGGAGGTGTGGGCGGTCGTGCTTGGTGTAAGGCTTGCCGAGGCCCCCGCGTGCTGTGATGCGGGGGCCCCGGTCGCCGTCACTCATCACAGGAGACAGACGCAGCAGTTGTTTGGGCACATGCCCTCTGCTTCAGAGTCACCACTGACGGCTACACAGCGCTGCGTGCACTCCCCGGTGTTCCCGTTGATGCACGCGCCGAGCCAGGTTGGGGGCTGGTATCTGCAGTCCAACTGCACCGCTTGGCCGAACGCCTGGCTGGCCCCGAAGGCGAGCGCGCTCGCGATGCCGAGCGCATAGACGGTGGTCGAGACTCTGCGGATGATCCGTGGCATGGCTCCTCCCAGACAGAGGTTCAGAAGCGCGCGGGGGCTAGTCCCCGGGCCCTAGCCCTTTGCGGCCCACCGGTAGCGACCTCGCATCGCGCCGGCCGTGGGCTGTGGCGGCCCGGAACACCGAGTCGAGCGCCGCCGCGCTGTCGAGCAGGCCCGTCCGCGCGTACAGCACCCGCCCCTCAGCATTTAGCACAAGCGTCTGCGGCGTCGCCGCGACGCGGTAGAGGCGCTCCAGCTTTTGCTCGGGAAACAGGAGCAGGGGGTACGCGAGACCATACGTGCGGGCAAAGACGCGCGTCGGCTCGGCGGAATCGAGCGAGATGGCAAAGACCTCGACCCGTGGGTTGACCACGCGCCGCAGCGAGTCGGCGATCCACCGCCAGACGGGAATTGTCGCCCGGCAATACGGACAGGTCGTGCGCAGGATGAAGAGCACCTGCCGCGCCTCGGGTGAGCTCGCGGCCCCAATCGTGACGGGCACTCCATCGAGGGTAACGGTATGGAAGGTTGGCACCACGTCGCCTTGGTACAGCACGGCGGAGCGGAGGCGCAGCTCGGCATAGGCGCGACTGATCTCCCGGCGGCTCTGCGCTAAGACCACGATCAGCAGAGCGGAGGCTGCAAGCGCAGCCCGGATGACAAACCGCGCCAGCGGCGGCCGGCTGCTCACAACCCCGAAGGTGGGGCGTGGGGCACGGCGGGTAGAGTCTATAACATCTTGTAGTGGGGGTTACGGTCGGGATTCGCCCGACCTTGACCCCCGCCTGCCGGGCGGTATTCGTGCAGATGGTGGCGGCACCTCCGGCACGGAGGCCCGATGGCACTGCCAATCAACCTGCGGGGGCTATGGCGCGCCGCGCGCGGCGCGGCGGCCGCCGCGGTGATGGCCTTCTGCGCGGTCTGCAACTACGGCGAGGTGCGCGTCGTCGCGCCCGCTGCCGTGGGCCGCGGCCCGCTCACGCTCTCCATCCAGTCTGATCCCGAGGATACCGGCGTCGCACGTGAGCTGGGGTGGGCGAGGGGCATCCCGAGCGCCGAGGTCACGGTGAGCCCGGGAGCGAACGACACCGCCACCGGGCCACCGGTGGCGGTCCTCCTCACGGACAGCACCGGTGCGGCGAGCGTGCCCGACTTGGCCGACGGCAACTATATCGTCGAGGTGCTGCGGTTGCTCACTTCCGCCGAGGCGGTGCGCCTTGCGCCCACCGAGGACGTGATCGGTTTCATGGCAAAGCAGGTCGTCACGCGGGGCAGTGTAACGCTGCCCGTGCCCGCCAGCCGGCGCCACTCCGTCGTCATCAGCGAGTGGGCGTTCAACTGGGGCAACATACCGGGTGTCGGCACCTACATGTTCGGCGGGTTTCTGGAGCTGGCGAACAATGCCGACACCACGGTCTACCTCGACGGACTGGTCATCGGCGAGGGCATCGCCACTTCGGCCGAGCTCTACTCGGGCATGTGTGCGGGCTCCGCGGACGCCAGCAACGACCCTGATGGCATCTGGACAGGCATCTTCAACGCCCTGCCGGGGACGGGCCACGACTATCCGCTCGCGCCCGGCGCCACCGCCGTCATCGCCACCGACGCCATTGATCACTCGGGGACCATCTCGGGGGGCCTCGACCTCAGCCACGCGAACTTCGAGTTCATTGGCACCGCCGACGTGGACAACCCCGGCGTCCCCAACACCATCGACATCGGTTTGCGCCCCGAGAAACTCAGCCACGGCATGATCACTTCGCAGATCTTGTCCGGCGTGACCTTCGTCGCGCTCCCCGTGGATGTGGCCGCCCTCCCCATGACCCCGGGGCACGACTACGTCCGGGTGCCGCGTGCGCGGATCCTGGACGCGGTCGCTCTGCTCAGCAAGATCCAATTCTCGGGGCCACTCTGCCCGCAACTGGTGCATCGTAACTTCGACCGCTATCGAGGCCGATTCATGGAGTCGGGCTGGAACTGGGCCGCCGACTACCTAGTCTCGGTGCAGAGGAAGGTGGCCTACACCCGGCCAGACGGCCGCAAGATCCTTCAGCACACGAGGACCACGAACGCCGACTTCTTTGTCGGCCCTCGCACGGCGGGGCAGCTGCCGTGAGGGTCCCGGCGTGAACTGAGTGTCGGGCCCAGCCGCGCCGCGCGGACGAGGCCCAGGCTCGAAAACCAATCAGATCTGCGGTAAACGGGCGGGCGCGCTCGCCGACTGATCCCTGAGCGGCTGTCCGGACCGACTGGCGCCGGGACTACGCGTCGGCGTTGCTCCGCGCCGCGTATGGCGCGCAGATCTCGCGCGCCACTTCCGCGAACGACCGGGGCCGGACGCCGAAGCGCGACTCGAGCGCGTTCTCCGCGGTGACGTTGCCTTCGAGCAACATCTGGAGCTGGTCCGGCGTTATGGGAGACAGGTTCGGCAACGCCGAGCCGGCGCCCGCGGCGAAGCGCGCGATCCCCACGGGCACGTGCACGCGCCGGCGCCGCACGCCGAGAGCGCTCTCGAGGCGATCCAGCATCTGATGGTAGGTCAGGCGCTCGGCGCCTGCGACGTCGAAGGTCCCGCGGATCTCCGGCCGCTCGAGCGCGAGCGCAAACGCTTCCGCCACATCCCCGATCCAGACCGGCTGCATCTCGTAGCGGCCGTCGCCGATCACCGGCACGACCGGCGAGAAGCGGACCATGTTCACCATCATCCCTATGGCGGCATTGCCCGGCCCGGCGATGATGGACGGCCGCACGATGACGTGCGCCAAGCCCCTGCTCCGCACCGCCTCTTCGGCCTGCCACTTGGACCGGTGGTAGCGGGTGGCCCCCGCGTCGGCGCGCGCGCCCAGGGCGCTCATGTGCACGAACAGTCCGACCCGAGCCTCCGATGCGGCGTCGAGCAGGGCCTGCGTGCCGCGGACGTGGACGGCATCGAAGGTCTGCGCCCCTGTCTCCGCGATGATCCCCACCAGGTGGACGACCGCGTCCACACCCGCCGCGAGGGCCGCGAGGGCGGTCCGATCTCCCAGGTCGCCGGCGACCAGCTCGACCCCGAGATCCCGGAGCCGCTCGGCGCGCTCCGGCCGCCGGACCAGTGCCCGCACCTCGTGGTCGCGGCGGAGAAGCTTCGCGAGAACCTCGGTCCCGACGTAGCCGGTGGCGCCCGTCATCGCTATGCGCATGCGGCCAAAATGCGGCCCGGGCGGCTTCTGGGAAACCCGGACGGAAAACTGACCGTAGTGTAAGCAATTGACTTCACTGTGGTCTATTAGTAGACTATAGTCGTAAGTGACCATATTCTAGCGATCTGATCGTCAAAGGGACCGGCAGCCATGACCGAGGTCGTGCAAGGGCGACGCGAGAGGAAGAAAGAGGAGACGCGGCGGCGGATCACGCTCGCGGCCCTCAATCTGTTCCACGAGAGGGGCTTCGACGCGACGACGGTGGACGAGATCACCGAGCGCGCGGACGTGGCCAAAGGGACGTTCTTCAACTACTTCCCGAAGAAGGAGTCGGTGCTCGAGGCGCTGAGCCAGGAGTGGATGGCGCGCGCGGAGGAGCACGCGGCCCGGCACGGGCAGACCGCGTCGGAGCGCATCCTCGCCGTCTTCGGCGGAGTGGCGGCGTCGTACGGGGACGACCGCGCGCTGGCACGGATGCTGGTGCGCGTGAGCATGGAGCGGATGGTGTGTCCGGAGCCGGACGCCTCGCGCACGGGCATGTACCAGCGGGTGGTCAGCGCGATCCGCGACGGTCAGGCGCGCGGGGAGTTCCGGCCCGACCTGGATCCGGATGCCGTGTTCGGCGTAGTGGCGTCGGTCTTCATGGGCACGCTGGTCTGGTGGGTGGGCGGCGGCCCGCATCACGACCATGTCCAGCACAGCAAGGTGTCCCTGCACGATGCGGTCGAGCGGCAGCTCTCGCTGGTGTTCGACGGCATCCGACTGCCGGGCGCTGCGCGCGGGGAGTAGAGCCATGCGCATCGCAGCCATCATCGGCCTGGCGCTGCTTCCGGCGGCGCTGGCGGCGCAGCAACCGGCCAGCACCCCGCTGCAGCTGACGCTGGACGACGCGATCCGCCGCGCGCTGTCCTCCGGCAACGACGTGCGGATCGCGGAAGCGGGCGTGGGCCAGGCGGAGGCGGTGGTCACCCAGGCGTGGTCCACCGCGCTGCCGGAGATCCGTGCCTCGGTGACCTACACGCGCACCTTCGCGTCCATCTTCTCCGGCTTCGGCTCCTCCGGGCCGAAGTTCCAGCCGGATACCACGGCCTCGCTCGACTCGCGGGTGCGCTATCTGGAGAAGAACGGCGGCCTGGCGGCCCTGCAGGGTCTCAGCAGCGGCTTCTCCAACGTCGGATTTGGCAGCGCCAATTCGTACGTGGCCGCCCTCACGGTCTCCCAGACGCTGTTCCAGGGGGGCAAGATCGGGGCGGGGATTCGCGGGGCGCACGCGTACGAGCAGGCGGCCCGATCGCAGCTGGACGAGACGCGGCGGGACGTGACGTTCCGGGTGAAGCAGGCGTATCTGAACGCGCTCTACGCCGAGCGCATCGTGGCGATCACCGAGGCGTCGCAGGTCCAGGTGAACGACCAGCTGCACCGGGTCTCCCTGAACCATCAGGTCGGCTCGTCGGCGGACTACGATCTGCTGCGGGCCCAGGTGGAAGCCGCGAACCAGGAGCCGCTGGTGATCGCCGCGCGGAACGGCCGCGACATCGCACTGCTGGAAGTGCGGCGCCTCGTCAACCTCCCCGCGGACCAGCCGGTGGAGCTGGTGAGTCCGCTCCCGGAGACCACCGACTCGTTGCCGCGTGTGGACTTCACGGCCGTCGACCTGGATGCGGCCGGCCGCGCGGCATTGGCGGCGGCGGTGGCGAACGTGGAGTTCCGGCGGGAGGCGGTGCGGGTCTATCACGGGGACTACTATCCCACGCTCACGCTCAGCAGCGCTTACGGGGGGCAGGCGTATCCGTCCGCCGTGTTCCCGTCCGCGATCAGCGACTTCCACAAGCAGTGGACGGCGTCCCTCACGCTCTCGGTGCCGCTGTTCGACGGGTTCAGGACGCACGGCGCGGTACAGCAGGCGCAGGCGGAGCTGGCGGGCGCCGAGGCGCAACTATCCCAGACCCGGGCCGGCGTCCAGATCGAGATCGAGCAGGCGCGGGCGGAGATCGTGCGCGCCCAGGCGCTGGTCCAGGCGCGGCACGAGACGGTGGGACAGGCGGCGCGCGCCCAGCACCTGGCGACGGTGCGGTTCAACAACGGCATCGCCACCGCGATCGAGGTGTCCGATTCACGGCTGGCGCTCGAGCAGGCGAGCGTCAACGAAGCGCAGGCCACCCGGGACTATCTGCTGGCGATCGCGGCGCTGGAGCGGGCGCTCGGGCACGCGGTGCCGCTGATGAGGGCGGGAATCAGAGAGGCGGCTGGGCAGTGACGAGGAAGTTGCGAGACGGCCGGAAGACTGGTTGCGAGTTGCGAGACGCCAAGTTGCGAGTGGTTGCCAGTAGCGAGAGACGAGAGCACAGAAAAGGACAAGCAAGACAATGACTGCATCTCGGTGGGGAACCGTCCTGGTGATGGCGGCTGCGGCGAGCGCGGCGGGGTGCGGGGCGAAGAGCGCCAGCGGCGCGTCCGGCGGCACGGTGGCGGAGGCGCTCAATGCGGCGACGCTGAACGCGACGGACGTGGCCGTGGCGCGCGTCCAGACGCTGCGCGCCGGGATTCCGGTGAGTGGGGCGCTGGAGGCGAAGGTGAAGATCACCGTCGGGGCGCCGCTCGCGGAGCAGCTCCTCGAGGTGTACGTGAACGAAGGCGAACGCGTGCAGCAGGGGCAGCCGCTGGCGCGGTTCAAGGACCAGGTGCTGCAGGCGGCGGCCGCGTACGCCCGGGCCGACGTGCAGTCGCAGCGGATGGCGGTGCGGGTGGCGGAGGCGGAGTCGGCCCGCGCGGTGGCCCTGTTCGCCGAGGGGGCGATCGCGCAGCGGGACCGCGACAACGCGCTGGTGGCCCTGGAGGGCGCACGCTCGCGCCTCTCGCTGTCCGAGTCGCAGGCAGCGAACGCGGACGACCGGTTGCACAGCTCCACGCTGACCGCTCCGGCGGCCGGCGTGATCAGCAAGCGCTACGCGCAGGCCGGGGACCGCGTGGACAACGGCAAGCCGGTCTTCGAGCTGGTGGACACGCGGGTGCTGCAGCTCTCGGCGTCGGTGCCGACCGAGTGGCTCCCGGAGCTGAGGATCGGCCGGCTGGTGAGCCTGACGATCGCGCAGCTCGATTCCTCGCACGTCTCGGGGCAGATCGCGCGCATCAATCCCACGGCCGACCCCGCGACCCGCCAGATCCAGATCTACGTGGACGTGCCGAACGCCGGGGAACGTCTGGTGGGCGGGCTGTTCGCGTCGGGCCGCGTGGTGA
>Ga0335082_10002506_pt1 | contig 19772 bp, 17 predicted proteins | sample Lox_Sample_41_FD_206718 | JGI IMG/M metagenome (GOLD analysis project Ga0335082, IMG submission 206718) | Soil microbial communities from Loxahatchee National Wildlife Refuge, Florida, United States - Lox_Sample_4.1 | ecosystem: Environmental > Terrestrial > Soil > Wetlands | place: USA...
CAGATGGTCTCGACCCGATTGTGGAGGAAATACACCTGCCCGCCGCGATCCAGCTCCTGCTGCAGGGACGATTGAATCAGTTTTTCATCCCAGCTGGCTACCACCGTCTGGATGGCAATCCGGTCCTTGGGAGGCGTCTCGATCACACTCATGTCCCGCATCCCCACCAGAGACATGTGCAGGGTCCTCGGGATGGGGGTCGCTGACATGGTTAAGACATCAACTTCCTTCCGCATCTGCTTGAGGCGTTCCTTGTGGCGCACCCCAAAGCGCTGCTCTTCGTCCACCACCAGCAAGCCGAGGTCGGGAAACTTCACATCCTTCGAGAGCAGCCGGTGAGTGCCGATCAGGATGTCGATCTTGCCATTCTCGACCCTCTGCAGGATTTCCTTCCGTTGCCGCGGGCTCCGGAAGCGGCTGATCATCTCGACGGCGACGGGAAACGCCGCAAAGCGCTGCTTGAAGGTTTCAAAGTGTTGAAAGGCGAGTACCGTAGTGGGCGCCAACAGGGCGACTTGCTTGTTGTCGTTGACTGCCTTGAACGCCGCCCGCATGGCAACTTCGGTCTTGCCGTAGCCCACATCGCCGCACAGCAGACGGTCCATGGGCTGCAAAGACTCCATGTCGCGCTTGACATCGGCGATGGCGTACATCTGGTCCTCAGTCTCGCTGAACTCGAAGGCATCCTCGAACTCACGCATGAACTGGCTGTCGGCGGAGAAGGCGTGGCCCTTGGCCGAGCTGCGCTGCGCGTAGAGCTTGAGAAGCTCGTCGGCCATGTCCTTCATGGCCTTGCGCACCCGCGCCTTGGTTTTCGCCCACGCGGCAGTGCCCAAATGGTTCAACGCCGGCTTGGCACCTTCGGAAGACCGGTATTTCTGAATCAAGTCAAGGCGGGTCAAGGGCACATACAGGCGTGCAGCATCAGCGTATTCGAGGAGCATGAATTCGGCGTTGCCGTCACCCTGGTTGATCTCTTTCAGTCCCTGATACTGTCCGATTCCGTGTTCCACGTGGACCACGTAGTCGCCAACCTGCAAGTCACGGAAGTCGGAAAGAAAAGCTGAAGTCTTCGACTTCTGCCGCGACGGACGGGAGACGACAGCCTCGGACTCGTCGAATAGATCGCGCGCGCCGAAAATCGCAAAGTGTGCATCCGGGAGTACCACGCCATCCGGGACGTACGCCTTGGCCAGGGTGGTGGTCAGGACTTCGCCGGCGAAGTAGGCCGTCTCGTCAGCGTAGCTCTCTCCCCCACGCGTTCGGCTGCCCAGGCGAAAGGAAAGGCTGTTCTCGCTGAAGACGTCCGCCAGCCGCTCAACTTCGCCGAGGTTCGGGACAGCAATCAGCACGCGGTTCTGCCCGCCAATCTGTTTGCCGACCTCCTCCAGCATGGCGGGAACCGACCCATGGAACCGTTGCGTGGGTTGAGTATGAAAACTGACGGACTCCTCGCCAGGGCGGGTGATCTCCAAAAGTTCCAGGTCGGTCCCTCGTAGACTGGCAAGCTTCGTCCACCAGTCCTCGGGTGGAAGGTACAGGTCGGCAGGCCTCACCAGGTTGCCCACGCCGCTGCGCTCATGGGCTTCCTCGATCCGCGACCATACCCGATCGAATTCGTCTTTGAGGGCGCTGGCCTCGTCCGCGAACACAACTGCGTTGGGCAAGAGGTCGAAGATGCTTCGGTCCGCACCGGCAACCGGGGCATAGAACTCCCAGCCCGGAAAAACGGAAACACCGCCGGCACGCACGGCCTGCTCGACGACTTCCTCGGCCCCCGTGATTCTCTTGCCGGAGAGCCGGGCGTGGATCGCACCGAGAAGCTCCTCCCCCACCGGCGTCTCGGTCAAGGGCAGGAGCAAGGCTTCCTCGACGGGGTTGGACGACCGCTGGGTCCCGGGGTCGAACTTGCGGATGGACTCCACCTCATCGCCGAAGAACTCGATACGGAGCGGGCGGTCGGCCTCTGGCGAATAGACGTCTAAGATTCCTCCGCGCAAGGCGTACTCGCCGGGCATTTCCACCACATCCGTCGAGTTGTAGCCGACGGTGTTGAGATGGCGGAGCAGCGGATCAATATCCAGCGTTTCCCCGCGGCGCACGGTTCGTGCCAGGTCGGCGTAATACTCCGCGGAGCGCAAGCGCAGCGCTGTAGCTCCAATGGGCGAGACCAGAATGGACACCGCTTCCGTAGCCAATTTCCACAAGGCCACCGCCCGCTCTTCCTGGATCTCCGGGTGCGGCGAGAGGTTCTGAAACGGCAGAACGTCGCGGGTGGGCAGCGAAATGATCGATTCCGGCTGGTTGCCGCCGGTCAACTCGTGAAAGGCCTGCAGGACTGGAACCAGGTCTTCGGCGGCGCGGTTGTCGGGAACGACCAGGATCAGCGGCCGACCGATGGTCCGCTGCCATAGAACCAGCAGGAGCGCCTTGCCCGTCGGGGTCAGTCCGGATACACGTATCCGCCCCGTGCCCTCACGCAGGTGGGAGGCTACACGCGAAAAGGCGGGTAACGTTTCCACGTCCGCGAAGAGATCGCGGACGAAGGGGAGAACCATCGCCTAATGATTTTAGCAGGGCGTTGAAGGCCGGCGAAACCTCTGTCCCAACCGGTAATGGCTCAGTTTGAAAACCCTCCTGGGTGCGTCATCCCGACGCCCCGCGCTTTCACCAGCGGGGCGAGGAACCTCCCAACCAACCCTTGGTACGCCGCGCCTGAGATCCTTCGCTCCGCCTGAAAAACGGCTTTGCTGAGGACGACGCCGCTGGGCTCCGATTCAAACGGAGCCACTTCCCCCCAACCTCAACCCCTCAGCAGTGGCCTGGTCAGACAAGTGGGCCCGCCGCCCCCGTTGATGCACAACTCCGAACCAGGAAAAGTTCTTACATCGAATCCTGCTGCTCGCAGCTTGGCGTTGGTCTTGGCGTTCTCTTCCAGGGCGAGCAGGCGCTTGTTACCGAGCGCCAACACATTGCAGGCCAGCGTCTCTCGTTCGGATGGATCAATCTCGATAAATCGATAGCTGCGCAGCTTCAGCAATTCCACCGTCTCGACCGCCAGCCACGGTAAATCAACCAGTGCCGTCTCCTCGTCCAGCAGGCTGATCAACGACATGAGGTGCAGACAGGTGTCCGGGCCTGAGCCATATGGCAACGCCGCGGCGATGACCTCGACACCCTTGGGCCCGAGCAGGTTACGCAGCTGCATGATCCCAGCCGGGCTGGTGCGGTAGCCGCTTCCCACCAGAAGTGTCTTGGAATTCAGCCAGACGATGTCGCCGGCTTCGGTGGTTCCCGGAGACTTGACCTCTCCAAGAATGGCGATCCCGAGCCGCCGGCAGCATTCTTTATGCTGTTGCGCTTCCGCCCGGCGGTTCGCCTTGCCCGGATTCATCGCGATCAAGCCGTAATCGGTGGCAAGCGAAGGATCGTGGGTATAGACAGCATCGAGCGTAAGATCAGGCGATCCCGGCAACTCGACGATCTCCGCTCCCACCGCCCGTAACTGCTGGCACAGTGCCTCGTGCTGGGCTTGCGCCGCACCGAACTCAGGACGATGCAGGAATCCCAGTTTCTCCCAACCGCTGGACTGGCCAGGCGTGTCCCACCCTGCGGCGCGCGGCGAACAGACGAGCACGCGCCGCAAAGGAGCGACCATCGAGTGTCCATTGAAGGCCTGAGAGGCGGTCAAGCTTGGCAATCTAGTTGTCTCCTGGAGAGCAATCTAACCGGGCAGTCCGGCAAAAGCAATCGACTGAGACTCTTCAAAATTCGGTGTGAAAGCGGAAACCCAGTACCAGCGCCGGCCCGCGGTCGCGGTTATATCCTGGATTGTTGATGTGCTGGAGGTCCGGGCCGACGAAGACTCCTCGCCATACATGCGCCGTGTAGTAGCTTTCCAAGATTGTCTCGCGCCCGTAGTTCAGTGCGCCATCCCCCAGCAGAAAACCTTTCCCGCCGAGGCCCAGGTATTGCTGATGGTAGGCACAGATTCCATTTGAGACGAAGACTGCGCCCGCCTTGTCCAGCTTGCGGTGCCAGCGGTTTCCTGCAAGGTCGCCGCCGGCCTGCACGGTTTCATCGACCTCGGTATATGCGTAGGACTCGTGCTGGCCTTCATTCCATCCCCAGCGCGCGTAGCCCCGGAGATGGTGGGAGAATTGCCTTTCCAGATTGACGCCGAAGCCATACTTAACGGTAGTTTGCAGGGGATGCACAGTAATATCCGGGTCCGGGGTCCTGCCAGCGAGGAAGTTGGCAACTGCATCTTTGTAGACGCCCATGTTGGCATGGTTTTCAAAAGCCAGCAGCCGCACCGTTGTGTTGCGATCGCCCCCGAGCCTGGGATGCCAGGTCAGTTCATAGTTTTCGGAGCGCGCCTGCCGAAGATTCCAGACCAGGTCTATGCCGTTGGCCACCTTCGGCATCAACATTTCACCGAATTGAAAAGACCAATTGCGGTCGTAGTACCCTGCGATGACACCATAAGTGTAGCCGCGGGTATCGGCGGCGTAGTCGTAAGCGCCGTTGTTGTCGACCGTCCAATTCATAAACTGAAGGTGGCTGTCGCTGCCGATTCCGTTCTGATCGAAGAAATCTGCAGTGCCGAACTTTCCCGCCCGCAACTCCAGTCGCCGCACCGCAACCTGGGTAGCCAAGGAAAACGGCCCGCGCTCGCTTTCTGACCTCTCCTTGCTGAGTGGAATGACTTGTCGGACCATAGCCCGTGCCACATAGGGCGCCTTCGACAGCGTTGGGTTGCGCACCACATCGAGATTCACGAACCCGGCAAGCCCAAGGCCGTCGCTCAAACCGCCGCCGCTGGCTTCCTCGATGTCAAGGAAAACCTCCGTCCCTTTGAAGAGCTGGTACCCGAGGAAAAGCGTGGAAACATTGGAAGTGGAATTGTTCGATTTCTGCGTAAAGCTGTTCGGTCCGCTGTATTTGGCGTCGAACGACGGATGGTACTGAACAATGATGTTGTCCTGCCCGGAGATCCAGTAGCGGGCCGTCTGGGGATGGGGAAACATCGTGCCGGGAGGGTCGTGATTCTGCGTGGAGTCTGTAGCCTGCCCGAGGCCGGTCTGGGCGCCGGCTTGGGCAGGAGCCGCCAGCGTCGCAAGCCAAGCGAGCGCAAGCAGCCAAGGTCGGTTGGGGTGAACCCTGAGCATAGCCTTTTTGTGAAGATGGCGAGCTTATCTCAGCTAAGTTACAGGAAGGTTACACGCGGTGCGGAACGCCGTTCCGCTATCGTGCCCCAAAAGAATCAGGACGGCCCGGAGCCCCCCGAGGCCGTCCTAAGTAAAACCCTCCCGGTTAGAAGGGCGTGTACTGGCTCCTAAGCTAGTGGGAAGGTGTTTCAGGAGTATTGCAAAATTGTAAAATTCCCGTGAATTGCGTTACCCCTTCGTAACTAGCGGCGCCTCTCTGCCCAGCCCGCAGATCGCGGGGTCACAGCTTTCTGTGATGCCCTACGCTGCATCCCATCCGCCCGCTGATACCATGTAAGTCGTTGCTTTCCAGGAGGCGGATATGCCGCGCAGAATGGACATTTCGCGCAAATTGCAGAAACGCGCCGAGCAGGTGATTCCCGGCGGCGTAAATTCGCCCGTGCGCGCCTTCAAATCAGTGGGTGGGGACGCGCCGTTTATCGTCCGTGGCGAGGGCCCGCACATCGTCGATGCCGATGGCAACACTTACATTGACTACGTGGGTTCCTGGGGGCCGCTCATCCTGGGTCATGCGGCGCCCGGTGTAGTTGAGGCGGTCACAGCCGCCGCCCGCAAGGGCACAAGTTTTGGAGCGTCCACTCCTTCCGAGGCGGAGCTGGCGGAGGTCGTCGTTTCAGCATTTCCTCACATTCAAAAAGTTCGCTTTGTCAGCTCGGGGACCGAAGCCACCATGTCGGCGATCCGCCTGGCCCGCGCCTACACCAAGCGCAAGTACATCGTGAAGTTTGAGGGCTGCTACCACGGCCATGCCGACGCGCTGCTGGTGAAGGCTGGCTCAGGCGTGGCCACCCTGGGCATTCCGGGTTCTGCCGGCGTTCCGGAGGAGTTCACTCAGTTCACTCTCGCATTACCCTATAACGACACCGATGCGCTGGAGCAGGCATTCAAGAAGTTCAAACATCAGATCGCCTGCGTGATTGTCGAACCGGTCGTGGGCAATATGGGCTGTGTGCCTCCGGCGCGCGGATATCTGGAAGCCCTGCGCGCCCTGACGCAGCAGGACAAGAGCCTGCTCATCTTCGACGAAGTGATGACCGGGTTCCGCCTGGCGTTTGGAGGCGCTCAGGAGCTGTATGCAGTGACTCCCGACCTGACCACCATGGGCAAGATCATCGGCGGAGGTCTCCCGGTCGGGGCCTATGGAGGACCGTCGGCCATTATGGAGTTAGTGGCCCCGCTGGGCCCGATGTATCAGGCAGGCACGCTCTCGGGAAATCCGTTGGCGATGGCGGCGGGACTGGCCACTCTGACCTACTTGAAGGAACACAAGGATGAGATTTATCCGCGGCTCGATAAGATGGGTGGGGAGCTGACAACAGGAGTGGCCGCAACAGCGAAAGAGGCCGGCGTGCCCATCTGCTACAACCGCGTAGGTTCGATGTTCACCTGGTTCTTCGCTCCTGGCCCGATCACTGACTGGAGTTCTGCATCGAAGTCCGACACCGAAGCCTTCGGACGGTTCTTCCGTTCCATGCTGGACAGCGGCATCTACCTGCCACCATCCCAGTTTGAAGCGGCGTTCTTGAGCGTGGCTCACACCGAGGAAGACATCCAGCAAACCATCGCGGCAGCCAAGCAGGCATTCGCGTTGGTGCACGCGTGAGCTGAGAACCGAGAACTAGGAACTGAGATCTGGCCTTTTCAACATCGCGGGAATTGTCACGAACTCGTAACCCTCTGCTTTGTAGTGAGTAATCAGGTGATCGGTTGCAGTCACCGTCTGTGAACGGTTGGCGCCAAACGAGGCGTGGCTGCCATCGTGCAACAGGATTACGTCGCCGCCGCGGACCTGTTTTGCTACTTTCTTCTCGATGTAGACCACCGGTTTCCCGCTCCAGTCCCAGCCGGTGACGTTCCACATGACCGGTTCCAGTCCTAACCGGCGTGCCAACTGCAACGTCCCCGGCCGACGCCCACCAAAAGGCGGGCGGAACAAGCGGGAATGTGCTCCCACAGCATCTTCCAAAGCCAGTTCACACTCTTGCAGTTCGCGACGAGTCTTGTTCGGAGAGGCAAAGATCAAGTTGGGATGGGTGAAAGTGTGATTGCCGACCACGTGCCCGGCTTGCACGACGGCGCGCACGATGTCCGGACGTTGCCTCACGTATCGGCCGATGAGAAAAAAAGTTGCTTGGACTCCGTGCTTCGCGAGCACCTCTAAGAGCTGCAGGGTATGAGGATCATTCGGACCGTCATCGTAAGTCAGGGCAAGTTGTTTTGAGCCACGCGGCAGTCCGGCAAAGGTCCTCCCATACCACTGTCCGGTGGGGGCCATCGATTGGTAACCGGCAGCGGCTATCGTGCCGGTCAAGCCGGCGGTCGCAAGGTATCCGAACATGTGTGGATGATTCTAGCCGGAACGAAGACTAGCGATTACAGATTTCAGATTTTCTCAAGTGTCAATTGAGTTTCGTTAGCCAATCCTGAGATCTACGATTCGCTCAAGCGTCCCTGTTAACTTTTCCCGCAATTGCATGCCGGGCGGTCTCGGGTTATTCTGCCATGCGAAGCCGCAATTCCCAGAGCCCCATGGCCAATCTCTTTGAGTTGCCCCGCTACATTGCAGTGGAAGGTCCCATACGCGTCGGAAAGAGCACTTTGGCCCGGATTTTGGCCGAGCGCTTGAGCGCACAGCGCGTCATGGAAAGCGAGGACAACCCGTTCTTGCGAGCGTTTTACGATGGAGATCGCGGAGCCGGCTTTCAGGCGCAGTTCGCCTACCTGATCCGCCGCTTCGAGCAGCTACGCGCCCTCGACCTGGGCCCACGTTCGCAACGCACTGTGGTCGCCGACTTCATTTTCGAGAAAGATAAGTTGTTCGCGTGTCTGAACCTCAACGACCAGGAACTCGACACCTACAACCGCTACTACAACTACTTCCGTGAGCAACTGCCCACGCCTGATCTCGTCATCTATCTGCAGGCCAGCCCCGAGGTTCTGAAGAAACGTTTGCGCAAAAAGAACGCTCCGGGCGAGAAGGCAATCAACGAGGAGTACCTCGAAGAAGTCATCAAGGCCTACGAGCACTTCTTCTTTCACTACACCTCGTCGGACCTGCTGATCGTCAACACCTCCGAGATTGATTTCGTGGAGCGCAACGAAGACCTGCAGGAACTGCTGAGGAAAGTTTCCGCGCCGATCAAGGGAACGCAATATTTCCTGCCTCTGGGGAGAGAAGAGGCGGCGAGCGCGTAAGGGCCGCCGTGGGTCGTTGGTCGCTGGTCTCGGCATATTATTAACTCCCCTGTTTCCAACAAGCTAAAGCCGCCAAGCCGTTCCCCCTAGCCACCATTCCTGGTTGCGACTACAATGCCTCCAGCATCATCCAAGATGCGTACAGGCTCTATCCGGCCAAGCCGGAGGGGCACTGGAGGACACTGTGAGTCTCACCCCGATTGGCGAACCTCGCCAGAAGATTACCGTCGCTTCCTTGCGCGACAAGAAACTCCAACACCAACCGATTACGTGCCTGACGGCCTACGACTACGCCAGCGCCCGCCTGGTGGATGAGGCCGGCATCGAGATCATTCTCGTCGGCGACTCGCTCGCCCAGACCATGCTCGGTTACGACAACACCCTCTCCGTTACTGTCGAGGAAATGCTCCACCACGTCCGCGCGGTCAGGCGGGGAGTCAAGCATGCATTTCTGATCGCCGACATGCCCTATGGCTCTTACCACCTGGGTACGGATGAAGCGATCAAGAACGCTGCCCGTTTTATGAAGGAAGGCGGCGCCGAGGCAGTCAAGATCGAAGGCGGCGAAAAGCGTGCCGACCTGATCCGCCGCGTGATCGAAGCCGAGATCCCCGTCGCCGGCCACATTGGGCTCACGCCGCAGTCGGTGAACGTAATGGGCGGATACAAGGTGCAAGGCAAGTCCCTGGCCGGAATCGAGCAGCTCATGCGTGACGCGGTGGCCCTGGATCGCGCCGGAGTCGCGTGCATCTACCTGGAAGGCATTCCGCGGGAAGTGGCGGCGATGATTACGGCCGAGGTTGCCGCTCCCACGATCGGCATCGGCGCCGGCCCCGATTGCGACGGCCAGGTGCTGGTCTTCCACGACATCCTCAACCTGACCTTTGGACCGCCGGCGAAGTTTGTGCGCCGCTACGGCGATGCCGCCGCCCTGATCACCGACGCCGTTCAGGCCTTCCGGTCTGACGTTCTTTCGCATCAGTACCCGTCGGACGCGGAGTCGTACCACTTGTCGAAAGACACGCAGCAGATGCTGGAGACCGTATTGGAGCGCAAGCGGGGGATGCGACGGTAGAATACGTCCGATGAGACACCTGCTTCTGATTGTCCTGGCGGTGGCCGTTGCCGCGGCCGTCGCCTGTTCCCGGCCTTCGCAGATTGCGGGGACAGCAGCTGCCGAGCCCAGTCCCGAGGTCCGCCTCGGGCAAATTCCCTCCGCCGATCCGCAGAAGTACACCGCGGTGCGGAACATGAAAAACTGGCAGAATCCATATTTGATCGTCAAAGCGGACGGTGTGGGGCTGCTCGACGCCGTCAACCACGAGGAACATCTCCTGAAGGCGGACGAATTGCCCCAGGCGTTGGCCAAACTTCCCTCGTCTTCTTGGCCGTACGGACGGGTCGTCGCGGTTGCGGTAAATGGTACACAGACGCCGGCCGACGAAGCATCAGTGCGCAAGAATCGAGGCGTTGTAGCGGGGACCCTGGAGAGTCTGCACGTCCTCATCAACTGGGTGCCGTCCTCTTAGCGCCATGAAAGCCACTGCCACTCAAATGAGAGTCTGCACGACGATCACGGAGATTCGCTCCGCCCTGCGCCGCGCCCAGGGTTCGGACCTTCGGCTGGGATTCGTCCCGACCATGGGAGCTCTGCACGAGGGTCATTTGTCGCTGGTGCGCGCTGCCAAGGCGGCGTGCGATGCCGTCGTCGTGTCCATCTTCGTCAACCCCACGCAGTTTGGCCCCAGAGAAGACCTGGCCAAGTATCCCCGGCCGTTCGAGCGTGACTGCGGACTTCTGCAGAAGGAAGGGGTGGATTTCCTTTTTGCGCCTTCGGCCGAGGAGATGTATCCCCAGGGCTCAGTGACCTGGGTGGAGGTCGAAGGCCTCAGCGAAAAACTCTGCGGCCGCTCGCGGCCCGGACATTTTCGCGGGGTGACCACGGTCGTTTCAAAGTTGTTTCATATCATCCAGCCGAGCGCCGCGTTCTTCGGGCAGAAAGACGCCGCCCAGTGCGCAATCATTCGCCGCATGGTGCGCGACCAGAATTTTCCGGTTGAGATGGTTGTTTGTCCGATCGTGCGGGAGCCGGATGGCCTGGCCATGAGTTCGCGTAACGCGTACTTGAGTCCGAGCGAGCGCAAATCTGCTCTGGTTCTTTATCGAGCGCTGTCTGAGATTCAGAGTTGTTTTGAGCACAGTGAGCGGAGTGCTGCCCGCCTCATCGCAGCCGGGAAGAAGGTCCTGGCGGAAGAACCTGGCGCGCGCCTGGATTATCTGGAGATTGTAGACCCGGAGAGCTTGGGGTCTGTACCGGTCATTGGGGGAACAGCGCTCGTCGCTGTGGCCGCCTTCGTGGGATCGACCCGCCTGATCGACAATATTCTGCTCGGAACCGACTGAACGATGGAGGACGGGCACCCGCCCGTCCCCGGTACTCCTACTTCTTACTGATCAGAGTGGCCGAACCGGTCCCCTGCAGCGCACTGCGAATTGCTTCGCTACTTTCAGCCAGAGCCGCCTGAACTCCCGGCACATCGTGAATCGCGTTGAGAAGCACAAAGTCGTGGATCATCCCGTTATAGCGGGTTGCCGTGACTGCGACCCCCGCATCTTTAAGCCTGCGGGCGTAGGCTTCACCTTCGTCGCGAAGCGGATCGTTCTCGGCTGTGATGACCAGCGCCGACGGCAGGCCCTGCAGTTCCTGATTGCTTGCCCGCAGCGGCGACACATACGGATTGTTGCGCGTCTTCTCGTCCGGGGCATACAGGTCCCATCCATATTTCATGAATGCGCGCGCCAAGAAGCGCCCCGTGCCGAATTCTTGGTATGACTCGGTATCGACGCTCGCATCCGTCGCGGGAATCAAGAGCACCTGTAAAGCAATCTTTGGTCCTTTCCGGTCCTTTGCCATGAGCGCCAATGCCGCGCTCATGTTCCCGCCGACGGAGTTCCCTGCGATTGCGATACGAGTGCCATCCGCCCCAAACTCCGACGCGTGCTCGGAGACCCACGTCAACGCGGCGTAGCTTTCTTCCAGTTGTGTTGGATATTTCGCCATTGGCAGAGGAGAGTACTCTACAAACACGCCGATCTGGCCCGATCCGACCACCAGGTCACGCAACAGCCGCTGATGGTTCTGGAAGTTGCCGACAATCCACACGCCGCCATGAACAAAGAGCAGTACACCTGGTTTCCCGGAGACGTGCTCCGGGCTCATGACGTAGAGCTTCACGGTATGTCCGTTCTGCGTGATCGTCTTTTCCACCGTGGTCACTCCAGCCATGTCAACTGGGGTTTTGTTCTGCAGGGCCGTGAGGATGTCCTGCGGCTTGGGTTGGGGCAGCTCCCAAAAGGGACTGCTGTCCTTGTTAAGTTCCGCAAGAAACGCGCGTACTTGCGGGTCGATGCGAAGGTCCGTGGCTGCATCCGGAACCTGTGCTACTGCGAGTTGCGTCATCCCCATCACTCCTCCTAGACAACATGCGGCTAATACACCGAGAGATCTCATAGGTGTCCTTTTTGAATTAGGTTTGGCTGAAATGCATGCCCACTATTGACTGATCTGGAGTATCGCACGATGGCCATCGCAGAAACATCACGAGATGTGGGTCTTTTTTGCTAACACCGTCGGATGGTCGGGGGCTACCACATTCGTGGTATCGGATGTGAGAGGCGGACGGGGTTCACGCGCGTCGCGCGAACGCCTCACTCAGGAGGGCTCGAGGATTAGAAATACTAAGCGGGCTTGCGCACGTCGACAACCCGCAACCAGGGAAACGTCAAGGGATTTATTCCGGTGCGCGAGACGTTGGCACCGGCCCTCTGGAACGCCTTCACGTAGTCCGCGGTATGAATGAAGTCCGAGATCAGCGCTCTGCCTCCCGGCTTCAGCACGCGCACAATCTCACGGCAGGCTTTGTCGCGTCCTTCCTTGCTCGGGATGTTGTGAATGCACAGGTTGGACAGCACAAGGTCAAATGTTCCATCAGCAAACTCCAAGGCAGTGGCGTCGCCGTCCTGTACCTCAACGCCTTGCCGTATGCCCTCCAGTTCGACATTCCGCAGCGTCGCTTCTTGAGTATTGCCAGAAAGGTCTTTCGCGCTCCAGATATCGATGCCGACCGCCTTGCCAGTGGTCAGCTTTTTGGCGGCGCCGATCAGCATCAAACCCCGCCCCGTCCCCACGTCGAGTACCAATTCATTGCCCTTCCACTCGACCATCCTCAGCATGCGGTCGCGATGGCGAAACTTGCCGACCTTCGAATAGCCGACCATCAGCAAACCACCGAGCATAAAGCTGGCAGCGGGGAAGACTGTCGAGCGTCCCAGCAGGACCGTCACGGATCCCACTTGGACGATGGGGAAGAACCATCCCAAGAGAGCGAGGCCAACGCCGGTCGCTAAGAGGTTGCGGATGACGCCGGGGGCATCCATCCCATAATCGGGTGTCGAACTTTGTCCCATGCGGAAGAAGTAAACCACAGACTTCACAGCGATGCCAAAGCGCAGCTCTCAGGCCACCAGGAACTTACGTGGCCCGGAGACAAACCGGTTCCCGGCGATTACATAACGCAACGGCCGCTCAGCCGCCTTGGTGATTCCGATGCGGGGTATGGCCAGGATTTTCTGCGCGCGAAAACCGTCATCGGCAATGTACAAATCGGATCGCGTCGAAGCCAGGTCCTTTCCATTGTCACGTTCGCGAGTGATCCCGAATGCCTCAGCGAGGCGTCCAGGGCCGCTGGTCAGCAATGGCAGCTCGCGAGGACCTTCAAGAATGATCCTGCGGGCTTGCGCCATTTCATCAATCCCCAGCAAGGGCTCGACAGCCCGGAACAGTATCCCTCCAGGAATCCCATCCGGCAGGCAGGAAACGTTCAGGCAATAGTGATTGCCATAGATGAAGTAGACGTACGCGAACCCGGGTGGCCCGAACAATATCGCGTTACGCGCGGTGCGGCCGGCAAAGCTGTGGGCGGCGGGATCGTCGCTGCCCAGGTAGGCTTCCACCTCCACGATCCGGGCAGCCAAAAAGCGTCTTCCCTGTTTGCGCACCAGCACCTTCCCCAGCAGGTCGCGGCTGACCCGCCGGGGGTCGCGGTCATAAAACTCACGCGGAAGCGCGGCACGGAAGCGGGCCGCTTCTGCTTGCAGGGCAGGCATTTGCATATCAGACGCTCTCCCGAAGGCCAGTCCAGCCATGAGACTTTCGGCACAAGACGGCCCTCCGGGTTTCCCCTATTGTGAGGGAAATCCTTCTGCGACTCAATTACACATCGACTTTCAAAGGAGAACCTATGCTCGGGAGAACGCTCAAGATTGCATCGTTCTTGCTGTTGGTTGTGACCGTGGCGGCCGCAGAAACCATCCCGGCCGGCACCCATATCACTGTCCGCATCGATTCCCAGGTCAACTCCGGCACGGCCAAGGCCGGGCAGGCTTTTCACGGCAACCTGACCCAGGCGCTCGTGGTCCACGGGAAGACGCTCGGCCCGTCCGGCGCGCCGGTCAAGGGAAAGGTCACCTATGCGAAACCGAGCGGACGCCTGCATGACCCAGGACAACTTTCGCTGCGCCTGACCTCGATCGAGATCAACGGAAAGATGGTTCCGATTTCCACTAGTGCTTTCCGCGCCAAGGGCAAGAGCCACACCAAGAGCAACGTCACCAAGATTGGTGGCGGCGCTGCGGCGGGCGCTCTGATCGGCGGATTGGCGGGAGGCGGCAAGGGAGCCCTTATCGGAACCGCTGTGGGGGCTGGAGCCGGAACCGGCGTGGCCGCGGCGACCGGCAAGGAAGAAGCTGTGATTCACGCCGAAACCGCGATGAGCTTCACGACCACCAGCAACGTCAACGTGAAATAACAGCTACCACCCGATGGAGGACGGGCGTCTGCGCCCGTCCTCACACTGTTGTGCAATTGAATTTCGACCTCTACGCCGCCCCTTTGGCAGCTTCCTTCAGATACTCCAACACCTGGTCGGCATGCCCTTCCGGCTTCACCTTCTGGAAAATGTGTTTGATCTTTCCATCGGGACCGATAATGAACGTCGTCCGCGCCACGCCCATCACCTTCTTCCCGTACATGTTCTTTTCCTGGATGACGCCGTAGGCATTGCAGACCTTCCTGTCGGCATCGCCGAGCAGGGTAAACGGCAGGCCATATTTCTCTTCGAACTTCTTCAGCGCCTTAGGCTCATCGGGCGAAACTCCCAGCACCACGGCCCCTGCTTTTTCGACCTTCTTGTAAGAGTCGCGAAAACTGCATGCCTCGATGGTGCATCCCGGCGTGTCCGCGCGGGGGTAGAAATACAAAACGACATACTGGCCGCGATAATCCTTCAGCGCGACCTTCTCGCCGTCCTGGTTCGGCAAAGTAAACTCTGGAGCTTTATCATTGATACCCATGGCTGCTTCTACCCTCCGATCAAGGTTATACCGCATGGCTGGACCGCTCGTCATCCTGGGCTTGATGGCCGCGTGCTTGGTTCCTTGCGCCTCGGCGCAGGCGCGTAAAAGCGCCAAAACTGGCAAGGAACCCCGCGCCCTTGGCCTGATCGAACTGGCACCCAGCGGCAAGGCGACTCTCATCCCGATCACAATTCTGATTAACGGTCAGTATTTTGACGCCACCGCCTACAAGGCCGACCCCGTGCCCATGGCTCTCTACTCTGACACGGTCTATGAGGGCCTGCGAACCGGCGTTTCCCAGGGGCTGTTTACGGTGCGAGCTGCTCTGGAGAATGAAGCCACGCACCAGTGGAAGGCCGAAGGCACGTGGCAAACCGCCGCATCCCTTCAGGCAAAGAAGGAAAAGGCTCCGGAATCCAACGTACCCAGGGGCTTGAACGATGACACGGGTCCGCCGGTCTTGCGACACTCCGGCCCCGCAAGTGGGAAGGAGACGCCACCACCCGCAGAGCCAACTTCACCGCCTGCGCCGTCATCCCCGCCGGCGCCTGCGACTCCTCCCGCGCCGGCAACGCCTCCGAAGCCGGCGGCTCCCACAGCAGCGCCTGTGCCTCCTCAGCCTCCGAGCCCTTCAGAACCGGGCCCGGTCCTACGACGTGGCAAGCCAGCGCCGAGCCCGCCTGAGCCAGAAATCGCCCCAGTCGCGGCACCCAAAGCGAGCGCTCATCCAGCAGCGCAACCCGCACCAACGGCGGGAATCCAGCTGATTCCGGCAATTTCTGACAGCGCCGGCCCCGAGCCTCGTCCTTATGCCTATGGCATGAAAGCAGACGAGGAGCAGCAGCTCCGCAAGAAGGTGCTGGAGATCGCCGCCCACGAGGTCCGCGCCCGCGCCAATCAGCTTGCGTCACAAACGATCGGCGAAAAACAACCGGCGTCCCCTCGTACGAAAAAGCCCGCAGCTTTACCACAGCCACACTTTGATGCCATCCAATTTCACGCCTTCGATCTCTCAAACAGCAACGAACCAGTCTTGGTGCTGACTGCTACCGCTGCCCTCCCGACAAGCGAACGGCAGTACTTCGTCACGCTGGTAGTTCGGCAGGACATCAATCTCGATTTTCACAAGGCATTCTCCAACGTGACGGACAACCAGCACCTGGATGTTTTGCCACAGATGGAGTTCATCGATGCGGTGGATGTGGATGGCGATGGCCGGGGCGAGCTGCTCTTCCGGCAGAATTCCGACACAGGAAGCGCCTTTGTGGTCTACCGCGTGATCGGCGACCAGCTATACGCGCTGTTTCAGGGAACTCCGTAGCCTGAGAACTGAGAACCGACTACTGAGAACTGGTTTTCTACTAACAGTGCCTTACCGTCATTTCTGGGTCAGCACCAGCTCGCCGTTTTCGACCTTGATGCCGTCCACATTGTCGGGCAGCTTCAGCCGGTCCCGCTGTTCCCCAAGCTTCTTCTGCAGAGCGTCGTTCACGAGGGAAACCGGAATATTCAAGTCCCCGACCTTGAATTCTGTAGGATCGAACGTGGCATAGCCGTCCTTGGAGCCGAGGTGACCGGCCAGGGTGACGTAAACGTCTTTGCCGCCAATCTGGGTCACAAACTGGCCGCGCGCCACATCTCCATCGAAACTCACCTGGTAATCCTTGACCTCGGGCTGTCCGGGTGCGATCGGAGTATCCGCTGAGGAAGGCACAGTGTTGGGAAGAGCCGTATTCGGCAGGGACACCGGAATCGCACCGGCGGCCTGGGCCATGGCTGCGGCCACTTCGTCAGAAGTCAGACGCACCTCCGGCGTAGGTTTACCGGGATCCTTGGGTTGATCCAGTTGCTGCAGCTTCTCTTGAAACGACTCAGCCTTGGCCGCAGCCACCGCCGCAGGCATGGGCTGCGAAACCGGTTGCGGCTTCTTGAGTACCAGAAAGATGGCAAGCAGCGAGCTCACCAGCGTGGCTACGCTGATAATGCGGTCCCACTTCCAGTTCTTCATGACAACACTATGGTAAGGGCAGGACAGCGCCTTCTCAGGTGACGGAAGTCTTGGAACGATAGGTCAGCCGGCGACCACACTACGCTCTCTAACTTGTTCTGAAGTAAGGCCATAGAGGGGAGGGGTGGCCACACCCAGCATGCCCAGGTAGAGGTAAATCTGGCCGCGGTGGTGAATTTCGTGCTCGAGCATCGATCGCAGCCATTTCCACGCGGTCAAAGGCGCGCCACCCGGAGTTGTGCATTTGCGGGTCAAGTCGTCCGGACCGAGTCGGCGGAAGATCGCAACTGACTCGCGGTGCATTCTCTCCATGAATTGCACGACCTGGTCGTAGCCATCGGCGAATTCCCTGCCACAACCCGGGTAGCGGCTTGGTTTCCCTTGCACATTCTCCGCGAACATGTAGCGATTGATCGCAGCGATGTGGCGGGCCAGGTCCCCGAGCGTGAACTTGCCGGGAGCGTATGACCATTCAATTTTGTCGGGAGGGATGCATTGAACCACGCGCATGGTTCGTTGATGCACTTTGTCAAAGTAATCGAGGAATGCGTCGATGTTGGAGACTTCCATGGAAGCAGCTTTCGGCAAGAACAGTAATTGGATTCCGGCCTACTGCTTCGGCTCCAGTTTTTTTGCAAGAAGCTGGTTCACCAACTGCGGATTGGCCTGCCCTTTGGACGCCTTCATCACCTGCCCGACAAAAAATCCCATAATCGCGGCCTTGCCCGCCCGGTATTGCTCGAGCTGCTTGGGATTGCCCGCGATCACTTCATCAATCATCCTCTCGATCGCTGAAGCGTCGGTGATCTGCTGCGGCTTTTCCTTTTCGTAAACTGTTGGAAAATCCTGGCTGCGTTCGAAGCTGAGGTCATACAAATCCTTCAGCATTTTGCCGGAGATCGCGCCGCTCTCCACCAGGTCCGCCGACATGGCGACCCCTCGCATGGAGATCGGCGACCGCTCAATCGTCAATCCCTTGGCCTTCAACCTCCCCATCAGCTCGCCCTGCACCAGGTTGGCCACACGCTTGGGGTTCTTCGCGGCCTTGGCGGCCGACTCGAATTCGTCCGCCATGGTTTTGGTCGAAGTCAGTACCTCTGCGTCGTATTCAGTGATCCCGTAGCCGCTCACGAAGCGCTGCCGGCGCGCCTCCGGCAACTCGGGCAGGCGGCTCCGGATATCGGCCTGCCACTTCTCATCCACCATCAGGGGCAACAGGTCTGGCTCCGGGAAGTAGCGGTAGTCGTGCGCTTCCTCCTTGGAGCGCATGCTGTAAGTCTTGCCTTCATTCGCGTTGTAGAGACGGGTTTCCTGCGTGACCTTGCCGCCGGACTCCAGAATCTCAATCTGTCGCCCGATTTCGTACTCCAGGGCGTCGCGAATGAAGCGGAATGAGTTCACGTTTTTGACTTCAGCCTTTGTCCCGAATTCTCTCTGGCCTCGTGGACGCACGCTGATGTTGGCATCGCAGCGCAGCGAGCCTTCCTCCATGTTGCAATCGCTGACCCCGGTATAAAGAACAATCTCCTTTAACCGGGTGAGGTATTCATAAGCTTCGTCGGGCGATGCAATGTCGGGTTCGCTCACGATTTCAATCAGCGGTACTCCGGTACGGTTCAGGTCGATGGCGGTCTTTTCGGCCGAATCTGCAAAGCCTTCGTGCAGGCTCTTCCCGGCATCTTCTTCGAGATGCAGCCGCGTGATGCCTATCTTCTTCCGAGTATTGCCAGCCGGAACCTCAATCCATCCGAACTCGGCCAGCGGCTTGTCATACTGGGAAATCTGATAACCCTTGGGCAAGTCCGGATAGAAGTAGTTCTTGCGGGCAAAGATCGAGGTCTCGTTCACGCGGCAGTTCAACGCCATCGCCGCAAGGACGGCGAACTCCACGGCCCTGCGATTCAGGACCGGCAGAGCCCCCGGCAAACCCAGGCATACGGGACACACATTGCTATTGGGTGGGGCACCGAAACGGGTCGAGCAGGAGCAGAAGATCTTGCTCGCGGTCAAAAGCTGAACGTGCACTTCCAGGCCGATGACCGGCTCGTACCTGGCACGGGCCGCGACGGAAGTCTCTGGCGTGGTCGCCATACCGTGAAATTATATCTGCGCTCGAGAAAAAACCGGCTGGTCCCCCCGGAACCAGCCGGTATAGAGCGCGTGCGATCAATCTACTTGCTTATTCTCTGCGCGGCCAGGTTGAACGCTCCATAGCCGCCTTTGCCGTCGCGGAAGAGCAGTCCGCGGACCCGGACTTGGTCTCCATCCTTGATGCTGGTGATTCCGTGCAGTTCCGTGCCCGGCTGCTGCCAGACGGTCACCCATGTCACGGGCGGTGAATTCAGAATGGTCAGATAGGAATCGTTGGAAAGCAGCAGATTGAACCAGGCACCGCCGTTCTCCAAGGTTGAATAAGCGTCCACCGTCCCGCTGATGGACTGCTTTTCCAAGTACACCTTGTTGGTTGTAACCAGGCCGTCGGTTCCGTCGGGATCGGGTTGGACAATACCCGTGCTGCCCTTCACCATGATGCGCTGGCCGGCGCCGACATGATCCCAGTCGAACATGAAGTGATAGTCGGTCAGGCCGGTCATGTCCACGTTGTCGGTGTCTACTTCATAGCTGGCATCAGCCAGGCTGAGATGAAGCGTCTGTCCAAAGGCGGGTTCCGGGACATTGGCGAGGCCGGCGCCATTGCCGTCCTGTGGAATCAACCAGAGGTCATAAGCGGTCAGGTAGTCCCAATAGACCAGCCCTTCCACCTCGACACCTTCCGTATTCTCCATTCCACAGATGTAGGTAGCCAGCAAGGAGCCGTCCGCCTGGGTCACTCCGTTTACTTTGACGATCATGTTGGCCAGGGTATCCGGGGCAACGTCCTCGAACTCAGTCTTGGAATCCGTCTTGTAGGTCAGGGAAACGCG
>Ga0335082_10002507_pt1 | contig 19768 bp, 10 predicted proteins | sample Lox_Sample_41_FD_206718 | JGI IMG/M metagenome (GOLD analysis project Ga0335082, IMG submission 206718) | Soil microbial communities from Loxahatchee National Wildlife Refuge, Florida, United States - Lox_Sample_4.1 | ecosystem: Environmental > Terrestrial > Soil > Wetlands | place: USA...
ATATGGCTGATACCGATACGAATCTGAATGGCTTCATGGTTCTCCTTGGAAGCCGTCGCGTGTAACGTCGTTAAAATCGACGAAATCGCGACGGAGCTGATTGCCTCGCTACTAGGTTCCGCTCTGCCATGGTCGAGGACAATCCGGTTCAACCCTATTTACTCCAGAGCTTTGCAGTAAGGGAAACGCTTAGGTGGGCAGACTGAAATGCGGTATGGCAGAACAAGGACGGCTTCCAAGCTGGTCAAACTGCAAAGGCCCGGCAAGGGCCGCCGTGTGCAGTCACTCCCTTTGGGGGACTTGTTCTGCCACATCGATTCACAGCAGAGTATCGCAGGAGGGTGACTTTGAGAATCGGCGATTGTATGTAGATGGGTTTTTGGCGACAGGTACCCTGAGGGAAGCATCCAATCGAGCCAATGTCGCTGGGATTACAAGTCGCGTGGCTTTTGATACTGGGAATTCCTGTCGCTTGCATTGCCTGGACGGTTACCCACGAAGAGGTATTCCGAGAGGCACGGCAGTATTGCCAGCGCGAGTGTACCGAGGCGAAGACAGTCGCCCGACGGAAGTTCTTCTATCTATTTACCTGTGAGTACTGCTTCAGCCACTACGTCGCGGCAGGGGTCCTGTCGATTGTGAGATTCAAGCTACTTCTTCTCGACTGGCGCGGCTATGTAGTGGCATTCTTTGCCTTGGTTTGGGTGGCGAACCAGTACATGAGCATTTACAATCGGCTGCGACTCGATATCAAGCATGAACAGGTGGAAATCAAAGGCAAAGAACAAAGTGTGGAGCGTCAGAAAGCTGCCTAGGCGGGCAGCGCGACTCCAGAACGCTGGTGCCGCAGTGCAGGGATAACAACCTCGACGATCGTGCCGGGATTGGCGTTCGCGAGCCGCAGATTACCCCCAAGTTCGGTCACGCGTTGCTTCATGCCGCCAATTCCGACGCCAACGCTCTCCGGCCGTAGCTGCACGACTTGTTCTTCGATACCTTTGCCATCATCGCGGACGGTAACAAAAATACTTCCATCCTTCTCGATGAGAGTGACGCTTCCATTTCGCGCGCCGGAGTGTCGGAACATGTTGGTGAGAGCTTCCTGAACGATGCGGAAAATTGCGGTCTCCACTTCGGAACGGAGGCGGTTCATGTCGGGAGGGTTTACTTCCAGACATACTTTGATGCCACTGCGCTCCGAAAGTCCTTCCAGGAACCATCGCAACGCAGAAACTAGTCCGACTTCGTCCAGCAGAGGTGGATGGAGAAGGTGAGAAATTGTGCGAACTTGCTGGATTGCCCGGTCCACCAATTGACTGGCATCCGCCGAAGCCTGTTGCATCGTCGGTGACGAATCCTTGGAAAGGATTCCATCCAGGATCATCTTCGCCGCCGCCAGTTCCTGCCCCAGACCGTCATGAATTTCGCGCGCGATGCGTCGCCGCTCTTCATCTTGCATTGTCATCATGCGGTTGGACAACCGACGAAGAGCCGCGGTTCTACTCTCAACCATTCTTTCGAGCTCGATCGCGTTCTCGCGAATCGATTGCTCGAGCACCTTGCTGTCATGGATGTCGGAACAAGTTCCATACCACTTCAGAATGCCGCCTTGCCCATCTCGAAGGGGCACAGCCCGGGCGCGGAACCAGCGATACTGACCGTCTGAGGCACGCAAGCGATAGTTGCAGTCATAAATTTCTCCCGATTGCACGCATCGCAGCCAATGATCGTGGGCCTGGCTTTTGTCATCCGCGTGTACATACTCCAACCAGCCGTAACCAATCGCGGAGTCAGGAGCCGCACCCGTATATTCGTAAAACCTGCTGCTGATGTAATCTCTGGTCCCGTCCGGATTTCTGCTGAAAATGATGTCAGGAGCTGTCTGAACAATTGCGTCCAATTCCTGATTCTTCTGTGCCAACTCCCGGTTCAGCTTGTGTAGCGCGAGAGCTTTTTGTTGCAATTCAGCCGTGCGCTCCGTGACGCGTTGCTCGAGTTCCGCATTGAGTTTCTCCAACTGGCGGTTCTTTCGGTGAAGTTCGGCGAAGACACGTACTTTGGCGCGAAGAACTTCCGGGACAATCGGAACCGAGAGATAGTCAACTGCTCCGTGCTGGTATCCCTTAAGACGATCAAGATCCGTCAGGTGCACGGCGGAGATGAAGATGATTGCCGTTTTCTGAAAGCGCGGATGTTGGCGGATGATCTCTGCCAGTTCGAACCCGTCGATGTCAGGCATGCTGACATCCATCAGCACCACGGCCACATCCATCTTCAGGAGCTTTTCCAGCGCTTCTTTTGCGGATGTGGCCTTTACGAGGTTTTCTCCCAGATCCGACAGCGTTGCTTCATAGCTGAGCAACTTCCCTGGTTGATCGTCGACCATCAAGATGTTCACACTTTCGTGAACAGTCGAAGGTTTTTCCGACGGCTCCATAAGCCCGTTGGGCGTCACTTCGGTGCTTGAACCAATGCTCATCGATGCAGCCACATGCGTAACGCTGAGAGCAATTGCTCAGTATTGACCGGCTTGGCCAGGTACTCTGAGGCTCCCGCTTCGAGGCACTTCTCACGGTCTCCCTTCATTGCTTTTGCTGTCAGCGCGATGATGGGCAACCGCCGGAACGATGCGTTCTGCCGGATAACCTGCATGGTCGCGTATCCGTCCATCTCCGGCATCATGATGTCCATGAGAACGATCGCTACATCTGGAGTGGATTCCAGCATGGAGATTGCTTCTCTGCCAGTGCCGGCCGTTAGAACAACCATGCCTCTTCGTTCGAGAACACTGCTGAGGGCAAAAATGTTCCGCATGTCGTCGTCGACGACGAGGACTTTCTTGGCCACCAATGCTTCGTCGGAACGATGCAGCCGATCCAGCATCTTCTGTTTTTCCTGCGGAAGATCGGCGACCACGCGATGGAGGAAGAGTGCAGTTTCATCCAACAAGCGTTCAGGCGATTCGACGCCCTTGACGACAACGCTTCGCGCCAGCGTGTGCAACCGTGTATCCTCCTCCGGAGAAAGCTCCTTCCCGGTAAAGACGACGACAGGAAGATCCTTGACGTCGGGGTTGTCGCGAATACGTTCAAGGATGTCAAAGCCGCTCATGTCGGGCAACCGCAGATCGAGCACAGCGCAGTCGAAAGATTCGTGGCCAACCATCTCGAGCGCTTCCGCACCTGTGGCGGCAACCACGACGTCGATGTCTTCGTAACCCAACAGCTCACGGATACTGAGCTGCTCGGCAGGATTGTCTTCCACGATCAGCAGGCGTTTGCGTCGAGGAGCAGCATATTCCTTGATTCGCGACAACGCCGACTCCAACTCGACCGGGCTGGTGGGCTTCGTCACGAAAGCGAACGCGCCACGCGCAAGGCCATGCTGCCGGTCTTCATCCAGTGTCAGCATTTGTACAGGAATGTGTCGGGTCGCTGCATCCTGCTTGAGATGGTTCAGCACGGTCCATCCCAACATGTCAGGCAGAAAGACGTCGAGCGACACCGCACTGGGATGGAATTCGCGAGCTAGTGCGAGAGCCTCTGCGCCCCGCAATGCCACGAGCACCTTGAAACCCTTGTCGCGGGCGAGATCACAGAGAACGCGAGCATAGTGAGGATCGTCTTCGACGATGAGCAGAATGGCGTCGTCGGGCTGAAGGTTCTCGCGATCATCTGCGATTGCTTCAACCGGATGTTCGGACACCACGATATTCGAAAGCTTCAGCGGTGCTGCAATTGTCCGCAGGTCTGCAGGCGTCAATTTCGACGTTGTAGGTCCTACGTAGGTGAGCGGCAGATACAGAGTGAACGTGCTGCCCTGCCCGGGCGTACTGCGAAGCTGAATCTCCCCACCAAGCAGGCTGGCCAGCTCGCGGCTGATGGCAAGGCCCAGGCCTGTTCCGCCGTACTTGCGGCTGGTGCTGGCGTCTGCCTGCTGGAACGCCTCGAAGATGATGCGTTGTTTGTCGGGTGCGATGCCGATGCCAGAGTCCGCGACTTCAAAGGCTACGACCGATGCGGCGCCGCCAAGAATCGGATGATCCTCGCTCCATCCCTTTTCAGCAGCGGACACTGAGAGCTGCACGGAACCATGTTCAGTGAATTTGAAAGCATTCGACAGTAGATTCTTAAGCACCTGCTGTAGACGTTTAGAGTCCGTTACAAGACTGCGGGGAAGTTTCTGATCGGAATGCACCTCGAAGGCAAGCCGGCGGTTCTCTGCTTCGTGACGGAAGGGACGAGCCACCATTTCGAGAAGATTAGAGAAAAATACTTCCTCTGCTTCGACGGAAACCGTCCCTGACTCGATCTTCGACAGGTCGAGAATGTCGCTGATCAGATTCAGCAGGTCTGTTCCTGCGCCATGGATGGTTCGTGCAAACTCGACTTGCTTGGGAGTGAGATTGTGGTCGGGGTTCTCGCTGAGTTGCTGGCCCAGAACCAGAATCGAGTTCAACGGTGTACGCAGCTCGTGCGACATGTTCGCCAGGAACTCGGACTTGTACTTGGAGGTGAGAGCGAGCTCCTTGGCCTTCTCTTCGAGGGCACGGCGGGCTTGCTCGATTTCCTGATTCTTCCGTTCGACTTCGACGTTCTGCTCGGCGAGCTGCTGAGCTTTCTGCGCGAGCTGCTCATTCGTCTGTTGCAATTCCTTCTGCTGTGTCTGAAGCTCGGCCGCCAATTGTTGCGATTGTTTCAGCAAGCCTTCCGTTTGCATCGTCGCTTCAATACTATTCAGCACGATGCCGATGCTTGCGGTGAGCTGTTCGAGGAACGCCAGATGTGATGGAGTGAAGGTGCTCAAAGATGCCAGTTCGATCACAGCTTTGACCCTGTCTTCAAACAGCACCGGGAGAAGGATGACATTCCGGGGAACAGAGGCGAATAGCCCGGATCGGATGGCGACGGTTTTCTGTGGCAGATCCGAGATGAGCATGCGTCGCTTCTCTGCAGCAACCTGTCCGATCAGGCCTTCACCGATTTTGATTTGGCGCAAGTGGCCGTTCTCGCCATCGTCTGCAAATGCCGAAAGCAGAACCATCCCGGCGGATTCTTCGGTTTCCCTCTGGTAGATCACGCCTTGCTGCGCATTCACCAGTGGCGCGAGTTCCGACAGCAACATGCGCCCCACAGTTGCCAGATCACGTTGACCTTGGAGCATGCCTGTGAAACGCGCGAGGTTGGTCTTGAGCCAGTCTTGCTCCGTATTTCGGTCCGTCGTGAGGCGAAGGTTATCAATCATCGTATTGATGTTGTCCTTCAACTCTGCGACTTCGCCGTTGGCCTCAACCTGAATCGAACGCGTTAGGTCGCCTTTGGTGACGGCAGTTGCCACCTCGGCAATCGCTCGCACCTGGTTCGTGAGGTTGTCGGCCAGAAGGTTGACGTTGCCGGTCAGATCCTTCCACGTGCCAGCGGCGCCGGGGACGTTCGCCTGTCCACCGAGACGGCCCTCGACACCGACTTCGCGCGCCACAGTCGTGACCTGATCCGCGAACGTCGCGAGGGTGCCCGTCATGTTGTTGATCGTTTCGGCGAGGGCCGCCACTTCGCCCTTCGCATTCACCGTCAGTTTCTGAGTGAGGTCTCCATTGGCGACGGCCGTCACAACTTTGACGATGCCTCGCACCTGTTCGGTGAGGTTTACGGCCATGACGTTGACGTTATCGGTCAGATCTTTCCAGGTACCTGCGACGCCGGGGACCTGTGCCTGTCCACCAAGCTTTCCGTCAGTGCCGACTTCGCGGGCCACGCGAGTCACTTCCGCGGCGAAAGCGTTCAGCTGATCGACCATCGTGTTGATGGTGTTTTTCAACTCAAGAATTTCGCCCTTCACGTCGACTGTGATCTTGCGTGACAAGTCACCGCGAGCCACGGCCGTGGTGACCTCGGCGATGTTTCGCACTTGACCCGTCAGGTTGCCGGCCATGGCGTTGACGGAATCGGTGAGGTCCTTCCACGTTCCGGCGACACCAGGTACGTTCGCCTGACCGCCAAGACGGCCTTCCGAACCCACTTCGCGGGCCACGCGAGTTACTTCGGCAGCGAACGAACGCAACTGCTCTACCATCGTGTTCAAGGTTTCTTTCAGCTGCAAGATCTCGCCGCGAACGTCCACCGTAATCTTCTTCGAAAGGTCACCCGTGGCGATCGCCGTCGCGACTTCCGCGATGTTTCGCACCTGCCCGGTCAGGTTGCTGGCCATGAAGTTGACGTTATCGGTAAGGTCCTTCCAAGTTCCTGCAACGCCGGGGACCTGTGCCTGTCCGCCCAGTTTGCCGTCCGTCCCCACTTCGCGAGCCACGCGAGTCACTTCGCCGGCGAACGCGTTCAGCTGATCCACCATGGTGTTGATGGTGTTCTTCAACTCGAGAATCTCACCCTTCACGTCGACCGTAATCTTGCGAGACAAGTCACCGCGAGCCACGGCCGTCGTAACTTCAGCGATGTTTCGCACTTGCCCCGTCAGGTTGCTGGCCATGAAGTTGACGTTGTCGGTGAGATCCTTCCAAGTGCCAGCGACGCCCGGAACTTGCGCCTGGCCGCCCAGCTTGCCGTCGGAACCCACTTCGCGGGCGACACGGGTCACTTCGGCGGCGAATGCGTTCAACTGGTCCACCATCGTATTGATGGTTTCCTTCAGCAGCAGAATTTCACCGCTGACGTTGACGGTGATCTTCTTGGAAAGATCGCCACTTGCAATCGCGGTGGAGACTTCGGCGATGTTTCGAACTTGGCCGGTTAGGTTGCTGGCCATCGAGTTCACAGAATCGGTTAGATCTTTCCAGGTTCCAGCCACACCGGGAACCAGCGCCTGACCACCAAGTTTGCCGTCCGTTCCGACTTCGCGGGCGACACGGGTCACTTCGGAAGCGAACGATCGCAACTGATCCACCATCGTATTGATGGTGTCCTTGAGTTCGAGAATTTCGCCCTTCACATCGACCGTGATTTTGCGCGAGAGATCGCCACGAGCCACAGCTGTTGCAACTTCGGCAATGTTTCGTACCTGGCCTGTGAGGTTGCTGGCCATGAAGTTCACGTTATCCGTGAGATCCTTCCACGTCCCGGCGACCCCAGGCACCTGCGCCTGGCCGCCGAGCTTGCCTTCCGTGCCGACTTCGCGGGCCACGCGGGTGACTTCACCAGCGAATGCGTTCAGCTGATCCACCATCGTATTAATGGTGTTTTTCAGTTCGAGAATTTCGCCCTTCACGTCGACCGTAATTTTGCGCGACAAGTCGCCGCGCGCCACAGCCGTGGTCACCTCAGCAATGTTACGGACTTGTCCTGTAAGGTTTCCGGCCATGGAGTTGACCGAGTCCGTCAAATCCTTCCAGGTGCCGGCGACACCGGGCACGTTCGCCTGGCCGCCCAGGCGCCCTTCGGTTCCGACCTCACGCGCGACGCGGGTCACTTCGCCAGCGAACCGGTTCAACTGGTCGACCATCGTGTTCAGGGTTTCTTTCAGCTGAAGGATCTCGCCACGAACATCGACCGTGATCTTGCGTGACAGGTCGCCGCTTGCAATGGCAGTTGCGACCTCTGCGATGTTTCGAACTTGACCAGTCAGGTTGCTGGCCATGAAGTTCACGTTGTCCGTGAGGTCTTTCCACGTTCCGCCGACGCCGAATACCTGTGCCTGACCGCCGAGCTTGCCTTCCGTACCGACTTCTCGGGCCACGCGCGTAACTTCGCCTGCAAACGCATTCAACTGGTCCACCATCGTATTGATGGTGTCTTTGAGTTCGAGAATTTCACCCTTCACATCGACCGTAATCTTTCGCGACAGGTCGCCGCGGGCCACAGCTGTGGTCACCTCGGCGATGTTGCGCACCTGCGCCGTAAGGTTACCGGCCATAGCGTTCACCGAATCAGTCAAGTCTTTCCACGTACCTGCGACGCCTGGCACAACAGCCTGGCCACCGAGTTTCCCGTCAGTGCCGACTTCACGAGCCACGCGCGTCACTTCTGATGCGAAGGAACGTAACTGATCGACCATCGTGTTGATGGCTTCTTTCAACTGGAGAATTTCGCCGCGCACGTCGACCGTGATCTTGCGAGAAAGATCGCCGCTGGCAACGGCCGTCGCAACTTCCGCGATATTGCGAACCTGCCCGGTGAGGTTGCTAGCCATCAGGTTGACGTTATCCGTGAGGTCTTTCCAGGTTCCTGCAACGTCCGGTACTAGGGCCTGCCCGCCGAGTTTGCCCTCTGTTCCGACTTCGCGAGCCACGCGCGTGACTTCTGCGGTGAAGACGCCCAGTTGCTGAATCATCGTGTTGACGAGATTCGCCGAACGAAGGAATTCGCCCTCGAGCGGACGGCCATCGACGTCCAGACGGACCGTTTGCGTAAGATCTCCTTGAGCAACTGCAGCGATCGCGCGTGTTACCTCGGCAGTTGGGCGAAGCAGGTCTTCCACCAGGGTGTTCACGGAGACTTCCATCTCGCCCCAGGCACCGCGAGACTCGTGGAACCGCGTCCGTTCGCGGGTCTTGCCCTGTTTTCCGACGACATGACCGACTCGCTTAAGTTCCTGTGCCATGTGCTGGTTGGCCGAAACAATTTCGTTGAATGTGTCGGCTATCTTTCCCGCGAGTCCGACCCACGTTCCGGGAAGTCGTACCGTGAAATCGCCGTCTCGCATACTCTGGAGACTTGCCAAAATCACGGTCAAATCGATTGCGCCGTCATTCGATTTCGACTTGCCGTTTTGCTTGGGCAGTGGCGCCACCGGCCCGTCTGAGGACGGGATAATTTCGTTAAGAGAACCAGACCTTTTCATTACCTGATCTCCCGGGAGCTAACAGACGTTTCGAAATTCGAAACAGGTCTCCCCGCCGCGCAATCTGCTATATACGTACTCGTAGCTAGGAGAGAAAGGGACTCTGTTTTCTACTATTTCAACGCTGCTGACTCTTGAGGGAAGTATTCGGTGCGGTAGCACCGGGAGGCCGCGGCTCCCACCACGGCGACCTTCGGCAATTGGAGCATGAAGCGGAAATTGAATCCCTAAGGTAATTCCTGTAGACAGGAGCGAAGTGACGGGCTAGAAGGGCAGAAACCGTGTCCCAACGGACACTCCATCCCGAATGAACGTCCGCCAAACGAAAGCCCGCCAAACGAAAGCCCGCGGGTGGATAAAGACTTGGGCGCCCGCTCTCGTCAGGGCGCCATTCATCTACACTCCCGAATGTCAGGCGGCGCTTCTGCCAAGAACGAAGTGCAGGATCAGAGAAATGACTGCAAAGACCAGCAGCAGGTGAATCAAGCCTCCCGCCACGTGAAACACTGTGAAGCCACCCAGCCATGCAATCAGCAAGATGATGAATAGTACTGTCCAGATGCTCATGGCGTCTTTATATCTCCTTAAGTTGAAAAACCTTCTGCGCACTGGTCCCTGGTTTCGCTTTCAGACCGGAGCAAGCATTCACATTAGTCTCGCGACGCCTTCGTGTCATTAACGAGAACCATGTATCTGCCAGGAAATGTGTGTGTATTCCGTTCGAATACGAACGAGCCGCCTTCGCTCGCAGAACGCGAATTCAACCAACCTTCAGATCGGTTTGGCAACTAACGTAGATTGAGTTTTTTACGACCATAGTTGGTGTGGGCACAGGTGAGGGGAGAAAGTTGAGATTGACTTGGATCTTCTCGGCATCTGAAGCGGATCGAGTGTCACGATCGATTGTGAAGAGTCTTCAGCCGACTGCGCTACGGCACTTGAGCCTGCTCATTCTGCTTGCCGGCCTGCCTTCGCTCCTAAACGCCTATTCTGTCCTCACTCACGAACAAGTTGTCGATCTACTTTGGAAAGACCAAATCCAGCCTCTCCTAGCCAAACGTTTTCCTGGTGCAAGCGAAGAGGACCTGAGGAAGGCGCATGCATTCGCCTACGGCGGCTCTCTTATTCAGGATATGGGTTACTACCCATTCGGAAACAAGTTCTTCAGCGACCTCACTCACTACGTGCGCAGCGGCGACTTCATCGTCAACCTAATCCATGAATCAAGCGATCTGAACGAGTACGCGTTTGCCCTCGGTGCGCTGTCACATTACTCCGCCGATAACATGGGCCACCCCACCATCAACGAATCCGTGGGGCTTTCATTTCCCAAGCTCCGCGAGAAGTATGGCCCCATGGTGACCTACGAAGACAATCCGAAGGCACATATCCGCACCGAGTTTGGTTTTGATATGACTCAAGTGGCGAAGAATCGCTATACCTCTGACCGATATCACGATTTCATCGGATTCGAAGTTTCTAAGCCACTGTTGGAGCGAGCTTTTCAAGACACGTACGGTGTTCCGCTGAGCGATGTGATTGCGAACGAAGATCTGGCAGTCGGGAGTTTCCGCCGCGCAATCAGCAAAATCATTCCTGAGATGACCAGAGTGGCGTTATTGGCTCGAAAGAAGGAACTGGTCGCGGAGACACCAAACTTCAATTCGAGAAAATTCCGCTACTACCTTTCGCGAGCGGACTATCAGAAAGAGTGGGGGAAAGGGTATCGCCGGCCTGGGTTCGGCACACGCGTTTTGGCATTCTTCTTGAAGTTCGTGCCGAAGGTCGGCCCGTTCAAAGCAGTCGATTTCGAGATCCCGACTCAACGGACCGAGGACCTCTACATTGCGAGTGTGAATCGCACGTTGGAAAACTACCGATCCCTGCTCGTTGAGGTAAAGAAGAGAAATCTGCAACTCCCCAACACAGATTTTGATACAGGGAAAGTCACTAGCGCCGGCGAATATGCTCTGACCGATAAGTCGTACGCTCACTTGCTCGATCAATTAGCGCGGGACAAGTTTCAGCAGATTACTCCAGAGTTGCAGGAGAATATTCTGACTTTCTATCGGGATACCAATGCGCCCATCGCAACCAAGAAGAAAGCCTCGGATTGGGAAAAAACGCAGAGCCAGATCGATCAATTGAAAGCTGTTACACCACAGGAATCATCGGTGATTCAAACAAGCGAGATTTCCCATTAATCATCTTTCGCTAAAATGCTGCGAGGCCCATTTCTCCCAACCCCAGCACGGAAGCCCGCAACTAAACGGAAGCAGTCTAGTCAATCGTTGAGTGCGCTCGGACGCGCACCCAAGGGAGGAATTTTTCATGGCAGACGATATGGAGAAGAACCGTCAGCAATCCGGGCAACAGGGCAGCCAATCCGGTCAGTCCGGAAGCCAGCCTGGTCAATCCGGCCAGCGAGGCCAAACTGGCCAAAGTGGCCAACAACAGAGCGGGCAACCTGGACAGAAGAAGAGCGGCCAAGGAGAGGAAGAGGACGAGAACCTCAACCGGGAACGCCGCGCTTCGTAATTGGTAATCCCATCAATTGATTAAAGGTCCCGGCTAGCGCCGGGACCCTTTCTTCCAGATTCCGCAATCCTTATCTTAAGACTCCATTACTTCTTGGCGGAGGCGGGTTTTTGCGGCTAACGATCCGATGCCACTTCTCGTTGGCATTTTGAGCGACCTGCGGTTATGCTTGGTTCGCCGCAGCGGAATGTGCTTGGGCACTGGGGACAAGCACCTGGAGTTGAACCCATTCGATTCTGCCCGCGCCATTCTGAAAATGAATCGGCATTCTGCTGGATCGCATCGTTACTAGAAATAGTATGGCCACAATCTGCCCATCAACAGGGCAATACAACATTCCTCCTCCGGGGAGGGAGTTCCGCACTCGTGTGCCTACGGAGCTGATCGGGAAGACTTCATCCCGGCTCTACTGGCTGGCGATAGTAGTGCTGGTGAGCACAATCATTCTGTCCGTGACGCGTCACTTTCTTGATCCGACGGTTCACTCGCTGGAGCGACAGCCGGTCTTCATTCTGGATATTTGCCTGCTGCTTGTGTCTTCGTTGGTGATCATCGCGATCCACCGGATCGGATTTCTTCCACCTGGACGCGTACTCGAGCTGGGGCTTGTCTACGAAGTAGTGGTGAGTTTCGGAATCGCCATGCTCGAATTCATACGCGGTCAGGCAGCCCACTCCATGATGGGAGTGTCGGCGCTTCCAATATGGATACTTGCATTCGGCATTTTTGTACCAAATACGCCGGCGCGAACCTTGATTGGAGCGTTGGTCTCTGCCGCGATGAGTCCGGTGGCTTACGCGGTAAGCCTTTCGATCCTGAAGCTTCCGCCGTGGAATGCCAGTGAACTAGCGCTCTGGTTTGTACCCAGCGTGCTCATGGCAGGCTGGGCCTACTTCCTGTCGAGAGACATGTATCAGATGGAAGTCGAGATCAGGAATGCGCGGGAGATGGGAAGCTATTCGCTCGAAACTCTCCTTGGAAAAGGCGGAATGGGTGAAGTGTGGGCGGCACGTCATCGCAGGCTGGGCAGCAGCGCGGCGGTAAAGCTGATTCGCCCCGAAGTGTTAGTCCAAAAGACAGGCCGCGAAGCGTACGTGGTGAGGCAGCGATTCGAGCAGGAAGCGCGCGCGACGGCGGCCTTGCGATCGCCTCACACAGTGGCGCTTCATGACTTTGGCGTCTCAGAAGACGGTAGTTTCTATTACGCGATGGAACTGCTGGATGGTCTGGATCTGGAAGAGTTGATCGAACGCTTTGGTCCTCAGCCTGCCGCTCGGGTGGCGCGAATTCTGCGCCAGGTCTGTGATTCCCTGGCTGAGGCCCACAGCAACGGCCTGATTCATCGTGACATCAAGCCCAGCAACGTTTTCCTGGCTCGGCTGGGAGTAAATTGCGACTTCGTGAAAGTGCTCGATTTCGGCCTCGTCAAGGCCGAGAATGGGGGCACTCGCCTGACCATGGATGGCACAACAGCCGGCACACCTGCCTACATGGCTCCGGAAATGGCTACCGGCAGTCCGTTCGACGGACGTGCAGACATCTACAGCCTGGGATGTATCGGGTATTTTCTGCTGACGGGAACCGCGGTGTTTGAGGAGTCTACGCCGCTTGCCACGGCATTGGCGCATGTCCAGAAGCAGCCGGTGCCACTGTCGCAGCGAACCGAACTTCAAGTCCCCGACGAACTCGAAGAGATCATCATGCGCTGCCTTGCAAAGAATCCCGCGGATCGCCCACGAACGGCGCTGGACCTTGGCCGTTCTCTTGCGGCTTTCGGCCGGAAAGAAGCGTGGACTCCGGATGACGCCGAACATTGGTGGAGGATCCATCTGCCAACGTACTTCTCCGCCGAGGAATCCCATGGCGCGGAGGCGTTATCCCTGTCCCGGTAGAGAGCGACCGCTCGTACCAATCGGTCGTGCGTTTCGCCATGATGGTCTCGGCTGTCATGGTGGCTCATCAGGTGGCAGGCAAAGCGGCGCGAGACGCGTTTTTCCTCTCGCAGTTCAGTCCTTCGTACTTTCCCCTCATGGTCATGGCTGGATCGGCGGTCTCGATTGCTGGCGGGCTGCTGAACTCTCGCATTCTCCAAGCCGTTACTCCGGCCCGGATGGTGCCGTGGGGCTTCATATCCAGCGCCTTGCTTCACTTCGGCGAGTGGGGCCTGCGGCACAGTGCCTATCGCTCTGCGGTGGTGGTGCTGATCTACATCCATCTGGTTGGGCTGGGAGCAATTGTCCTCTCGAGTTTCTGGTCGTTGCTGAACGAACGGTTTGATCCCCGTACTGGGAAGAAATATTTCGGTCGAATCGCTGGTGTTGGCACATTCGGCGGAGTTGTGGGTGGATTGGTGGCGGAGCGATTCGCCGCCTGGCTACCTCCGTCGGCAATTTTGCTGTTTCTGGGACTTGCTCATCTCTGCTGCGGCTGCATCAGCTTCCTGGTGGTCCGAAGTTCCAAGGGCATCGCCGCGCCCGAGCAGCACCATCACCACCTCGAGGGCGAGCCGGTTACGTCTGCTGCGTGGACGATCTTCCGCCGCTCCAAATATGTGCAGATGCTGGCAGCTCTTGTGGTCTTGGGAACGACGGCTGCGGCGCTGCTGGACATTATCTTCAAGACCCAGGCAGCGACGGTCATCGGTCGTGGCCATGAGCTCCTGCGGTTCTTCGCAATCTTCTACACAGCTGGGCAGATTTTGAGCTTCGGTGTACAAGTGCTCATCACTCGGACATGGCTGGAAAAGCTCGGACTGGCTCGCGGTGTCGGTTCGCTACCGGCGGCAGTGGCAGCGGGCGGTGTTGGCGCGTTGGTGTTCCCACTTTTCTCTGTATTTGTTGGAGTGCGCGCTCTCGAGGTGATTCTGCGCGGCTCTATCTATCGCGCGGGTTATGAACTCCTGTATACGCCGCTTCCGGTCCAGGAAAAACGCGCGGCCAAGCCGGTCATCGATGTAGTCTTCGACCGTCTCGGAGACGTTCTCGGGGGGGCGATCTCTCAAATATTGATGGCACTCGGCGGAATGTTCGCGATCAAGAGCATTCTGCTCCTAACGGTCGGACTCGCCAGCGCGGGCATGTACATTACCCGGCGACTGCAAAGTCTTTACGTTCGCGTTCTCGAAAAAGGTTTGGTCGATCGCGCAATTGAACTGGAGGTCGATGGCGGCAACGAACTGCTTACCCGATCTGTGCTGATGACTCTTTCACTTAATAAGGATTCCAGTGCGCAGCTTCCAGCCCCAACTCACGCGGAGCCCGTTGTCCAAAAGACTCGAACCTCTATCACAGAGCCGGTGCTCCAGTCGCTGATGGACCTGCGATCTGGGAACCTGGGGTTAGTGCAGCGGACTCTCTCGACGATGCATCAACCGGATCCCTTGCTTGTGCCGCAGGTGATCATTTTGGTCGCCTGGGATGACGTTGCTCCTGAAGCCCTGCGGGTCCTGCGCGATTCAGTAGACCATGTTGCCGGACAAATGCTGGACGCGCTGATGGACGAAAAGACCGAATTCGCAATCAAGCGCCGGCTGCCGAGGGCGCTCGCCTACTCCCAAGATCAGCGAACAGTTGATGGACTGATACATGCACTTGAGGATTCGCGCTTTGAAGTACGCTTCCAATGCGCCCGCGCGCTGGATGTAATTCTGCAGAGGCATCCCGAATACCGTCCCACCAAGGAAACGGTTTTCGCCATTATCGAAAGAGAGATGTCCGTGAGCCGCGATGTTTGGGACAGCAGGCGGCTGCTCGATCGTCGCCAGAGCACCGACGAGTTTCTTTTTCTGGATGACGTCTTACGGGAACAAGCGCAGCTCAGCTGGGAACACTTGTTTAGCCTGCTCGCTCTAGTTCTTCCTCGCGGCCCACTTAAGGTCGCGTTTCAGGCCATGCATACTGACGACCGGCTTCTGCGAGGCTTGGCCTTGGAATACCTCGATAGTGTCCTGCCTCCATCCCTCCATCACGTGCAGGCATTCTTCGAGAAGGCTGAACCTGTTACGCGTAGGCCTGAAGATGCGAAAGACTTGACGTCACGATTAATGGACGCCCGACAATCCGTGAGCCTCAAACTGGTGCGCGTTCCATCCCCCGGGCAGGATAAAGCAAACTAGCCACAATCACGGAGACCAGTGGAAGTAAGCCGCAAAGAGCGGCTATGCCACATCTGGGGCGCGGCGCTTGTGCTCCCTGTAGATACCCGCAACCACCGCGAACCACGCAATTGTGAGCGCAACACTGATGCCGGCGAAGCCGGAAATCGAAAGTCTCAGTTTCTCTGTTCCCACGTAAACGATTAGAGCCTGGACAACGTCTCCAATCCGGACGAAGAAAGTATCGATGGCTGCTTTCGCTTTGTACTTCGCCTCTCGGCTGGTGGGAAGATACAACGCCTGCCTTGCCGTGTTTTGGATCGAGTAGTCCGTGCTGTTTTCCAGAATCTTCAGCGCACGAACGGCGTAAAGGGCCGGGTAGATGAGAATCAGAGAATATCCCGTCAAGGCGATTGTTGGAAGGATGAAAAGCGAACCACGAACTCCGATGTAACGAAAGATTCGTGACACGAAAATGGTTTGCAGCGCGAATGTGAGGATGTTCACCCATGCGAAGAAATGGGCGTAGAACTCCCCGACAAATACTTTGCGGGCGGCGTCCTGACCTGCTCCAACAATATGAAGCGATTGTTGCACCACGAGTTTGCTGAGCAGGAACTCGCCGGAGGTGTTCACCACATTTAACAGGACGGCGAGAAGTGCAATCAGAAGCAGGTATCGGTCGCGGAAGATAAGATGAAAACCGCCTTCCTTGCCGAGCGGTTCTTCTGATTTGGCCGCCTCTTCCTGGCTTTCATGCTTGATCGTCCACCGGTTGGCGAAGGCGGTCAGGAGGACGCAAATCCCCAGACCAATGCACGCGATAACCATCAGGCTGTAGGTGGATACAATCTTCAGCAACTGCGTCGCAGCCCAGGCACCCAAAACGGCCCCACTCGATCCGCCAATGCCTACGATCGGAAACAGGCGTTTTCCCTGGGCTTCACCGAACAGATCGTTGGCGAAGGCCCAGAACTGGGCCACAACGAAATTGTTGAAGATCCCGACCCACACATAGAAAACTATGCCTTCGTGGATGCCCGTATTTCCCGCGATATAAAAGATCGCTAGATTTGCAACGAAGAAAAGCGTGACCCAGGTGATGAGCTTCAACCTGGGAACACGTGACGCGAATGCCCCGTAAGCTGGGACAAAAAGCACCAGCAAGATCGCCTGTGCTGCCGAAGAATAGGTTTTTACCTCGGCTCCGCCTTCGGTCAAGATCAATGCCTCGCGCACTGTCTTGAGTAAGTAATAAGACGCAAGAAGCAGGCAAAGATTCGCGGTCAGCAACACAACGACCGTGCCTTCTCCCGCCCGCACATCGGCGAAGATCGAGAGAAATCTCTCAAACCAATTTCTTCTAGGCTCCGCGAGGGTCCGAAAGACCGGGAATGAACTGATGGATTCGTGTTCTCGGGTTTTGGGCAAGATGCTTGTCCTGGGGCGTCAATGAATAGGCTGCTGTGGCGGCCAGGATCGGTCAACTCCAACTACTTCCGCGCTCCCGTTCGCGCATAGCAAGTAAACAGTCACGGTTTTGGTGTGATCCTCACCGCGCCAGAGATCAGCCGCCAGATAAGGTGCGCCGGCTTCGATCGGCACACGAAAATCCTGCGCGCCATCAATTGCCGCCTTCTTAGCCGTAGCATTGTCGAAGCGGGACCAGGCCACGTGGAGCTCTCCCTTGGTCTCGATTCCATGCTCTTGCGCCAGATCGTGGAAAGTCAGCCGGCCTTCTTCGATGGAAAAACGATCGAGAGGAAGGACCTTGGCGAAGTAGTGGCGCCCAATTTTGTCGCGTCGTGCGATCAGGGCCTTCGTGATGTAGTCCTCGGCACGTGGATCCGAGTATTGCGCGACTTTCACAATGCCTCGAATCTGCTCGTCGCTTAGCGCCATCACCTGTTTGGCCGCCCAGAACTCATCATCGGGTAGACGATTGCGGAATGCCTGATTCGGATAGTCGGGCTTCCAGTCGTCCGGCTGAAAGGCAACGTAGTCAAAGCCGCCAACAGACGGGATTTTTGGATACTGGACGCGCTGCCACCGCGGAACGTCGAGTCCAAACGTTGCCATCGCCTTAGGTGCTGGTGAGAAATCGAGGTAGTACTCGCCACCAGCCCGAGCTGTCTTTTCCATCGTGCTGGCGCTTCCGAGTGTGGCGCCGAAATCCATCAGATAGTGCCGGACCGCTGTGACATCATCCTTCTGCACAAGGGTATCGAGGCTATTGATGGCGCGAGAATCATTGTGGGCCAACCAGGAGGCGAAGACGTACAAACCGCGCAACTCACGCCGATGCTCATGCGGAATCACGTCGTTGGGATCGTCGCCCCGAGTGCCGAAGTACTTATACGGCCCGACTGGCTTCCCTGGTAGCTGAATGCTGACGATGGCACGATATTGGCCGCTTGCAGTCTTGGGGACTTTTTTGAACAGTCTATCCAGATCCTGCTTCTCCATGTCTCGCTCGCGACCCTCCGGATCGGTGAACTTTACGTTATTCCCGAGAATCAGCTTGTCGGGGGTAAAGTGGATGAGGTAATAGTCGGGAACGTGATATCCAAGGGCGTAGAAAATCCGGGACACGATCATCTCTGCTCCGGTGGCCATCTCCGGATTACTCTTCGGATCGAACTTCACATAGTAGCGATCGCCCTTCGAATCCTTCATCACAAAGCCGGGGGTCACACCTTCGCTCTTGGCTGAGATGATCGTCCACTGGCCGCTTTCCGAGGGCGGATTCTTTCCCCCAATGCCGAGCTGCAGTTGCTCGAGCGTCATCGGATTCCAATAGTGACGGTGGGTGTACCAGGCTCCATCGAGCGGTTCACCGAGTGTATTTACATCCCGCGCGGGGATTCCCTTTTCGGGCGTGCCGTGTTCACCGCGTTTTCCGTGAGAGTTTTCCAGCAAATCGTAATAGTCGTTGAGCTTGCGCGACTTCACACTGCTGGCGTCATGGGGCCGAACCTCCTTCGTCAAAGGATCATCAGGATAAAACTTCTGCGCGCCAGCCTGGCATGCGGCAGCAAGCAACAGCGCGGAGATCAGCAGTTTCTTCATGAGGGCGTTCCTACTCAATGGGTTGTGCACTGGCGGTCCCTACCGGATGTCGAACAAAGATGTCATTGAACTTGAACCAGAACCGGAAGCCTTCATGGCTGCCCGCAATGTCGAGGCGAATAAATGGGCGGCCCTGATAGTTAAAGCGGAATCCGATTCCTCCATCGCCTTCTAAATGGCTGAAGTTGAGTTCACCACGGCGCGGAAATACCTTGCCGCCATCAGCGAATAACGCCATGTCGAGAATGCTGACGACGTGCCAACGGTATTCAGCGTTTAACACCAGGCTGTTGTTGTCATAAAAGCGAAATGGCAGAAATCCACGCAGATCCTCCGAGCCGCCGACGATAGGCTGCATATAAAAAGGTATACTCTCGCCGCGGTCGGCATCGGTAAGCGTGGCCTTGGCGCGCAGGGCTAGCACGCGCATCCTGTTAAAGAATCCGATGTATTGTTGAGCCTCAATGTCCATGCGCCGGAAATCATACAGTCTCAGCTTTTGATCCTGATACTTGGTGAACTCAAACGTGTAGAGGCCTCCACTGGTTGGAGTCTCGGCCTTATCGAGGTAGTCGAACTGAATGTAGGGCCCATATCGCAGGAAATCCGTCTGGTGGTCGATGCCCGGAGTAACGGTCGGACTGAATACGGTTTCAGTTGACGGGAATGAGTCTGACTGGCCCGGACCCACATTCACCCAAAGATATCCCACCGAGCCGCCCAGCTGGAGATTCTTGAAGGGCTTTACCGCTGCAGCACCATCGATAGCGGTGTCTTCCAGCCGATAATTAGTGCGATTACTCACAAGAGACTTCGGTCCAGGACCGAAATAGTCGACCTGCGAGTAGTTTCGATGTACGCCGTTGAACTGGATTGCGAAGTGGTCATTCGCAAGGTGTGGCTGATTCCAGCGTGTGTAGTACTTCTGGTAGAGCTTGGTAGAGAATTGCGCGCCCAGGTAGAAATCGCTGCCCAAGGATTCCCGATGCATGTGCCATTCCGGTCCGAGAGCAAAACCGCTTCCCTGGATCAAGCCGCCGAGGCGAACGTTCAAGCCCTTAAAACCGCTGGTGATCCGCTCCAGGATCTTGTTATCTTCGATGAAGAAGAGATCCTTCTCCAGCTTCTGTGGCTCGTCATAATGCAGGCGCCCGGCTTTGTCATCGATCTGGCGTTCGAGCTCCTGGGTACGCGTTTCCTGCGCGGCACAGCGCGTAACCAACGTTGGAGCCGCTAATACCATCACCACAAACCAGGCTCGCGAGTATGAACCAATTC
>Ga0335082_10002508_pt1 | contig 19768 bp, 20 predicted proteins | sample Lox_Sample_41_FD_206718 | JGI IMG/M metagenome (GOLD analysis project Ga0335082, IMG submission 206718) | Soil microbial communities from Loxahatchee National Wildlife Refuge, Florida, United States - Lox_Sample_4.1 | ecosystem: Environmental > Terrestrial > Soil > Wetlands | place: USA...
AGAGCGCGCACACGGTCGCCGTCGCCACGCCATGCTGGCCGGCGCCGGTCTCCGCGATGATGCGGGCCTTGCCCATGCGCTTGGCCAGCAGGATCTGGCCCATGCAGTTGTTGATCTTGTGCGCGCCGGTGTGGTTCAGCTCGTCGCGCTTTAAGTAGACCTTGGCGCCGCCGAAATGCCGCGTGAGACGCTCGGCGAAATAGAGCGGGCTGGGACGGCCGACATAGTGCTCGTGGTAGTAGCCGAGCTCGGCCGCGAAGCCCTTGTCGGTCTTCGCCGCCTCATAGGCGCGCTCGACCTCCAGGATCAACGGCATCAGCGTTTCCGCCACGAAGCGGCCGCCATAGAGGCCGAAATGGCCGCGCTCGTCGGGTCCGGCGCGATAGGTGTTGACCTGGGTCATCGCTCGCTCAAAAGGCTCACCGGCACGACCGAACCAACGCCGCCGACGCCGGAGGCAAGGATATAGAGGGGTTTAGGTGGGGCTGCAATGGCACGGCCGCTGCCGTCCGCTGCGGCGACAGGGCTTGCCGCTTGATTCCACGAGAGAAATTCCACCTGCAATGCTATCCTCGTGCGGCAAGCATAAGAAAGTCCGCGCTGCGTGATCACCCCCCATCTCACCGTCACCGTCATGTGGGCGTCGGCCGGCATCTTCGCGGTGCTGGCGGTCGCCACCGCCGGAGCCTCGACGCTCGCCAGCTGGCGGCCGCAGCGCGACTACCGCGAGCTACTGGCGCGGGTCTGGACCTGGTGGCTGATGGTCGGCGTGTTCGCGATCGCGCTGTTGCTCGGGCGCCTGGCCATGCTGATCTTCCTCGGCTTCGTCAGCTTCCTGGCGCTGAAGGAGTACCTCTCGGTCATCCCGACGCGGCGCGCCGACCGCCGCGTGCTGCTGTGGGCCTATCTGGCAATTCCCGTGCAGTACTACTGGGTCGGCGCCGAATGGTACGGCATGTTCGTCATCTTCATCCCCATCTACATGTTTCTGCTGCTGCCGCTGCCCATGCTGATCATCGGCGAGACCGGCGGCTTCCTGAAGGCGATCGGCACGTTGCATTGGGGCCTGATGGCGACCGTGTTCTCGGTCAGCCACGCCGCCTACCTGCTGGTGCTGCCGGCGTCAGGCAACCCGATCGGCGGAGGCGCCGGCCTGCTGCTCTTCCTGCTGATCCTGACTGAATCGAACGACGTCGCCCAGTACGTCTGGGGCAAGCTGTTCGGACGCCACAAAGTCATCCCCAAGGTAAGTCCGGGAAAGACCTGGGAGGGCCTGGCCGGCGGCGTGCTGACGACGACGGCACTCTCCTGCGCGCTGGCGCCGTGGCTCACACCGCTCTCGCTCACCCACTCCCTCATCGTCGGCCTGCTGCTGGGCGCGGCCGGCTTCGTCGGCGACATCACCATCTCCGCCATCAAGCGCGACCTCGGCATCAAGGACAGCGGCACGATGCTGCCCGGTCACGGCGGCATCCTCGATCGGCTGGACAGCCTCACCTATACGGCGCCGCTGTTCTTCCACTACCTGCGCTATTTCTACTACTGACGGAGCGACGCGTGACGGTTGTGACGGCGGCGCTGCGCTACCTCTTCTTCCTCTTGATCGTGCGTCCGGCCATGCTGCTGGGGCTCGGCGTGAACCTGCGGCATGGCGAGCGGCTGCCCGCCGCCGGCCCCGCGATCGTCGTCGCCAACCACAACAGCCACCTCGACACGCTCGTCCTGATGAGCCTGTTCCCGCAGCGCCTGCTGAAGCAGCTGCGGCCCGTGGCCGCGGCCGACTACTTTCTGAAACGGCGCGACCTCGCCTGGTTCGCGCTCGAGATCATCGGCATCATCCCGCTCATCCGCGAGGTCCGCGCCAGCCACAGCGACCCGCTGGCCGGCTGCGACAAGGCGCTTGGCGAGAACGCCATCCTCATCCTGTTCCCGGAGGGGCAGCGCGGCGAGCCGGAGAAGCCCGCCGCCTTCAAGACCGGCATCGCGCATCTGGCGCGCCGGCATCCCGAAGTGCCGATCGTGCCAGTGTTTCTGCACGGCCTCGGCAAGGTGCTGCCGCGCGGCGAGATCCTGCCGGTGCCGTTCTTCGTCGACGTCTTCGTCGGCGAGGCGATGCGTTGGACCGGCGACCGGGCCTCGTTCATGGCCGACCTCGGCCGCCGCATCAGCGCCCTCGCCGCCGAGGGCAACTTCCCCGCGTGGGAGTAGGTCAGAGCCGCTGCGCCTCGGCCAGGAAAGCCGCGATCTTCGCCGGATCCTTCTGCCCGCGCTCGCTCTCGACGCCGGAGGAGACGTCGACCACGCGCGCGCCCGAGATGCGCACGGCCTCGGCGAGGTTGTCGCTGCTGAGGCCGCCCGACAGCATCCAGGGCGACGGCCAGGAGCGGCCGGCCAGCAGCTGCCAGTCGAACGAGAGGGCGTTGCCGCCGGGCAGCGCTTCCGTCATCCGCGCCGGCGGCTTGGCGTCGAACATCAGCCAGTCGGCGTGGCCGATGTAGCGATCGGCCACGGCCATGTCCGCGGCCTCGGCGACGCTGACCGCCTTCATGACCGGCAGGCCGAAGCGGTGCCGGACGTCGTCGACCCGCGTCGGCGTCTCCTTGCCGTGCAGCTGCAGCATGTCCAGCGGCACGCGCGCCAGGATCTCGGCGATGCGCTCGTCGGACTCGTCGACCAGCACGGCGACCTTGGCGATGACGGGCGGGACGGCGGCGGCGAGCGCGGCCGCGGCCTCCGCCGTCAGTGCGCGCGGGCTCGGCGGATAGAAGTTGAAGCCGACGAAGCCGGCCCCGCCCGCGATCGCCGCATCGAGCGCCGGCCGGCTGTTCACGCCGCAGATCTTCGTGCGCAGAGGCATGGTCGTTCGTTGTCTAGGCGGCCGGCGCCGCGGCGACCACTTCCGCCGCGATGCGGCGCGCCGCCGCCGCCGGATCCTCGGCCGCCGTGATCGGCCGGCCGATGACGAGATAGTCGGCGCCGAGCCGCGCCGCCTCGGCCGGCGTCATCACGCGCTTCTGGTCGCCGGCGGCCGCCCAGGCCGGCCGGATGCCCGGCACGACCAGCAGGAAGCCCGCGCCGCGGTCGGCGCGCAGCGCGGCGATCTCATGCGGCGAGCAGACCACGCCGTCGAGGCCGCAGCTCTGCGCCAGGGCGGCCAGGCGTCGCGCCTGGTCTGCGATCGGCCCTCGCTGCCCCACGGCCTCGATGTCGGACTCGCCGAGACTCGTCAGCACGGTGACGCCGATGATCCGCGGGCGCGGGACGCCGGCCTTGGCGGAAGCCTCGCCGGCGGCGTCGGCCGCGGCCCGTAGCATGGCGCTGCCGCCGGCTGCGTGAACCGTCAGCAGCGTCGGCCGCAGCGCCGTCGCCGCGCGCACGGCGCCGGCCACGGTGTTGGGAATGTCGTGCAGCTTGAGATCGAGGAACAGCGGCCCGCCGGGCGCCGCCACCGCCCGCACCCCGGCTGGGCCGTTGGCGGCGAAGAACTCCAGGCCGAGCTTGATCCCGTCGACCGCCCCGCGCGTGGCCGCGGCCTGCGCGCCGGCGATGGCCATGTCGATCGTGTCGATGGCGAGAAGGATCTGCGTGGCCATGGATGCCGCCTTTCCGATTCGTGGCGGCTTTCTACAGCACCCGGCCGCCTTCGTCAGTAGCCCGCGAGCAGGCGGGCGAGCGCCTCGGTCTCCGCCGCCCCCGTGACGGCATCGGCCACCATTTCGCCGATCAGCGCGCCGAACTTGAAGCCGTGGCCGGAGCAGGCGCTGACGATCCACAGTCTGTCCCGTCGCTCCAGCAGGAAGCGGTCGTCGCCCGTCATCGTATAGAAGCAGCTGCGCACGCCCTTCAGGCGGTAGGTGCCGAGGTCGGCGATCACGCTGCGCAGGTGGTTCATGATCTGGCTGGCCTCATCGCCGGCCAGGCCGCGGTCGCGGTCGGGATCGCCGGGGCGGCGATGCGCGGCGACGCCGAACTTGAGGTTGGTCCCGCCGACCGGCGGCACCGCATACACCTCGGCGGGAACGCCGCAGTCGATGATGCTGGGCGCCGTCGCCCAGGTGGCGATCAGGCGCGGCGGCGGGTCGAGATAGAGCAGGGCGTTGCGCACCGGCGTCACGCGGTCGCGGTATTCCGGAAGGAGCCGTCCGATCCAGGCGCCGGCGGCGACCACCAGGGCGTCGGCGCTACGCGTTGTTCCGTCCTTGAGCGTGATGGTGCCGCGCTCCGGATCGATCGCCGTCACGGGGGCGTTGGCATGGCGCTGCACCTGCAGGCCGGCCAGCAGCGCGATCAGGTCGGTCATGATCCGTTCGGCGAACAGCACGCCGCCGCGCCGGGTGCGGATGGCGTAGGTCGCGGGCGTCAGCAGGAACGGCCAGCGGCGCGCCACGTCGGCGCCTTCGAAGCGCTCATAGGGCAGGCCGACCAGGTCCATGGTGCGGCGGGCGCGGTCGGTCCAGTCGTCGGCGCGGGCGGAGATGGCGAGCGCGCCGGTCTCCGCGTAGTGGCGGCGGCCGAGCGCCGTCCACAGCCGCTCCCAGGCGGCGAAGGCGTCCTCGACCATCCGGCAGTAGCCGATCCTGTCGGGATAGAAATAGCGGATCAGCCGGTGCTGATCGTTGGAGGCGCCGGCCGGGTTCGGCAAGCTGGCCTGGTCGAACACCTCCACCTTGTGCTCGGCGCGCGCCAGCGCCCAGGCGGTGCTCAGCCCGACGATGCCTCCGCCGACGACGAGCACGCGCATCGCGCCTCCTGACCCTTGGGCACTCTGACCCCTTGTTCTCCCCGGCCGGCGCTAGCCGCCGGCCACGAGCTTCGTGCGGTGGGCCTGACCGCCGTCGATGGTCTTATGGGGCTGCGCCACCTGATCGCGCCGCAGCTCGTCGATCTGGCGCACGAGCGCCGCGTTCCGGTTGGCATGCTCGCGCAGCTGCCGGCGCCGCCGATGCCCGGTGCTCCAGGCGACACAGATCCCCGCGATGAATCCCGCGAGCAGGCTGACGAGCACGACCGCGAAGACCGGCACCGTCCCCGACCACAGCCCGATATCGATATCGGCAGCCCCGCGGTTGAACACCGTGAACAGGACCGCCGCCGCGGTCAGGACCGCGAACGCGATCCACCAGCCCAATCGCCTCATGGCCGCCTCGCGGGCGGCAGGAGCGGGCGCGCGACACGCACCGGGGAATCAGGATTCCGTCGAATCCTCGCCATCGGTCTCTTTGCCGTTGAGCCGATCGCGGAGCTGCTTGCCGGTCTTGAAGAACGGGATGGTCTTCTGCGAGACCGGCACCGGCGCGCCGGTGCGCGGGTTCCGGCCCAGCCGCGCCTCGCGCTTCTTGATGGAAAAAGCGCCGAAGCCCCGCAATTCCACGCGGTCGCCGCGGGCCAGCGCCGCCGAAATCTCATCGAAGATGGTGCTGACGATGCGCTCGACATCGCGATGGTACAAATGCGGATTCAACTCGCCGATGCGCAGGATCAGCTCCGACTTGGTCATGATGGGCGATCCCCCTGGAAGCCCGCGAATATTTCAAGAATCGATGCCCAAAGTGCCAAACCTGGCACCCAGCGTCAAGGATAACCCTCTCAAATATCAACTGTTTTCCGCGACACCCCCAAAACGACGGAGGGGCCCGCCAGGCAGGCGGACCCCTCGTCGTCGTTCACCGCCGGGGACGGCTCAGGTCTTGGCTTCCTCGCCGGCCTCATCGCCCTTGCCCTTGCCGCCGGCCTTGCCCTTGGCCTTGCCGTCGCCGGCCTCGACCTTGGTTTTCTGCGCCTTCGAAAGCGCGGCGCCGAGGATGTCGCCGAGGCTGGCGCCCGAGTCGGACGAGCCGTACTCGGCCATCGCCTGCTTGTCCTCGTCGAGCTCGCGGGCCTTGATGGACAGCGACAGCTTGCGGGTCTTGGCGTCGATCGCCGTGATCTTGGCATCGACCTTCTCGCCGACGGCGAAGCGGTCGGGCCGCTGGTCGCTGCGCTCGCGCGACAGGTCGGCTTTGCGGATGAAGCCGGTGACGCCGTCGCCGAGCGACACCTCGATGCCGTTGTCCTGCACCTGCGTCACCGTGCAGGTGACCACGTCGCCCTTCTTGTGCTGGCTGGTCGCGGTCGCGAACGGGTCGTCCGACAGCTGCTTGATGCCGAGGCTGATGCGCTCCTTCTCGACGTCGACGTCGAGAATCTTCACCTTCACGACATCGCCCTTCTTGAAGCCCTTGATGGCTTCCTCGCCGGACTTCTGCCAGTCGAGGTCGGAGAGATGTACCATGCCGTCGATCTCGCCGGGCAGGCCGACGAACAGGCCGAACTCCGTGATGTTCTTGACCTCGCCCTCGAGCTCGGTGCCGACCGGCTGCTTCTCGACGAAGCTCTGCCAGGGGTTGTCGAGGCACTGCTTCAGGCCGAGGCTGATGCGACGCTTCTGCGGATCGACGTCGAGCACCATCACCTCGACCTCCTGGCTGGTCGAGACGATCTTGCCGGGGTGTACGTTCTTCTTGGTCCAGCTCATCTCGGACACGTGCACCAAGCCCTCGATGCCCGGCTCCAGCTCCACGAAGGCGCCGTAGTCCGTGATGTTGGTGACGCGACCCGTGTATTTGGCGCCGACCGGATACTTGACCTCGACGCCCTCCCAGGGATCGGCCTCGAGCTGCTTCATGCCGAGGGAGATGCGCTGAGTCTCCGGATTGAAGCGGATCACCTGCACTTTCACGGTCTGTCCGATATGCAGCGCCTCCGACGGATGGTTGATGCGCCGCCAGGCGATGTCCGTCACGTGCAGCAGGCCGTCGACGCCGCCGAGATCGACGAAGGCGCCGTAGTCCGTGAGATTCTTCACCACGCCCTGCAGCACCTGGCCTTCCTTCAGGCTGGCGATCAGGTCGGAGCGCTGCTCGGCCCGGCTCTCCTCGAGCACGGCGCGGCGCGACACCACGATGTTGCCGCGCGAGCGGTCCATCTTCAGGATCTGGAACGGCTGCGGCGTGCCCATGAGCGGGCCGACGTCGCGCACCGGCCGGATGTCGACTTGACTGCCCGGCAGGAAGGCCACGGCGCCCGAGAGGTCGACGGTGAAGCCGCCCTTCACGCGGCCGAAGATCACGCCGCTCACCCGCTGGTTGTCCTTGAAGCTCTTCTCGAGCAGCGTCCAGGCCTCCTCGCGGCGCGCCTTCTCGCGGCTCAGCACGGCCTCGCCGTTCTTGTCCTCCATGCGCTCCAGGTAGACCTCGACCTGGTCGCCGACCTTGATCTCCGATCTCTGGCCGGGCGCGGCGAATTCTTTCAGCTGGACGCGACCTTCGGACTTGAGGCCGACATCGATGAGGGCGGTGTCGCCTTCGATGGAGACGACAGTGCCCTTGAGGACACTGCCCTCGAGGCCGCCGCTGCCGCCGAACGATTCCTGCAGCAGCGCGGCGAAATTCTCTTTCGCGGGTGGGGTACTGGCTGTGGTCTTCTGCATAGCTCGGTGAACGTCCTTTCTTTCCTATTCCGGCCGGGCGGTTGTTTCCGCCGGTCTTGAAAAACATCCCAGGCCCTTCCGGCCCCGAAAGCGGCGGCCGGACGGTAGTCTCTCGTTCCAGTTCTCCAGGGCTGGCTCGCTCCGGCGCCCAGACGCCGGATCGCTATGCCAGCGAGGATACTTTCTCGCCCCGCCAGCGCCGGCCGATGAACGTCACGGCCGCGGCCAAGGCCGCTTCCGTGCTCAATGCGGTGGTATCCAGGACCATCGCATCCGGCGCCGGGGTCAAGGGCGCAACGGCGCGGGACGAATCCCGGGCGTCACGCTCTTTCATGTCCTGCAGAACGCGCGCATATATACTCTCGCCGCTGCGGCCAAGCAACTCCTGGTGCCGCCGTTGGGCCCGCGCCTCCAGGCTGGCGGTCACGAACAGTTTCACGGTTGCGTCCGGGCAGACCACCGTCCCGATATCCCGCCCGTCGAGGACGGCGCCCCGGACCTGGCCGTCCGGCCCGGGCGGCGGAGTGGCGGCAAACTGCCGTTGCAGGCCGAGCAGGGCCTGCCGGACACCCGGTATCGCCGCCACCTTGGAGGCCGCCTGGGCCACCCGGTCGTCGCGTAGGGCCGGGGAGTCTAGCTCCGAGAATTCCAGGGCTTTGGCCGCCGCCTCGGCCGCCCGCGGATCGGCAGGGTCCTGGCCGGCCGCCAGCAGCCGCGCCCCCACCGCCCGGTAGAGCAGGCCGGTATCCAGGAAGGCCAGGCCGAAATGGCGGGCAATGCCGCGGCCGAGAGTTCCCTTGCCGGCCGCCGACGGGCCGTCGACCGCGACGACCAGCAGCGTGCGCGGCGCGGCCGACCCCGCCATCAGGGGGACCCGTCATGCGGCGCGATCTGGGCGCCCAGCCGGTTCATCAGGTCGGCAAAGCCGGGGAAGCTGGTCTCGATCGGCGAGCCGTCATCAACCTCCACCGGCCGGTCCGCCACCATGCCCATGACCAGGAATGCCATGGCGATGCGGTGATCGAGATTGGCCGCGATCGTCGCGCCGCCGCGCGGCCTGGCGTTGCCGCCGCGCACGGTCAGGCTGTCGGGTCCATCCTCCGCGGTCGCGCCGCAGGCCCTGAGTCCCTGAGCGACGGCAGCGAGGCGGTCGCTCTCCTTGACCCGCAGCTCGCCCAGCCCCTGCATGATCGTCGTCCCGCCGGCGCAGGCCGCCGCCACCGCCAGCACCGGATATTCGTCGATCATCGAGGGCGCCCGCGCCGCCGGCACGGTGACGCCGGTCAGGGGCGAGGCGCGCACGCGGATGTCCGCCACCGGCTCGCCCGCCTCCTGGCGCTGGTTCGTGAAGCTGATGTCGCCGCCCATCTCGCGCAATGTCTCGATCAGGCCGATGCGATGCGGGTTGATCCCGACATGGGACAGGGTCACGTCCGAGCCCGGCAGCAGCAGCGCCGCCACGAGCGGGAATGCCGCCGAAGACGGATCGGCCGGCACGATGACGCGCCGCCCGGTGATCTCCGGCTGACCGACGATGGTCGTGCGGCGGCCCTCGCCGGTCATCTCCACGCGCACCTCCACCCCGAAGTGGCGCAGCATCAGCTCGGTATGGTCGCGCGTCGGCTCCGGCTCGATCACGGTGGTCTCGCCGGGCGTGTTCAGGCCGGCCAGCAGCACCGCGGATTTCACCTGCGCCGAGGCCACCGGCAGGCGATAGCTGATGGGCACCGGCTCGGTCGCGCCGGTAATGGCCAGCGGCAGGCGGCAGCCGTCGCGCGCGATGATGCGCGCGCCGATCTCCTGCAGCGGCTTGGCCACCCGCGCCATCGGCCGCCCCCGCAGCGAGGCGTCGCCGGTGAGGAAAGCCGTCAGGTGGTGGGTGGCGAGCAGCCCCAGCAGCAGCCGTGCGCCGGTGCCGGCATTGCCGAGGTCGAGCACGTCCGCCGGCTCCTGCAGCCCGCCGATGCCGCGGCCGCGGACCCGCCAGGTGCCGTCGGCGTCGCGCACGGCGCTGGCGCCGAGCGCCCGCATGGCGGCCGCGGTGCGCAGCACGTCCTCGCCCTCGAGCAGGCCCTCGATGACGGTCTCGCCGACCGCCAGGGTGCCCAGCATCAGCGAGCGGTGCGAGATCGACTTGTCGCCGGGCACGCGCGCGACCCCAGACAGGGCGCCGGTCGGTCGGGACCGCAGCGGTTGCAAGGAACCTCCGAAAGCAAGGGCGGGTGGCGGGTTGACGGCGGCTCTCTAGCACATCCGTCCGGCCCGCGCACGGCCCGCTCAATCCGGAGGATCGGGCCGAATTAATGTTTTGACAGGGGCCGGGCAAAGTGGCAAACGCCTGCCCTTCCGACACCGTTTGTTCCGATGGAGAACCGCCGTGGTAAAACCGGCCTGGGGTATGAAGCGCACTTGCCAGGGCTGCGGGGCGCACTTCTACGACATGCAGAAGGACCCGATCATCTGCCCGAAATGCGCCACCGTCTACGACCCCGAAGCGGTCTCGCGCACCCGTCGCGGTCGCTCGAGCCCTGCACCCAAGCCCGCCCCGCGGGCGCCGGTGCCTGAGGTCGTTGAGACACCCAGCGAGGCTCCCGAGCTGGAGGAGGCCGGCCTGGAGATCGCCGCCGAAGAGGGCGAAGCCGAGGGCGAGGACGTGATCGAGGATACCGAGGACCTGCCGGAGGACGCCGACGAGGTCAGCGAGGTCATCGAGAACGTCGACGAAGAGGAGCGCTGACCGCCCGGCCTTCACGCTTGCTTAAGCTTGGCGCGGCATTTTCCGCTTGAATCGGCGCGCCGGGGTTCCTAGGTTCCAGGCCGGAATTTCGTCCGTCTGCCCAAGCACGACGCGGCGCGCAGTTTTCGGGGCCATAGCTCAGCTGGGAGAGCGCTACAATGGCATTGTAGAGGTCAGCGGTTCGATCCCGCTTGGCTCCACCAGATAAGACAAGGGCTCAGCCTGTGGCTGAGCCCTTGTGCTTTTTGGGTAACACTAGGGATAACTGCAGTGTTGATCTGGCTCGCCCGATGCAGGAATTCGATTTCTGTGTTGATCAAAGCGGAAGCAGGCTCCGAGCGCCTTGCTTCGCCGTCGGCCGGGACTTGGGTTCCGCTCTTCATGATCGGTAGTCTTGCGATGACCTCTCCACGCCGCCTGTGAGGGGCAACACACTGGAAGGCGACAATGACCAGACGAAAAGCCTGCGACACGTTGTTCACGGTGATCTTCGCTTTGGCGTTGTTGAGTTCTGGTGGCGCGCGATCGAGCGATCTGCATGATGCGGTGGCGCACGACGATCTCAACCGCAGTCAGGCGCTGATTGCTGCCGGCGCCGACGTCAACGAACTCGACCTCTCGGGAACGCCGCTCCATATCGCCGTGGCGCGTGGTTCCGTGGCGATCGCGCAGGCGCTCATCGATGCGGGTGCGGATCTGGAGGCCGAGGACGATTCCGGCGCGCACCCGCTGCATACGGCAGTTCGGAGCAACGAACTGGCTGCTGCGACCCTCCTGATCCAGCGCGGCGCCAGCGTGGATGCGCACGATCGTCAGGGGATGACCCCACTCATCATCGCTGCGCGTGCCGGACGGGCCGAAATGGCGAAAGCCCTGCTCGACGCGGGGGCAAACCCGGACCTGGAAGATACGACGTATCACGATCCGCCCGTCCGGTATGCGGTCTATGCGAACCGTCTCGATATCGTGAAGCTGCTGCTATCGCGGGGCGTCGCCATCGACGTGCGGAGCGGCCACAACGGAGAAACTCCGCTCTGGTATGCCTCAATGGACGGCCGCGCCGATATCGTGGAGTTCCTGCTTGAGCAGGGCGCGGACGCGAAGATCGCCGACGGTGCCGGGAAGGCGCCTTACGAGGTTGCTCGCGACCAGCGGATACGAGACCTACTGGTCCGATATGGCGCCAACAATTGACGATAGGGCCGCGCTCCAGATGTCTCGGTCAGCGTCAATGATTCTGCCCCGGGTTCAAGCGCTCTCTCCTCAGCCCGAAGCAAAGGTCAATCCAACGCCGGCGAGCGATAGAGCTCGCGGCCTTTGACCTCGATCGCGACCGGCACGAGGTAGGGCTGCAGCTTCGCCTTGTCGATCTCGATGCCGAGGCCGGGCGCGTCCGGCACCGCGATCTCGCCGGCGGAGTCGGGCAGGATGTGGTTGACGCTCAGGTCCCAGGCGAGTGCGCGCGGCGCGAACGGATATTCGCAGATCCGGTGGTCGGCGAGGCCGGCATAGGGTTGCAGCGAGGCGCTCAGCGCCAGGTGCGATGTGAATGTGTGGTTCACATAGGTCACGCCGTGGCCGACCGCGTAGTCGGCCACGGCCTTCGCCGGCGCGATGCCGCCGATGCGGCCGCAGTCGATCTGGATGAAGCCGACGCGGCCGTAGTCGATCAGGTGGCGCGCCATCGAGATGTTGTGCGCGCCCTCGCCGCCGGCCAAACGCACCTGCTTGCTGCGCGCCGCGAGCGCACCATAGGCCTCGAGCGCGCTGGCATGGAACGGCTCCTCCAGCCACACCGCCTTGGCCGCTTCGAGCGCGGGCAGGCGCTGCGCCGCCGCCTCCACGTCCTCGCCCCAGATCTGCCCGGCGTCGACGAGCAGGATGCCGTCGGGCCCCAGCCCCTCGCGCGCCGCGACCAGGTGATCGGCGTCGAGCGCGACGGCGCCGCGGCCGTACGGACCCCAGCCGAACTTGGCGGCGCGGAAGCCTTTGGCGCGCGCGTTGCGGGCCGCGGCCAGCGTCTCGCTCGGCGTGTCGCCGAAGAGCTGCGAGGCATAGGGCGTCTTCTTGTGCGCCTTGGCGTAGCCGAGCAGGCGGTAGACCGGCTCGCCCTTGGCCTTGCCGAGCAGATCCCACATCGCGGTCTCGACGCCGGAGAGCGTGTGCGGCGCCTGCAGCAGGTCCATGCTGTCATAGGCGACCTGTGCGGCGATGCGCGCGATGTCCGCCGGCTCGTTCAGCGGCGCGCCCAGCACGGAGGCGCCGACGGGACGGCAGGCGCCGTGCGACATCGGACAGACGAAGGCCGCGATCGAGACCAGCGGCGAGGCCTCGCACTCGCCCCAGCCGACATGGCCTCCCGCCCGCACGCGCACGAGCAGCGCGTCCTGGCTGCCGTCGGCGTCGGTCGTGACTTCCGGCATCGAGAGATAGAAGAAGTCGACAGCCTCGATTTTCATTCCTGCGCGCTCCGATATAGTGCAGCCGGGTGTGCCGGGCGGCTGCGTTGCCGCGCCATGGCACAACCGTAGGCCGTGCGGTGTCAATGGCGCGGCAAGATCGGGGGGAAGGTTGTGAAGATACGATCGATCAAGAGCGTCGGCCTGGTCGGCGAGACGCCCAAGGGCGGCTGGACGGTCGAGCTCAAGCCCGAGGACAGCGTTCACACGCTGGTCGCCGTGCACACCGACCAGGGCGTCACCGGCTACGGCAGCGTCTTCACCAATCCGCTGCTGGTCGCAGCGGCGCTGCGCGTGCTCGAGCCGCTCTATCGCGGCGAGCATGCGCTGGAGCCGGAGCGGGTCTCGGAGAAGCTCGCGCAGAACAGCTTCTGGATGGGGATGGGCGGCACGCTCACGCACACGATCAGCGGCATCGACATCGCGCTTTGGGACATCCTGGGCAAGGTGACGCAGCAGCCGGTCGGGCGCCTGCTCGGCGGGCGCTGTCGGGAGCGCGTGCAGCCCTATTGCTCGCTGCTGATGGAGGAGCCGGAGGCGATGCAGGCGGCGGTGGCGCGCTTCCGCGCGCAGGGCTTTCGCGCCTTCAAGATCGGCTGGGGCCCGTTCGGCCGGCGCGGCGATGCCGGCCTCGACGAGGCCATCGTCGCGGCCGCGCGCGCCGCCGCCGGACCGGCGAACCTGCTCATGGTCGATGCCGGCGGCAGCGACGCCTATTGGCCGAACGGTCTCAAATGGGCGCTGCGCACCGCCGAGATGCTGGCCCGCCACGACGTCTACTGGTTCGAGGAGGCGCTCAAGCCCGAGGCGATCGAGGACTACGTGCAGCTGCGGCGCGCCAGCCCGGTGCCGATTGCGGCCGGCGAGGTGCTGACCCGGCGCCAGACCTTCCGCCCCTGGTTCGTGCAAGGCGCGCTCGACATCGTGCAGCCCGACGTCACCAAGGTCGGCGGCATCAGCGAGCAGCGCAAAATCGCCTGGATGGCCAACGAGTTCGGCATCCGCTACATCGGCCATGGCTGGAACACGGCGCTCGGCGTCGCCACCGATCTGCAGCTGGCCTCGGTCTTCCCGGAGACGACCGTCGTCGAATATATCGGCGGCTCGCCCTATGTCGACGGCATCACCCAGGGCGGCTTCAAGATCGATGCCGAGGGATACCTGGAGATCCCGGCAAAGCCCGGGCTCGGCATCGAGCTCGACCGTGCCGCGCTGGCGAAATACACGCCCGATCCCACGCCCCTGTTCGAACCCTGAGCGCGGCTTCGTCAGTACATCAGGAAGCCGCCGGTGGCGTTGATGGTGGCGCCCGTGATGAAGCCGGCATGGCTGCTGGCCAGGAAGACCACCGTGCCGACCATCTCCGCCGGCTCCGCGATGCGCTTCAGCGGCGTGGCGTCCGCCATCGACTTGATCACCGCGGGATCGTTGCCGGTCGTCAGCATCGGCGTATTCACCTGACCCGGCGCGATCGTGTTGATGGTGATGCCGTGCGGCCCGTAGCTGCGCGCGAAACTCCGCAGCAGCGAGACCATGCCGCCCTTGGTCGCCGCGTAGACCGCGCCGCCGCCGAAGCTGCCGGTCCACCAGGCCTGCGAGGTGAAGGCGATGATGCGTCCGCCCTGGCCCTGCGCCTTCATGGCCTCGGCCGCCGCGCGGCACAGGAAAAAGGTCGCCTTCAGATTGACGTCGACCTGGAGGTCCCAGTCCTCCTCGGTGATGTCGGTCAGCGACATCCGCCGCCGGAGCACTCCCGCCAGGTGCGCCAGCACGTAGAGGTTGCCGAACTCCTGGCGCGTCCGCTCGATCAGCGCTACCTGAGCCTTGAGGTCGCGCAGATCGACGGTTGCCGCGGCATGTCCTTTGCCCGTCAACCCGGCGCGCACGCTCTCGACGGCCTTTTCATCGAGATCCACGACCATGACGCGGGCGCCCGCCAGCGCGAATGCCTCGGCGACGCCCTTGCCGATGCCGCCCGCGGCGCCTGTTACGATCACGCCCTTCCCCTCCAGGCCCGCTCCCACGCTCCAGCTCATCTCGCCCTCCTGCCGTGTCGGTGGGCGCGACGGTATCCGTGTCGCCGACCGGGTGCAAACGCGCGCCGCCGCGTTTGCCAGGCCGTAAGGCGCCGCTATGCTGGCGCCGCGTCAGGGATCACGGAGCTGGCATGATCATCGAGGGCATCGAGGCGTTTCCGCTGCACTATCCGGAGCCGCACGACAGCGGCAACAGCCGCTACGTCACGATCGTGAAGCTCACAGCCAGCGGCGGTCAGGTCGGCTGGGGCGAATGCATCTGCCAGTTCCCGGAGGCCGCCCTCGCGACCAAGGTCATCGTCGATGCCGGCCTCGCGCCGCTGCTGAAGGGACAAGACCCGCGCGACACCGAGCGGCTGTGGCAGGCCATGCGCGACCGCTCCTGGTGGTACGGCAACGGCGGCATCGCCAGCTTCGCCATCAGTGCCATCGACATGGCGCTCTGGGACGTGAAGGGGCGGGCGCTCGGCCTTCCGCTCTACGAGCTGCTGGGCGGCAAGCGCACCGCGAAACTGCGCGCCTGCGCCAGCGTGATCTTCGATACCGAGGACCTCGACGCCACCCACGCCGAGTTCGCCGGCTACGTCGCGCGCGGCTATACGGCGGTCAAGGGCGGCTGGGGCAAGAGCCGCGCCGCCTCCTTCGGTCTCGATCCCCAGCGCGATCTGGCGGTCGTGTCGACGATCCGCCGCGCGATCGGGCCGGGCGTGGATTTCGTCGTCGACGTCGGCACGCATGTGAAGTGGACCTCCTCCCACGCCATCAAGATGGCGCGCGCCTTCGAGCCGTTCGACCTGTTCTGGATCGAGGAGCCGCTGCCGCAGGACGATATCGAGGGCTATGTGCGCCTGCGCCGGGCCGTTGCCACGCGCATCGCGACCGGCGAGAAGGAATGGACGCTGCGCGCCTTCAAGACGCTGATCGAGGTCGGCGCCGTCGATATCGTCATGCCCGACGCCGGCAAGGCCGAGGGCGTCACCGGCTTCAAGAAGATCATCGACTTCGCGGCCGCGCACGGCATCGGCTTCACGCCGCACTCCTGGTCAAGCGCCATCAACACGGCGGCGGCCGCGCATCTCTTCGCCAGCGCCGCCAACGGCGTGGTGTTCGAGCTCAAGCCCAACCCGTCCCCGATGCAGCACGATCTCGTGACCAAGCCGATCGATCAGCGCGGCGGCTATGTCGAAGTTCCGACCGGGCCGGGCCTGGGGATCACCGTCAACGAAGACGTCATCGCCCGCTATCTCATGCGATAGGGCGGCCGCTCAGGTCCGGCGCGCCGCGCGCTGCGATGCGAGCCATCCCTCGAAGTCGACCATCTCGGTGTGCTGGACGATGTGCTCGTCGACCGCCTTGTCGACGGCGGCGAGGTTGGCGCGCTTCAGCACGGCGAGGAAGGCGACATGTTCCCGGTAGATGTCCTTAAGGTCCTTCTGCAGCGCCGAGAGGCCGACGATAATGGTCAGCCGCCGCGCCAGCGTCTCCCACACCTGCAGCAGCACGTCGTTCCCGCCGATTCGGCAGAGCGCGCGGTGAAAGGCGGTATCGGCCTCGGCCAGCGCGAAGCTGTCGTCGGCGGCGGCCGCGCGCTCCATCGCGCCGAGGGCCCGCTCCATGGCGGCGAGGACGCCTGGGTCGCGCCGGTAGGCGGCGACGGCGTCGCGCGCTGCGACTCGCTCCAGGCTGGCGCGCACCACCAGGATCTGCCGCAGATGCCGCGAGTCGACCTCCATCAGCCGCATGCCGCGGTAGGGCGCATTGGTGACGATGCCCTGACTCTCCAGCAGGCGCAGGGCTTCCCGCACGGGGACGCGGCTGACGTTGAAGCGCCGCGACAGCGTGGCCTCGACCAGGCGCTCCCCCGGCAAGATGCGGCCCTCGGCGGCGGCGCGCACCAGCGCTTCGACGAGCTGGTCGACCAGCGTGATGGGCCGGACGGCGTCGACCACGCGCAGCCCGGGCCGATCTTCGGTCGCGTGTTCCGGCTTCGGCGACGTCGTCCGTTTCGCAGGTCCGACCGGCGGCATCTCGCGTTCTCCTCCGCAGCGCACCCGCATTGACGGGGTGGGTTTGATCGTCTAATTGACTAATCGTATACAATTCTTGCCGACCGGTCTAAAGGCCTGCGATGCGTCGGCCGGCCGTACCGGCGGCGTTTCGCGCGGCGATGCCGTCGTCGTCGCTGTGGGGAGGGGACGTCGATTCTCGTTTCGTCGGCGCGGGCGGGGCCCGCACACCGGCGCAAGCCCGCGCGATGTCCGGAGCCCTCCGGACTCGCCGGTGATAAACCAGAGGAGGAGGCGACACATCATGAGAGGGTTGTTTGCATCGGTCATCGCCGTGCTCGTTCTTGCCCTTGGCGGCGGCACGGCATTCGCGCAGAAGAAGTACGAAGCGCCGCCGTTCATCGGCGACTGCGGCGACAGTTCCTACAAGGACGCGCTGGCGAACGGCGTCACGCTCGGCATCAGCCCGAGCCCGCCCTACAGCTCGATCGACCCGGCGACCAACGTGGCCAGCGGCATCGACGTCGAAATCCACCAGGCTGTGCTCGACTGGATGGGCGTCAAGACCATCAAGTACGAGGTCATGCCGTTCGGGCAGCTCATCCCCGCGATGGTTTCCAAGCGCATCGATATCGTGGCCACCAACATCCACGTCACGCCCGACCGCCTGAAGGTGGTGAGCTTCACGGGACCGGCCTGGTGGTACGGACCGGCCATCATCGTCGAGAAGGGCAACCCGATGGGCATCAAGTCCCTCGAGGACCTCAAGGGCAAGGAAGTCGGAACGGTCGCCGGATCGGCGCAGGACGAGTATGCGCGGCACCTCGGCGCCACGACGATCCCGTTCCAGACCGATGCCGAAGAGTTTCCCAGCATCGTCCAGGGCCGGGTGAAGATCGTGCTCGAGGACAACGTGCTCTTCTACAACTTCATCAAGGCCAACCCGAGCGCGCCGATCGAGATCGTGCCCAACGTCTCGCTGCCGCAGGAGCTGATCCTCGGCTACGGCTACGGCTATGCCCGCTATGCCACGCGCAAGGAGGATTGCACTCTGCGCGCCGCCTATACCCAAGGCCTCTCCGAACTGCGCGGCGACGGCACGATCAGTGCCATCCTGAAGAAGTACGGGCTGGATCCGCTGAGCAACCTGATCTACTACCAGCCGAAGTAACGGCCGGCGACAGTATGATCGGGGCGCCCGCTTCCGGCGGGCGCCCCGATTTCAGGTTCGGATCATGGATCTCCTGAATCTCGAGGTCGCACGGGAATATCTCGGCGTCCTGCTGCAGGGCCTCGCGATCACCGTCTTCCTCACGCTCATCGTGATCGCCATGAGCGCCGTGCTGGCGATTCCCGTGGCGCTCGCCCGGATGTCGAACAGCAGGTTGATCCGGCTGCCCGTCGACGTCTATGTCGAAGTGGCGCGGGCCACGCCCCTGCTGCTGCAGCTCATCTACATCTACTACGTGCTGCCGAGCATCGGCATCAGGTTGCCGCAAATGCTTTGCGCCTTCATCGGCCTCACCTTCAACTACACCGCCTATATGAGCGAGGTCTATCGCGGCGGCATCAACGCGGTCGCGCAGGGTCAATGGCTGGCGGCCGCGGCCCTCGGCATGACCGATTCTCTGGCGTTTCGCCGCATCATCCTGCCGCAGGCCGTGCGCATCGTCATCCCGTCGCTCGGCAACTATTTCATCTCGCTGTTCAAGGACACGGCGCTCTGCTCGGTGGTCGGCGTGCAGGAGCTGCTCTTCAAGGGCCAGATCATATCGGCGCGGTCGTTCCAGTACTTCACGATCTACACTCTGACGGGCATCCTCTATTTCTCCGTGGGCTACCCGGCCGCGATCTTCGTGCGCTGGCTTGAGCGCCTGTCGTCGCGCGGCTACAGTCGGCGCAAGCGCAAATGATCGAGCTCGTCGACATCTACAAATCGTTCGGCTCGCTCGAGGTGCTGCGCGGCGTGTCGCTCACGGTCGGCGTCGGCGAGGTCGTCTGCATCATCGGCCCTTCCGGCAGCGGCAAGTCGACGCTTCTGCGGTGCATCAACCACCTGGAGGCGCCCGAGCGCGGCGCCATCCGCATCGCTGGCCAACCCGTCTACTATGACGTCGTCGACGGCGTTCGCCGCCCGCATCCCAAACACAAGATCGCCGAGGTCCGCGCGAAGCTCGGCATGGTCTTCCAGAGCTTCAATCTGTTTCCGCATTTGACCGCCCTCGAAAACATCATCGAGGCGCCCGTCCATGTGCGGCGCATGAGCAAGGAGGCGGCCACCGCGAAGGCGCTGCAGCTCATGCGCCGGGTCGGACTCGAGGACAAGGCCGACTACTACCCCGAGGAGATGTCGGGCGGCCAGCAGCAGCGCACGGCCATCGCCCGCGCGCTCGCCATGGATCCCACGGCGATGCTGTTCGACGAGCCGACGAGCGCGCTCGATCCGGAGCTCGTGCACGAGGTGCTCGAGGTCATGCGCCAGTTGCGCAGCGACGGCATGACCATGATCATCGTGACGCACGAGATGAACTTCGCCCGTCAGGTCGCCAATCGCGTCCTGTTCATGGATCACGGCGTCATCGTCGAGGAAGACACGCCTGCCCGTCTGTTCGAATCGCCGCGGGAGCCGCGCACCCGCGCGTTCCTCAAGAACGTGCTCGATCGCTGATCCGTATTGCCCAGGGAGCCTCATCGCCATGCTCACGAACGATCTCACGCAGGCCCGCATCGATCTCGCCGCCGTATTCCGCTGGGCGGCCCGCCTCGGCTACCAGACCGGCACCTGCAACCATTTCAGCTTCATGGCGCCGGGACGCGACGATCTATTTCTGGTGAACCCCGAGGGCTACTTCTGGACCGAGATCACGGCGTCGAACCTCGTCCTTTGCACGCTCGACGGCGAGGTCGTCGAGGGCAACGGCACCGTGGAACGCACGGCCTTCAGCCTGCATGCTCCGATCCACCGGCTGAAGCCGCAGGCGCGCGCCTGCTTCCACGCGCATATGCCGCATGCCACCGCGCTCTGCCTGCTGAAGAAGGGTGGCCGCCTGCTGCCGGTGGTG
>Ga0335082_10002509_pt1 | contig 19765 bp, 11 predicted proteins | sample Lox_Sample_41_FD_206718 | JGI IMG/M metagenome (GOLD analysis project Ga0335082, IMG submission 206718) | Soil microbial communities from Loxahatchee National Wildlife Refuge, Florida, United States - Lox_Sample_4.1 | ecosystem: Environmental > Terrestrial > Soil > Wetlands | place: USA...
CCGGGCTTCGGCAGCTGGGCGAGCGCCAACGTATGGTGGTCCGTGAAGCGCCGGCCCAGTCCGCAGCGCAGGAACGCGGCGATCGTGTTGTCTTCGGCGCCGGCGGAGTACCTGTCGGCGATCTTCATGCCGAAGAGGTCGCGATAGAAGGCGAGCGAGGTCGCCATGTCCGGCACGTAAAGCGCGACGTGGCCGAGCCGCATGACGTGCGCCGGCCCGTGGGCGCGCCGCACCGTCCGGTTGAAGCGGTTCGGCCGCCCGCTCGCGTTGATGCTGGCCGGCTCGGGTGCGGGCAGCGGCACCAGCGTTTCCATGCCGTGGACGACGTCGACCCGGTTGCCGGCCGGATCGGCAAGCGTCACCCGGCTGCCGCCGCCCGGCTCGTCGCTGTGTTCGACGCGCGCGCCGGTCTCGGCGGCGAGCCGCGCGAGATCGTCCGCGCTGCCCGCACGCAGGCCAAAGCCGACCCCGCACGACGCCGCGACCCGCTCGGCGATGTAGACGTGATGCGCGGCGCCGGCGGCGCGCATGTAGATCGCGGAACCGGTGCGCGCCGACACATGCAGGCCGAAGTCGGTCATGAATGTCGCGGCCGCATCCAGATCGGGCACGGCGTAGCGGACGTAGGCGATGTCCTCGATGGTGATCACTTGGAAGTCCTCCTCATGCAGCGCTGGGGCGGTGAACCGCCTTGCCGTGCCACGGCCGCGCCTTCGCCGAGAACACGCGCTTGGCGGCTAGCAGTCGCTTCAGCGTGAACTCCTCGCGCGTGCGCAGGCCATGCACGATCTCGGCCGCCCGCCTCGGCGTCATCGCCATGTCGATGAAGTGATCGGGCAGGTCGGGGCCCCACAGGTAAAGGCCGGCCTTGGACGCTTCGTGATAGCCGGTCGGGTAGTGCACGTCGAACACGTCGCCGTCGGCGTAGTGCTCGAGCGTGAAGCCGCTGGCGTCGTAGTGGTAGGAGAAAAGCTGCGAGCCGAGCACGTGCCGGCCGATGCCCCAGGCCCTGGTCCAACCCTGGCGCTGCAGCCACTCGGCTCCGGCGCCCAGCGCGTCGACGTCGAGCAGCTCGAACGCCGCGTGCTCGTAGCCGTTCTCCGGGCCGAGCGCGATCACGACGGTGTGGTGATCGGCGGGCTCGTCGCCGCGATCGCAGCGCAGGAAGGCGAGCACCGGCTCGTGCGTGCCGGGCATGAGCAGGACGTCGCTGGCGATCAGGCCGAAGTTCTGCACGTACCAGTTGGCATTTCGGGCGAACTCCTGCCGCTGCATCACGGCATGGCCGAGCCGGAACACCTCGGCCGGGCCGACGCGCGCAGGCTGCGGCGCGTTGCGCCGGCGCTTGTCCTCGGGCAGGTTCAGCACGCGAGGCGCCCGCGACGAAAGCCGCGGCAGGTCTTCGATACCGTGCACGACCTCGACGCGAAAGCCCGCCGGGTCGGACAGGCGGACGACCTCGCCGCCGCCGGGTTCACCCGCGGGCTCGACCTGCGCACAGTGCGCGGCCGCGAGCGTTCGCAGGTCGGCTGCGCAGGCCGCGCGCAGCCCGAGGGCGAGGAACGCGTCGTGCCGGCTCGCCTCCACGATCACGCAATGGTGCTGCGGCAGCACGCCGCGGAAGTAGATCGCCTCGTCGGTGCGCGCGGCGACCTTGAGGCCGAAGTCGATCATGTACCGCTCGGCGCGCGCGAGATCACGGCGGCCGAATCGGAGGTAGGCGACGTCTGCGACGCGGATGGCCGGCGCCTCGGCGCGGGGCGTGAACGTCGTCATCGCGGTGCTTCCTTCCAGCTGAGCTCGTAGCGGACCGTGAAGCGGTCGAGCGCTTCGCGCACGGCCGCCTCGAGCGCGCGCGCGTCGCCTTGCCACGGCATGCCGACAACCTTCGCGAGCGTGCCGTGGCGCGGGTCGGCGGCAACCGAGACTTCGAAAGTCGCCGCGTCGATCCCGCGCAGCGCGGCTTCGAGCACGCGCCGGGACGCGTCGAAGCGCAGCTCGGGCTTGTAGATCTTCCCCACGGCGGTCACCGGGATCGAATCGCTCACCACCACTTCGCTCGGCACTGCCGCGCGTTCCGGTATCGCTGCCTTGGCGAAGGCGAGCAGCTCGTCGGGGGTGGCCGTGCACCCGCTGCGCAGCGCGACATACGCGGTGGGCAGCTCGCCGGCGTACGCGTCGGGCCTTCCCACCGCGGCCGCCATCTGCACCGCCGGATGGCGCATCAGCGCCTCTTCGATGATCGACGGGTCGATGTTGTGGCCGCCGCGGATGATGAGATCCTTTTGCCTGCCGGTCAGCCAGAAGCGGCCGTCGGAGTCCTGACGAGCGAGATCGCCGGTGTCGAGCCAGCCGTCGGCGATCCAGATGCCGCGGTTGGCGCGCTCGTCCTTGTATCCCGGGAACACGTTCGGGCCCTTGATCACGAGGTGCCCGGTCTCGTCGGTCGCGCAATCGCGCGCGTACCGGCCGGCTTGGTCGAAGACGACCGCCTTCATCTGCTGGTAAGGGATGCGAAAGCCGATCGAGCCGACGCGCCGGTCGCCGTCGCGCGGATTCACCGAGCTGACGCAGGTTCCTTCGGTCAGTCCATAGCCCTCGAGGATCTTGACGCCGGTCGCCTGCTCGAACTTTCGGATCAGCTCGGGCGGCATCGGCGCCGCACCGCAGATCGCGTAGCGCAGCGTGGAGACATCGGCGCGGTCCATCGGCACGCCGAGCAGTGCCGAATAGATCGTCGGCACCGCGGAGAAGAACGTCGCGCGGAACCGCTCGACGGTGCGCCAGAAGTGCTGGATCGCGGTCCGCGAGCGGAACCCCTCGGCGCCGAGGATCAGGACGCGCGCGCCGACCATGAACGGCGCGATGCCGGTGACCACGACGCCGTTGACGTGGAACAGCGGCAGCCCGCACACCAGCGTGTCGCGCGCGCCGAGGCCCGCCATAACGTTGGTCGACCAGGCGTCGGCGAGCTCGTTGAAGTGCGTGTGACGCGCAACCTTCGGAAGCCCGGTCGTCCCGCCGGTGTGGAAGCACGATGCGAGGTCCGAACGCGCGATCCGCCTGCCGCTGACGAGGCGGTCCGCGGGCTGCTGCTCCAGCTCGCGCGCGAACGACCGCACGTCGTCCGCCTGCCCCGCACCTTCACCGACCAGCAGCACTGCCTTCAAACTCGGTACCTGCCGGCGCACCGCCTCGATCTTCTGCCACAGCGCGGCGTTGAGCGCCGGCCCGACGGTTACGAGCACGCGGCTCTCCACCGCGTTGAGGATGTGCGCGATCTGGTCGGGCTCCAGCAGTGGGTTGACGGCGTTGACGATGCCGGCGGCCTCGCCCCCCCAGATCGCGTAGTGCGTCTCGAGCAGGTTCGGCAGCACGTACGAGACGACATCGGTCGACCCGACGCCGAGCGCATGGAACGCGTTGGCAGTCTGGGTCACCCGGCTTAGCAGCTCGCGATAGGTCACTTCGACCGGCGCCGCGTCCGGGTCCCCGTTCGGCAGGAAGGCGAGCGCGATCGCGTCGGGCGTGCGTGCCGCCGAGCGCGCGATCGCGTCGTACGTGCTGTTCAGGCCGGCGAGGCGCTCCTCGATCGGAACGGCCTCTATCGCCTCGATGTCCTTCAGCGTGCGGATGTATACGTCATCCATGGAAGTCCCCGTGGCCGGCGACCATTCCCCGGTCGCTTTCGGCGGTCAAGAAATCGCGCATCAAAGAGCCAACCTCCGCGGCGCGGGTGATCGGAAAGAGGTGGCCGTCGTCGAATACGTGCAGGCGCGCGCCTGGAATCAGCGCGGCGAGGATGCGGCCGTTGGCGAGCGGCACGACCGGGTCATCGCTGCCGTGCAGGACGAGCGTCGGCTGTCGAAGCGTCCACAACCAGGGCAGGCTGCTCCATCCGAGCGTGGCGAGCAGCTGCAACGCGTAGCCGAGCCCGTGCGGCGGATCGATCGCCTCGGCGTGGGCATCGAGCAGTTCCGGCCGCGTCCGGACGGCACCGCCGTAGATTGCCGCGCCCACTCCGCTCATGTAGACGGGATCGCGATATCGGCGCGAGGTCGCCATCTTCCACAGGACCGACGGACGCCCGGGCACCATCACGGTGCCCGGCGACGTGGCGGCCAGTACCAGCCGACGGCAACGCCGGCGGTGCTGGAACGCGAACTGCTGCGCGGGCGCTCCGCCCCACGACACGCCGAGCACGTCGACCATGCCGGTGTGACCGAGCGCCTGCATCATTCGGCTGGCCAGCCACGCGAGCGCGGGCAGCCGGTACGGCGCCCACGGCAGCGGCGAGCCGCCGGTTCCGGGAACGTCGAACAGCACGACCTCCTTGTCGGGCAGCGCGTGCAGCAGCGGTTCGGCGACTTCGAAGTTGGCGCCGATGCCGTTGAACACGAGCAGCGGGGGCTCGGCTACCGCGCCGGCGCGGATGCCTACGCGCAGCCGGTGACCGGCCACGCGTACGTCACGGCAAGCGATCGGCCGGGCGCGCGCGCGAGCCGGGCGGCGGTGGCGGGCAGCCGTCTTCATTACGGTTCCACGACGTACGACCCGGGCGCCGGCTCCGCGGCCGGATGGCGTGCGCTGCCGAGCGCTTCGGGCGCCGCCCGCCAGGCTCCCGAGCGGGCCGCGAGCCACTCGGCCCAGTCGCCCCACCGCGACCCCGGAGTCGACTGCGCGCCGGCAAGCCACCGGTCGGGATCGGCGATGGCCTTCGAGTTGACGAAGAACGAGGCCTTCGCATTGCCGGGCGGATTGATGAGGCTCTGGATGTGGCCGCTCGAACTCAGCACGAAGCGGCTGCGTCCGCCGAAGCTGCGCGCGGCCTGGTACACGCCCTTCCACGGCGTGATGTGGTCAGTCGTGCCGGCGACAACGTACTTGTCGCACTTGACGGCGGCGAGGTCGATCGGCGCGCCGCAGACCTTGAGTGCGCCGGGCGTGCGGAAGAGGTCGTCGGCGAAGATGTCCAGCAGCTGGGCGTGAAACGCCGCCGGCAGCCGCGTCGTGTCGTTGTTCCAGTACAGCACGTCGAACGCCGGCGGACGCTTGCCGAGGAGGTAGTTGTTGACCCAGTAGTTCCAGACGAGGTCGTTCGGCCGCAGCCAGGCGAACACCCGTCCCATGTCTTCGCCCTTCAGCACGCCCTGCCGCTTCGACGCCTGCTTGGCCGCCCGGATCGCCTCCGGCCCTGCGAACAGCCCGAGGGCCGAGTCGGACGTGCCGCCGAGCACCGCGACCATCAGTGTGGCGGCGCGGACCTGGCGGTCGCCGGTGCGCGCCAGATGGCCGAGGAGCGCGGCGGTCGTCATCGCGCCGGAGCACGCCGCGTGCGCGATCACGTCGTCGCTGCCGGTGATCTCGCGCGCCGCCGCGATCGCGTCGAGCAGCGCCTCGACGTAGGTATCCATGTCCCAGCGGCGATGCTTCGGTGTCGGGTTTCTCCAGCTCACCGCGAACACCTGGAAGCCATGACCGACCAGGTACTCGACGATGCTCTTGCCCGGCGCCAGGTCGAACACGTAGAACTTGTTGATTTGCGGCGGCACGATGATGTGCGGACGCGCCCGCACCCGCGGCGTCTTCGGCGCGTACTGGATCAGCTCGAGCACGTCGTTGCGGAACACGACGGCGCCCGGCGACAGCGCGAGATTGCGGCCGAGTTCGAACGACGTGCGGTCGACCTGCGAAGGCATCCAGCCGTTGTGACGGAGGTCGGTAATGCGGTTTGCGAAGCCGCGCGCGAGGCTGCGGCCTCCGGTCTCGAACGCAGTCTTGAGCGCGGCCGGGTTGCCGATCAGGGCGTTGGTCGGCGCGAGCGCGGACGTCAGCGTCGCCGCGACAAAGCGGGCGCGCTCGCGCGTTTTCGGATCGAGGCCGGAGTGCGCGACGAAGGCGTCGAGCGCCTGGCCGCATGCGAGGTACGCCTGCAGGTGGCGGCGGTACAGCGGGTTCTCCGCCCAAGTGGGATCGGTGAAGCGCCGGTCGCCGGGCTCGGGCGCGATCGACGAACGGCCGGCGACAATCGCCGTCAGCTCGCGCAGCAGCGATGCCTGCTTCTCGACTGCGAGCCGCGGCTGCTTCACGGCCTGGCGGCCGATTTTCCGCGCTGCGTTCAGGACATCGCCGAGCCGGATCCCGATGAACGGGTTCGCCCCGAGAATGCTGTCGGCCGCCGCGCGCGCCGACGCTTCGCTCGCAGCGGCGCGGGTCTTGCGGCGGGCGACCGCGCGGCGCGGCGCGGGCGTCGTGCGTGCTGTCCCGGCCATCAGCGCTCCGACACGATGACGAGCACGGTGGCGACCAGCGCGGGTCGGTCCTCGCCGTCGATTTCGACGGTGTGCTCCGTGGTCAGCAGCAGGCGGCCCTCGCCCTTCGGCTCGGCCGCTGTCAGCTTGATGCGGTTGCGTACCCGGGCGCCCTCCTTCACCGGCGCGATGAAACGCACGCGGTCGAGACCGTAGTTGACGGCCTGTCCGATTCCGGCCGGCTCGATCAGCACTTCGAACGCGGTCGGCGCCAGAAGCGCCAGCGTGAGGTAGCCATGGGCGATCGTTCCGCCGAACGGGCTTTCGCGCTCCGCGCGCGCGCGGTCGACGTGGATCCACTGGCGGTCGCCGGTGCATTCGGCGAACAGGTCGATGCGGCGCTGGTCGAGCGTCAGCCAGCCCGACATGCCGAGTTCGCTGCCCACGCGCGACGGCAGATCGGAGAGGCGAAAAGGACGTTCGGTGATCACTTCACTCACCTCCTGGCCTCGCCTGTACAGCGCGAACCACGCCGGGCGACGCCGGCTTTGCCGACATGGCGGCGCCCGGTGCAAGACGGATCGCTCCCAGCACCACGCTGTCGCGCAGGTCGCACCGCACCGTCGCGACGCCGTACGCTGGATGGGAGGCTTCGATCCGATATCCGCCACCGTCGGGCTCGAGGCCGTCGAACTTGAAGTCGCCGAAGACATCGGAAACCGTTTGCCCGACCTGTCGAGCGTCCTTCCACAGCGCGACCCGGACGCCGGCCGCGCACTCGGCCACGCCATCGACATCGGCGACCAGGCTGCCGCCGATGAAGCACTTGTCGAACCGATGAAGGTTCCTGTAATAGACGCGCGGCTTCGTCCCGAGCTCCGGACGCAGTACCCGCAGTCCTTCGGCACGTGTCTGCGCGAGCATGGCCTCGTCGTCCTGCCTGACAGCGCGCAGGGCGCCGGTCGGGCACGCTTGCGCGCAGCGCGGCTCGCGCCATCCCGCGTCGAGCAGGTGCGCGTCGAAGATCCACGCCTGCGGCAGCTCGAGCTCTTCGTTCCACACGATGGCGCCGTACGGACACGCGTCGACGAGGTCGCGGCGGCCTCGGCTTTCGACCGGATCGATGATGACGATGCCGTCGTCGCGCTTGCGCACCGCGCCGCCGCCCGCCTTCACGCACGGCGCGTCGTCGCAGTGGTTGCACATCGTCGGCAGGTACGCCGCGTCCACCAGCGGCGCGTTTCCGCGCACCTTGCGCGCGATCCGGATCCAGTCGCCACCGCGGGCCGGCGCCGGGGCCGCGTAGCCCGGATAGTCGTTGCCGACGTGCTCGTCCTTCGCGGCGAGCGTGCAGTTGCGGCAGTTCTCGCAGAGCGCGACGTCGACGATCAGGTTCCACTTCTTCATCGCCGTCCCCCCTCAGCCGTGCCAGCGGTCGACTTCGACCAGGCATGAATTGGATGCCATGCCTTCGGTTCCCTGCATCTGCGGCCGCCGCGGCGTCAGGATGTTGAGGCAGCCGCCCCGGTCCGTGACCCGCTCGCCGTCCTCCGTCGGATCGAAGTTGGCCGACGCCTGGTACGCCTTGACCACGCCCGGCGCGATCAGCGGCGAGACGTCGGCCGCGCAAATCACCGCCGCGCGGTGGTTGTGCACGCGGACGAGGTCGTGATGCGCGACGCCGCGCGCCGCGGCATCGTCGGCGCTCATCCGCAGCACCCAGTAGTCGTAGCCGTCGATGCGCACGCGGTGCTCGTCGATGTCGTTGATCGCGCTGTCCTTGCCGTCGCAATACGTGTGGAAGCTGTAGCGGGAGTGGCTGAGCGTGAGCTGCAGCGGGAAGCGCTCGGACAGCTCCCGGTTGTCCGGGCCTTCCCACGAGGGGATGTAGCGGTTGAGCGCCGGCCGCTCCGGGTTGGCGGGGTCGCCGCGCTCGATCGTCGTCGCGACGAACTCGAGCTTGCCGGACGGCGTCTGCAGGCCAACGCCCAACTCGTCCTTGAACTGCGACGGCAGCGGATGCGGCTCGGGAACGTCTTTCGCCCGGTCCTCGGCGTACCAGCGGAAATAGACCGGGTCGCGAGTGGCTTCCGGCTCCGCGGGTACGACGTAGTACCCCTTCTTCAGGAACTCGCGCCAGCTCACGTGCTTCGGCATGTCGGAGGAGTCGAACACGCGCTTGACCCAGTCGAGCTCGCTGCAGCCTTCCGAGTACAACGCGCCCATCCCCATCCGGCTCAGGATCTCCAGGAAGATCTGGTAGTCCGACTTCGACTCGCCGAGCGGCTCGATGCACTTGTGCTGCAGCACAACCACCCGGTGGTTGAGCTGGCCCTGCGCATGATGGCCGTAGCCGCCCGCGCCTGCCCATTCGCCGATGTCCCAGCGCTCGAGCGACGTGCACGCGGGCAGGATCACGTCGGCGAACTTGGCCTCGCCCTCGAACCAGATCGACTGATTGACAACGAACTCGAGCGAGGGGTGCCGGTACGCCTCGATGAAACGGTGTGAGTTCGCGATCGTGCCGAAGGAGGACCCGCCATAGCGGTAGAGCATGTGCACCCGCGAATGTCCCGGCATCGGATACTCGAAAGGCACGAACTGCGCTTCGAGCGACGAGCCGTCCCACGCGTAGCCCTTCGCCTTTCCCTCGACGATCGCGTCGGGAAAGCGCTGGCGCGGGATCATCTGCTTCACCGGGTTCATCGTCAGCACGTGCGGCATGCGCTCGTAGTTGCTGACCGCGGACGCGGTCCATACGAGATCGCCCGAGATGCCGCCCTCGGCGTAGCCCGGGAAGTAGAACGTGAAGTCGAGCGGCGTGCTGCCCTGCAGGTTGCCGAAGTTGATGCCAGGCTTTCCCCAGCCCTGCATCGCCATCATCAGGATCATGTTGCGCGCCCATTGCGCGCCAGTCGCGGTGCGGCACGCGCCGCCGAGGCCCGCGCCGGTCCCGCCCGGGGCAAGGTACGTCTTCCTGCTTCCCCAGGAGCGCGCGAGCGCGCGCACGACGTGCGCGGGGACGCCGGTTTCCGCTTCCTGCCATTCGGGCGTCTTCGCAACGCCGTCGTCGGTGCCGAGAAGGTAGTTTCGCCAGGCGTCGAAGCCCGTCGTGCGCTTCTCGACGTATTCCTTGTCGTACAGCCCCTCGCGCACCCAGACGTTCATGATCGAGATCGCGAGCGCCGCGTCGGTGCCCGGACGAATGGGGATCCAGCGGCCGCCGAGCAGCTGCGCCGTCGGCGTGCAGTGCGGGTCGATGTGGACGAACTCGATCCCCAGCTCCTTCGCCCACAGCCGCCGCTGCGTGCCCTCGGCGCCGGCGTAGGCGCCGCTGGTCGACTCGGGATCGCTTGACCAGAAGACGATCATCTCGCACTCCTTCAGGCAGTCCTCGACGGTGCCGTAGGTCCCGGGCACGCCGATGCGCAGGCTGTTGCCGAAGTGGTGCTGGGCGCCCCAGTACCAGCCTTCCCAGCTGTCCGGGTTCAGGTGCACCCGCGTGAAGCCCACGAGGTTGCCGAACCGCGCGAGCGCGCTCAGGTAGTAGCCGACGTTGCCCCACTGGTGGTGCGAGCTGTGGTAGATCGCCATCGCCGCAGGGCCGTGCTCGCTTCTCTGCCGCTTGATCTCGTTCGCGACGATGTCGAGCGCCTCGTCCCAGCCAATGCGCACGTAGCCGGAGATGCCGCGGTTCTGCGGGTTGCGCTCGCCGTTCGGGTCGAAGTCGACGCGCTTCATCGGATAGAGCAGGCGCTTGGCGGAGTAGACCAACGACCGCAGCGCCATCGCATGCGGGTTGACGGTGGCGCGGCGCCACGGCGTGAACGAGCGGCCGCGCGCGTGGATCGTCCAGCCCGGGGCGTCGCGCTCGTCGAAGTCGATCGGTGTGATCCGGACGATGCGGCCGTCTTTCACGAACGTGTACAGCGGTCCGCCGTTGGTGCACGTCGTGTAGCGCCGCGTACCGTCGGGCATCGGCGTTCCGTAGCGCATGCCGACGCGCGGAATGGCATTGAGGAGCTGCATGAACCAGACAACGAGCTCGCTCTTGCCGTCGACGATCACGCGGAAGTGCTTCGCCGCGTGCACGATCTCGGACTGATCGGGCGGGGGAACCAGGAACGTGAACGCCGTGGCCACGTCACGAAAGGAGATCGTGACGTCCGCCTCGGGATGAAGCCCGGCGCGCGAGCGCACGCGGCCTCCCCGAATCGCATACCAGCGGCCGATGCTGCCGTCCTTGAGCCGGATCTGCGCGACGATGTCGCGCTGCTGCATCTGCCGGCGGAACTGCGGATCGACGCGCGCGCACGTGCGCAACACCTGCGTCAGCGCGAAGAGAATCGTCCTGAGTCCCGCCCGTTTCATATGAGGCCCACCGCCATGTGACTTCCCGACGCGCGAACTGTAGGCGCGCTCGCACGCGTGCGCCCCCGCCAAGTGGGAGGGGTTTGCGGGCACCTCCACGCCCCGCGTCGCATCGCCGGCCCCGCCGGGCCGGAGGGCGCAGCCGATTCGCCGCCTGCGTATCGTCGGCCTCGGTCCAACCAAGGAGACGACCGATGACCTCACAGAAAGGAAGCCCCGTGACATCGCACACGAACACCGTCGAAGTGCCCGTTCTGATCGTCGGCGGCGGCGGCGCCGGCCTCGCCGCGTCGATGCTGCTATCGCAGCTTCGCGTCGAGCACCTGCTGGTGAGCGCGTTGCCGACGACATCGATCCTGCCGAAGGCGCACGTTCTGAACCAGAAGACAATGGAGATCCTCGAAGACGTCGGCGTCGCGGAGGAGATTTACGCCAAGGGCACGCCGGCCGGGAACATGCGGGCGATGGGCTGGTACGCGGGACTCGCCGGCCCCGATCCCGACTTCGGCCGACGCATTTCCCAGATCGAGAGCTGGGGCGACGGCTATACCAATCTGAACTGGGTGGCGGCGAGCGCGTGCCGCTCGGCCAACCTTCCGCAGATCCGGCTGGAGCCGATCTTCAAGACGCGGGCCGAAGCGATGAACCCGGGACGGGTGCGCTTCCATCACGAGCTGCTGGAGCTCGTCCAGGATGCCGATGGCGTGATATCGCGCATCCGCAATCTCGATGACAACAGCGAGTACAGCGTGCGCTCCAAGTACCTGATCGGCTGTGACGGTGGCCGTACGATCTCCAGGCAGGTCGGCATCAGGTATGACGGCCTCGGCGTGATCGCGCAGTCGGGGACGGTGCACATCAGCGCGGACCTCTCGCACATCGCACGCGACCCGCACGTTCTGATCCGCTGGATCTGGTGCCCGGCGATCGGCCGGATGGCGGTGCTCGTGCCGATGGGCCCAACCCGGTGGGGCCCCGACAGCGAGGAGTGGGTCTTCCACCTCGCCTATCAGGGCGACGAGCTGCGCGGCCTGAGCGACGAGCGGGTCGAGGCCGACATGCGCCTGGCGCTCGGCCTCGAGAACGTGCCCTTCACGATCCACAAGCTCACGCGCTGGACGCTCGAAGGGGTGCTCGCCGACAGGTTCCGCGTCGGGCGAGTGTTCATCGCCGGTGACGCCGCGCACCGGCATCCACCGACCGGCGGCCTCGGCCTGACCAGCGCGGTCCAGGACGTGCACAACCTCTGCTGGAAGCTTGCTGCAGTCCTCGCGGGCAAGGCCGGGGACCGCCTGCTCGACACCTACGAGGCGGAGCGCCGCCCCGCCGATGCCCGCAACATCCAGCGCTCGCTGGAGAACTCCCGGGCGCACATGGAAATCGGGCCGGCGTTCGGGCTCGATCCGAACGCCGGGATCGAAGCCAACTGGGCGCAGATGAAACGCATATGGAGCGGCAAGCCCGAGGACTCCGAGCGCCGCAGCAGCGCATTGTGCGCGATTCGCCGCGTAACCATGGAGAGCAATGAACTGAATGTGGAGTACGGCTACCGATACGACTCCGCGGCGATCGTTCCCGACGGCACGCCAGAGCCGCGGCCGATCGAGCCGATCCGGCTCTACGAGCCGAGCACGCGGCCCGGGAGCCCGCTGCCGCATGCCTGGATCGACGACGAGGGCGGATCGCGCCGGCCGCTGAAGGATCTCGTGCGGCCGGGACGGTTCCTCCTGATCGCCGGCGAGGATGGGGACGCCTGGTGCGCAGCCGCAAAGCGGGTCGCCTCCGCCAACGCGCTGGCGCTCGACGCGGTCCGCATCGGCGAGCTCGACGGCGACCTGTTCGATCCGCGCCTCATGTGGACGCAGCACCGCGGCATCGGCCGTGACGGCGCCGTGCTGGTGCGTCCCGACCGCTTCGTCGGCTGGCGCGCGGCTGGCGCCACGGACGATCCGGCCCGGGAGGTTGCGCACGCGTTGGGGCGGATCCTCGGCCGGCCGGTGGCCGGAGCTTGACGCGCCAGTGCAAGGCGGGTCTTCGCGGACCCGCCGGCTTCCCGCCATGCTAGTCTTCCTGTTTGCCCAAAGTGGACCTGTTGCCGGAAGATGGCGAAGAAGGCGGAGGCGGCAGCGCTGCTCGCGATCAAGATCGCGCCGCCGCGAACGCATCGCTGGATCGTGAGCCGCGAGCGACTGGTGCGCCGCTTCCACGCGGTTCGCGAATGCGCGGTGATCTGCGTGCAGGGGCCGGCCGGCTACGGCAAGACCTCGCTTCTCGCGCGCCTGCGGCGCGAATGGCTCGCGGCGGGCGCGTGCGCGGCGTGGCTTTCGCTCGACGAGGACGACGAGCCGACCCGGTTCGTCGAGGCGCTGCTGTTCAGCACGTACACCGCGCTCGGACGGCCCACGCCGATCCGTGCGGCGGAGCATACGCTTCGCAGCGGCGTCGAGCCGCGCGAAGCGATCGCGGCGCTGCTCGGTGAGCTGGCGGAGGCGGCCACTCCAACGGCGCTTGTGCTCGACGACGCGCACGCGTTGCCGCCGGCGGTCGCTTCCGAGCTCCTCCCCTACCTCGCCTACAATCTTCCGCCGAACGTTCACCTCGTCCTCGGCACGCGCCGGCGGCTGCCGTTCGCCACCTCGGATCTCCTTGCGCACGGGCAGTTCGCGTCCTTCGACGCCGCAGATCTCAGCTTTCGCCTCGAGGAGACGCGCGAGCTGCTGAACGCGCGCTTTGGCGGGCGCGTCGATGCCGACACGGTCGCGCGCGTGCACGAGCGCGTCGAGGGCTGGCCGATGGGGCTACAGCTCGTGCTCGTCTACGTCGAGAAGGAGGCGGACCCGATCGGCGCGCTGCGCCGTGTCGCAGCGACGGGTTCCGGGCTCGACTCGCTGTTCGCTGACGTGATCCTCCCCCGCCTCGATCCGGCAGCGGTCGCGTTTCTCACCGCGGTCGCGCCGCTCGAGCAGCTGCAGACGCATCTGTGCGCCGCGATCACGGGACGGCGCGATTGCGTCGAGCTGCTCGAGCGGCTGCGCAACGAGACGCCGCTGCTCGGCGCGGTCGAAGGAAGCGAATGGCTGCGCCTGCACGCGACGTGCCGCGAGGCGCTGCTGCGTCGCTTCGACGAGCTGCCCGAAGGCGACCGCCTGGCGATGCACTGGCGCGCAGCGCAGTGGCTGCACGCCGCGGGGATGCTGGAGCGCGCCGCGCATCACGCTCTCGCGGCGGAACGCACCGATACGGCGTACGCCTGGATCGCGCAGGCGCTCTACGGGCTCGCGACGTCGGGCCGGGTCGCCGCCGCGCGTGACTGGCTGGGACGGCTGCCCCAGCCGATCGTCCTCGGCAACGACCGGCTCCGGCTCGTCGCAGCATGGTCGTGGGCGCTGTCGCACGAGCCCCGCGAGGCTTTTGCGCTGACGGAGCCGCTCATCGAGCCGAACGCGGACCCGGCGCTGCGGTACGAGGCGCTGCAGATCCGGGGCGCCGCCGCGCACCATGCCGACGATCTCCTCGTCGCCGCCGAGGTGAGCCAGCTCGTCGGCGAGGACAATCCCTTCGGTACCCCGGTCGTACGCGAGGCGAACGCCTGTCTGCGCTCGCTGCTCGCGCTCTCGCGCGGCGACACCGTCGCGGCGCGCATGGAGCTCGCCCGGCTGGGACTCCCCGCCAAGGACGACCGCGAAGATTACGCGAACTACTACGCCGAGTTCTTCACGGGCGTGAGTTACCTTCTTGATGCCCGCCCCGACGCCGCCGCGCGCGGCCTCGAAAGGGCGCTCTCGAGGGCCGTCACCAGTTTCGGGCGGCGCAGCCCCCCGGCGTGCCTCATCGCCGCCGCGTTGGCGGCCGCGCTGTGGGATCAGGACCAGGGCGACGCCGCCGAAGCCACCCTCGCCAATCGGCTCGACGTGATCGAGCGCACCGCCGTTCCGGAGGCGATCGCGTTCGCGTACCTCACCCTCGCGCGGGTCGCGCTCGAGCGCCACGACGCCGGACGCGTTCACGACCTGCTCGAAGGCCTGTACACGCTCGGCGTGCAGCGCCGGCAGCCGCGAATGATCGTGACGAGCCTCGCCGAGCAGGTACGCGTAGAAGCCTCCATGCGCCGCGGCGACGCGTGTGCACAGGCAATCGTGCGACTGCGGGAGCAGCGCGCCGAATGGCGCGAAGCCGAGCGCGGCGTGGGCGAGATCATCGACTGGACGTGCGGCGTCGCCGAGATTCGCGCCGCGCTGTGCGCGCGAGACTGGGACGCCGCCAGCGCTCAATGCGTGCGGCTGCTGCGCTCGCCGAGCGCGCGGTGGACGCGCGGCCGCCTCGAAGTGATGGCGCTCCAGTGCGCCGCCGAACGCCTGCGGGGCGGATCGGCCGACGATCTCCTGCGCGAGGTCACCGATACGGCTGCCGCAAACGGCTTTGCAAGGCTGCTGCGCGAGCTGCAGCCGCTCGCTGCCGAGCAGGCGCGAACGGCAGCGACCCCGTTTGCACCGACCCCCGTCGCCGTGCGTCCTGCCGAAACGCATGGGTCGGTCGTGCCGAGCGGGCTGCTCACGGCGAAGGAGCGCGAGGTGCTCGCGCTGCTCGCGCGCAACTATTCGAACAAGGAAATCGCGCGCGCGCTCGACATCGGGCCGACCACCGTCAAATGGCACCTGCGCAACCTTTTCGACAAGCTCAACGTCGGCGGTCGCCGCCACGCCGTGCAGCGCGCGTTAGTGTTGCAACTCGTCGAACCCGCAGCGCTCCACTTGTAACGCCGCTCCTGCAGCCACCCGTCGCTTCGTACGGCCGGTAGCGCGCGGATCCTCCCCGGCTGGCGACCCCTCCTCCTCGGCGGGGGCGCCCCGCTTCGCCGGTCGCTACATTCCTTCCTGTTCCGGCCGGATCGCGAGCTCTTCGCGGCGGTGCCGGCGATACGGAGGCGACACATGGGAGAGCGCGTGGTGGTTGCCGGCGCGGGAATGGTGCCGTTCGTGGCTGCCGGCGCGAACGCGCGCGGCATCGCCGGAGGCGCGATCCGCGGCGCGCTGGAGGACGCTGGCATCGACGCCGAGCTCGTCGATCAGGCCGTTGCGAGCCACGTCCTGGGCGACCCGACGGCGGGCGATCGGGCGCTCGCGCGTGCCGGCCTGACCGGCATCCCGGTCTCGAACGTGAGCAACGGCGCGGCGTCGGGTTCCGCCGCGCTGTTCCACGCGCGTCAGGCGCTGCTCTCCGGCGAAGCGCAGTGCGTGCTGGCCGTGGGATTCGAGGAAACCGTCGAATCCTCGACACGGTCTTCCGAGCTCCGTCGCCGGTGCGTCACGCGCCTCGACCAGGCCGCCACGCACCTGGGAATCGGCGACGAGACGTTCGCGCGCGTCGCGATCAAGGCTCGCGCGCACGGAGCCCGCAATCCGTACGCGCTCCATCGCGAGCCGCTGTCGCTCGACGAAGCGCTCGCGGCGCCGCTGGTCGGGGGTCGGCTTCGGCAATCGTACGTGAGCGGCGCGAGCTGCGGCGCCGCGGCCGTCGTCCTTTGCACGCCGCGCTTCGCCGCGCAGCACGGAATACGTGACGACGTTCTGCTCGCGGCGCACGTGCTCGAGATCGACGATTGCGACTCCGACACCCCCGGCGCCCGCAACGGGCTCACCGGCGGCACAACGAGGCGCGTGGCCGAGCGGGCTTACGAGAGCGCGGGCGTCGACCCCGGGGAAGTCGCCGTCGCCGAGGTGCACGACTGCTGCGTGGTCGACGAGTTGGTCGCGTGCGCGGCGCTCGGGTTTTGCGCAGAGGACCACCTCGAGCGATTCGTCCGCTCAGGCGCGAACACCTACGGCGGACGCGTCGTCGTCTCCCCGTCGGGCGGGCTGCTGTCGATGGGCCATGCGCCGGGCGCGGCGGGACTCGCGCAGGTCTGCGAGCTCGCCTGGCAGCTCCGTGGCGAAGCGGGCCCGCGCCAGGTTCCCGGCGCACGCGTCGCGCTCCAGCAGAACGGCGAGCCCGGCGGGGCGATCGCGGTCGCGATACTGCGGCGCAAAGCCTGAATCCCCTCCCTTCCGGCGGGGGCGCGGCGATCCCGTTCTCGCCAACATACGAATCGAGTCCATCGGATCGACCGCCGCGCACGCGGGTCGCAGCGCAATGTGGAGGACCGGAAAATGCAGCGAAAAGCAGAGATGACGAAAGGCCGCCGGCGCCGGCGCGCCTTGGGCGCGGTGCTGGCTTCGCTGGGTGTGATCGGCGTCGACGCGGCGGCGTTCGAGATCGACACCGGCAATCCCGACGTCGAGATGCGCTGGGACAACACGATCCGCTACAACCTCGGCGTGCGCGCGCACGGTCAGGATCCGGCGATCCTCGGCAATCCCAATGCCGACGACGGCGACCGCAACTTCGGCAACGGATCGGTCGTCACCAGCCGCTTCGACGTGCTGTCCGAGTTCGACCTGGTGTGGCGGAAGAACTACGGCGTGCGCGTGAGCGCGGCGGGCTGGTGGGACCCCGCCTACAACAATCTCGACAACACCAACACCGCGACAGCGAACACGTTGGACAACGGCGTTCCCGTGGCCGGAGCGTTGAGCCCGTACACCAAGCGCTACGCGAAGGGCGCTTCAGGCGAGATGCTGGACTGGTTCACGTTCGCGAATTTGGACGTCGCCGGCGTGCCGGTCCAGGTCAAGGCCGGACAGCACACCGTCTACTGGGGCGAGAGCCTCCTGCTCGGTGGCGTGGTCCACGGCATCGCGTACTCGCAGAATTCGGTCGACGTCTGGAAGGGCCTCGCCACCCCGGGCACCGAAGCGAAGGAGGTCTTCCGTCCTCGCGGCGGCCTGACGATCCAGGCGCAGCCGACGCAGGAGCTCTCGCTCGCCGCGCAGTGGTTCTACAACTGGCAGGCCGTGCGCCTCCCGGAATCGGGCAGCTACCTCTCGGGCACCGATATGCTGAACTTCGGCGGCGACTCGATCATCGTCGGCCCGAGCCAGAGGTTGTGGAACCTGCAGGCAGTCCGGGCGTCGCGCTACAGCGGCAGCCTCGGCGACTACGGTGTCGCGGCGCGCTGGAGTCCGCCGGCGCTCGACGGCACGCTCGGCTTCTACTACCGCAACGCGACGGATATCCTGCCGCAACTCGTGGTGACGCCGGGCGTGCAGCCGCTTCCGTCCCCGCAACTCTGCCAGGCGATCGGCGGGCAACCGCTCGCTCCGGTCTCGCCGACGCCGTGCCTCATCAACGGCAACGCGACGAGCGTCGAGGACCTCCAGAAGTACGGGAAGGTCGGCACGTACCAGACCGCGTACGGCAACAACATCCACATCTACGGCGTGAGCCTCGCGAAGCAGGTCGCCGGCGTCTCCATCGGCGCAGAAGTGTCGTACCGGCAGAACATGCCGCTCCTGAGCGATCCGGTAACCGTGCTGCCCGCGCCGCTTGTGCCGGTGGTGCCGGGGTCGATCGCGACCACCGCGATGCCGGCTCACGCCGACACCCCGGGTGCGCTCGGCAGCACGTGGCACGGCGTAGTGAACGGCATCGCGGTCCTGCCGAAGACCGCTTTGTTCGACACGGCCAACCTGCTTGCCGAGCTGTCGTGGATGCACGTTTCGAACGTCACCCAGAACGAAGCGGTATACAAAGGCCGCGCCGACTACGTCGGGATCGACAAGCCGACGTCCACGTACGTCGGCCTCGCGATCAACTTCACGCCGACGTGGTACCAGGTGTTCCCCGGCGTCGACCTGACACTGCCCCTCACCTGGGACCAGGGCATCAGCGGCACGGCCGCGACGCTGCTCGGCGGCAACAAGAATGCAGGGAACTGGAGCGTCGGTCTCGGCGCGACAATCGACCAGAAGTACCTCGTCACCCTTTCCTACATCGGCTACTACGGCAAACACGACACCGACGCGACCGGCGCCGCGACCACGTTTGCCGGCCCGTTCGCCAGCCTCGCCGATCGCGGCTGGATTTCCCTCACGTTCAAGACGACCTTCTAGAGGAGGATTCGATCATGTTCCGCACGACCCTGATAGCGATCGCCGCGGCTTCGCTCTGCTCCACCGCGTGGGCAGCCGTATCGGCCGACGAAGCCAAGCAGCTCGGCGGCAATCTCACGCCGATCGGCGCGGAAAAGGCGGGCAACAAGGAGGGCACGATTCCTGCCTACACCGGGGGACTTGCGACCGCGCCGCCCGGATTCAAGAAGGGCGAGGGCATCCGCCCGGATCCATTCGCCTCCGAGAAGCCGCTCTACTCGGTCGACGCGAAGAACCTGGACAAGTACGCCGACAAGCTCACCGAGGGTACGAAGGAGCTGTTGAAGCGCTATCCGACGTTTCGGGTCGATGTGTATCCGACGCATCGTAGCGCGGCGGTCCCGAAGTTCGTCGCCGAGAACACGCTGAAGAACGCTACGAGGGCGAAGACCACGGACGGCGGCATCGGCCTCGAGAACGCGTACGGCGGCGTGCCGTTCCCGCTCCCCAAGGACGGCTACGAGGTGATGTGGAACCATCTCACGCGTTACGTCGGCTTCACCTACCAGTTCCGGGGCAAGTCGTTCACCGTCGACGCCAGCGGTCGGCCGGCACTCTCCACCGAGACGGTCAACACCAACGAGTTTCCGTATTACGACCCGAAAAAGACTTCCACCGACGTCTACTACATGGTGCGCCTCGACTACAAAGGTCCCGCGCGTCGCGCCGGCGAGGCACTGCTGGTGCACGACCCCCTCAGCTACGTCAGCGGCAACCGGCGCGCGTGGCAGTACCTGCCCGGACAGCGACGCGTGAAGCTCGCCCCGGACATCGCGTACGACACGCCGAATCCCGTCACCTCGGGCATGACCACCTACGACGATGCGTTCATGTACAACGGCAAGATGGACCGCTACGACTTCAAGCTCGTCGGCAAGAAGGAGATCTTCGTCCCGTACAACGACTTCAAGCTCGTCTACAACACGAAGATCGACGACGTGTTGAAGCCGCAATTCGTCAACCCGGACGTCGTGCGCTGGGAGCTTCATCGCGTCTGGGTCGTCGAGGCGGCGCTCAAGCCCGACGCCCGCCACATCTACGCGAAGCGGCGCTTCTACATCGACGAAGACACGTGGATCGCCGTCGCCTCGGACGCCTACGACGCCCGCGGCAGCT
>Ga0335082_10002510_pt1 | contig 19757 bp, 15 predicted proteins | sample Lox_Sample_41_FD_206718 | JGI IMG/M metagenome (GOLD analysis project Ga0335082, IMG submission 206718) | Soil microbial communities from Loxahatchee National Wildlife Refuge, Florida, United States - Lox_Sample_4.1 | ecosystem: Environmental > Terrestrial > Soil > Wetlands | place: USA...
CGGGATAGAACTCGCACGAGATGCGATAGCAGGGAATTAACCGATGGTCCGGCTTTCACCAAATCCTCCACTTCCGCGGATCGTCATCTTGAGAGAGGGGTGCGGCTGCTGTCTTCGTTCTTGCCGCGGTCTACTCATTCGTGCACCAGACGAAGGTTCGAAATTTAAGAATCGACGGCTCGCGGAAAACCCTCGGCGCCCTCTTGATTCGACGGCAAATCAAAGCGAGACTCTGATCTATCGAGCTCCAAAAGACCTGAACAGGGATGACGCGGGAGAACACCAAAGTTCCGCCCGCCTTCTTTTGAGTGATTGCTGAGCCGTGATCGTTTTGTGATCCGTTAGCACTGTTTACCACTGTCTTCCATCGCCCTTTGCGTGCCCGCCGTGTTCTCTATGTTATTGAAGCTGCGTTATTAGCTGATTTCGACCTACTCTCTCCGCCATATCCGCGTTCCCCCAGTTCTTTAGGCGACCTGCTCGGCCTGCCAATTTCGACATTCGGTCATCACTGCGAGCGGGGCAAGAACACCTGATCGGGCGCGATCATATCCGGTTGTGATCTGAATCACAGACCCCTGTCTCTCCCCGCGGCAGAATCGCAAGCAAACATCTGCGGCAATCGAGGAGAGCCTTATGCCGACTGCGAGCGCGGTCCAGCCGGAGACATTGCGAACGTTGCCTTCTGACGCAGCGCGTCACGTCCAGTGGGGATTTGCCGACCGCTATGACCTGCAAATGCTGGTGCAGTCCACACGCGCGGTGGCGCGCGGTCCTGTGGCGAGGCTGGTGGCCAGCGGCGGGCGGAATTCGCATGAATGGACCGAGGGCAAGGCCGCGCTGCTTGAAGCGTTCGACGGAGCCGGGATCACCGCAGTATTTATGGATCCCGAGAATGGCGGGCTGTTTGCTGGTCCCAAGAATCTCGCGCTTGCGCTGGTTGCGTTCGAATTAGCGTGGGTCGATGGAGGCGCTGCGACCGCAAGTCTGGCGGGATGCCTGGCCCTGGCTCCGATCCATGAACGCGGGACCGAAGAACAGCAACAACATTACATGAAGTTAGCCGCTCCGGCGCAGCCCGGAGAAGACCGCAAACCCTGGCGCGGCGCGTTCTGTCTGACCGAACCGATCCCATATGTAGGTGTCGATACGGGCATGCTCAACGGCAAAATCAGAATCGTGGAGTGGAAGCCCGGTGAAGAGCCGGTCCTGCAAGTGGAAAAGCGAGGCCGTTTCATCACCAACATCGGCTTTGCCAATTTCGTGACGGCTGCGGTCGATTCCGACGACGAACGCATCAAGGGCAGTTGCATCGTGATAATGGAAGAGGGAGATCCTGGCGTTTTCGATCGGGGCACACCGACTCGGAAGATGGTTCACCAACTCTCTTCGACGGGAGACCCGATCTTCAGCCTGCGAGTACCCGCCAGCCGAATCGTCGGTGGGTACGAGATCAAAGATGGAATCCTTGTTCCTAAGTACACCCATAGCGAAGTCATCGAGGCGGTATTCCGCCGCACGCGCGTGACGGTAGGCGTGATGACAGCCGCGAAACTGCTTTCAGCAGTGGAACCAGTCATTCGGTATCAGCGAGGAAGATTCCGCGGCGCCGAGACTGCAACTCCGGGATCGGTCCGTTATGAACTTGGGTTGCAGGCACGGGAAGACACTCTTCACCGGTTAGTCGATGTTTGGGCAACGGGTGAGGCAAGCGCCTCGTTGGGCTTTGCCGCGGCTCGGTCTTTCGACGACCTTGATCCATTGGAAAAGGAAATGGACAGGCTCTACGCCGAGCGGGGAATTGCCGGAGGCAGAGCCAAAGTGAAGTTGCTCAAAGAAGCCTCCGAGCAGGCTATCGAACTGATGCAATTGCGGGACGGAGACTCCAGGAAAAAAGCGCTGGATTCCGATCTCTTGCTGCGATTTGTTGCGCTGGACGCATTGGCAGATGTTCTCTGCCCGGCGGCGAAATTGTGGAACACCGGCTGGGGCGCTCAGATGATGCGGGAGGCTGTCAGCCTGATGGGCGGTTACGGAATCACCGAAGATTGCCCTGGATTCCTGGGCAACAAGTGGATGGATGCGCAGCTCGAAGCGACATACGAAGGTCCCGAGGCGGTGCAGCGGCGTCAACTCTCAGTCACGATGACGAATCCGATGTTCCTCGCGCAGTTCAAGAATTGGATTCGAGAGATGCGCGGGATTGCCTCTGAACATCCTGGCACCGGCGCCTGCGGGCTTGCCACAGCAATGACGATGTGGCTTTGGACGCTCAATCATCTGCAGCACAGCAAAGACGCTGACGGAGGAAAGCTGTATCAGAGCGCTCGTCAGGGAGTGACATTCCCTCTGGCCGATGCGCTGTGCTGGCTGGTGGCGGCACGATGCCAGATCCTCGATGTGCTGCGGCTTGAGAAGGAAGGGGCGGCGGACGCGTCGGTCGCCGAAGGTCTGCCTGGACTTGTGAACTTCCTCAGCGACCTCTGCCACGTGCAGTCGGCTCGGGCCAGCGGAGAAGTAGGACGCATCTGCGCAGAGCTTGTCTTTGGATACAACCGCCATCCAGCGTGGGATGAGGAAGGAACACGCGGTTGCTGGCACGAAGATGAACTGGAAATGCTCGAGGGCTTCATGCCTGGTATCAATTCCTATCGCTTCGATGTCGTCGGAAAAGACGGATCACATCCGAAGAAGGCTGGTCCCTGCGTGAAGTGTGCGGCAGAAAGTCCGTTCCTCTCACTACAAGCGAAACTGGCGGGGTGCCTCACAGGTTCCCGTTTGGCCAAAGACCGTGCGGCTGAAGGAATTTCGAAGCTCATGATTCCCGAGGCACTGGACTATCCCGTATGAGCGCGTCTTTTTCATCGCCCGCGATCCCAGTCGAGCGGCAGCAAATGTCTGTCGACATCGCGGGCGTGGGTTTCGGGCCGGCAATGGGTGGATTCCTCACTACTTTGTCCCGCCAACTGTTAAACGAAGATGGCACTCCACGCCTGGAGAGCACGGTTTCTCCCGGGATGCCCCTGCAAGTGATCTGTTACGAGCGCGCGGATGGGCTCGGCTTTGGCGTGTCGGGCGCAGTTACGCGAGCGCGCGGAATTCGGGCAAGTTTTCCAGATATCGATCTGTCACAGATTCCTATGGCGGCCCCGGTCGCGAATGAACAGCTCGTCTACTTACTCGATCCGGTAGGAGCCAGCCGTCGTTCATTTGTTTTTCGCCTGAAAGACCGGATCATACGAAGTTTTGGCCCGATTTTTGGGCTGAAGAATGATGCAGTCGAGTTGCCGTTCACCCCCAAATTCATGCGCAAGCATGATGGGATGATCTTTTCCCTCGGACAATTCAATCAGTGGGTGAGCGAGCAGATTACAAGCTCGGGAGTTATTCAAGTCTGGCCAGGCATGGCGGTGAGCGAGCCGCTGATCGACAACAACACAGTATGCGGTGTTCGGCTCTTGGATCAGGGAGTAGGACTTGATGGTTCCTTGAGCGAAGGCTCTATGGCTGGAATGGATGTTCGAGCCGCTCTCACCGTGGTAGCAGACGGTCCTGTCGGTGCTGTCGGGCGCAAGCTAGATTCGCACTTTGGAATGCCCGAAGGACAACATCAGCAGGAGTGGGCTCTCGGCATGAAGATGGTTGTCGAACTGCGGGAGGACTCAGGTCTAGAGGCTGGAACGGTACTCCACACTCTCGGATTTCCTGAGCCGGAGATCTTCGGATTCCTCTACGTGCATCCCGATCGGCTGGCATCGATCGGCATCTTTATTCCTTCATGGTTGCGAAGTCCGGTGCGAACTGCTTATCGCTACCTGCAGCACTTCATGCTTCATCCTTATTTATGGCGACATCTGCAGGGCGGGACTTTGAAGTCCTGGGGAGCCAAGTCTTTGCAGGAGTCCGGACGTCATGGTGAGCCGTTTCTTGTCGGAAACGGATATGCCCGAATCGGTGAGGGCTCTGGAAGCACGAATGTTCTCGCCGGCTCCGGAGTGGATGAGGCATGGACGACGGGCGTGCAACTCGCGGAAGCTGTTATCGAGCTAGCTGACCAAAAAAAGCCCTTCACACGCGAGAATCTCGAGCATGCCTACATCAAGCGTCGCCGCGCCAGCTGGGTGGAAAAAGAATCGAAGATCGCAGCCGATGCGCGGAATGGTTTCCAGCACGGCGTGACAGCTGGTTTGATCGGCATGTTGCTCGCGGGACTGACGCGCGGTGCGGTCTCATTTGCTCCGCAGGCAAAACGCCGTGGTTCAAATTCCTCTTCCCTGGAAAAGCGGTACGCAAAGAAGATCTCGCCCGCCGAATTGAAGCACCTGCAAAATGAATGTGCTGCTCACGGTTGCGCGCTGCACGATCGCATCATGGATCGGTCCGGATGGCCTTCGATTCCGTTCGATGGCCAATTATTGATCTCACATCAGGACGCTCTTTTGATGGGAGGAAGTGTGCAGGCTCCTCCCGGTTACGCCAACCACGTCGTCTTCATTCGCCCGGAACTTTGTCGGAATTGCGAACCGAAGTTGTGCGTTGAAATGTGCTCTGGACAGGCGATCACCCGCGGTGAGAACGGCGTACCCGCATTCGATCGCGAGAAGTGCGTTTATTGCGGAGCTTGCCTGTGGAATTGCACGGCGAATGACGGGAAGGGAAACGTGGAATTCCGAGCCGGAGCTGGAGGACTGCACTCAGCTCTCAATTGACCGAGCGAGTCTGACACATACCCAAATGAATAGTTATCACATCGTTGTCTGCGCCGGGATCGTTCCCGATCCACTACAAACCCTCGAGCCCATCACCAGCCCCACAGGGCCTGGGTTGAAAAACGAGATGATGCTGCCCGCTGTTCTCGATCCGTGGGCAGGACATGCACTCTACGAAGCGGCCAATCTCGCCGCGCACGCGCCGGGAAGCAAAATATGGCTGGTCAGCACCGCACCCAAAGCGAAGCTGCAGCAAGTCATGATGAATGTAGCTCAGAAGGCCAGTTTTGAATTGGTCGCAATCGATGCCTCGGCCAATGGATTCGCCGATGCCCACGCAGTTGCGAAGGTATTGTCAGAAGCAATCCAGGGCATCCCCAACCTCGATCGATCAAGGCTGCTGGTTTTCGGCGGTTGGGAGTCGGCCTCGCGCGGAGCGGGTGTAACGATGCAGTTGGTGGGGGAGCAGTTGGGCATCACCGATCAATTCCAGGGTGTCGATCAACTTTCGGTACAGGCGGACGGTTCGTTTGAAATCCTCGAGCGGATCGAAGGTGGCCGGCAGTTGGTTTCAATCTGCCAGGGACCTCCTGCGTTATTGGGCTGGGCGACCGGCAATCTGGGAGAACCGAAGAACAATCCGCAGGTCGGGATGGCCAACATGCGTACGGTCATGCCCGCGCTACAAAAAGCGAAGGCCGCGGCTCTCTCTCAGGGCGTCCGCTTTCTGAGCGTGACACCGCCGAAGCAGCAGCGGCAAACGCGCATTGTGAAAGATCGTTCGACGGATGAGATTGCCGCCGAACTGGTGGAATGGATGGCGCAGGACTGAACTAGATGACACAGAACATCTTATTTCTCGCACACGTTGATGAATCCGGAAAATCATTGATCAAGGCTGCCTATGAAGTGCTGGGTGCCGCGGTCGAGCTAGCCGCGATGACTGGCGGCGGCTTTACCATTGGTTTGATTGGTCAGCATGTCCAAGACGCGGCGAATTCTTTGCCGGCGGCCGGTGCTCGAATTCTGGGTGTATGCGGCCCAGACTTCGCTCAACCTCGCTATTCCAGTGATACCGCGGCCGTCGAGGCAATCTGTCGAGCCGCGGCAGCAGACGTTGTCATTGCGCCAGCCACCTCGCGATTTCTACGCGCGATGCCAGGTGTATCGCATCGTTTGAACGGACAAGTTGACACACACATCACGTCCATCGATATCAATGATGGAGCGCTTGTGGCAAAAAGGTGGTTCTACCGTCAGCGACTGGAAGCTGCGATTCAGCGCGAGGCTCGTCCCTGGTTCCTCGTGATGGACTCCGGATGCCACGCGGCATGGACCGGTGCTTCCGGTAGTGCAGATGTCGAACTCCTCGACGTTCCGCTTTCCGCCGATGCGAAACGAACCACATGCACCGGCATTCGAGTACCGAATAGCGATACGCAGACCATCCGTTCTGATGCCAAGCTGCTTTTCGTGGCAGGTGCGGGCTGGTGCAAGAAGCAAACGGATGGAAAGACTCATCTGCCCGAAGCCGAATCAACCATTCTGCAATTCCTGCAGGAGTCGGGAGCGTCGTTGGGAGGAAGCAAGTCCCTCGTCGACCAGAGCGGAGAGAACCAGGCGGTTCTGGCTTTCATGACACATCTCAATCAAGTCGGACAGACCGGATCCACTCCGAGGCACCCGAAGGGTCTGTCCACGTGCTGTCACGGAGAAGAGCCCCACGTGGTGGGCTGGCGATTCATCAACGAACGGCGCGCGATCAATCTCGATCCCAATTGTGGCTGGGCTCGCGGGAAAGCGGACGTTCTCTATGTCGCCGACGCATTTCAGGTGATGACCAAGTTGAATACTCTGCTCTCCAAGAAATAACGCTGGTTGGCGGCGTCTGCAAAGCTAGTGTTAAGCTCACAGCGTATGCGAAAGCCATCAAGCATTTCTCCTTGCGTCGCACTTCTCCTGTCCGTTTCCTTCGCCTTCACATTCACCTTGGAAGGCCAATCGCAAGACAAAGAGGCCATCGTGATCGATGCCGCTGCCAAGGCAACTCCGCTTCCGCATTTCTGGGAACACATGTTCGGCTCCGGTCGAGCCATTCTCTCCCTGCGTGACAGCTACCGCCAGGATCTTCGTGAGGTTAAGCAAGTCACCGGAATGCAGTACGTCCGATTTCACGCGATCTTTCATGATGAAGTCGGTGTCTACGACGAAGATGCGCAGGGAAAGCCGGTATTCAATTTCTCCTATGTAGATCAGATCTATGATGGACTGCTGGCTGACGGCGTCCGTCCCTTTGTTGAGCTCAGCTTCATGCCGAAGAAACTTGCCTCCAACAAGGACGCGCTCCACGCCTTCTGGTACAAGCAGAACGTTTCGCCACCGGCTGATTACGCGAAGTGGGATGAACTCGTCACGCAATTTACTAAGCATCTCATCGAGCGCTACGGAATCGATGAGGTTTCGCAGTGGTACTTCGAAGTCTGGAATGAGCCCAATATCGACTTCTGGGCCGGAGATCCGCACCAAGCAACGTACTTCGAGCTCTACGATCACACTGCCCGAGCCATTAAAGCGGTGAATCCACGGTTGCGTGTCGGCGGTCCATCGACCGCGCAGGCAGCGTGGGCCGACGTTTTCATCCGCCACTGTGCGGAGAATAAAATTCCCGTCGACTTCGTTTCGTCGCACGTCTACGGCAACGACAGCGCCGAGGATGTATTTGGCACGCACGAAAAGATTCCGCGCGATCGCATGGTCTGCCGCGCAATCGGAAAGGTTCACGAACAGATCACATCATCCGCGATGCCGAACCTTCCGCTCATATGGTCTGAGTTCAACGCCAGCTATGCAAACGAGCCAGACGTGACCGATGCAACCTACATGGGCCCCTGGATGGCGGATACCATCCGTCAATGCGATGGCTTGGTCGATGAGATGTCGTACTGGAGCTTTTCCGACGTTTTCGAAGAGCAGGGCATTGTGAAGCAGCCGTTCTATGGGGGGTACGGTCTCATTGCGGCGGGAGGAATTCCCAAGCCGGCCTTCAATGCCTTCGCGCTGCTGCACAAATTAGGCGAGCAGCGGCTGGCTCTTGCATCAGAAGATGCTCTGGTCACCCGACGGAAAGATGGCACGCTCGTTATCGCTGCATGGGATATCGGCACGCCGGGGACGACCGGGTCAGCAAAAGAAATCGAGTTTAAGTTCGAGCACGCGCGAGTGTCGAAAATACAAGTAACTCGCCTCGATTCAGATCATGGAGATATGCATAGGACCTACGCCGCGATGGGATCGCCGCGCTATCCGACCAGGGCGCAACTTGAGAAGCTGCGAGCCGCAGGAAAGCTCTCTTCCCCCGAAACGCATGAAGTGAAGAACGGATCTTTTACGCTGCAGATTCCCTGGCAGGGACTGGTTCTCCTAGAAGGAAAGCCCGCACGTTAATCGCGGTGCGCTTCTGATCCATCGGCTGTTCTAATCCCAGCGGCCGGGTAGATCTATGTGGTCCAGGCGACGCCGAGCGAGTGCAGGATCAGCGAATCACTATATGTAAGCCTGAATGCATCGTTCACGATTGCAAAGGCGTATTGCACTTTCGGATCGCGTGTCACGCACCATGATTCGTGTTCGATGGTGCCATGACAATGTTCACATGGGGACGCAGCACTGGACTTGCCGTGAAAGTGAGTGGAGTTAATGTTGCTCATATGTACTCTGTCCCTTCTGCTCACTTGTGACCATTGAAGCAGGAGCAAACCGTTGGATGTTTGCAGCGAAGGGCGCGCGATGATCTGCGGGGGAATTGTTGTTGCGCTACTCTGAAAATGTCAGACGGACAGGTACATTACAGCGGCTCGGGTACGGAAAACTCGTAGACCCTGGTGGAAAGTCGCTCTTGGGAACCATTCTCGTGGGCGCGTCGTCCGCGGCCCTCAAATGCAGGCGCGATAACTTTCAGGTGCCAAAACCACAAAAGCCTAAGATGTTTCCCTTATAGTGCTGAATTTATTCGGCTGAATGTTCGCGCATCAAGGATTTTTCAGCAACTTTTCTCGCGGAAGTGCGTTCTAATTGGAAATCTAGGCAAGGCCGTACCAGGGGAGCGGTCCATGCCTGCGCCGCGAGAGTTAGGAGTTCGTAATGAGTTCGCAGCGAAATGCTGATGTTTTCCTCCTGGCAGAAAATCGTCTTCTACGCGAAGCCCTGCTTCGACTACTTACCAAGAAATGTGATATTCGCGTGGTCGGCGCGCATCCATACTCACCGGAAGTACATCAGGAAGTTATCGCCACCGCACCCGGCATAGTTGTGCTCGACTCGATCGCGTTGGACTATTCGAATTCCAGTCTCATTGCGGCGCTACAGAATTCGCTACCAGGCGTTAGGATCGTGATGGTCGACATGAACTCGAGTGAGGAGACGTTTCTCAGGGCTGTGCGCGAGGGGGTTGTCGGCTACGTTTTGAAGGACGCCTCGGCAACTGAAGTTGCAGCGACAATTCGGGCCGTCGCTGCCGGAGAGGCAGTATGCCCACCTCAACTATCGACGACACTCTTTCGCTTCGCGTCCAAGCAGCAGTCAGCCAGTTCTCCGGTACCGTGGGGAGCAGAACTGGGTCTTAGTCGCAGAGAGCAGCAATTGGTGCAACTGCTCCGCGAGCACCTCACCAACAAGGAAATTGCCTCCCAACTAAACCTGTCGGAGCAGACGGTAAAGAACCACGTACATAACATCATGCGCAAAGTCGGAGCCACCGACCGCCTTGGCGCCGTGAGACGCTGCGAGATCGAGCGCGGGCGTCCTGGCCAGGCAGCCTAACCTGCCCTCGCCATCGACCGCCTGTTCATGGTGAGATCTGCTGTTCTTCGCGAAACTCCGGCGCAGAACCATCACTTGTGCGCGTGTTCTCGCTGATCTGTGATTGCAATCACGCGATCCCTCCTTCTTTCTCGATACAAACGATTTAGACGCTGCATTTCAGCGATCGATATGCTTCGAACCCGCGTATTTAGCGGGTTCTAGCACATTCCTACTAGTGATCGTGAAATGTTGCCTCACTAGAATGACCTCGCCATGAATCCGAAATGGAATGGCCAGTTCTCGTGCTTTGACCTTGTAGCCAAAAAAGAGGACTACCCACGTAGCGTGATTCAGGTTCGCGACATTGAGATTGGCGGCAGTGATTTTGTCGTAATGGCAGGCCCTTGCGCCGTCGAATCCGAGTCTCAAATCCTCCAGACGGCAGAGTCAGTAGCGGCCGCTGGGGCACGAGTTCTCCGCGGCGGTGCTTACAAACCTCGCTCTTCTCCCTACGCCTTTCAGGGACTCGGAGTCGAAGGCCTAAAGCTGTTGAGTAAGGCACGGGAAGAAACCGGCTTGGCCATCGTCACCGAGGTGATGAGCGAGGACGACGTCGAACTTATTGCCGAATATGCCGACATCATGCAAGTAGGCACGCGCAGCATGGAAAACTTCGCGCTTCTGGAAGCGCTCGGTACGTGCGGCCGGCCTGTTCTCTTGAAACGCGGGCTGACAGCCACGCTAGAGGAGTTCCTGCGCTCAGCGCAAGTCATCGCGATGGCAGGCAATCCGCAGATCATTCTCTGCGAGCGTGGAATTCGTACTTTCGAGACGGCAACTCGAAATACTCTCGACATCGCAGCGGTTCCAGTGCTGAAAACCGTTTCTCATCTCCCAGTGATTGTTGATCCAAGCCATGCTGCCGGTGTGCGCAGCCTGGTGCCCGTGCTGTCGCGAGCGGCGGCTGTGGTTGGAGCGGATGGATTGCTGGTTGAAGTTCATCCCTGTCCCGAGCAAGCCCTCAGCGACGGGAACCAGTCGCTAAACTTGCCTGAGTTTCGACGCATGATGCTGGATCTCCAGCCCTATCTGGATCTGCAGCACGAGTCTCGCGAACTTCGGCCTCAACTCCTCGCCGTAGGAGGAGCCGATTAGTGCTGCTGCGCTCAATAGTTGCCTGCGCTCTTCTGCTCCTTCTCGGTGGACCGGCCCGCCCGGCGACGGAGATCGCGCACGGATCAGAACTCCCTCCCTTTCTCTACACAGTCGCGAAGACGTACAACCCCCTCGCGTGGATGCATGGAGCAGAGCGCTTCAGTTCTGATGCTGCAATTTTCATAAGCGACAAGAACGGCCAGCACGTAGTGGTGCCGGACTTCGCAACTTCGGCAGATCCGTCCGTCTCATTCGATGGTCAGAGAGTCCTCTTCGCGGGGAAGATTCATCCCGGTGATTCGTGGAAGATCTGGGAGATTTCTCTGACAGACGGCCGTCCGCGCCAGGTCACGAACGCTGTGGAAGATTCGATCCGTCCCTTTTACCTGCCAGACGACCGTGTGGTATATGCGCGAAAGAGTGGTCAGCGTTACGTCATCGAGATTGCCGATCTCAGTGGTACAAAGCCACTGCCTCTAACTTACATTCCTACGAGCGCGATTCCCGCGGATGTTCTTCGCGACGGCCGCATTTTGTTTGAGTCAGCATATCCCCTCGGAGTGGACGGTAATCCCGAAATCTACGCCGTGTATTCCGACGGCAGCGGGATCGAATCGTATCGCTGCGATCACGGGCCATCGCGTCAGTCGGCCCGGCAAAGCAGTTCCGGGGACATCATTTTTGCAACGGCGCATGGCCTTGCCAAATTTACGTCGGCCCGCGCACAGCAGGTCAGCTTGTCCAGTCCCGCGGGCGAATATGCGGATGGTCCCACCGAGATTGCAGCGGGTGACTGGCTCGTGCCTTGGCGTTCTGACGCGAAGCAAACATTTCATCTGGTTCGATGGTCGCAGGGATTGCCTCATCCCCAACCAGTGGTCGCGCAGAATGGCGTCAACATTGTCCAACCCACTCTGCTAACTGAGCGCACAGTTCCTAACCGACATCCTTCTGGATTGCACGATTGGTCGAATGCCAACCTGCTCTGCCTGAATGCATATACGTCGAAGTATCAGTTCGCGCCCGGATCGATTCATGCAGTGAAGCTCTACACCCGAGACACAGCGGGCAACACCAGGCTGCTCGGAACCACTCCAGTCGAGCGTGATGGGTCCTTTTTCGTTCAGGTTCCAGCCGATCAGCCCTTGCAGATTGAATTGCTGGATGCAGCAGGAAGAACCCTCAAGCGCGAATCGGGATTCTTCTGGATGCGTCGCGGAGAACAGCGAGGCTGCGTTGGGTGCCATGCCGGCCCGGAGACGGCGCCCGAGAACGCCATTCCAATGGTTCTTTTGAAATCAACGACTCCAGTGGACATGACCGGTGCAACTGTACAAAGTGCAGGAGGACACTAGCTTGAGAACCAGACTCATTTCATTCTTGCTGTTGTCCATTTGCACGCTGGCGCAGACGCCACAGAGCATGCCCAGTACGATCCGCTTTGAGGACGCAACAGCAAAGTCGGGCATCCAGTTCATCCACAATTTTGGCTCCCAGAAGCTGGGTTCTTTGCTCGAGAGCACTGGCGCTGGATGTGTGTGGTTCGACTACAACAATGATGGGTTCCTCGATCTTTACGTGCTAACGGGCAAGCCCCTCGAGGATGGAATTCATCCGTATCCACTCAAGCAGCTTCCTGCAACCCCTCCGCACAATCATCTTTATCGCAACAATGGCGACGGCACCTTCACTGATGTCACCGATCAGGCTGGAGTCGCGGCAAATGTCTATGGCATGGCTGCTGTCGCGGCAGACTACGACAACGATGGCTTCGAAGATCTATTCGTCACCAGCTACGGGAAGGCGATTCTCTATCACAACAACGGCAACGGCACGTTTACGGACGTCACCGCCAAATCCGGCATCAACGTTGAAGGCTGGTCGATCAGCTCGGCATGGCTCGACTATGATCGCGATGGCTGCGTCGATCTGTTCGTCGGCCGATACGTAAAGTTCGATCCAAAGTATCGCAACTACTACGCGGCCGATAACTATCCCGGACCTCTCGACTACGCCGGCGACACTAACCGCCTATATCACAACAACTGCAACGGAACGTTCACCGACGTCACCGAGAAGTCCGGGATCGCCGCCTACAAGGGCCGCACCATGGGCGTAACAGCGGCCGACTTCGACGGTGACGGTTATCCAGACATCTACGTCGCAAACGACAAGACCGAAAATTTCCTCTTCCATAACAAGCGCGACGGAACATTTGAAGAGGTTGCCGGCGACCTGGGAGTTGCTTACGGTCAGAACGGCGAGAGCACGTCCGCCATGGGCCCGGTTCTGGCTGATATAGACAGCGACGGCCATGTCGATCTTTGGGTGACGGATTCCAAATACAACCGGTTGATGCGCAATGCCGGAGCAAATGGCTTCGAAGATATCGGTCCAAGCTCAGGAATCTCCCAAGCGACGGCGCAATACACCAGCTGGGGAAGCGGAGTCTACGACTTCGACAACGATGGCTTCATCGACATCATGATTTTCCACGGCGGCCTGGTTCATTTGGTTCCGCAGGAGCAGTCGCTGTTCCGCGGACTGGGAAATGGAAGATTTGCTGATGTCTCGCGCGAAGCCGGGCCAGTTCTCGATGTGAAGACGGTTTCTCGCGGCGCGTGCTTCGGCGACTACGACAACGATGGCAAGGTCGATGCATTCGTAGTGAATCTTGGTGCACCCGCCACCCTGCTGCATAACGTGACTCAGAACGGCAGTCACTGGCTGACTGTGAAGTTGAAAGGGAAGAAGAGCAATCGTGACGGTATCGGAGCCCATCTGGAATTGGTTGCTGGCGGCCGGAAGCAGATCGCCGAACGTTTTGCGGGTTCGGGATATCTTTCGCAAGACGATGGCCGCATTCATTTTGGACTCGGAGCGGCCAGCAAGGCGAACAAGCTCACAATTCACTGGCCGAGCGGACAGGATCAGATGCTGGAAAATATCTCTGTCGATCGCGTGCTGACGGTGGAGGAGCCGTAGATGGCTTCGTCTCGAATCGCCAATGCGGACTTCCATCGGATGCTGAAAATCGGAGGCATTCTCGCCGTCACCCTTCTGGCGATCGCTGCAAAGCCCGCTCCACCACAGCCAACCTCATCTGTGAAGGAACGCTATCTATCCCCGCTCGAGGTTCTTTCCTCGGCGGATGGGCACCAGCTTTACGTGCTATGTGAGCAAAGCGACGAAGTGCGAGTTGTCGATGCAGATTCAGGAAAAGTCACAGCGAGTATCGCCGTGGGTCGTTCTCCGCGCGGCTTGACCGCTTCGCCTGATGGGCGTCAACTTTACGTTACGAACTCTTCATCGGACACCATTTCAGTCATCGACATTTCCGAGCGCAGAGTTGTACAGACCCTATCCGCCGGATTCGAACCAACTGGAGTCGTGACTGATCGCACCGGCAGCGTGCTGTACGTTGCCAACCGTCTCAGCAACGATATTTCAGTAATCGACCTCAAGACCGGACAGGAGATCAAGCGTCTGCTGGCCGGCCATGGTGTGAGTTACCTCGCGCTCTCTCCTGACGGAAAGCAGATCTTCGGTACCCACATCTACCCAAACCCAGCGACCGAACGCGGCGAGCCGAAATCCGAAATCACGGTGATTGATACAGGAACTCAGCGCGTTACTGAGCGCAGACCGTTGCAGAATGTCGCGGGTGCCTTTCACGTTCAAATGTCTGCCGATGGCAAACTGGGCGTCATCGCGCAGCTCCGCCCTAAAAACTTGATCCCCCTGGCACATGTGGAGCACGGCTGGGTGTTCGGCAACTCCCTGACTCTGTTCGGTCCTGACGTCGGGGGATTCGTCCAAGTTCCGATCGACGAACTCGACCGTTATTACGCTTTGCCCTGGGCCGTCGCCATCACGCGTGACAAATCGAAGATCTACTTGACCACTGCGGGGTCCCAGAGCGTGACGGTGATCGATGTCCCACGGCTGATGAAAACGATCCGAAGTCGCCGCACGCCATTCGTCAACGATCTCTCAGCTTCGGCTGAATATGTGTCGGCAAGGATCGCGGTCGGACACAACCCTCGCGGTCTCGTCCTCTCGCCAGACTGCAAACGGCTGTATGTGGCGAATCGGCTTGATGACAACCTGTCCGTGATTGATACCAAAACCGACAAAGTCATCTCGATTATCGATCTGGGTGGTCCGAAGAATATCGACCCACTGCGCCGTGGCGAACGCCTCTTCTACACGGCAGACTTCGCGTTTCAGGGACAGTTCGGATGCTCCAGTTGCCACATTGACTCGACCATCGACGGATTGGAATGGGATCTGGAGCCCGACGGCTTCGGAAAAGATATCGTTGATAACCGACTGCTCGAAAACCTTGCCGGAACCGAGCCGTTCAAGTGGAATGGCGGGAATCCGGATATGCCGACCGAGTGTGGGCCTCGTACGGAAAAGTTCTTCTACCGATCGCAGAGTTTCAATCAGCAACAGCTCACCGATCTCGTGACATACGTTTATTCGCTGCCGTACCGGCCAAACCGCTATCGTCTACCGAACGGCGAACTGACACCTGCCCAGGAACGCGGCAAAGCCATCTTCGAGCGTACAAAGACGAAGAAAGGTGCGCCCATTGCCGACGCGAATCAATGCACTTACTGCCACAGCGGCCCCAAGTACACCGATCAAAAGCAATTCGATGTTGGTACGGGCCGGGCGACGGACCGCTCACCAGTCATCGACGTCCCGCAACTTTCCAACGTCGCGTTCTCAGCGCCGTACTTGCACGACGGGTCGGCCCGGTCGATGGAAGAAATCTGGACCGTGTTCAATCCGAAGGACACTCACGGCGTGACCAACGACCTGACCAAAGATGAATTGAACGACCTCATCGAGTACTTGAAAACGTTATGAAGACAAAACTGTGGTTCGCGATGCTGGGTCTGCTTGCGGCAGGAACTCTAGCCACTGCGCAAGAGATGCCAATGTTTCGCTGGGAGAATTTCACCGCAGCCAATGGCCTTCCCGACAACCACGTCTACAGCGTCCTCGTGGATGGCAAACGCATTTGGGCGGGAACTGACGACGGATTGGGACTCTACGAAAACGGTACGTGGAAAGTCTTTCGTCCCGCGGATGGACTCGCGCATCAGGCCGTGCTGTCTCTGGCTCTCGATCAGCGTACCGGTGATTTGTGGGCGGGAACCATGGGTGGACTCAGCCGCGTATCGGCCGGCCGCATCGACACCTACACGCAGCTGAATTCCGGGCTGAGCAATGACATCGTCTACGGCGTCGGTGTACTTGGCGATTACGTTTGGACTGCAACTGCTGCCGGTGCGAGTCGCCTCAACACCCGCACAGGACAGTGGACTCTGTTCAACGAGCGCAACACGCCGATGTATGAAATCTGGACCTATGCGGTCAGCCCCGCGGAAGACAAGGTCTATTACGCGGTCTGGGGTGGCGGTATCCTCGAGTACGACCAGAAGACCGAGCGCTGGAAAGACTACAACGATCCCGACGGCGAAACCGAAATGGTCGTGATGAAAGACCAGGGATTGATCCACGAGATCACCACTTCAGTAAGCTACGTTGACAAGATCCTCTGGGTGGCAACTTACTTCGGCGCAAGCCGTTATGACGGACGTTACTGGCACAACTTTTTGCAGAAAGACAGTGGTCTGCCCAGCAACTTCCTGAGCCAGATCAAGGGAGTTGATGCCAACCGCGCCTGGTTTTCGACCGACAAAGGCCTCGCATACTACGACGGCGCAAACTGGGCCGTCTATCGCCCCGCGCTCGATACCCATAAGCCGGAGATGATCGTGCGCAACGCTGCCGGCGAAGTCAAGAAAGTGCCGGTTCAAACCGCTCCGTCGCACAACTACATCCTCGGCGTCGACTTTCAGGGAGACGATATCTGGGTTGCAACCGCTCACGGGTTGAGTCACGGCATCCGACAGAAGAGCCCAGTCGATTTCGCAAAAGTTCTTAGTAAGGAAGCAGCAACAAGCAAAAAGTAAGAGGAGCCATCATCATGAATGTTCAGGAACTGCTCGCAGAAGTAGCCACCGCCCCGGTCGTGAAGCGGGCCATCACGAATCACAACGCGCTCAACGAAGCCTACGACTACGGAAGCGCTTTCTCTCGGGGCATGCGGATTGATCTGAATGGCGTGACCATTCTTCTCATCTCCGGAACCGCCAGCATCGACGAAGCCGGTCGCACTGTGCACGTCGGTGATTTTCGCGCGCAACAGCGGCGCACCTACGACAACATCACCAAGTTGCTCGCGGCAGAAGGCGCCACCTGGCACGACATAGTGCGCACGACGTGCTATCTGCGTGACATCGAGCGCGACTATCAGGCGTTCAACGAGGAGCGCACGGCTTTCTTCAAGGAACAGGGGCTGGATCCTCTTCCGGCATCGACGGGGATTCAGGCCATACTCTGCCGGCCCGATCTGCTGATCGAGATCGAAGCGATTGCCATGTTCCGCCGCGAAACGCCGGAAGAATAATCGGGACTACGAAGTAAGGAGAAGGGCTATGCGCCTCGCGCTCGTCGCGGTGATGATGGCTGTACTCGTATCCGTAGGCTGGTGTCAGCAGGCCGCACCATGTGCATGCGGTAAGAATCCTCCCGGACCGCCGGCTCCGCGGTCCCTGAAGCCGTACACCGGCGCGCCGGACGATCTGCGCCCGTTTTCGAAGTTCACCGCCCCTTACCACGAGTACTACCAGGACCTGATCGAGTACAACGGCGCGGCGCGCGAAATTCCGGATCCCGATCCCAAAGATATCAGCGAAGTTCGCATTGGCTTCCTCGCTCCTCTCTACGATCATCCGGATCAAGTGCTTGGCAACCGCATGCTGAACGGCGCCAAAATGGCGATTGATGAGGCGAACGCTGCCGGGGGCTATGGTGGCAAGCCCTTCCGCATCGTAACCCACAACGACTACGACAACTGGCAGAACAGCAACGTGTCATCGGGCACGGCGAAAGATTCCGCAATTTGGGGTGCCGCCTCGAACGATGCAGTCCGCATGATCTATGACGACAAAGTCTGGGCGATGTTTGGTTCCATCAGCTCCGAATCGACCCACATTGCTCTACGTCTCACGCTGAAAGCTGAAACCCCTCTAGTCAACAGTGCGTCAACCGACCCCACCATTCCCGAGACGATCATCCCCTGGTATCACACTGTCATTCAGGATGACCGTGTGCAAGGCTACACGCTGGCGCGTCACATATACACCGAGCTCGGCTTGAAGAGGGTTGCGCTTTTGCGCGTGAACGATCGATATGGCCGCTTTGGAGTGATTAAGTTCAAAGATGCATCCCGCCGTCTTGGACATCCCGTCGTCCTTGAGCAGAAGTTCATGCGCGGAGATACCGACTTTCGGCACCAGCTTCAAGTAATCCAGGACTCCCGCGTCGACGCCCTTGTGCTCTGGACCGACATCGCTCCAGCCGCGATAATCCTTCAACAGATGCAGGAACTGGGGATGAAGCAGCCCGTATTCGGCAGCCATCGCACAATCGGGGACGAACTCGTCAGATTGGCAGGACCTGCCGCAGAAGGCTTCGAGGCCGTCTATCCCTATGATCCCAGTCGTACCGACCCTCGCTGGCTGGAATTTGTTGTGAACTACGAGGCGCGGTATCACGAGAAGCCGGACCACTTCGCCGCCCTGGCCTACGATCAGATGCGGATCTTGCTCGATGCCATCTGCCGCGCCGGCCTGAACCGCGGCCGAATCCGCGACGCACTTACCGGGTTGACGAGCTACAAAGGTGTCACCGGAGACATGATCTTCGATCCTAACTGCAAAAACATCGCCCCATTATTCCTTGGACACGTGCACAACGGCCAAATCGAATATCGTCGCATCATAATGGAAAAACCCTACGCGCGTGTGGGAGAGAATGGCGTGCAATATTCTGGGCCGCCGACCGCCAAACAGGCCAGCAGCGAGTTGCGAATCGGTGTGTTTGGTCCTCAGGCCGACAAGGTTGCAGTCTCGCCCGAAATTATCAAGCTGCTGGAGACCTTGAACGCAAGCGGCAAGCACCTGTCTCTGATCGCGATTCCATCCGAAGCCTCGTGGGGCAAGTCATCCAGCGATCTGGTGAACGCCGTATACCGGGATCACGTGCTCGCAATAATCTCGCTCGACCGCGCGTCCAGTCATCTCGCCGAACAGATTGCGGTTAAGACCTTCGTTCCAGTGATCGCCATTTCGTCCGACCGTGCTCTGACTTCCACCAACATTCCATGGATCTTCCGGTTGCCCGAAGGCTCGCCGCTGCAAGACGCTGTTTCGGGACTCTCAGCGGCCATCGCCGAAGCCGGCCCGAATCGCGGCGCAATCCGCGATGCTCTGGCCTCGGGCAGAGCACTCGCCAAGCTCCGGTTTGATTCGACTGGAGAGTTTCGGCAATAAAGCTCTTGATCAAGTCCCTCCGCAAGAATCAGCCCGCCTCCGCTGACGGCATCAGTACAGAACAGTTAAACTCAGTCTTGGCCTCTTCCCGGAAAAAATAATGGATCAGAACCTGAACGACACCATCGCACTTCTCTCCCGCACACCATTGGTGCTGAACGCGTCACTACGGGATCTTCCAGAATCCTGGACCACGAGCAACGAGGGCGCAAAGACCTGGTGCGCGTTCGACATAGTCGGCCATCTGATTCATGGTGAACGCACTGACTGGATGCCACGCGCGCGGATCATCCTGCAGTTCGGCGAGTCTCGTCCTTTCGATCCCTTCGATCGCCTGGCACAGGAAAGGGAGAGTCAGGGAAAGTCACTCCCACAATTGCTCGATGAGTTTGCCCGCTTGCGCGCAGAAAACCTCGATGCACTCCGCGCTTTAAACCTGCAGTCGAACGATCTCGAACGCCGTGGGAAGCATCCCGCTCTTGGAGTCGTGACTCTGTCGCAGTTGCTAGCCACGTGGGCGGTTCACGACTTGACCCACATCCATCAACTCTCTAGAGTCATGGCTCACCAGTATCAGCAGACTGTTGGCCCGTGGAGCGCCTACTTGGGTGTGCTGCATTGTGAAGGCCACAGTTCCTGATAGTCTTTTCGAGCGCGTCGAACAAACTCACCGGAGAAA
>Ga0335082_10002511_pt1 | contig 19757 bp, 18 predicted proteins | sample Lox_Sample_41_FD_206718 | JGI IMG/M metagenome (GOLD analysis project Ga0335082, IMG submission 206718) | Soil microbial communities from Loxahatchee National Wildlife Refuge, Florida, United States - Lox_Sample_4.1 | ecosystem: Environmental > Terrestrial > Soil > Wetlands | place: USA...
AGCGACCCTGCCTTTCGCCGAGTGATGCAGCGACGGCGAAGAAGAAGCTTGTTCTTGGGGTTGCGTCTTCATGACTTGCGTCCTCCTTGGATCCTCGCACCGGCACTCGCAAGCATGCGAACGCGGGGCGGTTAAGCGCAGGAAATTCCCTTGCTTTCCACTCTCAGACACGGTCGATGAACTGCAGTCTCGGCTTGGAGGAGGAGCGTGTGCCGAGTCCGGCGATGATAGCGCTGCGAATGCGTCACGTGCGTGAATCGGTGACCTCGCAGCGCAGCGCGTAACGGTTGTTCACAATCGCCACCGCTCGCTCGATCGGCCGAAGCTGACAATCACGCAAGCCATTCAGTTTCGATTCAGGGAAGGACTCCCGGCTTAAGCTAGCTTAAGGGGGCAAGTCTCAGCGTCATTGGAACACCTGAGTCTCAGCGTTAATAGAACGCCATCACGAATCCGACACCAAAAAAATCGCCACCGCGAGGGATCACGTTTCACCCTGTTCTGCTCTGAAAAGTGCTTTTGGCAGTCTGCCACGCGACCTGCAACGCCGTTCGACTAACGCTTGAGACTTGGTCGCGTCGACGTCAGAAAAGTGTTCGAATAACGCTGAGACTTGCCCCTTAAAGTCAAGAAAAAGCCCACAGACCCGAATGGGCACTCAGCCAGCGACGCTCCCGGCACCAGCCGGATGGCTGGAGGTCTCGCTCGAAACGCGCTGCCCGGAGCGCTCCGGTTTCTCGTCGGACGCGGGTTGTACCTGCTCTGAGGAGCGCTCGAGGTCAGACGACGCGGGGCGACGGAAGCGCACGCAGAATCGGCACCCCGGCCTCCCGGTCGGCTCGAGCGACACCTTCGCCTCGTGCCGATCGGCGATCTCCTTCACGATCGCGAGGCCGAGGCCCGCGCCGTCGGCGCCAGACGAATCGGCGCGATGGAAGCGCTGGAAGACCCGTTCTCGATCGTCGGTTGGGATGCCCGGACCATCGTCGGTCACACAAAGGACGATTGCATCCTTCTCCTTGAGCACCGAGACCGTCACCCGCTCGCCGGCACGTCCGTAGCGAATCGCATTGTCGACGAGGTTTGCGAGCAGTTCCCGGAGGAGCACCTCGTTCCCGGTAATGTGGTGGACGCCACCGGCGACCCCCTCGTAGCCGAGATCAATGCCGCTATCGAGCGCCCGGGGCAGGTAGCGTTCGATGATCGAATAGGCGAGCTCGGTCAGATCGACCCGCTCGCCCGTCTCGATTAGTTCCCGGGCCTCGGCCCTCGACAGGCTGAGCATCTGCTCGATGAGATGCCCCGCTCGGGCCGCGGATTCGTCGATGTCCCGGACGTGCGCGCGCACCGCCGACGGGGGCTCCTTCTTCAACGCGAGCTGCGCCTGCAACCGCAACCCGGAGATCGGCGTTCGCAGCTGATGCGCGGCATTGGCGATGAATCGCCGCTGCGAATCGATCGAGTCCGAGACCCGTCCCATCATGCGGTTGATCGAGGTGATCAAACCCCGCACCTCTTCCGGCGCCGCGTCCGCGTTCAGCGGCGTGAGATTGGTACCGGAGCGCTGGGCCGCCTCCGCCTCGAGGAGCTGCAACGGCGCCAGGGCGCGGCCGACACCTTGCCAAACGAGCAGGACGGCCACGGCGATGATCATCGTCACCAGCAGGAGCGTCGCCGACAGGATCTGCCGGGTCATGCCGTTCCGTTTTCCGAGCGTTTCCGCGACTTCGACCAGCGCGGGCACGTCTTCGATGTCGACGAGGTAGGAAGCGTACGCCACGCGAAACGGCGTCGTCCCGATCTGGGCGTCGCGGAAGCCCGGTTGGCCCGGGACGGGCGGCTCCTCCGGCGGAGGCCCCAGGTCACCGTTGGCGACGATGACCTTGCCGCTGCGCAGGTCGATGACGCGGAAGAGAATCTGCTCCCCGTCGCTCGCGGCGAGAAGCTTCCGCGCTTCCGGCGGCAGGGCCACCTGGAGCGCGTCGTCGCGAAGCGCGATCTGCCCTGCCAGCGCCACGACGCTGTCGAACAGCGCGCGATCGTAGGCGAGCGTGGCGTAGCGGTGACCCAAGACATAGGCCGGGATCACGCCGATCAAGCCGATCGCCGCCAGCGCCGGGACGAGCCGCCGGATCAACCCCCGTCGGAGGGATTCACTCCCCGGCACGATTCGTTCCCTCCTCGAGGGAAGCCTCGCGGAGCACATAACCCACCCCGCGCACGGTGCGAATCTCCAGGCTTGCGCGCGCGAGCTTCCGCCGCAGGCGGTGGACGTAGACTTCGACCAGGTTGTCGCCCGCGGCAGCATCCGCATGGCCGAGTCGACGCGCGAGCTCCGCCTTCCCGACGATCCTCCCGGGCACATGGAGAAGGCATTCGAGGATCGCGGTCTCGTGCTCGGAGAGAAGGAGATTCGTCGCCCCGATCCTTCCCTGACGATCCTCCAGAGACCATTCGAGCGCGCCGAGTTGCCGCGATGCGCCTTGTCCCCGGCGCAGCAGGGCGCGAACGCGCGCCTCGAACTCCGACAGTTCGAAGGGCTTGGACATGTAATCGTCGGCGCCGGTATCGAGCCCTTTCACGCGATCCTCCGTCCGGTCTCTCGCGCTGAGGATGAGCACCGGGGTCGTCCTGCGGCGTCGCCGCAGCCGTTCGAGCAGGGTGAGCCCGTCGAGCCGCGGCAACCCGAGATCGAGCACGACGAGATCGAAGAGCTCGGCTGCAAGCAGCGTATCCGCGTGGGAGCCGTCCCCGGCGACGACCGCCTGATGTCCGGCAATGCAGAGGGCGTCCCTGAGCCCGCGCTGCAACGTCGCGTCGTCTTCGACCAAGAGCACCCGCATCAGACGTCCCCTTCAAGCTTGCATCCAGGCCAGGTCGATACGCTGTCGCCGCTTGTCTATCTTCACTCGTGTCTCCGGTCTAGGCAAGACCCCGATCGCGCGGTCCCGCCGAACCTTCGGGCGACGAGCAGCGTCATGCGGATGCGCTCGAGCCGGCACGCTTTGCTCGGCCCGCCTGGAGCGGGTCGCTCGCTGTAGGATAGTCTCCGGGACCACAACGGCGAGGAGAGACGAATGGCGGAGGGCCTGCTCGCAGGCGATACGGCGCTCGTGACGGGCGGAGCATCGGGAATCGGGCGCGGCGTCGCGCAGGCGTTCGCGCGCGAAGGCGCGCGCGTCGTGATCGCGGACGTGGACGCCGACCGCGGCGAGGGCGTGGCGGTGGGCCTGCGCAGCGAAGGCCGCGAGGCGACCTTCATCGCCTGCGACCTCGCCGCGGCGGGCGGTGCGGAGCGGCTGTTCGGCGCGGCGGTCGCCGCGCTCGGCCGCGTGTCGATCCTCGTCCACAGCGCCAGTCCGCGGCGCCTCGAGTCGGACACCGTGTTCGGGGTGAGCGACGAGACCTGGGACCGGATGGTCAACGTGAACCTGCGCGGGGCGTTCATCCTCGGCCGCGAGGCGGGCCGCCACATGCGCGAGCGCAAGGTCCGCGGCCGGATGGTGATCCTCACTTCGCTCCACGCCGAGAGCCCGCGCAACCTGCCGCACTACAGCGCCTCGAAGGCAGGCATGACGATGGTGATGAAGGAGCTCGCCCGGGCGCTCGGGCCGGACGGCATCCGCGTGAACGCGATCGCGCCCGGCGCAGTTCCCGGCGGCGGCTTCAACGCGGCCGCAGCGGGCACCGGGCGCCTCACTGCGTGCACCGCGCTCGGCCGGCTCGGCACCCCCGAGGACATTGCGGGCGCGGCGCTGGCGCTCGTCTGCGACCGCTTCTCCGCGTACATCACCGGGACGACCCTTGTCGTCGACGGCGGGCTCGCGCTCCATAACTGGCTGCCGCCGCCGACCTAGCGAGGCGCTCGGACGCGCCGGTTGCCATGAGGAGGGGCATTCACGGATAATCCGTCCCTGACCGAGGGGGACCGGCGGCGCGCGAGCGGCGCCCGGTGGGGGTGTCGGCAAACATGGCGGATGACTACATCCTCGAGAGCCGGGGGCTGACCAAGGAGTTCAAGGGGTTCACGGCCGTGCGCGGGGTGGCCCTGCGCGTCCGACGCGGCGACATCCACGCGCTGATCGGGCCGAACGGCGCGGGCAAGACAACCTGCTTCAACCTGTTCACCAACTTCCTCGCGCCCACCGCCGGGCAGATCTTCTTCAACGGCCGCGACATCACCGGCGTCGGCCCGGCGGCGATCGCGCGCACGGGGCTCGTCCGCTCGTTCCAGATCTCCGCGGTGTTTCCGCACCTGACCGTACTCGAGAACGTGCGCATCGCGATCCAGCGCCGCGGCGGCCACTCGTTCGACTTCTGGCGCTCGGAGCGCTCGCTCGAGTCGCTCAACGCCAAGGCGGCCGAGTACATCGATGCGGTGGGGCTCAAGGGCTACGAGTCCCACGTCGCCGTCGCCCTGCCGTACGGGCGCAAGCGCGCGCTCGAGATCGCGACCACCCTCGCGCTCGAGCCGGAGATGATGCTCCTCGACGAGCCCACCGCCGGCATGCCGCACGACGACGTCGAGCGCATCACCGCGCTCATCAAACGCGTCTCGGCCAACCGCTCGGTGCTGATGGTCGAGCACAATCTCAAGGTCGTGTCGACGCTCTCGAACCGGATCACCGTGCTCGCGCGCGGCGAGGTGATCGCCGAAGGCGACTACGCGGCGGTCTCCACACATCCGCAGGTGGTCGAGGCGTACCTCGGGTCCGCGCATGCCTGACGCCGCCCCCCTGCTCTCGGTCGAGAAGCTCAACGCCTGGTACGGCGAGTCGCACGTGCTCCACGGCGTCGACTTCAAGGTTGGCGCGGGCGAGGTGGTGACCCTGCTCGGCCGCAACGGCGCCGGCAAGACGACCACGCTGAAGTCGATCATGGGGATGGGCGTGCGGCGCGCCGGCTCGATCCGGTTCAGCGGCACGGAGACCGCGGCGCTGCCGTCGAACCGCATCGCGAAGCTCGGCATCGCGCTCTGCCCCGAGGAGCGGGGCATCTTCGCGAGCCTGAACGTCGAGGAGAATCTGCTGCTCCCGCCGAAGGTCGCCGAAGGCGGCCTCGCGCTCAGCGCGATCTACGAGCTCTTCCCGAACCTGAAGGAGCGCCTCGCGAGCCAGGGCACGAAGCTCTCCGGCGGCGAGCAGCAGATGCTTGCGATCGGGCGCATCCTCCGTACCGGGGCGCGGCTGCTGATGCTCGACGAGCCGACCGAGGGCCTCGCGCCGGTGATCGTGGAGCAGATCGGCTACACGATCGGGCGCTTGAAGACGCAAGGGTTCACCATCCTGCTCGTCGAGCAGAACTTCCGCTTCGCCTCGACCGTGGCCGACCGGCACTACATCGTCGAGAACGGCCGGGTGGTGGACATGATTCCCAACGCCGAGCTCGAGCGGAGCATGGACAAGGTGCACGAGTATCTCGGCGTATGAACTGCAGTCGAACCTTAGGAGAAGTGAGATGTTGCTGAAGAAAGCTGCTGCCGCGGCCGTCGCCGCCCTCCTCGCCACCGCCGCGCAGGCACAGATTTCCGACGGCGTGGTCAAGATCGGCGTGCTCTCCGACATGTCGAGCCTGTACGCCGACATCGGCGGCCCCGGCTCGGTGGTGGCGGCGAAGATGGCCGTCGAGGACTTCAATCCGGCCAAGCACAACATGAAGGTCGAGATCGTCTCGGCCGATCACCTGAACAAGCCCGATGTCGGGTCGAGCATTGCGCGCCAGTGGTACGACACCGACAAGGTCGACGCGATCGTCGACGTGCCCACGTCCTCGGTCGCGCTCGCGGTAAGCCAGATCACCAAGGACAAGGGCAAGGCGTTCCTGATCTCCGGCGCTGCGTCGTCCGACCTCACCGGCAAGGCCTGCACGCCGAACAACGTGCACTGGACCTACGACACGTGGATGCTCGCCAACGGCACGGGCAGCGCGATCACGAAGACCGGTGGCGATACGTGGTTCTTCATCACCGCCGACTACGCTTTCGGACAGGCGCTCGAGCGCGACACCGAGGCGGTGGTGCTCAAGAGCGGCGGCAAGGTGCTCGGCAAGGTGCGGGTCCCGCTCAACACGCAGGACTTCTCGTCGTTCCTGCTGCAAGCGCAATCGTCGAAGGCGAAGATCATCGGCCTCGCGAACGCGGGCGGCGACACGACGAACTCGATCAAGCAGGCGGCCGAGTTCGGCATCGTGAAGGGTGGCCAGAACCTCGCGGGGTTGCTGGTGTTCCTGAGCGACATCCACGGCCTCGGGCTCGACAAGGCGCAGGGCCTGATCTTCACCGAGACCTTCTACTGGGACCTCAACGACCAGACCCGTGCGTGGGCCAAGCGCTTTGCGGCGGCGAACGGCGGCAAGTACCCGACCATGGTGCAGGCGGGCGTCTACGCGTCGGTGCTGCACTACCTGAAAGCGATCGAAGCCGCGAAGACGGACGACGGCACCAAGGTCGTCGCCCAGATGAAGGCGATGCCGACCGACGATCCGCTGTTCGGGAAAGGCACGATCCGCGCCGACGGCCGTGCGATTCACCCGGCGTACCTGGTGGAGGTAAAGAAGCCGTCCGAGTCGAAGGGACCGTACGACTACTACAAGATCCGCGCGACGATCCCGGCCGACCAGGCGTTCCGGCCGCTTGCCGAAGGCGGCTGCCCGCTGGTGAAGTAGCGAGCGCGACCACAGGCGCGACGCCGCCCGGGCGATGGAAATCTTCGGCGTACCGACGCAGGCCCTCTTCGGTCAGCTGCTGATCGGGCTGATCAACGGGTCGTTCTACGCGCTGCTGTCGCTCGGGCTGGCGGTGATCTTCGGGCTGCTCAACATCATCAACTTCACGCACGGCGCCCAGTACATGATGGGCGCCTTCTGCGCCTACTTCCTCCTCACCAAGGCCGGCGTCGGCTACTGGTGGGCGCTTGCGATCGCGCCGGTCGCGATCGGCGCCCTCGGCGTGGTGATCGAGCGGCTGATGCTGAAGCAGCTCTACGAGCTCGACCATCTGTACGGGCTGCTCCTCACCTTCGGCCTCGCGCTGATCATCCAGGGGCTGTTCCGGAACGAATTCGGGTCGTCGGGGCAGCCGTACGCGATGCCGGCCGAACTGAGCGGCGGCCACAACCTCGGCTTCATGTTCCTGCCGAACTACCGCGCGTGGGTGATCGTCGCTTCGCTCGTCGTCTGCCTCGGCACCTGGTTTGTGATCGAGAAGACGAAGCTCGGCTCGTACCTCCGGGCGGCGACCGAGAACCCGTCGCTCGTCCAGGCGTTCGGCATCAACGTGCCGCGCATGATCACGCTCACCTACGGCTTCGGCGTCGGGCTCGCGGCGCTCGCCGGCGTGATGGCGGCGCCGATCTACCAGGTGAGCCCGCAGATGGGCGCCGACCTGATCATCGTCGTGTTCGCCGTGGTGGTGATCGGCGGCATGGGTTCGATCATGGGGGCGATCGTCACCGGGTTCGGCCTCGGCCTGATCGAGGGCCTCACCAAGGTGTTCTACCCGGAGGCCTCGAACACGGTGATCTTCATCATCATGGCGATCGTCCTCCTGTTCCGGCCGGCCGGCCTGTTCGGGACGCCGAAGTAGGGACCGAAATGGCGGCCACGAGCCAGAACATCTCGGTCACCGCGCCGCTCGCGTCCGCGGAGGCGCGCCGCCAGCGCATCGGCTTCGTCGTGATGGTGGCGATCCTGCTCGTCGCGCCGTTCGTCGTGTACCCGGTGTTCCTGATGAAGGTGATGTGCTTCGCCCTCTTCGCGTGCGCGTTCAACCTGCTGATCGGGTTCGGCGGGCTGCTCTCGTTCGGCCACTCGATGTTCCTCGGGACGGCGGGCTACATCTGCGCGCACGCCGCGAAGGAGTGGGGCTTCCCACCGGAGCTCGCGATCGTCACCGGCACCGCCGCGTCGGCCGCGCTCGGGCTGATCACCGGACTGCTCGCCATCCGGCGGCAGGGCATCTACTTCGCGATGATCACGCTCGCCCTCGCGCAGATGCTGTTCTTCTTCTACCTCCAGACACCGTTCACGCACGGCGAGGACGGCATCCAGTCGGTGCCCCGCGGCACGCTCTTCGGCGTCATCGACCTCACGAGCGTGTGGGCGATGTACTTCACCGTGCTCGCGATCTTCCTGGGCGGGTTCCTCGCCATCTACCGCGCGATCCACTCGCCGTTCGGGCAGGTGCTGAAGGCGATCCGCGAGAACGAGCCGCGCGCGGTGTCGCTCGGCTACAGCGCCGACCGCTACAAGCTGCTCGCGTTCATCCTGTCGGCGACGTTCTCCGGTCTCGCGGGTGCGACCAAGGCGATCGTCTTCCAGCTCGCTTCGCTGACCGATGTTCACTGGTCGATGTCGGGCGAGGTCGTCCTCATGACCTTGCTCGGCGGACTGGGCACCGTGTTCGGGCCGGTGGTCGGCGCCCTGATCATCGTCGCGATGGAGAACTACCTCTCGCCGTTCGGCGCCTGGGTCACGATCGCGCAGGGCGCGATCTTCGTCGCGTGCGTGCTCACGTTTCGGCGCGGCATCGTCGGGGAGCTCGCCGCACGGTTCGGGTCGAAAGGCAACGGCTAGCCGGCGGCGATTGCGGACGCCGCCGGCCGGCAGCGGCGATGGGCATCTACGACGAACCGAAGATCGACTGTCACAACCACGTCTTCGACCCGGCGCGGTTTCCGTACATCCCCGACGCGATCTACCGCCCCGCCGGGCAGGAGATCGGCACGGCTGCGCAGCTCATGCGCGTCCTCGACGCTTACGGGGTGCAATACGCGCTTATCGTCGGACCGACTTCCGGATACGCCGCGGACAGCGGCTGCCTCCTCGATGCGATCGCGCGCAGCGGCGGGCGGTGCAAGGGCGTGGCAGTGGTGCCGCTCGACGCCGGGCGGGCCGAGCTCGAGCGGCTGAAGGCGGCCGGCATCGTCGGCATCGCGGTGATCCCGGCGATCAACGGCGTGGCGTACTACGCGGGTGCCGCGGACCTGCTCGGAAAGGCCGCTGCGCTCGATCTCTTCGTGCAGGTGCAGACCGAGCACGACCAGCTGGTGGCGCTCGCGCCGATGCTGGAAGCCTCCGGCGCCAGGATCCTGATCGATCACTGCGGACGGCCCACCCCGGAGGCCGGGCTCGAGCAGCCGGGCTTCCGTACGCTGCTCAGGCTGGCGCGCGGCGGGCGCGCTTTCGTGAAGCTCTCCGGCCAGATGCGGTTTTCGCGCGAGAGCTACCCCTTCGCGGACACGCGGCCTTACGTGCGCGCGCTGCTCGAGGCGTTCACGGCGGACCGCTGCATGTGGGGGTCGGACTGGCCCTTCCTGCGGGCGACCGAGCGCATCGACTACGGACCACTCCTCAAGCTGGTCGAAGCGCTGCTGCCCGACGCGGGCGAACGGCACCGCGTCCTTTGGGACACGCCGCGACGGCTCTTCGGATTCGGCCCGTAAGCGGCCGGCCGCCAACGTCGCCCGGACGCGGCGGTGACCCGTCGCAGGGCGTGCTCGCACCGGTTTGGTGCCGCCGCCCTGCGGATTCTCGTAATATGCCGGCTCGTAGCCATGCCCAAGACATGGCACGCGCGTTGCACTCGTTCCGTCCACAAAACCCCAAGGAGGCGCCGTGAAATCGAGGTTCACCCTACCGCTCGTCGCGCTTGCCGCCGTCTTCGCCGCATCCGGCACCGCCGCGCAGACGACGCTGCGCATCGGCATGACGGCGGCTGACATCCCGGCGACGACCAGCCAGCCCGACTCGGGCTTCGAGGGGAACCGGTTCGTCGGCCTGACCCTGTTCGACGCCCTCACGATGTGGGACCTCTCCTCGGCGGACAAGCCGAGCGTGGTCATCCCGGGCCTCGCGACCGAGTGGAAGGTCGACGACAAGGACAAGACGAAGTGGATCTTCAAGCTGCGCAAGGGCGTGAAGTTCCACGACGGCACCGACTTCAACGCGGACGCCGCGGTGTTCAACTTCGAGAAGGTGCTCAAGAAGGACGCGCCGCAGTACGACGCGCGCCTGGTGGCGCAGACCACGCCGCGCATGCCGACGATCACCGGCGCGCGCAAGATCGACGACTACACGATCGAGGTCCAGACCTCGGAGCCCGACGCGTTCGCGCCGATCAACCTCACCAACCTCTTCATGGCGAGCCCGAGCGCGTGGGCGAAGACCAAGAGCTGGACCGAGTTCGCGAAGAGCCCGGTCGGTTCCGGCCCGTGGAAGTTCGTGCGCCTGGTGCCGCGCGAACGGATGGAACTCGAGAAGTACACCGGCTACTGGAATCCGCAGCGGGTACCGAAAACCGACCGCCTGGTGCTGATCCCGATGCCGGAGGCGAACACCCGCGTCGCCGCGCTCCTCTCCGGGCAGGTCGACTGGATCGAGGCGCCACCCTCGGACGCGATCCCGCAGCTGCGCGTGAAGGGCTTCCAGATCACGTCGAACCCGTATCCGCACACCTGGCCATGGCAGCTCAACGTGCTGCCGGGGTCGCCGTTCGCCGACAAGCGCGTGCGCCAGGCGCTGCAGCTCTGCGTCGATCGCGACGGCCTGCGGCGCCTCCTCGGCTTCATGGCGGTGCCGGCGAAGGGCGTGGTGTTCGACGACCATCCCTGGTTCGGCAAGCCGAAGTTCGAGATCAGGTACGACCCCGCGACCGCCAAGAAGCTCCTCGCCGAGGCCGGCTACGGCCCGGGCAAGCCGGTGAACGTGAAGGTCCAGATCTCGGCGTCGGGCTCCGGGCAGATGCAGCCGGTGGCGATGAACGAGTACATCCAGCAGCAGCTCAAGGAGTGCAACGTCAACGTCGAGTTCGACGTCATCGTCTGGGAGACGCTGTTCAACAACTGGCGCCTCGGCGCGAAGGACCCGGCCGCACGCGGCGCGCACGCGACCAACGTTTCGTTCGCCTGGCAGGACCCGTTCTTCGGCTTCGCGCGGTTCTACGACAGCCGCATGGTCGCCCCGCGCAGCGTGAACTGGGGCTGGGTGCAGAGCCCAGAGTTCGACAAGCTCGTGCAGGCCGCGCGCTCGAGCTTCGACCCGAAGGAGCGCGACGCCGCGCTCGCGAGGCTCCACGAGCGCGCGGTCGAGGAATCGTTCTTCCTCTTCTGGGTGCACGACACCGGGCCGCGCGCGATGAGCCCGAAGGTGAAGGGCTTCGTGCAGGCGAAGAACTGGTTCCAGGACCTGTCGCCGGTCTCGATGCAGTAGCTCGCCACGGTGCCTCCCCGCCTCGCGCGAGGCGTGGCGCCCGCGGCAGGGGAGAATCCAATGTTGCGACATGCCCGCATCGCCGCCGCCGTCCTCGGCGGCGCTAGCCTCGCCTTCACCGCGCCGTCCGGCGCGCAAGGCACGTTGCGCCTCGGGATGACCGCGGCCGACATCCCGCTCACTACCGGCCAGACCGACCAGGGCGGCGAAGGTCAGCGCTTCATGGGCTACACGGTCTACGACGCGCTGATCAACTGGGATCTTTCGTCGGCGACCAAAGCGACGGCACTGGTGCCCGGGCTCGCCACGGCGTGGAAGGTGGACGACAAGGACCGGACGCGCTGGACGCTCACGATCCGCAAGGGGGCGATGTTCCACGACGGCTCGGAGTTCACTGCCGAGGCCGCGGTCTGGAACTTCGACAAGCTGCTCAAGCAGGACGCGCCGCAGTTCGACTCAAAGCAGGCGGCGCAGGGCCGCTCGCGCATCCCCGGGATCGCCTCGTACCGCGCGATCGACAAGTACACGCTCGAGATCACGACCAAGGAGCCCGACGCGTTCCTGCCGTACCAGCTCAGCTGGATCCTGATGTCGAGCCCGGTGAACTGGGAGAAGCTCGGCAAGAGCTGGGAGGCGTATGCGAAATCGCCTTCGGGCACGGGCCCATTCCGGCTCGTGACGTGGACGCCGCGCGAGCGCGCGGAAATGGTCCCCAACAAGAATTACTGGGACCCGAAGCGCGTGCCCAAGCTCGAGCGGCTGATCCTCGTGCCGCTGCCCGAGTCGAATACGCGGATCGCGGCGCTGCGGTCGGGGCAGGTCGACTGGATCGAGGCGCCCGCGCCCGACGCCGTCGCAAGTCTCAAGGCCGCAGGCTTCGTGATCGTGACCAACGCGTATCCCCACAACTGGGTGTGGCACCTCTCGCGCGTCGAGGGGTCGCCGTTCAACGACGTGCGGATCCGCCGCGCCGCGAACCTCGCGATCGACCGCGACGGTCTGAACAAGCTGCTCGGCGGGCTCTCGATTCCGGCGAAGGGCTTCGCCGAGCCGGGGGCGCCATGGTTTGGCAAGCCGGTCGAGCACAAGTACGACCCGGAGGCGGCACGCAAGCTCCTCGCCGAAGCCGGCTACTCGAAGGCGAAGCCGCTCGCGATCAAGGTGCTGATCCCGTCGTCGGGCTCGGGCATGATGCAGCCGCTGCCGATGAACGAGTTCGTGCAGCAGAGTCTGAACGAGGTCGGCTTCAAGGTCGAGCTCGAGGTCATGGAGTGGAACACGGTGATCAACGCCTGGCGCGCGGGGGCGAAGGACAAGTCCTCGCGCGGCGCGGTGGCGATGAACTACTCGTACACCATCCAGGACCCGTTCAGTGCGTTCACGCGCCACGTCCAGAGCGACCTGGTCGCCCCGAACGGCACCAACTGGGGCTACTACAGCGACAAGGAGATGGATGCGCTGCTGCTCAAGGCGAAGACGACGTTCGACACGGCGGGGCAGATGAAGGCGCTGCAGGCGGTGCACGAGAAGTTCGTGAACGACGCGCTGTTCCTCGACATCACCCACGACGTGAACCCGCGCGCAATGAGCCCGAGGGTGAAGGGCTTCGTGCAGGCGAAGAACTGGTTCCAGGACCTCACGCCGGTCACCGTCGCGCCGAAGTGACCGCCGAACGGGGGAAGTCCCGGTGATCGCCTACCTCCTTAAGCGCCTCGGTCTCGTCATTCCGATCGCCCTGGCCGTGAGCGCGGTGTGCTTCTCGCTCGTCTACCTGGCGCCGGGCGATCCGCTGTCGGCGATCGTGCCGTCGGACGCGTCGCGGGAGCTGATCGAGCAGCTGAAGAAGGAGTACGGGCTCGACAAGCCGATCCCGGTGCAGTACGCGATCTGGCTCGGGCGCGCAGCGCAGGGCGACCTCGGCACCTCGATCGCCACCGGCCGCCCGGTCGCGAGCGAGATCGGCAAGGCGATCGGCAACACGCTCGTGCTCGCGTTCGCGGCGTGCCTGGTCGGCTTCACGCTCGGCGCGGTGTTCGGCACGATCGCCGGCTACTTCAACGGCTCGTGGGTGGACAAGGCGGTCTCCGCGCTGTCGGTCGCCGGCGTGTCGGTGCCGCACTATTGGCTCGGCATGGTGCTGGTGATCGTGTTCTCGGTCATCCTCGGCTGGCTGCCGGCGATGGGCGCAGGCGAGGGCGGCTCGGGCGACTGGCGCTGGGACGGCGAGCACCTCAAGTACATCGTCCTGCCCGCGATCACGCTGTCGGTGATCCCGACCGGCATCATCACCCGCACCGTGCGGGCGCTCGTCGCCGATATCCTGTCGAAGGAGTTCGTGACCGCGCTGGTCGCCAAGGGCCTCTCACAGGGGGCGGTGTTCTTCCACGTCGTCAAGAACATCGCGCCGACCGCGCTGGCGGTGATGGGCGTGCAGCTCGGCTACCTCATGGGCGGATCGATCCTGGTCGAGACGGTGTTCTCGTGGCCGGGCACCGGCTTCTTGCTGAACACCGCGATCTTCCAGCGCGACATCCCGCTGCTGCAGGGGACGATCCTCGTGCTCGCGATGTTCTTCGTCGCGCTCAACCTGATCGTCGACATCGTGCAGACCGGCCTCGATCCGCGGATCCGCAGGGCATGAGCGCCGTCACGATCAACGGCGGGGGTACGCCGGTCGATGCGCCCGCGAGGACCCAGGGGTACTGGACCGGCGTCGGCCGGCGGCTGCGGCGCGACAAGGTCGCGCTCGCTTGTGCGCTCGTGCTCCTTGCGATCGTGCTCGCGGCGGTCTTCGCGCCCTTCGTCGCGCCGGACGACCCGACGAAGGGCTCGATCCTCAAGCGGCTGATGCCGATCGGCACGCCGGGACACCTGCTCGGCACCGACGAGCTCGGACGCGACATGCTCTCGCGGCTGATCTTCGGCGGCCGGCTGTCGCTGACGATGGGCATCTCGCCGGTGTTCTTCGCGCTGATGCTCGGGAGCCTCCTCGGCATCGTCGCCGGCTTCGTCGGCGGCCGGGCGAACACCGCGATCATGCGCACGGTCGACGTCTTCTTCGCCTTCCCGTCGGTGCTGCTCGCGGTGGCGATCTCCGGCGCGCTCGGCGCGGGCATCGCGAACGCGATGCTCGCGCTCACGATCGTGTTCGTCCCGCCGCTCGCGCGCGTCGCCGAGAGCGTGACCACGCAGGTGCGCTCGCTCGACTACGTCGAGGCGGCACGGGCGAGCGGGGCCGGCGGCTGGACGATCATCCGCGTCCACATCCTCGGCAACGTGCTCGGGCCGATCTTCGTCTACGCGACGAGCCTGGTGTCGGTGTCGATGATCCTCGCCGCGGGCCTCTCGTTCCTCGGCCTCGGCACCAAGCCGCCCGACCCCGAGTGGGGGTTGATGCTGAACACGCTGCGCACCGCGATCTATACCCAGCCCTGGGTCGCGGCGCTGCCCGGCGTGATGATCTTCTTCGTCTCGATCAGCTTCAACCTGCTGTCGGACGGCCTGCGGAGCGCGATGGACGTGCAAAGATGAGCGCGGTGTCCCTCCTGCAGGTGCGCGAGCTGGTGAAGCGCTTCCCGCTCAAGGGCGGAATGTTCAAGCGCGGCGGCGGCGTCGTGCACGCCGTCGACGGCGTGTCGTTCGTGGTCGAGGCGGGCGAGACGCTCGGGATCGTCGGGGAGTCGGGCTGCGGCAAGTCGACGACCGCGCGGCTCCTGATGCATCTCATCGCGCCCGACGACGGCCGGGTGCTGGTCGAGGGCCGCGAGGTCGGCCCGTCCCGCGCCCGGAACGAAGGCGGGTCGCCCGGCGGGCTCACGCTCAACGAGCTGCGGCGCACGATGCAGATGGTGTTCCAGGACTCGTTCGCCTCGCTCAACCCCCGCCTAACGATCGAGACCAGCATCGCATTCGGCCCCCGCGTCCACGGGACGCCGGAGCGCGAAGCGAGCGCGCGCGCGCAGGACCTGCTGCGCAAGGTGGGGCTCGACCCCGCGCGGTTCGCCGGCCGCTACCCGCACGAGCTCTCGGGCGGGCAGCGCCAGCGGGTCAACATCGCCCGCGCGCTCGCGCTCGAGCCGAAGATCGTGATCCTCGACGAGGCGGTGTCGGCGCTCGACAAGTCGGTCGAGGCGCAGGTGCTCAACCTGCTGCTCGACCTCAAGGCCGATTTCGGCCTCACCTACATCTTCATCTCGCACGACCTCAATGTCGTGCAGTACGTGAGCGACCGGGTGATGGTGATGTACCTCGGCAAGATCGTCGAGATCGGGCCGGTCGGGCGGATCTACGCCGACGCGGCGCACCCGTACACGCGCGCGCTCCTCTCGGCGATGCCGACGATGGACCCGGCGCACCGCACCGAGGCGCCGCCCCTCGCCGGCGATCCGCCGAACCCGATCGACCCGCCGTCGGGCTGCCGCTTCCGCACGCGCTGCCCGTTCGCGGAAGAGGTCTGCGCCGCGCGCGAGCCGCTGCTGACGGCGACCGAGGACGGGCACCGCGTCGCGTGCCACATGGCGCACGCGGGATCGGGCCACAGCAAGGCGGCTGCGCTGGCCGCCGCGGCCTAGGAACATTCGAGGAGACAGCCGAAATGATGGGACAGGCAAGCGAGAAGTACGTCGCCGAGGTGCTCGAGCTCCAGGGCGTGATGCCGACCGAGGGTGGCGCGAAGGCGATCGCGCCCGCGCTCTCGACGCAGCTCGCGACGGCCGCTGCGGCCTACGCAGCGCTGCCGTTCGAGAGCGAGCCGTCGGGCTTCATCGCGGTGGTCGCGCGGGAGAAGGCCTGATGGCGGGCGAGCTGAACGCGCTCGGCCTCGCGGAGGTCGCTGCGAAGATCCGTACCCGTGACGCGTCCTGCGCCGAGGTGCTCGATGCCGTGATCGCGCGTGCGAAGGCGGTGCAGCCGAAGCTCAACGCCTTTCTGCGCATCGACGAGGAGCTCGCGCGCGAGCAGGCGAAACTCTACGACGCCGAGGCCGCGCAACGGCGTTACCGCGGACCGCTCCACGGCGTACCGCTCGCGCACAAGGACATGTACTACCGCGCGGGCGTGCCCTCGTCGTGCGGGTCGAGGATCAAGGGCAAGGAGCCGGAAAAAACGACCGCGACCGCGCTGAAGCGCCTCGATGCCGCCGGCGCGATCCAGTTCGGCGTGCTCAACATGGCCGAGTTCGCCTATGGCCCGACCGGCCACAACTGGCACTTCGGCCACGTCCGCAACCCGTGGAACACGGCGCACATCACCGGCGGCTCGTCGAGCGGATCGGGCGCGGCGGTGGGCGCGCGCGCAACCTACGCCGCGCTCGGGTCCGACACCGGCGCGTCGATCCGGCTGCCAGCCGCGCTGTGCGGCGTGACCGGCCTCAAGGTCACCTACGGCCGCATCAGCCGGGCCGGGGCGATGCCGCTCTCGTTCTCGATGGACACGATCGGCCCGCTCGCGCGCTCGGCTGCCGACTGTGCGGTGCTCTTGGCGGCGATGGCGGGACCCGATCCGGCGGACCCGACCGCGTCAAGCGAGGCAGTGCCGGACTACGCGGCGCGGCTGAACCTCCCGGTGAAAGGCCTGCGGGTCGGCGTCCCGCTCAATTACTTCACCGAGGACGTGGACGCGGGCGTCGGCGCCGCGCTGACCGAGAGCCTCAAGGCGATCGAATCCCTCGGCTGCGAGATCGTGCCGGTCACCCTGCCCGAGATGGCGGCGGCCGACGTCGCGGGCGCGCACCTCATCGCCGCCGAGGCGGCGGCGTACCACGGCGAGTGGATGCGGACGCGGCCGCAGGACTACTCGCCGCAGGTACGCGCGCGGCTCGAGCGCGGGCTCGCGCTGCCGGCGGCGCGCTACATCGACGCGCTCCGCTTCCGCGGGCCGGCGCTCGAGGCGTTCACGAAGGCGGTGTTCGCGAAGGTCGACGTGCTGCATGCGCCGTGCCTGCCGATCCCCACGCCGACGATCGCCGAGACCGACATCGGCGGTTCGCCCGCGATCGACCGCACGCTGATGCTGCTCACGAAGTTCATGCGGCCGTTCAACTATCTCGGCCTGCCGTCGCTCGCGCTGCCGTGCGGCTTCCTCGCGAACGGGCTGCCGGTCGGGATGCAGATCGTCGGGCGGCCGTTCGCCGAGGACCTGATCCTGCGCGTCGGTCACGCGTTCCAGCGGGCGACCGAGTGGCACCGGCGGGAACCTTCGGTCTGAGCCAGTGAGCGAGCCGCTCGTCAAAGTCCAGAACCTGACGGTCCGCTTCACTGGCGGCGACCGGCCGGTCGACGCGGTGAACGGCGTGGATTTCGAGCTCGCCAAAGGCGAAGTGCTGGGTGTCCTCGGCGAGTCGGGCAGCGGCAAGAGCGTCAGCTTGCGTGCGCTGCTGCGGATCCTCCCGTCGCGCCGGACGCGGATCGGCGGTGCGATCCGGGTCGCCGGTCGCGACGTGCTCGCGCTCTCGGAAGGCGAGCTCGCGCAGTATCGCGGTGGCGTGACCTCGATGATCTTCCAGGAGCCGATGCTCGCCTTCGATCCGGTGTTCACCGTCGGCGACCAGATCGCCGAGAGCGTGATGCGCCATCGGGGCGTCGACCGCGCCGCGGCGCGCAAGGTGGCGATCGCAATGCTCGAACGGGTGCGCATCCCCTCGCCGGAGCGCCGGTACGACGCCTATCCGCACGAGATGTCCGGCGGGATGCGCCAGCGCGCGATGATCGCGCTCGCGCTCGCTTGCTCGCCGCAATGCCTGCTCGCCGACGAGCCGACCACCGCGCTCGACGCGACGGTGCAGATCCAGATCCTGCTGCTGCTGCGCGAGCTGCAGCGCGAGCTCGGCATGTCGGTGATCTTCGTCACCCACGACGTCGGCGTCGTGGCCGAGATCGCCGACCGGGTGGCGGTGATGTATGCCGGGCGGATCGTCGAGATCGGGCCGGTCGCCGAGGTCATCAAACGGCCGCGCCATCCGTACACGCAGGGCCTCCTTGCCTCGACGATCCACGGGTCGATGCGCGGCCAGCGGATCGACGCGATCCCCGGCGCGCCGCCCGATCTCTCGCAGCTCCCGCCCGGCTGCAGCTTCGCGCCGCGCTGCAGGCACGCCCGTGCCGATTGCACGGCCGCGGTACCCGAGGCGGTGGCGGTCGGCCCGACGCATGCGGCGCGGTGCGTGCTCGTGAGGGAAGCCGTCGCCGCGTGACGGCCCCCTCCGAGGGCGGGGTAAGGGAAGCCGGGCAACGACCGCCTCTTCCTGGCGAGTAGGGCTAAACTGCGAACCTATGCCGCGCCTCCTCGTCATCAACCCGAACACCACCGCGTCGATCACCGACCTCGCCCTGCGCTACGTGCGGGCTGCGGTCGGGGAGGACATCGAGCTCTTGGGTACGACCGGCCGGTTCGGCTGCGCCTACATCTCGTCCGAGGCCTGCTACGCGGTCGCGGCGCACGCGGTGCTCGACTGCTACGCCGAGCACGGCGAGGGTTGCGACGGCGTTCTGCTCGCGTGCTTCGGCGAGCCGGGGCTGTTCGCCATGCGCGAGGCCTGCAAGGTGCCGGTCGTCGGCCTCGCCGAAGCGTCGATGCAGGCGGCCGTGGAGCGCGGCGGGCGCTTCGCGATCGTCACCGGCGGCGAGCGCTGGAAGCCGATCCTCGAGCGCTTCGCGGCGATGCTCGGCTATTCGGACCGCCTGGCGGCGGTGCGCACCGTGTCGCTCACCGGCGGGCAGATCGCCGAGAACCGCGACGGCGCGATCGAGATGCTCACGAACGCGTGCGTCGCTGCCGTCGACGAGGACGGGGCGGACCAGGTGATCCTGGGCGGGGCCGGCCTCGCCGGCCTCGCCGAGCGCATCCAGCCGAGGGTCTGGGCGCCCGTGCTCGACAGCGTGCTGATCGGCGCGCGGCGGGCCGCCGCGCTTCTTCGGGCGCCCGCTCGATCGGCCGCCGACCGCATGGATACGGTGCCGTCGATCGGCGTCGACGCGAGGCTGGCGAAACTGCTCCGCTAGCCGCCGAGCCCGGCGAGCCGCAGCGCGAGCCCCGCGGCGCCGCAGGCGAGGATCACCGGGATGATCCCGACCTTGAAGCGGAAGAGGGCGACGCCCGCGGCGACCCCGATCAGCGCCGAGATCCAGTCGAAGTGTCCGCCCGCGGCCTCCGGCCACAGCACGTGCCAGGCGAAGAAGAGCGCGAGGTTGACGATCACGCCGACCACCGCCGCGGTGATCGCGGTGAGCGGCGCGGTGAAGCGCAGCTCGCCGTGCGTGGTCTCGACGAGCGGCCCGCCGAGCAGGATGAAGACGAACGACGGCAGGAACGTGAAGAACGTGACCACCGCGGCGGCGGCCGCACCGGCGAGGAAGAGCGCTTCCGGGCCGAACAGGGCGCTCGTCCGTCCGCCGACGAATCCGACGAACGCGACCCCCACGATCAGCGGTCCCGGGGTCGTCTCGCCGAGTGCGAGGCCGTCGATCATCTGCGGCGGAGTGAGCCAGCCGTAGTGTTCGACCGCGCCTTGGTAGACGTACGGCAGCACCGCGTGCGCGCCGCCGATCGTCAGGAGC
>Ga0335082_10002512_pt1 | contig 19751 bp, 13 predicted proteins | sample Lox_Sample_41_FD_206718 | JGI IMG/M metagenome (GOLD analysis project Ga0335082, IMG submission 206718) | Soil microbial communities from Loxahatchee National Wildlife Refuge, Florida, United States - Lox_Sample_4.1 | ecosystem: Environmental > Terrestrial > Soil > Wetlands | place: USA...
CGGACGCGGTCGTGGTGCATCTGGCAGGCACGGAAGTGATTCAGGGGGCCAAGCAGTTCGCAGCACCGCCTGCTGTACCTACTCCGGCAGCAGCGAGCGATGCGGCCAACAAGGCATACGTGGATACGGCGGTGGCGAACGTCGGGGCGGGAAATTTCGTTTCCAAAACGGGCGATGCAATGACGGGCCCGTTGACGCTGCCGGGCGACCCGACCGCGATCAACCATGCCGCGAACCGTCACTACATCGACACCGGACTGGCAAGCAAAGCGAATCTGGTGGGCGGAGTCGTGCCTCCGGCGCAGTTAGGATCCGGGACGGCCGACGGGACGCTTTGCCTGAAAGGGAATTCCACGTGGGGTGGGTGCGGGACAAGCGCGGACGCGGCTTCGATTCGAGGAACGACAGTGGCCTCGTTGACGCCGGCGGATGGGCAGGTCATTACGTACGAGGCGTCGTCGAATTCCTATAAGCCGAAACCGGGAGCGAGCGCAGGATCTGCGTACCAATCGACGAAGTATGCCGCTGATTTTCAGTTTTCTGCAACATCGACGGCGGACCTGCTGTCGCCGGGCGCAAAGACCGTTACGCTGGCTTCCTGTCCTCCAGGCGTGTTCGGAAATGAGGCTAACTACTGGGTGTACGTCTCGGGCACGGGAACGCCGGAAGCGGTAAAGGTCACAGGCGGGACATGCGCGGGCGACGGCAACGCAGGGACACTCCAGTTCACGACGGCAAACGGGCACGGCAACGGATATACGGTGATGTCGGCATCGGCAGGAATCGCGGAGTCGTCGATCGCGGGACGTTTCGCGCCGCGGACAGGGCTGATCGCCGGAGGCCGCATCATAGCTCCTCCGGGAAACATCTCGATCTACGGCCAGCTGACAATCAAGTCGGTAGGACAAACGATAGAGTTTCCCGGCAGCGTCGTTTCCTGCTATTCGGCGACGACGCCGTGCGTATTCATCGGCGATGCCACGAATTCAAGCTACGCCATCAACATCACCCTCGTGAACTTTCGAGGATGGCCGCGGGTCGCGGGCGGAACGCAGCCGATGATCGAGGTCAATGCGCAGAAGACGAGGATCATCAACCTCTCCGGTTTAAACGACTCAAGCGGTGGGAAGTTCGGCACCTGGCTAAAGGTGGATGACGACCAGGCGTTCACACTCGACGGGCTCGATTTCAGCAGCGGGTTGAACACGATCAAGTGCGATGCGACTTATTGCGGGGCGGTGATCTGGGGGAACGGAGACTTCAACACCAACCCGCAGCGCGCGCCGGTAGGGTGGATCAGCCACGCAAATATCAGCACGCAATGCAGCGCGAACGGAATCGACTGGAAGGCGGGGAACACGCTGCGGATCAGCGATTCTGTCGTGCAGGGATATCCGCAGTTCGGAGTGAGATATTCGACGGCGACCGGCGGCTATGGCGGCATGCAGATGGAGAACGTCTACATGGAGTACGGCAGCGGCTGCCCGGCGGGACTAGGATCTCCGGCGATCACGGGGGCAGCCGCCGGGGTCATCATGCAAGGCGGCAGCGCGTATACGAATCCGTCGTTGTCGATTCGAGGCGGCGAGGGGCCGGCAGGGAAAATGCCGCAATTCGCGACGGGGGGAGCGACGAACTATCGCTACTACGTGGTGGCGATCCGCGCGGACGGGAGCAGGACTTTTCCCTTGTACTTTGGCGACGCGCAGCCGACGAGCGGATCGGTACAGATTCCGTTGCAGTGGTATGACGTGTCGACTGCCATAACCTATGACATTCTGCGAGTGACGGGAGCGGGGGACTTATCCGTACCGCCAGTCGGCACGGGAACTTACGCTGTAGTAACGGGGCTGAGCCAGACTGCGGCGTGTTCTGCGGGGGTGTGCTCGTACACCGATCCGCAAGCGACGCTAGCTTCGTACACAGTACCGGCGTACTGGGCGACACCGTCGGTCTATTGGGCTCCCAAGCTGGATTTGTGGCCGGGCGGAGTGATCCTGTCGTCGCCGTGGAATGCGGACATCGCAGGTCCAAATCATCCGGTTCTGTTCACGGACTTGATGTCGGCGGCAGTGCCATATATCTCAACCGCGGGCGGGACGTTCCCGCAGATCTTTGCCGCACAATGCGCCCACAACGGACCGGGGACGGCGGCCTACGTGTGGCCGGTGTGTCTGGGGTCGCAGGCGCCCTTCGATCACTTCCGCCTGGCGGGAGGATTGACCGCGGGGGGAGACCCGAAACTGGTCAACCTCAAAGGGATCGTGAACCTGGGAGCGAACAGCGCAACCAATGGCCCAACACACCTGATCACATTGTTCGATTACACGCCGGACAGGTCCGCAGCGTATGGCAGCGCGAGGCCACCGAATGACGCGCACGACAGTTTCATCGGGATCGACTCATCCAGTACAAATACCAATGTTGGGATCAGCCTGGGGTCGAGTTACTCCATCAGTCAGTACATCGGGAACAGCGGCGATGGAACGAGCTGGAAGGAGCGCCTGACGAGCTCCTTGAAAGAGTTTGCGACGCCGGCGAAATTCGACAGCACGGTGACGATCGCGGGGCTGGCGGCGGGCTGCCTGAATGTTTCGTCGGGCGGGGTGGTGGGGTCGACCGGAGTGGCGTGCGGGAGCGGCGGCGGGGCAGTCAATTCCGTGTTCGGGCGAACGGGCGCGGTGGTGGCGGCCAGCGGGGACTACACGGTGTCGCAGGTGACCGGCGCGGCGGCGGATTCGGCGGTGGTGCATAACACGGGCGTGGAGACGATCGCGGGGGCAAAAACTTTCTCGAGCGACTTGACTGTGAGCGGGAACCTGAACGTCGCGGGGAACATCGTGCAGACAGGGTCAGGGCCGTGGAGCGCGGAAGGCGGGTACGGGGCGATGACGTCTTCGGCCGCGGGGAAATCAAAGATCGGGTTCAACACGAACGGCAAGCTGGCAGTTTCAGAAAATGCGGGGGCGGTGACGGAAGTCGCGAAGAATTATCCACAGGAGTTCACGTACACATTCTTTGATGCGAATAATCTGCTGACGACGGCGCTGCAGGTACCGTCGATTTATGTGAATCGCGCGGCAGCGTTTCACATTGTCGAGGTGTACTGCGAGATCGACGCGGGTGCGCTGACGATCAATCTGCAGAATGGCGGAGCGAACGTGCTGAGTTCGGACCTGGCTTGCTCGACGACGGGGGCGACGTCGTCTGCATTTGTCTCTGGAAAAGATGCGGTGACAGTGGGGACGAAGCTGGGACATGTGACAGTGTCGGCGTCGGGCAGCGTGCATCGGGTGAATGTAGTGGTGAAGTACACGGTGGATTAAGTCAGTTCCGTGTTCTCGGTTGGTGTGAGTTAAAAGCTACGAGCTTCGGGCTGCGAGCTACGAGCGAGCGCGCTGTTGCCGAGCGCAATTTGCGGGTGGGAGTAGGGGTCCTTCGACTTCGCAGGAACTGCGCTTCGCATCGCTCAGCGAGACAAGGTGCCAACCAGCCTATTCCTCTCAAGACGACATAGGAGAAGGGTTGATGACGAGGGTGAAGATCGTTCTCGCGGTCGCGATAGTGTGCGTGGTGACCGGTGTGATGCATGCGGCCACGTATTACGTCGACGCCACGGGCGGGAATGATGCGAATGACGGGCTCACGCAGGCGACGGCGTGGAAGACGGTCGCCAAGGTGAATGGGAGCACGTTCGCGGCGGGAGATTCGGTCTTATTCAAGCGAGGGGAAGTGTGGCGGGAGAGCCTGGTGCCACCGTCGAGCGGGGCATCGGGGAATCCGATCATCCTTGATGCGTATGGGACGGGCGAGGCGCCGACTCTGACCGGGGCGCTCGATCTCCCAAGCACGGCCTGGACCCTGGATTCGGGGAACATCTGGAAGGCGACGGTCACGGCTTCGAGCTTGAACTACGTGGCGTTCGGTGGGATGTACGGGCAGAAGCACACGACTTCGAAGACGGAGTGCACGTCGCCGCGGGATTTCTTCCTGCTGTCGAACACCTTATATGTGTATTCGCCGGGAGCGACGAATCCGGCGACCTATTACGGCAGCGTGACGGCGATGCTGCTTACGAACGGGCAGATGCTCTACATCAACGGCAAGAACTGGCTCCAGATTCAGCATTTCAAGATCACGTACTTCGACACGTATGGAGTGAGGATCGGCGGGGCGTCGGATCACATCACCATCGCGAACGTGGATTCGGAGGGGATGATACCGGCGGGGACGACCCCGCATGGGTTCTATGTGAATGCAAGTCCGGCTCCGACGGATCTGAAGTTCTACGACGTGGAGGGTCTGTTTGGCAATCGCACAGGGGAAGAGAAGAAGGAGTCGGCGCTGTCGTTTGTTTCTGCGGCATTGCAATTAAGTGAGGCGGTTGCAGCTCGGGAGATTGTGGACGAAGAGAAATTCAAAACGGGCCTGGCGAAGGTAGTCGATGGAACAGTGGAGTGTCTGAACGCGTCCAGCTGGGCGAAGAAGTAGAGCGGAGGTCAGGGGTCCAAGCTCCCTCGGCTTCGCTCGGGATTTCGTCTGCAGGCTCACGCCCGCAAGGCGACTCAACTTCGACTCAACGGTGCGATTCGCTTCGCTCATCACACCGCTTCGCTCAGGATGACAAATCTAAAGAAGAGCTGACATGGGCAAAGTCCTGGAAGGAAGGAGAAACATGAGGAAAGCTTTGATACTTGCATTTCTTACGATCTGCATGAGCGCATTCGCCAAGCCGGCGCACGTGCTGTATCACGCCGGCAAGAGCGTCACGTATCCGGTCCGGCACCCGAACAAGACGGGGCATGGAATCTGGAAGCTGATCACGGCGGTGCTCTGATGAAGGCATTCACCGCATTCTGGCTCGTGGTTTGTATATTTCCGATGCTGGCGTGCTCGCCGCTGGAAAATCAGGCTCGTGACACGGCGGCGGCACTCGCGGGCTCGATTGCTGCCGCTCAGACCAAGTATCAGGCGGCATGTACGGCGAATCCGACACAAGAAATTTGCCAAGTCATCAATCGCGGGGTTTCGGCACAGAACGCGCTGATCACCGGGGTCGAGACCTATTGCGGGTGGAACACGGCGGCTACTCCGCCGGATTCGAGTGCGAAGTGCGTGCCGGTCAAGTCGGCAGAGGCGGCTTTGCGAGCGGCGATTGCGAATGCTGCCGCGCTCACGTCGCAGATCAAGGGGGCAATCTGATGGGTGCGACAACTTTGATCAGCCTGGTGCTGGCGCTGCTGCAGTCGGTGCTGGAGGCGGCGAAAATCGGCGGTGTGGCACCGGAAGTGATTGCCAACATCGAAGCAGCGGTGACGAACCTGCTGGCGGTGCAGGGGACTCCGGTGACGTATGCGCAGTTGGAGGGGCTGAGGGTGACGACGAAGTGGTGAGGGAGCCGTCAGGCGGGCGGACAGGAATGTCCGCCCCACACGGCTAACCTACTTCTTCGCTCCAGCCTTCGAGAGTCTTCTTGACCAGGGCCATGAACTGGTCGGCGACGGCGCCGTCGATGATGCGGTGGTCGTAACCGAGCGTGAGGTGGACGACGGAACGGATGGCGATGGAGTCGGCTCCGTCTTTGTCGGTGACGACCAGCGGCTGCTTGGTGATGCCACCGATACCCATGATGGCGGCGTTGGGCTGGTTGATGATCGGCAAGCCGAACACAGCCCCAAACTGTCCGGGATTGGTAATGGTGAACGTTGCGCCTTCGACATCAGCAGGCATGAGTTTCTTGTTACGGGCGCGCTCGCCGAGGTCGGTGATACCGCGCTGCAAGCCCAGGAAGTTGAGTTCGTCGGCATTCTTGAGAACAGGGACGATCAGTCCCCAATCGAGGGCGACAGCGATGCCGGCGTTCACGTGCTGATGGTAGCGGATGTTGTCGCCGTCCACCGAAGCGTTGACGATCGGGTACTGCTGCAGGGCGATGATCGCAGCGCGCACGAAGAACGGCATGAAGGTCAATCGAGCGCCGTAGCGTTGCTCGAAGGAGCTTTTTAGCTTGTTGCGCAGATTTACGATGCGCGTCAGGTCCACTTCGAACATGCAGTGGACGTGAGCGCTGGTGCGGCGCGACTCGATCATGCGCTGCGCGATGATTTTCCGCATCTGCGTCATGGGGACGAGGTCGCCGGGGATCGCGACAGAGGTTGGGGCGGGAACGGGGCGCGATGCCGGCGCGGCCACGGGGGCCGAGGCACGGCTATCTACGTAGTCGAGGACATCCTGTTTGGTGATGCGGCCGCCGGTCCCGGTGCCGTGGACTTTGCCAAGATCGACGCTATGCTCGCGAGCGAGCTTGCGGACCAGCGGTGAGGAGCGGAGGTCGGAATCGTCGTCGTGAGCCGGGGAAGCAGAGGGTACGGGCGCCGGGGGCGCGGCAGGGCGAGGAGTTGCTGAGGCGTGCGACGCAGTAGCTTCTGCCGAGCTGCGCTCGGCCGGACGGGCGGGGGCGCCCGTTCCGACAACGCCATCACCGATTACACCGACGACGGTGTTGACCTGGACCGTGTTGCCTTCCGTGACTTTGATTTCCTGCAGAATGCCGCTGGCAGGCGCGGGAATTTCGGCGTCGACTTTGTCGGTCGAGATCTCGAATAGCGGCTCGTCGCGCTGGACCTTATCGCCGGGTTTCTTCAGCCACTTCGTGATGGTGCCTTCGACGATCGATTCGCCCATCTGGGGCATAACTACTTCAGTTGGCATGGTTTCCTTCCCGTGAAATCCCGGCACGAACGGCGGGGATAAGAGCAAACAAACATTATAGCGAAGGCGCGACGGGGTGTTCAGCTCCTGGTGTGTGGCGTCTGGAGATAGCGACGGACGCAGGAAAGGCACTGACCACGGAGGGCCCGGAGATCACAGTGAAGGCAAACAACGAACCTGGATTGCGAGGAACGTTCATCGATGACAGTGGGGATTCGAAAGGTGGTTGCGGCCGTGATGTGCTGTCTGCCGGCATTGGGCCAGACGACGTACAAGGCGACCAAGTCTGTGGGAACGGTGACGTATTGGGCGCAGGCGCAGAGCGGGGCCGGGGCGAGCGAGAACGCGTATTGTCCTGCCGGAGCCGGAGAACTGACGGAAGGGATTCCGACGTGGGGAACGGCGGACGGTCCGGCACAGTTGCCGACGCGCTGCATGAATACTGCGGTCAGTTCCACGCCGAGTGGGACGCATATCGGTGGCGGCGCGGCCACGACCTATACGCCGGCGGACGCGTCGGCTCTGAACTCCGCCCTGGGCACGCTGCAGTGCGGCGACACGATCGTGCTCACGGCCGGAAATACTTACACCGGGAGCTTCACATTCCCCGCGTTCGCGTGCAACGGCGGGCATTGGATTACGGTAAAGTCATCGGGCGTCAACGCCTCCGCTTTCCCAGCCGAAGGGGTGCGGGCCACGCCTTGCCTGTCGGGCATTCCGAATGATGCGGCGAACGGGCGCAACAACCCCGGATATCCCGACTATCCGTGTCCGACATATCCGGCAGTCTTCACGGCCAGGATAGCGGTAGGGAGCGGAAGCCCTGCGGTGGCGTTCGCTTCCGGGGCGAATCACTATCGTTTCGTCGGGATCGAGATCACGAAGGTGCCGGATACCAAGGTCGACACAGGGCTGGTCACGCTCGCACCGGACGGCGTGACGCAGGGCGCAAACCACATCATCTTCGACCGCTGCATTATTCATGGGCAGCCGTGGACGCTTGCATCCACGACCAACGCTGAAACGCAAGGCGGAATTCGGGCCAAGAACTCGCAGTGGGTCGCGTTGATCAGTTCCTGGAACTATGACACCTACTGCAATTCCGCCTGCGTGGACTCGCACGGTTTCTCGACGGGGACCGGAGCGTTTCAGGACGGCCCGTTCAAGCTATACAACAACCTGATCGCCAGTTCGGGCGAAAACTATATGGGCGGGGGCGGGGGCCAGGGTGCGTCCGGCACCCCCAATACAAAGGACGTGGAGTACCGGGGAAACTACCTGCTGAAGCCGCTGATCTGGATGGTCCCGATCGAGGGTTGCTCGCTGTACAGCGACGTGATTCCGAAGAACCTGGGCGAGTTCAAGAGCATGACGTACGCGCTGATCGAGGGCAACTACTACGAGAACTCCTGGCAAGGCTGCCAGTCAGACCAATCCGGCTATGCGTTGCTTCTGGGTGGGGTGAATCAGAACAACCATCAGGCGATGAAGGTGAACTTCGACGGCACGAACGTGGTCGTCGCTGCGGACAGCAACAGTTTCACACATGACAATGGGACACCGGATGACGGGGCAAATTGTCCGCCGGGCGGGTGCATCCTGGAAATCGCCGATACGGCGCGCGCCGGAGTGGACGACAACGCCGACTACCGCTTCTGCAACGGGGCGAACGGCTGCGACCAGAGCGGCATGGACCTTGTGACACATGCGCGGCTGACCACGACCGTGGCAGCGGGCTCTTCGGTCAACGTGAATGCCTGTGTGCCCGGCGACTGCCCGACCTGCCGGGCGGAAAACATCACCTACCGGTACAACGAGATTTACAACGCCACCAACGGGTTCGCCATCACGAATGGAAAATCATCGCATTGCGCCGACGAGTCGGCGGGAACGGGGCACATCACGATCCGGGACAACCTGATTCATGGCCTTTCGGCGGAGATGTCGAACGGCAGCACTGCGTATGCAAAGTCCGTGGGCATGCTGATTTCTTCGGCGATCGAAGGCGCGGTCATCAACTCGGTCGAGTTTGCGCACAACACGGTGGGAGTGGAGACAGGAAACACAGACGACATCAGCGGCCTGGGCAGCGAGGTTGACCGCACGGACCACAAATGGCTTCAGGGATTCAAAATCCACGACAACGTCAGTCCGGCGCCGTGGATCATCGGACATTCCAATGGGGCACCTGTAGGCCCGGGCGGCGGCGTTGGGGGCAATGGCGGCCTGGCGAACACGTATCAGACAAACTCCTGTCATCCGTACTATCCAAACGAAGCGCCGGGTGGAAGCGTGGTTGCCGGCAATCTGTCGAGTTTCACGTTCTCGCCCGCGTTGTCCTCGTACATGGTCACGGTGGGCGGGAAGTATGCGGACCTGGCGACATCACCAGCGCCGACGTCCACCAGCTTCACCTTGAAAAATGCGGCCGATGCCGGCGATCCGATTACGGTTCGCGACCTCGCGGATTGCGACTGGACATTCCGCGGAAACCTGCTGGGAACGAGTTTGCCGGGAAGCGGACAGCCGAACGATCCGTATCCGTCGAGCAACAACACGAACTGCGGGACAAGCGGAACAGCAGCGTGCATTCTGGATGGAGCGGCGTTCGCCAGTCTGTTCGCGAATTGGGGGACAGGGCGGACGGGGAACTTTGCGTTGACCAGCGCGACCTATCTGAATTCAGCGAGCGATGCGATAACCCGAGCGGCGACAGGGAAGAGTCCGGGCGCGGATCTGACGGTGATCATTGCCCTGACGGCGGCGGGGCACGGATCGGTGTACTTTCCCGCGCTCAGCGTCACGAGCAGTTCTCTGCCAGCGGCAACCGTCGGAACGGCATATCAAGCGTCGCTACAGGCCTCCGCGGGAGCGTCGCCTTTCAAAGCCTGGTGGATTGAGACCGACGCGACGCAGTGCGGCGGGAACTGCGGGACGTTCCCGGCTTCGGCGGGGATCATCGTGGGACGCGGCGGCACGGTGAATGGGCCGCTCATCGTGCAGCTGATTTCACGGGCAGCGAATGTGACGACGTTCAACCTGCAGCAGACGCTGGCCGGCGGTGCGCCACTCACTGGGCAGACGGTGAGGTTCAGCGGGTTCATCAACGGGACAGGCAGCCAGGCGAATGACGCGTCGTTCAATGGGACGTGCGTGATTCAGACCGTCGCCAATCAGAACATTTCCTGCCCACAGACGGGGCCGGATGTAACGAATCACGCACCGAAGAACACGTCGGTTGCCAGCTTCGCGCCAACGGGCACGGGGAGCTTCACCTTCTGGGTTGGTGCGCGAGATGGGGCGTTTCAAAAGGCACGGGGCCAGGTCACGTTGACGATTGCGTCAGAAAGCGGGCATTTCGTGGATTTGAACTGGAATGCATCGGCGAGCGACGGACACGGCGGTTGCTGCACCTACCGCGTCTACCGGTCGACCAGCTCGGGGAACTACGGAGCAGATCCAGTTGCTGAGGTCAGCGGAACGACGTTTGCGGACACAACGGCGATGTCGGGAACAACGTATTACTACGTCGTGACGGCGTTTAACGGCCCGGAAGAGAGCGCTCACAGTAACGAAACTGTGGCGGTTGTGCCGTGACCGAGTGTGAGTTGGAAGTCGCTCAGCTCACGGCGGCCGGGTTGCAGGACCGCGAGATTGCGGAGGAACTCGGCATTTCCGTACGCGCCGTCAAAGAGCGGAAACTGCGAGCCGCTCGGCGGATCGGCTACAACGGGAAGCGGCTGGATGTGGCGCTGGTGCGCGGAGTGCGTGGAAATACCCTGTCATCTTCGTACTTGGAAATGTTCGCGCCGCACTTACGGCCCCTGGTGGAGTTGGCAGTGCGAGGAATGACGAATCCTGAGATCGCGAAGGCGTTGGGGCTGGCGTTCAACACAGTCCGGAACTACATGAAAGAAATTTTTGACATCGCGGGAGTTTGGAACCGCCGGGGACTGGCGGGAATGATGCTATGCCAAGTAAGTGCAGCGGACATTGACAGATCGATATCGCCGAAGCCATACGGAAATGCGAATCAATACCTGCCCCTCTAGGCCGCTGCAATCCTGCGGATGAGATCTTCCTGTTCTTTCCTGCTCTCGGCGCCGATCGTGAAAGCGTCGAGCACGCCCAGCGATAACGCATAGCGCAGAGCATCATCCACACGGCCACTAAGAGCGCCTTGACCGAGGATCTTCATCCCGATCACGCTTTTGCCCGCGGCCTTCATTTGTTTCAGAATTCCGACGACTTTCTCGGGCGAGGAATCCATGTGTGCGCCCACCGGATTGATGCGTGCCAGGTCCACTTCCACCCAGGGCGATTTCGCAGCCGCGCGCAGAGCCTCGATCGAGTGACACGAGACACCATGCGAACGAATGATGCCTTTCTGCTTTGCTTCCGACAGAACGTCCATCACGCCCTTGAAGCGCTCCGTCCAATCGCCTTCGGTCACACAGTGGATCAGGCAGACGTCGATATAGTCGGTGCCGAGTTCGCGACGGAAGCGGTCGAGATCGGCGCGGGCGCCAGCGGGGTCACGCGAAAACGTCTTCGTGAGCACGGTGACCTTGTCGCGCTGCAAGTGCTTTAAGGCTTCGGCGACGTGAGGATGGCTGCCATAGGCGTCGGCGGAATCGAAGAACGTCAGTCCACGATCGTATCCGCTGAGCAGGAGGTCAGACAGCCCCTTCACGCCGAGGTCGGTCTGGTGCGAGTGATGCCCGGAGCCGACCGTGCCCGTGCCCATGGCGAGACGGCTTGTGCGGATGCCCGTCCTACCGAGCGTGACAACGTCCGAGGCAGCGACCTTGGTGGCCAGGGGAGGCGGAGCGGCGAACGTCAACGACCGGCCCGAGCCGATCGTCTTCCAAGCCGCCCAAGCGCCTGTGGCTGCTGCGGCACTGCCGACAAGGAAACGTCTACGATTCATGGGGACCTCCTGACCGGTCACTTCTGCATATCTACCTTGGACGCAGTTGGCATCTGAGGAGTTAGCCCATCGCGGCCGTTCTCAATTTGGATGTTGTGTATCGGAAGGTGGATTCGAGACGGGCGGGAGGTCATCGCGGATGCCCCAGCTCAAGAGTTGACCAACAGTTGCCTTGTCGGCGCCTGCTTTATAACGGAAGACGGCGCGCAAACCGGTGATGTGGTAGCAGAGGGAAAAGTGATCTTCTCCCACCCAAAGCGTGTCGGAGAAGCCGCCCGAGACACCCTTGACCGTAAAGGTGAGCGGCTGGCCACTGCGGTCGATGGTTATCTCCGACCCTCGGTCATTGCACACGACTGACTTCACGATTCCCTCGGCCGTGAGAACGTCGGGTGCCGGACAATCCGAAGGAGCATCTGGAGGCCGTTGCGCGAGCGGCACGCGAGCCAGCAACTCCAGAGCTTCGTCATGATCGGGGCCCTCCCAGCGGTCCGCCACGTAAGCCGCATGAGCCGCGGCATCTGCCGTCTGTCCCATGCGTAGGAGGATTTGACCCGTCAACAGGTGGTATCCGGCACGCGAGGGCTCGAGCTTTTCGGCAGTGCGCGCCAGAGCGAGAGCATGGGGCAGGTCGCCTTCCGCGGCCACAGACTTTGCCAATTCAACAAAAACAGGAGCGAACAGGGGATTGCCGTCGAGCACTTTCATCAGGGCGGAACGGTACGCTTCTCGCTCCTCATGTGACGTCCCGTGAGGCAATGACGACAGCATGGTTCTTGCGAACAGAGACCGGTAGAGATGATCGTCGAGTTCCAGCGCCCTGGAAAATTCCCGCGTAGCTTCATCATCTTTGCCGTGCTGCAGCGCAACGAACGCGAGGTTCTCATGCGCGATGGCGGATTTTGGGTCTTCTTTCGCCGCCGTCTCGCTCACTTCCTGCGCCAATTTCCACTGATGGGTCGTCAGATAGAAGGACCCAAGTTCCGCTTCGGTTTCAGGCACGGTCAAGGCCCGGGCGGAGAAACTTTTTTCATCGATTCGATTCGGAGCCGGAATCACGCCTGCCGAGAAGGCCAGCTGATGCAGGTAGATATCGAAATCCTTCTGTACCTGCGACATGTCTCCGAACGTATCCTGAAAAGCTTTTTGTTGAGGAACACCTTGCTGTAGCAGATTGAAGAACTTCCTAAGCTTCCCTCCTTGCAGGCTGGGCGCCATGGTAAGGAAATGCGTGAGCGCCCAACATTGCGCGTAGTACGCCTGGGTATCGGTTTCGTCGCGCGTAAACGATCCCCGCTGCTCCAGAAACTTGGGCAGAGGCAGGATGGTCCGGTTTCGCAAAAGCATGAGGCGGCCGGCATTTCTGGGCGGCGCTCCAATGTAGATTTTGTTGCCCTCGAAGCGTGTGTAAGCGTAGTACTCGGCCAGCCCTTCATCCAGCCAGGTCGGCAGCCAGCGAAAATTCATATGCAGCAGGCTGTGCACGTATTCGTGATAGACGACAGCAAAGGTATCGGGATTGGTCTTGTCGGAGCCGATCGCATCGAGGCGAATGAGAGCGTACTGCTTTTCCCATCCGTGGAAGTACACCCCAGCCGGTTTGGGGCCCGGGTGCTGCCAGAATGCCGGCACGAGCTTCTTCGTACTCGATTCGTCCTCGGGAGCGAGGATCAGCAGCGAGGCTGGGGAATCTACGCGAAACGTAGGGAACTGCGCGGAGAACATGGCCCGCATCTGCTCGAAGGCACGGGCAACGTTCCGCGCATCATTTTCGCTGCCATCCGTGATGACGCGAAAATGCGGGCTACGGATTTCACGCCATGGCCGGTCTGATGCAAGTGCGAACGGCGCGAGAAACAGCAATAACGATAGTCCCAGCTTCAGAGGAGTCATGAGGCGAGGAGTCATCATGGCGTAAGTCATGTCGGGCGTCAATGCCCAGCATGGCGGGCAAACGCCGAGCGTTCCTTGGTACTTATGTAACTCTCGGGCGACCTTTTACATTGCTGGGGCTGTCTCGCGACTAAATACTTTCAGAATGCGAAAACTGTTTGTGCTGGGGCTTTCGATCCTATTCTGCGGAATCTGCGTGTCCGCGCAACCGGAGCGAGTCTTCGACTGGGTGCACGCGAGTGACGAAATCGTGCAACTCGATCCGATGGATTTCCACGCGGGCCGGGTGTACCGTCCGGGGCCCGATGGTGGCAATATGCACGTCATCATTCATGCGAAACAGCCGGTGACGGTCATGATGGCGTGGGCGCGGGAGTGGAACGACGCCCAACTGCATCCGGAGACGCTCGGCAGCCTGGAGTATCGCTGTGTGCGTGAGCACGTGGTCGATACGACCTACGAATGCCACATGCCGCCGAACCGGCCGATGATTCTGGTGCTGCGCGACGAGCGCACGGCTGATCGGGCGATCGTGCAGGGCATTGGTGCGATCATCGGCAGGGGCGGGGCGCGGCGGCTGGTGTCCCCGAACGACGTGCAGATTACGTATCACAGCTGGTCATGCGTCCAGAACTGCGTGCAGCCGGAATACAAGTGGACATTGCTAGCGAAAGAGAAATACGACGTTTCCGGCGCGCCCAGACTCTACAGCGTGACGCCGGAGTATGACGGCCAACGGATGTGGGTCAAGATCAAGGCTCAGGTGCCGATGACGCTGGCGATTCTGCCGTCGAAAGCGGCGGATGAAGCCTACGAGAAGCCGGAATCGCTGTCGTCAGCGCTTTCGCAGTCAGCATGCAAACAACGCGGCGTACAGACGATGGAATTCGAGTGCAAGGTGAACCTGGCGGATGGGCCCCAATCACTGCTTGCATTGCCAGAGTTACCGGTGCGGTCGAAGAAGAAGGCAGAGATCGAATTCCAGATACTGAAATGTGTCGCCAATTGCGAACTGATCGCAAGCGAAACGGCGGAAAACAAGTAGGCGATCCTCAGCGGCGCAGCAGACGCCACGCAAGACGCAAGCGTGGGCTGTCCGCGCTTCCCTGTTTTTGATCCTTCTCCGACGCCCTTTCCCCTTCAGGCTTGTGGCCAAAATCGAGCCCGAAGTGTACGTCAGACCTGTTGCCAGGTCGTGAAGACATGGCTGTTATCCCCGAGCATCTACAAGATGCCCCGGCACGACGCGAGGTTGGTTGCCGTCACTCAGGCAGTGCGAAACGACTGAAACGGGATGAACTTTGCATCGCGCTGGTTGGGGTAGCATCTATCGAGTATGGAATTTCGAAGACTTGGCCATTCTGGATTGAAAGTTCCGGTGCTCAGTTTTGGCTGCGGGACACTTGGCGGGCGCGGCGAATTCTTTGCGGCCTGGGGGAACAGCGATGTCAAGGAAACCACGCGACTTGTGGACATCTGCCTGGAGGCGGGAGTCAACTTCTTCGATACTGCGGATGTGTATTCGCAGGGCGCGTCGGAGGAAATCCTCGGAAAGGCGATTGCCGGACGGCGTAACTCAGTTCTTATTTCTACGAAAGCGACTTTCCCCATGGGCAGCGGCCCAAACGATTTAGGTTCCTCACGCTACCACCTGATTCAGGCGTGCGAGAGCAGCCTGCGACGATTGAACACGGACTACATTGATCTCTATCATCTGCACGGATTCGATGCGCTGACCTCAATTGAAGAGGTGCTGAAAACACTCGACACGCTGGTGACCAGCGGCAAGGTCCGTTACATTGCGTGCTCCAACTTCTCCGGATGGCATCTGATGAAATCGCTGGCGATTTCAGAAAGGTACGGCTGGGAACGGTATGCGGCGCACCAGGCGTACTATTCGCTGATCGGCCGCGAGTACGAGTGGGAACTGATGCCGCTGGCGCTCGATCAGAATGTGGGCACGATCGTCTGGAGCCCGCTGGGCTGGGGACGGCTGACCGGGAAGATCCGGCGCGGGCAACCGCTTCCCGCGGTGAGCCGGTTGCACAAAACGGCCGAGCAAGGGCCGCCCGTGGCGAATGAGTATCTCTACAAGGTGGTCGACGCGCTGGACGAGGTCGGGCGCGAAACCGGCAAGACGGTGCCGCAGATCGCGTTGAACTGGCTGCTGCAGCGTCCCTCGGTGGCGAACATCATCATCGGTGCGCGGAACGAGGAGCAACTGCGCCAGAATCTCGGCGCGGTGGGATGGAACCTCACGTCAGAGCAGGTTGCGCGCCTGGATGCCGCCAGCGACGTCACGCCGATCTATCCGTACTGGCACCAGAGGACGTTTGCCGATCGCAATCCGCCACCGGTTGCGAAGGTGGCGTAATCTGGGGGAGGGAAGGCGGAAGATCGCAGAATTAAGGAGGGCCACGTCAGACCCTAACGTGGCCCTCGGCGACAGGCCCACACGCGCGCCACTCATGGCAGCTTCCGCGTCACTTCGCGGGTGGTGGCACGACCTCCGACAGTCTGGTGTCCTGTCGCAACCCTGCGAACTCGGCGTCCTTGTAGACGTTGGCGAGCTCGCGGTAGCCATCCTCTTTCGCCTTCCGCAGGCATCTCAGGCAGCTTTCGACGTCGCCAAGACGGGCATAGATCTTCGCCAGCATGTAGGAGTACCTGGCGCGTTCTTCCGGAGAGGTGATCTGCGCGATCACTCCCGTTCGCGAGCTGCTGCTCAACACGAGGGGATCGAGCTGCAGGGCGCGGGTATATTCGACAATGGCACGGTCGACTTTTCCCTGGCCGAACCAGGCGGCGCCGAGATTCACGTGGAAGGTGGCCCGCGTCTCGTCGAGCGCAACCGCTTTCTTGAAGTACTTAGCGGCGGAGCCAAGTTTCTTCTGCCCGAATTCAATCGCGCCAATGTTGTTCAGTGGATCGGAGTATTTCGGGTCGAGCTTTGCCGACTTCTGGAAGTGGGTACGAGCAGGCGAGGTATCGCCCTTCTTCAGCTCGGCCATCCCCAATTTGTTGTAAAGGACCGCGTTCTTCGGTTCCTTGCGCAGCGCGGCACGGAAATAATCGATCGCTAACGAGTAATCTTTCTGGGCGCGAGCTTCGTCGGCAGCAATCTCCAACTCGCCCACGCTCATCGTCGCCATCGTCTTGCCCTGGTCAGGATCGGGCTCGGCAAGGCTGTAGGTCCGAAATCCCGCCAGCAACGCCAGGACTGCAATCGACATGGTGAGAGTTTTCATAGAAGCCTCTTTTCCGGAGTTGCATCGCTTCCGGCCATGGGCGGCGTCCCGTCTGTGCCCCGGCGATCTGCCCTCCGCATCTGGCCCCGTTATCGGACAAATGGCGGCCGGGCACAACGCTATACCGGCTACCGATTCGCTACGTGCGCTGGTTACTTCCGCAACAGGCCGGCATATCAAGAGCTGCTAAGCACTTACAGGCGGGAGTGGACGGCGGTCCATCCAGCATCACCCCGGGGTTACAGGGCGTTACATGGGCCGGGCCCAGTCCTTGTAGACCGTTACAGCACCGCATGTCACTGCACGGCGTGATGGCCGGGGTGTATAAGCAAGCTGTCGAGGGGCGAAGCTGCCATGTCGTCACCAGCCATCGAAAGCCCGAGCATGGAAGCGGAACGGGCCGAGTTGCAGGCGGTGCTGGAGTCGCAGCTCTTTGTCCGTTCGCCCACCCTCGCCCACCTGCTCTCGTATCTGTGCGAGAAGAAATTTGCCGGTGAAACCGATCAGATCAAGGAATATTCCATCGCACTCGACGTGTTCGGGCGACGCGAATCATTCGATCAGGACACGGATTCGATCGTCCGCGTGCAGGCCAACCGCCTGCGCAAGCGTCTCGCTGACTACTACGCCGGAGAGGGTGGAGCGCATCGGTTGCACATCACGATCCCGATCGGGCAGTACGTCCCGGCTTTCGGCGTGAGTTCGACGAACGGGACCACTTCGGCAACCGCACCAGACGGAGAAGCCACCCGCCGCCCCTCTCAGTTGCGGCGGATGTGGGTTGTGGCGCCGCTGGCGGCGTTGGTCGTGTTGATGCTGGCACTCGCCTACCTGGAACGCGACAAACTCCGCCCGACGCGAGCGCCTTCGGCCTCGGACCAGGGGCAGACACTCGCCCCGCTCACGGTGGGCTTGCCCATTGGGGATGAGATCCGCATTTTGGCCGGAGCAACGCGCAGCTACGTTGATCGTTCAGGCAAGCTCTGGAATCCCGACGGCAATTTCAGCGGCGGGGCGCCGGTTCGAAGCCCCGTACAACATATCTGGCGCACGCAGGACTCCAGTATCTTCCGCAACAGCCGCCAGGGGGATTTCGGTTATGACATCCCGCTCAAAGGCGGCGCTTACGAACTCCACCTCTATTTTGCGGAGACGTACTACGGACCTGAAGATGTTGGCGGCGGCGGCGAGGGAAGCCGGGTGATGTCCATAACAGCGAATGGGAAGCCACTGCTCAGCGAGTTCGACGTGCTTGCCGATTCCGGTGCCGGGCGCACCGCCGACATGAAAGTGTTCGCCGATATAGGTCCTTCGAGCGACGGCGTGCTTCATCTGCGGTTTCAATCTGTGAAGGGCGGACGCGCTATGCTGTCGGCGATCGAGATCTTACCCGGCACGCGGGCGCGAATTCGCCCGGTGCGTATCGTAGCGCGGGATGTTCCCTATTACTCAAACGACAGCCGCTGGTGGAGCTCGGACAGCTATTTCAAGGGGGGGCAGCTCAGTGCCAGCGAAGAACCGGCCGACGAAACCGACGATCCCGAACTGTACGAGACGGCGCGCTGGGGGCACTTTTCTTATGCCATTCCTGTGGCCCCGGGAAGGTACACAGTGACGCTGCATTTCATCGAGCGCACCCTAGAACGTTCTACCCGCCAGCAGTCGGCTGGAGTGAACGACTCCGGAGGAAAGCAGACACACACGTTCAATGTCTTCTGCAACGGCAAGGCGGTCGTTGAGGACCTTGACGTCCTGGAAGAGGCGGGAGACAACCGACCGCTGGTGCGCAAGATCACGGGCCTGGAGCCCAACGCGCAGGGAAAGCTGCTGCTGGACTTTGTGCCTGTGACGGGCTATGCGACGGTGACAGCGATCGAAGTGGTGGCGCAGTAGGCGGCCCGCCACCGGTGGATTCCGGCCGATGTCCTGTTGGCCGCCGTTATCTTGCATTTCATGCGAGCCGGCTAACTACCAGGCAGAACCCGAGTCTATGACAGGGGAGGCGTGCGTGAACTTGTTCTCAAGATGGATGCTGGTTCTATTGGCGGGCGCAGCACTTATGCCGGTCCCGCGGGTGATCGCCCAGGACACGGCGTCGAAGATCAAGAGCGAAGCCGAACGTTTGCAGAAGGTCCTGAAGGACAAGCCGATCTCCGATCCAAACTTCGCGCAGGTCGGGAACATGGTGAGTGCCTCTCTGCAGAGCTCGATCCAGGCGGCCCACGCGAACCACTTTTATGTAAGCCTGGAGAGCCTGGCGCAGGCGGAAGACTTGCTGGGCGGCATGGGAGTGATCGCGGACAAGGGCGCCACAGTCAAGAACAACCTGCCGGCTTTTGAATCGGAGTGGGGAACCGCCAGCCTGCGTCTGGCGACGCTCGACCGGGAAGCACACAACCAAAAGTGGGAGAATGCTCCGGTCGCGATCCGTGCGCTCTCCGAAGCAGCGCAGGGGAAAGCCATCCCTCTTCTTGATGGTGGCCGCGGATTTGCGACTGCCATGGGCCCCAGCGACGGCCTGTTCTACGTAGGCGAGGCACAAGGGGAAGCGGATTTCGCACGTTTCTGCGCGACGCTCGGCCTGACCGCTGCCAGAGAGCCCTTCCCCCTGCGCTCGTTCCTGCCCGAGTTGCAGAGCCTGCAGACGAAGGCGAACGCAGCGTTCCAGCCGCCGCGGTCGATCGAGCAACATCCGCGATTCATTGCGCTGAATTCGACGATCAAGCTCGCGGAGGAACTCGACTCAACGAGGTTCTATGCCGGAGCCATCTATCAATACCTGGAGGCGGTTCAGCACTACGGCATGCTGGACCAGCAGCCGCTCGATGCAGCTGGGCAGGCTAAGTTGAAAGCGGAGATTGCGGCTGCGCAAAAGAAATTTTTCGCCTCGCAGAAGGATGACTCGATCGGCCAGCTGTTCCTCGAGCGCGCGGAATCGCAAGTGACGCATGCCGACGGTACTGCGCCTT
>Ga0335082_10002514_pt1 | contig 19748 bp, 16 predicted proteins | sample Lox_Sample_41_FD_206718 | JGI IMG/M metagenome (GOLD analysis project Ga0335082, IMG submission 206718) | Soil microbial communities from Loxahatchee National Wildlife Refuge, Florida, United States - Lox_Sample_4.1 | ecosystem: Environmental > Terrestrial > Soil > Wetlands | place: USA...
GGGCGGAGGCGCTAGCGGTCGAACCCCGCGCGACCCAGGATGTCGGCGCTCCTTCCGTCGGCGAGCTGGAGCTTCACAGCGATCGAGCGCACGTAGGGAGGCCGTCGTGCACCTCGGAGGCACCTGCGGCTGGCGCTCGTCTTCGCGCGCAGCGTGAAGCGCGAGCGCCCCGCTGCGGATCAAAGGTCGCCGCTCCGCCAGCGCCCCGACGCATAGCGGTCCAGGCCCGAGAGCATCTCGCGGGTCGCGAGCGTTCGCACGCCGTGCTCGTACTCGTTGGAGATCGCCTCGGCGAGCGCGAGCGACCACTGCTCGTAGGAGGAGAGCCGATCGCTGCGAAGCGCGGCTTGCGGCCGGGAGGCGATCTCGCCCGCGAGCGCCAGCGCCGCGTCGAGCGCGTCGCCGCGCGCGACCAGCCGATTCGCGAGGCCCATGCGCAGCGCCTCCTCGCCGGAGACGCCGCGGCCGGTGAGGATCAGGTCGAGCGCGTGGCTGTGCCCGATGAGCCTGGCCAGGCGGATCGTGCCCCCGTCCATCAGCGGGATCCCCCAGCGGCGGCAGTAGACGCCGAAGACGGCGTCGGCGGCGGCGACGCGCAGGTCGCACCAGGCCGCGAGCTCGAGACCGCCGGCGACCGCGTGACCCTCGACGGCGGCGATCACCGGCTTCGCGAGGAGCATCCGGGTCGGGCCGACCGGCCCGTCGCCGTCCGGTGCCACGCGCGTCACTCGGCTTCCGCCCGGCTCGCGCATCGCCTTGAGGTCGGCGCCCGCGCAGAAGGTGCCGCTCGCGCCGGTGAGGACGGCGACCGCCAGGGATTCGTCGCTCTCGAAGCGGCGGAAGGCGCCGGCAAGCGCCTCGGCGGTGGGGCGGTCGATCGCGTTCGCGACCTCGGGGCGGTCGATGGTCACGATCGCGAGCGGGCCCTCGCTGCGGAAGTGGACGGTCACGCGCCTTCCTTTGCCAGCCGCTCCGCGCGCAGGAGGCGGCGCGGATGGACGCCGTCGACGTAGCCGAGGAAGGGCGGGCGGATGTTGTACCCGAGCAGCTCCTGCAGCCGTTCGGGGAGCGCGGCCGCCGCCTTGGGCGGGACCGCCAGGAGATGGGTCTCGATCGGGCGGAGCCAGGACGCCGCGTAGTTGAGGACGACGCCGGTGCGCGGGCGATCCGTCGCGTTGGCGCCGCCTCCGTGCCAGAGGCTCCCGAGGTAGAAGAGCGCGGAGCCGGCGGGGATCTCCACGGGGATCGCCCGACCGGGATCCGGACGCGACGCGAGGCGCTGGCTGCCGGGGACCACCAGCGTCCCGCCGTTCGTGCGGGTGAAGTCGACGAGCGGCCACATCACGCTCATCACGATCTCGGGATGCGGCCTCGGCACGGGATAGATCGCCTCGTCCGTGTGGAGTGGCTGCGCGCGCTCGCCCGGCCCGATCTCGATCGCCGCCGGCGCGTTCAGCTGGCAATGGCCGAGCACGCGGTCGAGCACGGCGAGGACGAGCGGATCGATCGCCGGCCCGTCGAGCGCGCGCAGCTTGGCGAAGAGCCCGTACACGCGCCGCGTCCTCCGCCCTTCGAAGTCGTCGCGGCCATAGGGGGTCCGCGCGAGCGCGGCGTCGACCTCGGCGCGCGCGGCGTCGAGCGCGTCGGCGTCGAGCAGGCCCTCGACCACCGCGTAGCCGTCGCGCTCGAGCGCGTCGAGGAGCGAGGGGAGGCGCTCGTCGGCGGGGGTCGCGCTTGCGCTCTCGGCCACGCGTGCAACCTTCCCTTAGGGAATGTCGCCAGCTTACGCCTCCGGAGGGGAATGTCAAACGTGACGGCGCTCAACGGCACCCAGGCCTCCCTACTCGGCTTCCTCCACGAAGGGCCCAAGACGGGCTGGCAGATCCTCGACGAGATCGCGGGCGGGCTCGGCCGCTTCTGGAACGTCACGCAGAGCCACGCCTATCGAGAGCTCAATGCCCTCGAGGAGCAGGGCCTGATCGCGGCGGGCAGGCGGGGACCGAGGGAGCGGCGACCCTTCGCGATCACGGCGAAGGGCCGCGCGGCCTTCGCGAAATGGATCGATCGCGAGCCCGGCCCCGAGCAGATCCGCTTCCCCCTGCTGGTGTCGCTCTGGTTCGGCGAGCACCTCGGGGCCGCGCGGCTCGCGCGCTTCGTCGACGCGGAGCGCCGCGTCCGCCGCGAGCGGCTCGCCCGCTACCGCGCGATCGAGCGCGGGCTCGCAGCCGGACGCGAGCATCCGCACCGGCGCGACGTGGTCCGCTTCGGGATCCGCTACGAGGCGGCGATCCTGCGCTGGCTCGCGGAGCTGCGGGCCGAGGCGAAGAGGGGTCGGGCACGACGTCGCACGCCCAGCGTGCCCAGACGGCGCCTGCGACACCCCGCAGGATCACCCGGCTGGCCCGAACCACGCTAACGTCTCGCCCCGATGCGGTGGCTCCTGGCTCTCGTGCTGACGCTCCTGCCGCTCGCCGATCCGGCCGTCGCCCTCGCGCGCCAGCTGCGCATCATCGGGGGCGGCCCGGTGGCGCCCGGCGCCTATCCATGGATGTCGGGGCTCGTCCACACTGGGGAGGGCTCGCCGTTCTGCGGCGGCTCGCTGATCCGCGCCGACTGGATCCTCACTGCCGCGCACTGCTTCTTCGACTTCTCCACCGACCAGCAGGACAAGTTTCCCGGTGACGTCCAGGTGCTGGTGGGTCTCGACGACCTCTCGGGCAGCGGAGAGCGCTTCGACGTCTCCGAGATCGTGCTCCCGCCCGGCGGTCCGAACGGGTTCCCCTATGATCCGAGCTCCTTCGATCAGGACAACGACATCGCGCTCGTCCACCTCGCGGCGCCCTCGGGCGCCCCGCGCGTCCGGGAGGCCGACCCCGCCGTGCAGAGCAGCCTCGTCGACGGCGAGCTCGTGACCGTGCTCGGCTGGGGGGCCGTCACATACCCGAACGAGACCTTCCCGAACGTGCTCCAGGGCGTCGACCTCCCCTACATTTCCACCGTGACCTGCAGCTTCACGGGGATCGCGCCGGTGACGATGAACCAGCTCTGCGCCGGTCTGCCGCAGGGAGGGGTCGATGCCTGCGTGGGCGACAGCGGCGGGCCCCTCTTCGCGATGCGCAACGGCCTGCCGCGCGTTGCGGGCATCGTGAGCTTCGGCGAGGGCTGCGCGGAGCCCAACCTGCCGGGGGTCTACACGAAGGTCGCCAACTACGAGTCGAAGTTCATCGTGGCGACCGCCGACGAGCCCGGCGCCGCGGGCGCCGCGATCGCGTTGCTCGGAACGCTCGCGCTCAAGCGCGTCGCGAGCCGCGCGTGAGCGGTCCCGCGCTCGATGTCGACGCGCTGGTCGCGCAGGCCCGCGCCGCCACCGGGCTCGAGGACCTCGGCGATCCAAGCTGGCGCGAGGGGCTCGAGCGGCTCCTGGAAGCGCTCCGGTCCGAGGCGCGCCTCAACGCGCTCGGCGGCCAGGTCGTGGCCGGCGAGATGGTCGGCTACCTGTCGACGCGGCTCGGCATCGTCGCGTGGCGCAAGGAGCATCCCGAGGTCGAAAAGCAGGAAATCGCCGAGCCGATCGTGATCGTCGGCCAAGGGCGGACGGGCACCACGATCCTCTACGACCTGCTCGCGCAGGACCCCGCGCTCCGCGTCCCGCTGACCTGGGAGGTCGACCGGCCGCTCCCGCCTCCCGAGACGGCGACCTACGAGAGCGACCCGCGCATCGCCGCGGTCCAGGCGCAGAACGACATGATCGAGCTCGTGATCCCAGGCTTCCAGGCGATGCACCCGATGGGCGCGCGGCTCGCGCAGGAGTGCGTGCGCATCACCGGCGCTGCCTTCCGCAGCGCGATCTTCCCGACGCAGTATCGCGTCCCCTCCTACGCCCGCTGGGTGTTCGACGCGGCCGACATGGAGCCCGCGTACCGCTGGCACCGCCGCTTCCTCCAGCACCTCCAGTCGCGCCACGCCGGCGAGCGCTGGGTGCTGAAGTCGCCCGGCCACATCTGGTGCCTGGGCGCCCTCCGCGCGGAGTACCCCGACGCGCTGCTCGTGCAGACCCACCGCGATCCGCTTCGCATCATCGCGTCGCTGGCCTCGCTCATCGCCACGCTCCGCAAGCTCGCGAGCGACGAGAGCTCGATCCCTGCGGCCGCGGCGGAGTGGGCCGATTACATCCTCGAGGGGCTCGACCGCTCGGTCGCGGCGCGCCGCGACGGGACGGTTCCCACCGATGGGGTCGTCGACGTCCAGTTCGCCGCCTTCATGGCCGACCCGTTCGCGACGATCCACCACATCTACCGGCGCCTCGGGCTCGAGCTCAGCTCCGGCGCCGAGCAGCGCATGCGCCGCTTCCTCGCGGCCAACCCGGCCGACAAGCACGGCGGCCATCGCTACCGCTTCGCCGACACGCAGCTCGACGCGGGCGCGCTCCGGGAGCGGGCCCGGAGCTACCAGGAGTACTTCGACGTGCCCTCCGAGAGCCTTTTCTGAGGCTTCTTGCCATCACCGCATCCAGCCGGTAAACAGGCGCCGGGGCGGGCGATCTGGCGCTCGCGAAGGGGGTGGGATGGTGCGCACCGCGCGGTGTGCTCGCTGGCTTTCGATCGGCGTGCTGGCCGCCGGCGTCGCCCTCGGCTGCGGCCCCCGCAAGGGCGAGGGCGGCGCAGCCGCCGCCAAGGATCCGATCCGGGTCGGCCACTTCGCCTCGCTCACGGGCGACACGGCGACCTTCGGCCAGAGCGCCGATCGGGGCATCCGGATGGCCGTCGCCGAGGTGAACGCGGCCGGCGGCGTGCTCGGCCGCCCGATCGAGGTGATCACCGAGGACGACCGCTCGGTGACGGAGGAGGCGCGCACCGCCGCCCAGAAGCTGATCCAGCGCGATCAGGTGGTGGCGCTGCTCGGCGAGGTGGCCTCCTCGCGCTCGCTCGCCGCCGCCCCGGAGGCGCAGCGCGCGGGCGTCCCGATGATCAGCCCGGCCTCCACGAATCCGAAGGTGACCGAGGTGGGCGACGCGATCTTTCGCACCTGCTTCATCGATCCCTTCCAGGGCGCGGTGATGGCCCGCTTCGCCTTCGACGACCTGAAGGCGCGGCGGGTCGCCATCCTCTTCGACTTCAAGCAGGACTACTCGGTCGGACTCGCCGACTTCTTCCGCAAGACCTTCCAGCAGCTCGGCGGGCAGATCGTGGCGGACGAGCGCTACACGAGCGGCGACATCGAGTTCCGCGCGCAGCTCACCACGATCCGCGGGGCGAATCCGGACGCGATCTTCGTTCCCGGCTACTACACCGAGGTCGGGCTGATCGCGAAGCAGGCGCGCGAGCTCGGCATCCGGGTGCCGCTGCTCGGCGGCGACGGCTGGGACTCCGAGAAGACCCTCGAGATCGGCGGCGCCGCGGTCGAGGGCGACTACTTCTCGACCCACTACGCCGCCGACTCGGACGATCCGCAGGTCGCCGCCTTCGTGAAGCGCTACCAGGAGCAGAACGGTCAGGTGCCCGACGCGATGGCGGCGCTCGGCTACGACGCCGCCCGCATCCTGGCCGACGCGCTCGCGCGCGCGGGCAAGACCGACGGGCCGGCGCTGCGCGACGCAATCGCCTCCACCAAGGACTTCGCTGGAGTCACGGGGCGCATCACCATCGACCCCTCGCGCAACGCCGTGAAGGACGCCGTGGTGCTCAAGATCGACAACGGGCGCTTCCGCTACCACCGCACCGTCTCGGCCCAGTAAGCTGCGTGGCTCCGTGGAGAACTTGCTCCAGCAGCTCGTGAACGGAGTGGCCTGGGGCTCGATCTACGCGCTGGTCGCCCTCGGCTACACAATGGTCTACGGCGTCCTCAAGCTCATCAACTTCGCCCACGGCGAAGTCTACATGGTGGGCGCGATGACGGGCTACTACACCGCGCGCGCGCTCGGCTTCGCGCAGGAGCCCTCCGGGCTCGGGCTCGCGGTGGTGCTCCTGGCCGCGATGGCGACCTGCGCAGCGCTCGGCGCGACGATCGAGCGGGTCGCCTACCGGCCGCTGCGCCACGCGCCGCGCTTGGCGCCGCTGATCACCGCGATCGGCGTCTCGCTGCTCCTGCAGAACGCCGGTCAGCTCCTGCTCGGCGCGGACCCGAAGTTCTTCCCGCCGCTCGTCGCCTCGCGCGAGGCGCTGCGCTTCGGCGCGCTCGCGGTCTCGAACATCCAGCTGACGGTGCTGGCGACCGCGGTCGTGCTGATGGCGGGCCTGGAGCTCGTGGTGATGCGGACGCGCGTCGGCCGCGCGATGCGCGCCGTCGCACAGGACGCCGACGCGGCGGCGCTGATGGGCGTCCCCGTCGACCGCATCATCCAGCTCACGTTCCTGCTCGGCTCGGCGCTGGCCGGCGCGGCGGGCATCCTGGTGGGCCTCTCGAACCCGAAGATCGACCCGCTGATGGGCCTGATGCCGGGGCTCAAGGCCTTCGTCGCCGCGGTGCTCGGCGGCATCGGGAGCATCCCGGGCGCGATGCTCGGTGGGCTCCTGCTCGGCGTCGTCGAGACGCTCGTGGCGGGCTACCTCTCGAGCACCTACCGCGACGCGATCGCCTTCGTGATCCTGATCGCGATCCTGCTCTACCGGCCGAGCGGGCTGTTCGGCGCGGCGCAGCAGGAGAAGGTCTGAATGCGCGCGCGCTCCGCGCTCGCGCTCGCCGCGCTCGTCGCGGCCCTCGCGCTGCTCGAGTGGGGGGCGCCGCGGCTCCTCAACCCCTACTACCTGACGATCGCGACCCGCATCGGCGTCGCGATCATCGCCGCGGTGAGCCTGCAGCTGGTGAGCGGCTTCACCGGCCAGTTCTCGATCGGGCACGCGGGCTTCATGGCGGTGGGCGCGTACGCGTCGGCCGCGCTCAGCGTCTATTTCGGCGGGGGCTGGCTGGCCGCGCTCGCCGACGTGCTCCCGGGCGGGCTCGCGCGCGCCCTCTACTTCCCGTTGCCGCTGCTCGCGGGCGGAGCGCTGGCGGCGCTCGCCGGCCTGCTCGTCGGGATTCCCGCGCTCCGGCTGCGCGGTGACTACCTCGCGATCGCGACGCTCGGCTTCGGCGAGATCATCCGCGTGGTGATCCTGAACGTCGACGCGGTCGGCGGTGCGCGCGGCTTCGCGCTCTCGGCGCCGGGCGTCGACCTCCGCTACGAGGACCTGGGCGCGCTCTACGCGGTGGTCGTCGTATCGGTGGCAGTGATGGCGCGGCTCGCCTACTCGAGCGCCGGGCTCGCGTTCCGCGCGGTGCGCGAGGACGAGATCGCGGCGGAGTCGATCGGCGTGCCCACCACGCGCGTGAAGGTGCTGGCCTTCGCGCTGTCGAGCTTCTTTGCCGGCGTGGCCGGTGCGCTCTTCGCCCACAGCGAGGGCTACATCCACACCAACAGCTTCAGCTTCGTGCGCTCGTTCGAAATCATGGTGTTCGTCGTCCTCGGCGGCCTCGGCTCGATCAGCGGAGCCGTGGTGGCGGCGAGCGTGCTCACCGCCGCGCCCGAGCTGCTTCGCGGCTTCGGCGAGCTGCGCATGATCATCTACGCGCTCGGGCTGATCGCCGTCATGATCCTGCGCCCGCAGGGGCTGATGGGCTCGCGCGAGCTCGATCCGCGGCCCTGGCTCGCGCGCTGGCGGAGGCGGGATGCCGCTGCTCGAGCTTGAGCGGGTGACGCTGCGCTTCGGCGGGCTCTCGGCCGTGTCGGCGCTCGACTGGCGGGTGGAGCCGGGCGCCGTCGCGGCGCTGATCGGGCCCAACGGCGCGGGCAAGACCAGCGCCTTCAACGTGATGACAGGCGTCTACGCGCCGAGCGAGGGTCGCGTGCGCTTCGACGGGCGCGAGATCGGGGGCGAGCCGTCGAACCGCATCGCCGCGCTCGGCGTGGCGCGCACCTTCCAGAACATCCGGCTCTTCCGCGCGCTCTCGGCGCTCGAGAACGTGGTGACCGCGCTGGCCGCCGGTCGCCGGCCCGGGGTGGCCGACGTGCTGCGCCCGCCCGCGTGGCGGAGCGCCGAGCGCGCGCTGCGCGCGCGCGCCCACGAGCTCCTGCTGCGGCTCGGGCTCGAGCGCTATGCCGACGCGCGCGCCGACGCGCTCCCCTACGGCGAGCAGCGGCGGCTCGAGATCGCGCGCGCCCTCGCGACGGGGCCCAAGCTCCTGCTCCTCGACGAGCCTGCCGCAGGCATGAATCCGGCCGAGAAGGACGCGCTGCGCGAGCTCGTCGCGCGGCTGCGCGCCGAGTTCGGGCTCACCATCGTGCTGATCGACCACGACGTCCGCTTCGTGATGGGGCTCTGCGAGCACATCACCGTGCTCGACCACGGCGAGAAGATCGCCGAGGGACCGCCCGAGGCGGTGCGCAGCGATCCACGCGTCATCGAGGCGTACCTCGGCGCCGACGCCGAGGCGGGCGGCGCGTGACGGCGCTCCTCCAGATCGAGGCGCTCGAGGTGCGCTACGGCGCGATCCAGGCCTTGCGCGGGGTGAGCCTCGAGGTGCGCGCGGGCGAGATCGTGACGCTGATCGGGTCGAACGGCGCAGGCAAGTCGACGCTGCTGCGCGCGATTTCGGGCCTCGCGCGCCCGAGCCGCGGGCGGATCCTGCTCGAGGGCGTCGACGTCACGGGCGCGCGCCCGCACGCGATCGTCGGCATGGGATGCTCGCAGGTGCCCGAGGGCCGCCGCATCTTCGCGAGCCTTTCGGTGCTCGAGAACCTCCAGATGGGCGCCTATCCCCGCCGCGGCGTGGAGGCGGAGGGGATCGCGCGCGTGCTCGCGCTCTTCCCGCGGCTGCGCGAGCGGCTGCGCCAGCAGGCCGGTACGCTCTCGGGCGGCGAGCAGCAGATGGTGGCGATCGGCCGCGCGCTGATGGCGGAGCCGGTGCTCGTGCTGCTCGACGAGCCCTCGCTCGGCCTCGCGCCGCGGCTCGTGGCGCAGATCTTCGAGATCGTCGCGGCCGTGAACGCGCAGGGCACCACCGTCGTGCTGGTCGAGCAGAACGCGCGCCAGGCGCTGCGCGTCGCCCACCGCGCCTACGTGCTCGAGACCGGGACGATCGCGCTGTCGGGAGCGGCGCCGGAGCTGGCGCGCGACCCGCGCGTGCGGCGCGCCTACCTGGGCGAAGCCGAGGGAAGCGCGAGCTCGTCCTGAACGCGGCGGCGGCGCCGGTCGTCCCACTCGAGCACGGCCGGCAGCACCACGACGTAGCAGACGAGCGTGACGAAGACCCCGAGCGTCAGCAGCTGGCCGAGCGCCGCCATGCCGCGGTGGGGAGCGAAGCCCAGCGCAGCGAAGCTCGCGATCGTGGTGACCGCGCTGAAGAAGACCGCGCGCGCGGTGCTGGTCGCGAGCACGTCGACCTCCTCCGGTGCGCTGCGGTGCTGGTGGACCAGGTGGACGCCGCTGTCGACTCCCATGCCGAGGAGCATGGGCAGCACGATCACATTGGCGAAGTTGAAGGGCTGGCGGAACAGCGCGAGCAGGGCGCAGATGAAGAGCGCGGCGAGCGCGAGCGGGAAGAACGCCAGCAGCGTGTCCCAGGGGTTGCGCCAGAGCACCAGCAGGAAGAGCGCCCCGAAGGCGAAGGCGCCGAGCAGCGCGTGCTGGAGCGCGCTCACCGTGACGCGCCCCCAGCCGACCAGGCTCACCGCGGCACCGGTGGCGTCGGGGGCGACCGCCTGGACCGTGTCGACGAAGCGCGTGAGCTCCGCGCTCTCGCGCACCTCGCCGCGCGGATACACCTCGATGCGCGCGCGCCCGTCGGGCGCGAGCATGTCGTCGCGCAGCGTCGGGGGGAGCGTGTCGATCGTCACCACGTCCGGCTCGACCGCGCGCGAGAGGTCGGCGAGCTGCTCGGGAAGCGAGCCGACGACGTTGGCGCCGAGCTGGGCGTAGGCGCGCTCGGCATCCGGACCGCTCGTCGCGCGGCCCGCTCCGCCGAGGAACGTCTGGATTGCCCGCCCGAGCCGCTCGCGCGCCGCGGCGAGCTTGGGGTCGTCGGCGCGCCCCGGATCCGCGTCCGCGGCCAGCGCCGCCGCGAGCCGCTCGAGCGCCGCCCGCTGCGGGGGGGGCGCGGGCGGCTCAGGATGGGCGGCGGGCCGCGGCAGGAAGAGCGCCGTGTCGGCCAGCAGCGCGCGCTGCCGCTCCTGGTCGCGCGGGACGTAGTCGGCGAGCGTGAGGGCGTGGTCGACGGTCCCGAGCTGCTCGAGCTTCTGGGCGAGCGCGTGCGCGGAGGCGAGGTTCGGCGCCACCACGTCGATCGTCCAGGGCGAGCTGTGCGCGCGCGAGAGCAGGTCTTCGAACGCCTGCACAGACTCGGTGTTGGGGTCGCGGAGGTTCACGGAGTTGTGGTCGAAGCGCGCGCGCGGGAGCAGCGCGAGCGCGCCGAGCGCCAGGACGAAGGCGCCCCAGCGGATCGGGCGCGCGAAGCGGATCGGCAGGTGCTCGAGCCAGCGCGCCCAGGGCAGGGGCTCGGCGGCGCGGAGCTGCGGCCGCTCCGGCGCGCCGAGCGCGAGCAGCGCGGGCAGCACGGTGAGCGTGCAGAAGAGGCTCGCGAAGATCCCCGCCGCCGAGATCAGGCCGAGCTCGGCGACGCCGAGGTAGTCGGTCGGCAGGAAGACCAGGAAGCCGATCGAGGTGGTTCCGGCGCTCGAGACGAGCGAGCCGCCGATCGCGCGCCCGGTCTGCTCGAGCGCCTCGCGGCGCGAGCGGCCGTGGGCCACCAGCTCGGCGTAGTGCATGCAGAGGTGGATCCCGAACTCGCCGCCGAGCGCGACGATCAGCACGTTGAACGCTGCCGAGATCTGGTTCAGGTGCCCCACCGCGGCGGCCGCGAACCCGTTCGAGAGGAAGACCGAGACGATCAGGCTCCCGACGAGCGCGAACAGGATGCGCCAGGAGCGCAGCGCGAAGAACGAGACGACCGTGAAGAGCACGAGCGAGGCGGCCGCCACGAGCTTGCCCTGCCAGGCGACCGCCAGCTGCTCCTCGTAGTTGAGGACAGGGTCCCCGGTCACCCTCACGCGGATCCCGTGGGCGGCGTCGAGGCCGAGCTCGCGGGCGGCGTCGTGGATCGCCCGCACCGCCGGCCCCGCGGCCAGGAGGTCGCTGAAGTCGAGGTTGGCCTTCACGGCCACGAGCCGATGGCGGCCCTCCTCGGAGACGCTGCCGCCGATCAACGCGTCGCCCCACGGATCCGGCGCGGCGCGGCCCGCCGCGGCGGACTCGAGCGCCGCGCTCACGCGGTCGAGGGCCCCCGCGAGATCCATGCCGACGTCCGTGCCGGCGCGCCGCACGGCGAGCGCCTTGTCGAGCAGGTTCGAGATCCCGACCACGCTCGAATCGCGCGACAGCTCGCCGAGGAAGGGCTGCACCTGCGCGAGCCGGTCCGAGAGCTCCTCGAGCTGAGGCAGCTCGAGGAAGAGGAGCTGGTTGCGGTCGAAGAAGGGGCCGCCGTCGGGCAGGTCGACCTGCGAGAAGAGCTGCGGTTGCGCCGCGAGCCGCGCGGCGAGCGCGTTGGCGGCGTGGGCGGCCGCGACGGCGCTGTCGGCGTCGATCACCGCGAAGATCGCGTCGTCGTTGTTGCGGAAGGTCTTGCGGAACTCCTTCAGCTGGACGAGGAAACGCACGTCGGGCGCGATCATCGCCTCGGGGTCGGAGTTGACGCCCAGGCTCAGCGCCGCGTAGATGCCGAGGACGACGGTCGCGATCGCGCTCGCGATCGCGACCGCGAGGGCGTGGCGGTCGACCGCGACCATCCAGCGCGCGACCGCGCCGCTGATGCGGGCATCGAAGTCCTGGGCCACGGCTGCTGGCGTCCCCCCGGGCGCGGCGCTCGGCCGAGGCCAGGGGATAGCAGATCAGGCGGTCGCTCTCAGAGGGCCGCGCTGTCCTCCGAAGCGCGCACGCGCTTGGCGAGCTGCTCGGCGTACGCGACGGCCTTGCGCGTCGACGCGAGGAGCTCGTCCTCGTGCCGGAAGACCGACTCGGCGCCGAGCTCGGCGATCGCGCCGGCGCGCTCGAGCGTTCCATAGAGCCCGGGCCGCACGCCCGAGAGCACGAGGCGGCCGCCGCGCGCGCGCGCCGCGCGCGCCACCTGCATGAGCGCCTCCGCGGTCGTGGCGTCGAGGTTGTAGGCGTGCGTGAGCCGCAGCACCACGAAGCGCGCGCCGTCGCCGAGCAGCGCGCGCAGCCTGCGCTCGAGCACCTCCGCCGCGGCGAAGAAGAGCTCGCCCTGGAGCGCGATGGCGACCACCTCGTCCGTGCGCGCCGCGAGGAGCGGCCTCTCGAAGAGGCGGCCGTCCCCGTCGATCTCGAGCGCCGTCAGCTTGAAGCCCTCGGCGCGGCGCAGCGCCTGAGCGAGCGCCACGGCGATGCCTGCGAAGAGCGCGTACTGAAGGTGCTGCACGAGCAGCACGCCGATGAAGGTGGTGAGCAGCGCCGTGCGGTCCGCGATCGTCGTCTTCACCACGAGGCGCAGGCGGCTCACGTTGACGAGCTTGAGGCCGATGTGGACCAGCGTCCCGGCGAGCGCCGCGATCGGGATCTCGTTGGCGGCCGGGGCGAAGGCGAGCACGATCGCCGCCACGAGCAGACCGGAGTAGATGCACGAGAGGCGCGTCGCGGCGCCGGCCTCGAAGTTGACGGCGCTTCGTGTGAACGACCCCGACGAGGCGAAGCCCCCGACCACCGCCGCGCCGAGGTTGCAGACGCCTTCGCCGACGAGTTGGCGGTTGGCGTCGAAGGCGTGGCCCACGCGCGCCGCCAACACCTTGCCGATCGCGATCGCCTCGACCGAGCCGAGGAGGCCGATCGCGAGCGCCGGTCCCAGGATGCCGAGCGCGCCCTCGCGGTCGAAGGCCGGCCAGACCAGCACGGGGAGCGCGCGCCGCAGCGGCTCGATGTCCCGCACCAGCGCGAGCTTGTGCGCCCCCTGCGCGGCCCCCCCGAGCCCGAGCACCCACGCGGCCGCCGTCACGATCATCACCGCGAGGAAGGGCGCGGGGATGCGCCGGCCGACGCGCCGCTCGAGCGCTTGGAGCCCCCGCACCAGGAAGAAGGTCCCGCCTCCCGCCGCGAGCGCCACGAGATTCACGCGGTCGAGGGAGAGGACGATGCGGGCGAGGTCGAAGACCACGTTCGAAGGGGGCTTCCAGCCCGCGATCGTCGGCGCGAGCGTCGCCTTGCCGAGGCCGAGCAGCGCCGGGAGCTGGTTCACCGCGATGTAGATCCCGGCCCCCGCGGTGAAGCCGGTCAGCACCGCCTCCGACACGAAGCGCGTGAAGCGCCCGAGCCGGAGGATCGCCGCGGAGAGCTGGATCGCTCCGATGAGCGCGGTGGCGAGGACGATCATCGCCACCGGATTGCCCCCGGCGGCGAAGCGGCTCGCATTGGCGGCGAGCAGGACCGACATCGCGTTGGTCGGCCCGTTCACCAGGAACTCGGAGCTGCCGAAGGCCGCGCCGAGGATCGACGCCACCACCGCCGACCAGATCCCCGCGGCCGGAGGCATGCCGGCGATCAGCGCATAGGCCATCGCTTGTGGGACGGTGAAGAGGGCGACGGTGAGGGCGGCGATGCCATCGCGGCGCGCGAGCGCTGCGCCATATCCGCGCCCCGCGATCCCGAACGGGGAAGGGCGGTCGTTCGGCGTCGAAGGGGCCGCCACTCGGTCGACTCCGGCAGGTCCGGCTTGATAGCACGCCCGCGCGCGCGTGCGGCGGACGGATGGTTCGGTGATCTCCACCGAGGCCCCGCGGGGTTGGGCCTTGCCATGCTCTCGGAACCGGCCCAGCGTGCCACTCTGCACTCGGCCTGAGCACCCATCTGTGCAAGAATGCGGCTCGGGGTCGCCGTTGCCTCGGGGCGTCGAGCCCCCGCAGCGCGCGCCAAATCACCGGTCCACGGGCGGTGCATCGATTCGGCGGTCGCAAAGCCGCCGCCAACTCGTCTTGGGGGACGCATCGTGAAGGCAGGATCTCGCTCGATCGCTCACTGCATGCTCGCGGCCGGGGTCGTCGGCGCACTGCTCGTCGGCGCGGGAGCTGCGAGGGCCGCGCGCCAGCGCAGCCACGAGGCCATCGGCTTCCAGCTCTTCGAGAGCCCGCAGAGCAACCCGCTCGCGCTCTCTGCCGACGGGAGCGAGCTCTACGTCGCGCACACCACGGCGAACGTGATCGGCGTCGTCAACACGCAGACCAAGTTCGAGATGACCACGATCCCCGTCGGCGTCGATCCGGTGAGCGTCGCGCTCCGGCCCGGGGCCAACGAGCTCTGGGTGTCGAACCACGTCTCCGATAGCCTGAGCGTGATCGACCTGAACCCCGCGAGCCCCACCCGCTACCGCGTCATCGACACCGTGCAGGCGGTCGACGCGAACGGCGTCACGCAGTTCGACGAGCCGGTCGGGATCGCGTTCACCGCCGACGGCTCGCGCGCGTTCGTCGCGCTCTCCTCGCGCAACCAGATCGCGGTGATCGACGCCGCGTCGCGCCAGGTCACGAATCGCATCAACGTGCGCGCGCAGGAGCCGCGCGCGATCGCAGTGCGCAACGGCCTCCTCTACGTGGCGGCCTTCGAGTCCGGCAACCGCTCCCAGCTCTCCGCGTGCGGGCTCACCAACAGCCCGGAATGCACCCTGGTCCTGACCGATCTCATCACCTTCGCCACCAACCCGAATCTCCCCGGCAAGGTCAAGAACATCATCCAGGATCCGGTGAACCCGGACCGCGACCTCTTCGTCTACGACGTCAACACGCTCGCGGAGAAGGGCGTGGTGAACGGGATCGGGACGCTCCTCTACGGCGTCGCGGTGTCGAGCGCGGGGCGCGCCTTCGTGACCGAGACCGACGCGCGCAACGTCATCAACGGCGGGGACGGCCAGTTCCTGGTGGGACTCGGCAATCGGATGTTCCTGAACCGGGTGGCCGCCGTGACCTGCGGCGGGAGCGGCTGCGGGGCGGCGACGATCCAGGACCTCGAGCCCCCGAACCCGACCCAGGCGACCGCGGTGGCGACTCCGTATGGGGTGGCGCTCTCCGGCGACGATTCGACGCTGGTGGTGACCGCGGCCGGCTCGAGCCGGCTCCTCACCATCGACGCGGGATCGCTCGCGACGCAGGGACGCATCGACCTCGGGACGGGCGCCAAGGCTGGCGTGCAGGTCCCTCGCGGCGTCGTGCTGAGCTCGAACGGCGCCGGCGCCGCGCAGACCGCCTACGTGCTCAACACCCTCGACAACTCGGTCGCCGTCGTCGACGTCTCGAACCGCACGGCGCCCGTCGTCACCGCCACCGTGCCGCTGGTCGGCGACCTGACTCCCGTGGCGGTGCGGCGCGGCCGCATCGTCTTCAACGACGCCTTCGCCTCGACGTCGGGCACCTTCTCCTGCGCGAGCTGTCATCCGGACGGCAACACCGACCAGCTGCTCTGGCGCATCGGCGGTGCCTGCTCGGCGTCGATCGGCTGCACGCCCGGCGACGAGGCGCGCACCACGATGCCGGTGCGCGGCCTCAAGAACACGCTGCCGCTTCACTGGGACGGCACGCTCGGCGATCCCTTCGGCGGCGGCAACGGCGCGGTCGGGGTGAACGGCGCCGGCGGCACCGACTGCACGCTCACCCAGGGACCGGGCGGCGACCACGCCTGCTTCCGCGACCTGGTGAACGCGAGCAACTCCGGCGTGATGTGCGACCAGACTGGCTCCTGCCCGTCGGGCGGCACGCTCCTGACCGAGCAGCAGAAGGACGACGAGGCGACCTACCTCGCCTCGGTCTCCTATCCGCCGGCGCGCTCGCGGCGCGTCGACGACACGCTCTCCACGCCCGCCAACCCGGTGTTCACCCCGAACGCGGATGGCAGCCCGAACGCGAGCTTCCCGGTGAGCGCGCTCAAGGGCTTCAAGGACTTCTTCACCAACCAGAACAACGGGAACAGCGGGCAGCCCGACACCTGCGCCGACTCGGACGCCGGTTGCCACAAGCTGCCGCTCCTGACCGGCACCAACTCGGCGACGCTGAACGGCTTCGACGCGCCGACGATGCGCGGCCTCACCGACCGCTTCATCCAGTTCTCGATCGCGCCGACGGCCGCCGAGAAGATCCTGTTCCAGGCGAACGCCGGCGCCAACGTGGGCGGCGTCAACGTCTCGCCGCTCGAGGCTCCGATCCAGTGGGACCCGAACCAGGGATACCGCGAGATCACGACGTTCGGGGCCGCGTTCTTCGTGTTCCAGCCGGTCTACAACACGCGGCCGCTCAACATCTTCGAGATGTTCGAAGAGGCCGACACGATGGGCTTCTCGGGCGCGCAGGGGCGCCAGGTCGAGCTCAACGCGCGGACGACGAACGGCGGAGAGCTGACCAACACCGACACCGAGATGAGCGCGCTCGAGCTCGCCGATACGCGCGGGCTCGTGAACCTGCAGGCGTTCGGCACGCGCAACGGGGTGCTCGCCTCGTTCTCCTGGCGCAGCGACGGAACCTACAAGACCGCCGACGACGCGGTGTCGCTCACGCACGCCCAGCTGATCGCGGAGGCGGAGGCCGGGACCACCATCATGACGCTCACCGCGCAGCTGCGCTCGGGCTGGGGCACCGACGACGATCCTCAGCCGCTGCTCGGGATCGCGGCGACCGGCAGCAACGGCGTGACGGGCGATCCGCCGCTCCCGGTGGTCACGTCCGCCAACGCAGGCAATCCGCCCGCGTTCTCGCTGGTCGGCACCGACGTGCGGAGCGACGCGACTCTGTTCATCGACGGCGCGCCGGCGACCGGGACGGTGACGTGCTCGGCCGGGACCACCGGAACGACGGTGCTCTTCTGCGTGAACGGCAACGTCTCGATCGACATCAACCAGAGCGAGAGCCTGGGCCTGCACATCCTCCAGGTGCAGAACCCCGCGGGCCCGCTCAGCAACGAGCTGCCGTTCTGCGTCGGGACGCGGACGAACTGCAACTCCTGAGAGGCTGAGCGCTCAGGAGTCGCGCGGGAAGCGGAGCTCCGCCAGCGCGCCGCAGCCGGGCGCGACCTCGCGCCACTGCGCGACGTCGAGATCGAGGCGCACGAGCGCCGCCGTCGGGAGCTTCGCGCGCAGGCGCGCGAGCGCTGCGCCCTCGCCCCGCGCGGCGAGTCGCACGGCGAGCTCGTGCAGGCCTGGGTTGTGGCCGACGAGGAGGACGCGCTTCTCGGCGGCGGGCACGCGCGTAAGCCGCGCGAGCAGCTGCCCCGCGCTCGCCAGGTAGAGCTCGGGCTCGATCTCGACGCGCGGCGTGGGCTCGAGCCGGGCGAGGAGCGGCTCGAGGGTCGCGCGGGTGCGGGCGGCGGTGGAGCAGAGGATCAGCGTCGGGTGCCCCTCCGCGGATCCGAGATGCTCGGCCACCTGCAGCGCGGCGCGCTCGCCGCGCGGCGTGAGCGGCCGGGCGTGGTCGTCCGCGTACGCCTCGTCGCGGCTCGCCTTCGCGTGTCGCAGGAGCCAGAGCGACCGCATCGGCGCGCCTCCCCGACCGGTCTAGACCCTCTCGCTGCTCCGGGCGGCGCGCATGGGGCCGAGTCCGCCCGGCGCGGCGCGCAGCACGCGGGCCACCGGCAGCGAGGCGATTCCGCACAGATCGAGGGAGCCGGCGACCGGGTAGACGTCGTCCTCCCAGAGGCCGAGCGCGCTGCACAGGAGCGCGCGCAGGGGAGCCGGCGTCGCCGCCTCGAGCTCGAGGCGGACGGCGGCGCGCGTGCGGCGGCTCGGGCCCGCGCCGGAGAGCGCCCGCCGCGGCCGGCCGTCCCGCGTCACGCGGAAGGCGTGGTGACAGACCACCTCGAGGCCGGGCAGGAGGACGCCGAGGTGGGCTCCGATCACATCCTCGACGCGGAGGAGCGCCGGGCCCGGCGGAGCGGCGACGAAGCGGGCGAGCGTCGGGGGAACCTCGATGCCGACGTAGCGGAGCCCTTCGCCATCCGGCTCGCGAACCAGGACGGCGAGGTTGAGGGCGAGGCTCGCCACGCAGGGAAAGGGGTGGCCCGCGTCGACGGTGAGGGGTGTGAGGAGCGGGGAGATCTCCGTGAGGAAGAGCCGATCGAGCGCGTCGCGCGCCGTCTCCCCGAGTGCGTCCCAGCGCGTCAGCGCCGCGCCGCGCGCGGCGAGCGCCGGCAGGAGCTCGGCATCGAGCAATGCCTGCGCCGCGCCCGCGAGCGGGCGCACCCGGGAGCGCAGCAGGGCCAGCCGGCCTCCGTCGCGGAGCGAGGGGACCTGGAGCTCGAAGAGCGAGTCGAGGCGCCGGCCGAACGTGGCCAAAAGCCGCAGCCGGCGCACTACCGGAAGGCGAGATTCCCTGGCTTCGTGAAGAAGCGACTCGAGCCCAGCGACCTCGCCGGGACGAAGTTCGTCTCGCCCGGCAACTTCGCGCTCAAACGAAGTTTGAGTGACGGGATTTTGTGCGCTCATGGGGTCCTGAAAGCCGGCGCAGTCTACATGGTTCTCAGGCGCCGTGGAAGCACAGTCTACGTTGCCGGCTGGCGGCGCGATGACGTTTTCGTGAACTCGATGAACGTCGAGCTTCGGGCGGGCGTCCTCGATCGCGGGCAGGGCACCCCGCCTTGCGATCGGGCGCGCGCACGCGCGCCTCGCTACTGGATGACCGACGGCTTCGCGGGGCTGGAGGGGGTTTTCTCGATCTCGATCAGCTCGACGTCGAATGCGAGCGCCGCCCCCGGCCGGATCCGCGGCGGCGATCCGTGGTCGCCGTAGGCGATGTCGGAGGGGCAGGTGATGTGCGCCTTCTCGCCAACCTTCATCGTCTTGAGCGCCTCGGTCCAGCACGGGATCACGCGGTTGGCGGGGAAGGTCGCGGGCTCGCCGCGTTGGATCGAGCTGTCGAAGACCGTCCCGTCGCGCAGCGTCCCCTGGTAGTTGACCTTGACCGTGTCGGTCTCGGTCGGCGACGCGCCGCTCCCCTCCTTGACGACGCGCTTGATGAGGCCGGAGGGGCTCTTGGTCGCGCCTTTCTCGGCGGCCTCCTTCGCGAGGAACTCCGCGCTCGCCGCCTTCTCCGCCGCCGCCATCTTCTCGGTGCGGGCCTGCGCGAGCGGGCGAATCTTCGGCCCGTAGGTGTCGATGTCCACCTGCGGCTTCGCGCCGGTGATGCCGTCGCGCATGCCCGCGAGGAAGACGTCGATCTCGGGACCGGTCAGCTGGAAGGGGTCGAGATTGCGCGCGAGCGTGTGGCCCAGCACGTAGATCGTCTTCTCGTCGTCGGTCGTCGGCTTGGTCTCCGCTCGCGCGACGAGCGACGAGAGCGCCGCCAGGGCGAGCCCGGCGGCCAGGAAGGGCATGCAGATCTTCATGTGACTGGGGAACCTCCGGCGCCGGAGGGTAGCCGCGCTTGCCCCGGCCGAAAGGCCGAGCCCGCGCGTCGTTGCCCGACGGCTCGGAATCGCGAAGACTTGGTGGCGGCGGCGGGCTCCAGGAGGGGAGGTGGCGGCCGAACCGTTTCGCGATCGCTACGAGCCGCTGCTCGCGCGATCGCCCGAGGTCGCGGCGGCGCGCGTGCTGCGGCTCCCAGCCCAGGTTCCTCCTTGGACCGACACCGGCATCGAGGTCGCGTCGGGCGAGGAGATCAGCCTGCTCGCCGCGGGCCGCATCGTCCTCTCCGAGGCGCTCGACCTCTCGGCCGGCCCGCGCCTCTACCTCTGGGGCCGCATCGGGCCGCGCGGGGCGATCTTCAACCCCACCGGCGACACGACGACGATCCGCGCCGAGGA
>Ga0335082_10002515_pt1 | contig 19742 bp, 16 predicted proteins | sample Lox_Sample_41_FD_206718 | JGI IMG/M metagenome (GOLD analysis project Ga0335082, IMG submission 206718) | Soil microbial communities from Loxahatchee National Wildlife Refuge, Florida, United States - Lox_Sample_4.1 | ecosystem: Environmental > Terrestrial > Soil > Wetlands | place: USA...
CACGTCGCTGATCTCACCGACCGTTCCGCGAACACGCACCGCGTCGAGAATAGGTGGAAGCAGAGCTGCCGTCGGATGCTGCGCGGCGTGCCGCAGCTGCTCGAGCGCGCGCGCGACCGCCGCCGCATCGCGTTTGCGGCGCGCTTCGCCGACGCGCGCGATTTGAAGCGTCGCCAGCCTCGAGTAGTCGGGGGTCGGTATCGAAGGAATCGTGGGATCGTCGGCGAAGCGGTTTACACCCACGATCTCCAGCTCCCCGGATTCGACGGCGCGTTGGTGCGCATACGCGTTCCGGGCGATGGCTTCCTGCATGTAGCCGCGCTCGATAGCGCGGGCTGCGCCGCCACCGCCCTCGATCTCTTCGACCAGGGCTCGCGCCTCGCCCTCGAGCGCGTCCGTGAGGGCTTCTACGTACCAGCTCCCGGCCGTGGGGTCGATCGTTTCGGGCACGCCCGTCTCATGGGCCAGAATCTGCTGGGTTCTGAGCGCGAGCGTCGCGCTCTGTTCGGTCGGGAGCGCCAACGCTTCATCGTAGGCGTTGGTGTGCAGCGACTGCGTCCCGCCGAGCACCGCCGCCAGCGCCTGAATCGCCACGCGGACGACGTTGTTCAATGGCTGCTGGGCGGTGAGCGTGGAGCCGCCGGTCTGTGTGTGAAATCGCAGGCGGCAGGCGGCGTCGGAAGCCCCGTACCGCTCTCGCATGAGCCCCGCCCACAACCGGCGCGCCGCCCGGAACTTGGCGATCTCTTCGAACAAGTCGGTGAACGCCGCGAAAAAGAACGTCGCGCGGGGCACGAAGGCGTCCACCGCGAGCCCCACCTGGGCGGCGCGCCGCACGTACTCGAGCGCGTTCGCCAGGGTGAACGCCAGCTCCTGCGCCGCCGTCGCGCCGGCCTCGCGCATGTGATACCCCGAGATCGAGATCGGATTGAACTTCATCTTTTCCCGCGCCACGAACCAGCATACGTCCGCCGTGAGCCGCAGCGACGGCTCGAGCGGGTAGATGTACGTCCCGCGGGCGATGAATTCCTTGAGAATGTCGTTCTGCACGGTGCCGTCGAGCCGCGTGCGGTCGATGTTCCGCTCCTCGCCCACGACGATGTACATGGCGAGTAGAATGGCCGCCGTCGCGTTGATCGTCATCGACGTGGAGACCGCGTCGAGGGGAATGCCATCGAACAGCCGGTGTAAATCGTCGACGGTATCGATCGCGACACCGGCGCGGCCCACTTCGCCCTCCGCCAGCGGATGGTCGGAGTCATACCCCATCTGCGTGGGTAGGTCGAACGCGACGGACAGCCCGGTCTGCCCCGCCTGGAGCAGATGTCGGAAGCGTGCGTTGGTTTCTTCGGCGGTTCCGTAGCCCGCGTACTGGCGCGTGGTCCACAACCGCCCGCGGTACATCGTGGGGTAGGCGCCACGAGTAAACGGGAAGGCGCCGGGTGCGCCCAGCTCGCTCGCGGGACCGCCCGGCCAATCGTCGGGAGAATAGAACGGCTTCCGATCGGTCATGCCGTTCGTACCTCCCCGAGCGCCGCTTGAATCGTGGCAGGGTCCTGCCGGTACAGCGCGGCAAGCTGATCATACAACTCCGGCTCGGAAGCCCGGAGTTCGGCAGCGCGCTCGAAAAAGGCTTCGGTCGCGACCGCGAAGAACTCGGAGAGGTTCGTCGCTCCGTACGGGTCGAGCGCGCTGGGCTCGCGACGCTCGATGCGCGCGCACAGCCGCTCGTATCCCTCGCTGAGCACGCGCGTCCATGTCGTCGGGTCTCGCACGCGCGCGGTGAGTGGCGCGACGCCGCGATACAGTCCCAATTCGACCGCGTCGAGGTGCGGAATCAGGCGAAGCTGGAACGCGAGCGCATTACGCGAACTCATGGTAGACCACATTGTGACCATCGGTCGGCTCGACCGCGCCCGCAAGCGAGGAATCCCACGCCAGCACGATCGTGCCGCTGCTCCACGCTTCGCCCAGCTCCGGTCGCACACGCTCCCGCTCGGGCAACCACTTGGCGAGATCCCGCGATTGGCGCGGAACAAACGTGTGCGGGTACACCAGAATGGTTTTCAGCTCCGGATATGACTCGCCCGGGATCGCGAGCACGAGGCGGCAAGCCTGGACCGCAATGACAAGCTGCATCTCGAGGGTAAGCGTCAGTCCACCGCAGCCCTCCCAGTGCCGGGTCGCGATCAGCTCCCGCGCGCTCTCGAGCAGACGGCGCTGCTGATCCGCGGGCAAGAGGCGCGTCGCCGGCACGAGCCGCAGCATGACCGCCCGCCATTCGTCTGGAACAGGCGCCGGTGGCTCCCGCGCCGCCGCTCGCGCGGCCAGACGAATCAGCAGAGGCCTGAGCGACAGGAAGCCGCCGCACAACAGCGCGGCGGCCCCGACGATCGCGACCCAGGTGCTCATTTCTTCAGCTCGAACGCCGCCTTCAATTTTTTCGGCACAGCCGCGTTCTTGAGTCTTACGTACGCGGGGAGACCGTTCGCGTAGGGCGGGTAGTCCTCGCCCTCGATCAGCGGCGCGAGATAGCGCCGGCACGCCTCCGTGATGTGAAATCCGTCTTCCGTGATGTACTCGCGCGGCATCTTCCGCTCGACATTGGCGACCTTTTCAAGCGGTACGCTGCCCGTGGTCCAGCGGTACGGCGAATCGGACTTCCGCTCGATCGTGGCCATGAGACCGGACTTTCCAGCGACAGCGAGTTCGACCGCCGCCTTCCCCACGGCGTACGACTGTTCGACGTCGGTTTTCGAGGCGATGTGGCGCGCAGCACGCATGAGATAGTCGGCAATCGCATAATGATACTTGTACTTGAGGTTGTCGCCGATCATCTTGCCCAGCACCGGCGCTACCCCGCCGAGCTGCACGTGTCCAAACGCATCGCGCGCGCCGACCGCCGAAAGAAACTCCCCGGAGTCGAGCCGGATCCCCTCATTCGCCACGATCACACAGTATCCGTGACGCCGCACGGAGCTCTCCACCGCGTCGAGGAAGCGCTTCTCGTCAAACACGATCTCGGGAAACAGCAGGACGTGCGGCGCTTCTCCAGGGCGTTCGGCCGCGAGGCCCCCAGCGGCTGCGGTCCAGCCCGCGTGACGACCCAGCACCTCGAGGACGAAGACCTTGGTGGACGTCTTGGCCATGGACGCCGTATCGAACCCCGCCTCGCGGATCGAGACCGCGGTGTATTTCGCGACCGAGCCGAACCCGGGGCAGGTATCGGTGAGCGGCAGATCGTTATCCATCGTCTTGGGCACATGGATCGCCTGGATCGGAAGCCCGCGCTCAGCCGCGAGCTGCGCAACCTTGTGGCACGTATCGGCCGAATCCCCACCACCGTTATAGAAGAAATAGCCGATTTCGTGTGCCTCGAATACTTCGATCAACCGCTCGTACTCCGACGGGTCTTTCTCGAGACTCTTGAGCTTGTGACGGCACGATCCGAAGGCCCCGCTCGGCGTGTACCGAAGTCCGGCAATTGTGGCATCCGAATCCTGCGACGTGTCGATCAAGTCCTCCGTCAACGCCCCGATGATGCCGTTCCGGCCCGCCAGCACTTTTCCAATTTTGTCCGGGTGCCGCCGGGCCGTCTCGATCACCCCCTGGGCCGACGCGTTGATCACCGCCGTGACGCCACCCGACTGCGCGTAGAAGGCGTTACGCGGCATGAGTCATGTCCTCAATGAAGACGGGCAAAGACATCGTGTGCACGAGCTCCATCCGTAGAAAAAGTTATAGTGCCGTCGCGATCCGTTCGCATGACGGTGATTCCGTGCTGCGCGAGCCGGGCCACCACCTCGGGGGCGGGGTGGCCGTAGTGATTGTGCCGTCCCACACTGATCACCGCGTCGTGCGGCGCCAGCTCCGTGAGCCATGCATCGGAGGTTGCGCTGTGCGACCCGTGATGCCCCACCTTCAGGAGCTCCACACTGCCGACGCGTCCCGCGAGGTGTGCCTCCACCGGAAGACCCGCGTCCGCCTGGAATAACAGGCGCACCGAGCCGTACGTCACGCGGAGCACGACGCCGTGTTCGTTGACGTCGAGCGGCCGTGCGATCCAGGCCGAATCCGGACTCAGCACGTCGAGCGTAACACCGTCGAGCGCGATGCGATCGCCGCTGCGCGCCGCGCGGTAGCGGGCGCCCGTGGCCTCGACTGCGGCCAGGAACTCGAGGTACAGCGGTCTGCCCAGCGGCTCGCCAGGCTCGAGCACGAGGCGCGGCGGAAATGTCTGGATCACGGCGGGGAGACCCCCGAGATGATCCGCGTCGCCGTGCGTCGCAACCACGATCGATACGCCGCCCGCCCGCGCACGCCGCAGGAACGGAATCACGGTGCGACGCCCGGCGTCGGCGTCCGGGGTGCGCGGACCGCCGTCGATCACGATCCAGTGATTCTCCGGTGTCCGCAAGAGGGCCGCATCGCCCTGACCCACGTCGAGAAAGAATACTTGAAGACAACGGCATACGTCGAGGCGAAAGACGTCGAGCGATAAGGCGTCGAGCAGCGACGTCGAGATCGCAACCGTAAACGCGAATGCCAGGCGGGCGGCCAGGAGCCAGGGCCGGCGGGGGCAATTCCACAGCCACCACGCGACCACGACCACCCCCGTCCACACGGCGGCCGGCTGCCACCCGGCGATTGAGACCACATGCCCGAACGGGACCCAGGCGGCGCCGCGGGCAATCAGATCAAGCAAGGCCAGGCCGGCGCCCGAGCCCGCCGCGAAGAGCTGTGCGAGCGGCACGTTGAGCCAGGACAGGGCCAGGGACGTCACGAGCCCCGGGACCACGACTCCCGCCACGGGCAGCGCGAGGAGATTCGAGACCGCGCCGATCGGCGCTACGGTTCCAAACGCCAGCGCGCTTACCGGCGCGGTGAGCAGTGTCGCCGCCAGTGCGGGAGCGCCGAGTCGTAGCAGGCGCGGCCAGTGTCGCGAAATTCGCCCCGCCCAAATGACGGCCCCTACGGCTGTGAAGGACAGCCAGGCGCCCGCCGAAAGCAGCGCGAACGGCTCGAACACGAGCAGCAGCAAGGCGCACAGCCCCAACAATCCAGCGGGCGCGAGCACGCGCTGACGCACCCGCGCGACGGCGCGCACACCGAACATCAATCCGGCGCGCGCCGCGGGCGCGGGAAAACCGAGCATCCAGATGTAGCCGGCGAGGGCGAGCAGCGTCAGCGCGGCTCGCGCTCGCGGCCCGACCCGAATGAGCTCGAGCAGCAACCCAACCCAGACCGCGAAGAACCCGATATGCAGTCCGGCGATCGCGAGCAGGTGCGCGAGGCCGGCTCGGACATACTGCTCACGGATGGCCGGATCCAGATCAGAACGGCGGCCGATGACGAGCGCCTGGACCATGGGCGCGCGTGCGCCGAACAGGCGATCCGCACGCGAGGCCAGCGCGTCGCGGACCGCGCCGCGGCCGCGCGGCATGCCCTCGATCAGGTGCGCGGTGCGGGCGACCAACACCCCGCGATCGGCGTCTCCCGACCACCGTCCCACGACGACCCAGGTCGTTCCGCCGCGCGCCGGTTTTCCCCCCGGCCAGCGAACCCGCAGTGATCCACCGCATTCGGCGCCGGCCACCACGTCGGCCTGTGTGACGCCCCCAGAGTCGGACACGGGATCGGACAACGTGAGGAACGCCGAATGGGTGTGCCCTTCTCCCTTCCCAGTTCCCCATTCCCCACTCCACATGCCGGCACACGTGGCACTCCGTTCGCGCGCCGCCGCGCCACCCCACAGCATCCCGGCCGCGGCGAACAGGGCGAGCGCGGCGCCCAGCGGCGCGCGCCGCCAGAGTGGCACCGCGACCGCGCCCAGGAAACCGATTACGAAGCGTGCGCCGGGTGTGGATTGGGGCCCCATGAAAAGCAAAACGCCGACCGCGAGGCCGGCAGCGAACGCGGCGGCGATCCAGGCGATCGGCGGCCGCGGCATGACGAATCAGCGTGCTACATGAGCTGCACCGCCCGGGCGCCGCACCGCGGAGCGAGCGCAACTTTCCGGAAGGCTTCGAGCAGCACAACGTCGAGCTTGGCCTTCTCCTGGTCGCTCCCCAGCGACAGCTCGGTGAGCACTTCGCCTTCCCGGGTCGAGACGTAATGCGGCGCCAACCGGTTCAGCGCGTACACGACCACGTCGCCCCGGCATGTATCGCAGCCGCAAAACAAGGGAAGCTGTGGACGCAGCTTCGCGTATTCGCGCTGCGCGACTTCGAGCGTGACGTTCGTTACCCCACGACGGCGAGCGCCCCGTAGCGCGATTCCGGCACGGCGGTGAAGGTCGATCCCGTGGTTCCCGTGAACCGCACCCGCCGGTAGGTGCCGATCCACTCGTCGGGCCCCTGCATGAGGGCCACCTTATTGGTCCGAGTGCGTCCCTGCAATAAGCCGCCGCGCTTGGCGTGTGCCTCGACCAGGACCTCGTGCGTGGTCCCGACGAGCCCAGCATTGCGCCGCGCCGCCACCTGCCGGACGCGCGCGATGAGCCGTTCGAGCCGCGCGGCCGCCACCGCCTCGGGAACGGGGTCCTTGATGCGCGTAGCCGGCGTCCCCTCGCGGGGCGAAAACCGGAATGTGTAGGCGTCGTCGAAATCGACTTCCTGAACCAGCGAAACCGTTTGCTCGAAATCGCTATCGGTTTCGCCCGGGAAGCCCACGATGAGATCGGTGCTGAGCGCGATGGTCGGGATCGCCTGCCGCAGCGCCCGTACGACGTCCAAGTACCGCGCCCGGTCGTAACGCCGCAGCATGCGCTTGAGGGTGCGATCGCTGCCGCTCTGCGCCGGCAAGTGGACGTGCTCGCACACAGCAGGCGTCTCCGCCATCGCGGCCACCACGCGCTCGGTGAAATCGGTGGGATAGGGCGAGGTGAAGCGGACCCGCCGAATGCCGGGCACGGCGCCGACGGCGCGCAGCAGGTCGGCAAAATCGTGCGTCCCGTCGTGATAGCTGTTGACCGTCTGCCCAAGGAGCGTGACCTCCGTGGTGCCGCGCTCCACGAGCGCGTGGATTTCGCGCACCACGTCGGATAACATGCGACTTCGCTCCGGTCCCCGCGTCATCGGAACGACGCAGAACGTGCACCGATAATCGCAGCCCCGCTGCACCGTCACGAACGCGGAGACAGGATCGGCGCGCACGGCCGGGACATCTTCGTAGTGCTCCCATGCGCGGAATTCCACTTCCGCCGCCCGATCACCGCGGCGCGCACGCTCGATCAGCTCGGGAAGCGTGCGGTAGCCGTCGGGCCCGACGACCAGATCGACCCGCGGGACGCGCTCGAGCAGCCGCGTGCCGAGCCGCTGGGCCATGCATCCCACCACGCCGAGCACACCCCCCGGCCGCTTGTGGCGCTGCAAATCCCCCACGCGGCCCAGCACACGCTGCTCGGCATGCTCGCGAACCGCGCAGGTGTTGACCAGCATCACGTCGGCCTGACCGGGATCATCGGTGCGCGAATATCCCACCCGCTCGAGAATTCCGAACATCAGCTCGGAATCCGAGACGTTCATCTGGCAGCCGTACGTTTCGATATACAGGCTTGGCATCGGTCAGAGGATCGTCACGGGAAATCGCCGCTTGCCGTCCCACGCGTCGAGCGGGACCGGCACCGAAAGATAATCCTCGGTGAGCGCCTCGACGCACCCGCCGCCATGGCCGCCGGCCACACCATCCGCTACCCGGCCCCGCTGCGCGAGGCGATAGGCATGCGCGCGCGCTTCTCCCAGCTCCCGCAGCTCCGCGGCGCGCTCACGCACGACCGCGGGCGGAAGTGCGTCCCCCAAACGCGTGGCGGGAGCATCGGGCCGGGCGCTGAAGGGAAAGACGTGGAGATATGTGAAGGGCAGCGTCCGGACGATCTCGACCGTGGCGCGATGATCGTCCTCGGATTCCCCGGGAAACCCCGCGATAATGTCGGCGCCCAGCCCGAACACGGGCATCCACTCGGCCAGGAACTCGATCCGTGCGCGATAGGAGCCCGCCGAATACCAGTGCCGTCCCATGCGCCGCAACACGGGATCCGATCCGGATTGCAGCGGTGCGTGCACATGCGGCGCGAGATGACCGGGCGTCTCGATCATCATCCGCGCGAGCCGGTCATCGATCTCCGTCGCTTCGATCGACGACAGCCGAAAGCGGACCGAGGGGACCGCATTGACCAGTGCTTCGACGAGCGCGCCGATACCCCCTTCCCCCTCCCCCCTTCCCTCTTCCCGGTCTCTTCCATACGTGCCGATATGCACACCCGTGAGGACGATCTCGGCATGATGTTCGCCGAGGGCGCGCGCCTCCCGGATCAGATCCGCGACTGGTCGGGAGCGATTGGCGCCGCGCGCCAGCGTGGTCGCGCAGAACGTACAGTGCTCATCACAGCCGTCCTGGATCTTGAGCCACGCCCGGGCGTGCGTCACGAAGCGGCGTAGCACCGGCGAAACGCGCGCGCCTTCGAGCCCGGCCGCGTCGAGCACCGCAGCAGGATCGGCACCGCGTACGACGCGGGTGACTGACGGCAATCCGGCGATGCTGCCGTCATCCAGCGCGGCGGCGCACCCCATGACGACCGTGGCGAGATTCCCGCGGCCCGCACGTGCCAGGCGGCGGATATAGCGCCGCATTTTGGCTTCGCTCTCTTCCGTGACGGTGCACGAATTCACGACGGCGATGTCGGCGGAATCGGGTGTCGCGACGATCGTCGCGCCCTGATCGACGAACGCCTGGCGCACAACTTCGGTGTCGTACTGATTCGCACGGCAGCCGAAGGTGTGGAGAAACACGTTCACGGCCGGACGCTCAACCCGAAGAACACGGACCAGACCTGTTCGGTGAGCCCTTCCCCGGTGCGTTCGAGCCGCTCGACGCCGAGATCCAGCGCCCCGTGCCCGTGGGCGAACTGCCGTCCCGTGCCGAGCGAGGCGCCCCACTCGGTGGGCGTCGTCCCGTTCGGCCCGAACGGCAGCTGCCCGCCTCGCACACCCAATCGCACCGGCGAGGTCCTGCCGATCTCGAGGCCCGCCGACCAATTCACCGTGTTGCTCGCCGTGCTGAATGCTTCGGACCAGGTGCTCAGTGTCGCCGAGCCCGCGAGCCGGAACTTCCCGCTGGGGCGCCACATGAGCGCGGCGCCGACGGTCTTCGGGAGCTCGGTCGTGTTGGTGAGCGTGTCACCCACGTACTGGTTCAGGTGCGAATCGTCGCGACCGTACACGGAAATTGAAAGCGCCCGTCCCAGGTTGAGCAGCGCGCTCGCCTGGAGCCCGTACCCCTCATAGCGCACTTGAGCGATCTGATGCACCGCCGAATACGTGGCCGAGTCGTCGAACAGGCGCGTCGCGCTCTCCTTGGTCGATCCGGGCAGCAGGTGGACGCCGAAGCCGATCGACAGGGCGCGACCCAATCGGAAGCCCGCGCCCAGGTGGACGTCCGAGACGCCGCCGTCGCTCGTAATCTGGTCATAGTACGGCTGCATCGTCCCCCGGAGAATCATGCTGTCCCGGGTGACCACGCTATACGTCCGGTCGAGATAGTTCGAGAACCCGCCGCCGAGAAATACCCCCGCCACCGGGCCCGCCAGGGTGAACGAGGGAAACCGCGTAGTCCTGAGCCAGGTGTTGAAGGCCGGATACTCGAGGTCGCGATTCGACGTGTTGATGGAAGCCGTCGCGGTCAATGAGCCGATGTTCACGAGCGACGCCTCGGTCAAGAACGACAGGGAATCGAATTGCGCGAACGCGCCACCCGTGCTCCGGGCCCGCACACTCTCGGTTCGCCCGGGGGTGCCGAGCCCGGTGATGCCGAACTGCGACTCCTGCGCGTATGCCACGCCGGGAGTGACCCCGGCCAGGACGCCCAGGACGGCCAGCGTGAGTCCGATGCGGACGCGTCTCGTCATGGCTTCCCGAATGGGAACGGGTTGCTGTACGTGAGTCGCAGCAGCGGCCGGTGCGCCGGATCGCGCGACGAGTAGAACCGGATTTCGGCGAAATTCCCGCCTTCGCCGGTCTGGCGCAATACCATTGTGTTTGGCGCCAGCGAGTCACCGATCCAGAATCGCATGAGTCGCGTCACCTCGACCTTGACCGTATCCGTCATGCCGATTTGCACGCCGGTCGTGTCGACGTGGTTCAGATCGATCGGCGACTTGGCGCCGAAGTCCGTGACTGTCGCATGCGCCGCGATCCCGAACGAATCGGCCTTGATTCCCTGGGGAGCAACCGCCGGCACCAGCTCGAGCGTCGCCCGGATCAGGCGCGACGAATCCGAGATGATCCGCGGGAACACGACTCGCAGAATCGAGCGTGCCGAGGGCACGCCGCCAACCGTGAGATTGCCGTCGAGCGCCGGAGCGGGCGGATCGTACACGAAACCATCGAAGGCGGGCGACCGCGTTTGCAGGCGGTGCGCGGTGGCGCGTCCGAGCGAATCGACGCGCAGGTACCAGGAAAGCAACGGACCCGTGCCTACGTTCTCCGAAGAACCGATCGCGATGCTCGCCAGCGTGTCGGCGGCCACGCGAATGCCGAGCGCGACAGCGCCGGAATCCGGGGTGTCAATCGGCAGATCGGCGGAGTCGAGTCGCATGAGCAGGATGATGCGCTGATTCAGCGAGTCGACGAGCACGCTGTCGCCCGTCGCGTTGCGCCGGCCCGGGAGCGCGATCAGGCTGTCGACATTGACGCTCCTGATCAGCGAATCCGTAAACGGGCCTACCAGCTGAGCGAACGTCGTGTTGGAGTCGATCGATAGCGGCATCTTGTAGAGCGAGATCGCGAGATGATGCGCGGCCGTATCGCGGCGCAGAATGGCCAGGCGGAGATAGATCGAGTCGATCCCAATGACGGGGCTCGTCGTGGTATCAGTCGACAGCGGCAGCCGCAACAGCAGCTTTGTCGTGCGGAAGATCGGTCGACTGTCGCGGAGCCCGGGCAGCGCCTCGGCGAGCAGCGTGAGCGAGTTGAAGGGATTGACATATCCGATCGGCCGTCCGAAGGCGGAATCGTTGTAGACCGCCATCGGCAGCACGGTATCGACCACGCTGAGCGTTCCACTGGGGCAGAACGCGGGGCAGTCCCCGGGAGCGGCGATTTTGTCGGTGCACGCCGCAAACGCGAGCGCCGCGAGCCAGGGCAGCGCTCGTCCCATGCCGCGGCCCCTCACTTCAGCGACTCGCCGGTGAAGGCGTCGGGAAGCAGGGCGCGCAGCGTCCACCGGCGCTGGCTCTCAGGACCCGCTGCCACGATCTCCATGTCGAGTCCGAACTCGGCGAGGAGCTGGCGGCACGCACCGCAGGGCGCGGCGGGAGGCTCGACCTCCGTGGCCACCGCGACGCGCCGCAGGTCCCGTTGGCCGCCCGCGACCGCCGCGCCGAGCGCCATGCGCTCAGCGCATATCGTCAGGCCATAGGACGCGCTCTCGACGTTGGTGCCGAGGAATACGCTGCCGTCCCGGGTCTCTATGGCCGCCCCCACCCTGAACCGACTGTAGGGCGCGTAGGCTCGCTGCATCACCGTCCGGGCCTGCTGCACCAGGTCGACGCTCAGTTCCAGATCTCCTGTAAGAATGACCGGCCGGCCGCAAGCGGCTCGGCCTCGAAATACTCCGCCAGCGTGGCGCCGATATCGGCAAACGTCCCTCGTTCGCCCAGCGGCGCCGGACGTGTCCCGAGCCCGAACGCCAGAATGGGAACCGCCTCCCGTGAATGATCGGTCGACGGCGACGTCGGATCATTCCCATGGTCGGCGGTGACGATCACGAGATCGCCACGGCGGACACGCTGAACGAGCCGGGGCAGCCACGCATCGAGGGCTTTGAGCCCCTCATGAAACCCCGATACGTCGTTTCGGTGCCCCCACGCCTGATCGAACTCGATCACGTTCACGAACAAGAGCCCTGAATCCATCCCGTCGAGCGCGCCCTCGATGAGATCATAGGCGGCCTGATTGGTCGGAGTATGGCGGCTCGTGATGTTTCGCCCCGCGAACAGATCGTCGACTTTTCCCACGCCGACCCGCGTCACGCCCCGCGCCGCAAGCCGGTCGAGCAACGTGTCCGCCACCGGCGCCACGGAAAAGTCCCGGCGATTTGCCGTGCGCTGATACGCTCCCGGTGTGCCCCGGAATGGCCGGGCGATCACGCGGCCCACGCGGTGGGGCCCGTCGAGGAGCGCCCGTGCGATTTCAGCTCCCCGGTACAGCTCGGCCAGCGGAACGGTTTCCTCATGCGCCGCGATCTGAAAGACCGAATCGGCGGACGTGTAGATGATCCAGCTTCCGGTGCGCTGATGCAACGCGCCCAGCTCGGCGATGATCGCCGTCCCGGAGGCCGGGCGATTGCCCAGCACGCCACGGCCGGTCCGCCGGGTGAACTCGGCGAGCAGGTCGTCCGGAAACCCCTCCGGGTAGGTCGGAAATGGTCGCTCGAGAATGAGCCCGCAAATTTCCCAGTGCCCCGTCGTGCTGTCCTTTCCGGGAGAGCGTGGCAGCGCGACTCCATGCGCCGCGGCCGGGGCGCGACACGACATTCCCGCCAGCGGACGGCAGCACCCCAGTCCCAGCCGCTCGAGGTTCGGCAGCCGGAATCCGCCCACCGCTCGCGCCACGTTGCCGAGTGTGTCGCTCCCCGCATCGCCGTACGCCGCGGCGTCGGGGGCCGCGCCGATTCCCAATCCATCGATGACGATCAGCGCCGCGCGCTTCAATCGTACACGCGTGGCAATCTGGCCCCGAGCGAGGTGAGCGCTTCCCGCTGTAGCACGTCGGCCGCGCTGGCGTATTCATCGAGCGTGATCGGGCGCGCCGCATGAGGCTCGTCTCCCTGCCCGATCAACGTGACCGTGTCACCGACTGCAACCGGGAGATCGCCGATATCCACCATCGTCATATCCATCGTGACCGCGCCGACAAACGGGCAGCGCCGCCCGGCCACGAGCGCGATTCCCCGGCCCGACAAGGAGCGCCGCACCCCGTCCGCGTAGCCGATTCCGAGCGTCGCGACGCGGGTGGGCACGCGCGCCGTCCAGAGTGCTCCATAACTGACGCTTTCCCCGACGCTAAGGTCGCGGAGGGCCACGATCCGCGCCCGCAGCCGCAGCACGGGCCGGGGCATTTCGAGCCCGGGCCCCGGAGAGCCGCCGTAGAGAAACACGCCGGGTCGGATCAAGTCGAGCGCATAGCGGCGGCCGCGGAGCGCGGCGGCGCTGTTCGCGACGTGCAACAGCGACGGACGCCGCGGCAGCGTTCCGACGCTCTGCAGGAACCGCTCGAGCTGCAAATCGATCGTGCTGTCGGCGCGGTCGGCGGAATAGAACTGCGTGTAGCACCCCTCGAGTGCCGGTGTCTCGAGCACAGCCCGAGCCCGCCCGATCTCATCCCACCGCAGCCCCGACCGCCCCATCCCCGTATCGATTTCGAGGTGAAAGGGCTTCGTGCCGCGGTCGGTCCAGGCGCGAATCGCCGCCACGTCGCCCAACACGGGGGTGAGACGAAACCGATCGAAATCGTCGAATTGGGCCGGCTGCACCGGCATGAACACGACGACGGAGCGGCTGATCCCTGAGGCCCGGAGCTCGGCGCCCTCTTCGGCCGTCGCCACGCCGTAGCCCCATGGCTCGATCGACTCCAAGGCCCTAGATACAGCGACGGCTCCGACCCCGTAGGCATTAGCCTTCACCATCGGGAGGAGCCGCGTGCCGGCGATCCGTGCGGCAGTGCGGGCATTTTCCACCAGGGCGGCGAGATCGATTTCGATCCACGCGCGGCTGTACCGCCCGCTCAAGGACACGTTCACAGGCGCGGGTATGATACCCGGCCCGGAGGCTAAATGCAAGGCGATTCAGCGCTTGGACGCGCACTCGGCGTCGTGCGCGACCTGCGCGCCCGCTGCCCGTGGGATCGAGTCCAGACCCGAGCGAGCTTGCGACCCTATCTCGTGGAAGAAGCGCTCGAGCTCGACCAGGCGCTCAGGCGCAATGACCCTGCCGAGCTGAAAGACGAATTGGGCGACCTGCTGCTGCACCTGGCATTTCAAATCGTAATCGCCGAAGAGCGCCACGACTTCGATGCCGAAGCGGTGACTCGCTCGCTCGAAGCCAAAATGCGGCGCCGCCATCCGCACCTGTACGGCGAAGGAGAAAAACCCCAGTCGTGGGAATTGGGGAAGCGGGAAGGCGGAAGCGGGAAGGGTAAGACCCTGCGTGGACTACCCCCGACCATGCCGCCGTTACTGATGGCCTACCGGCTTCAGGAACGGGCGGCCGGAGTGGGGTTCGACTGGCCCGACGCGCAGGGACCCATGGCGAAGGTAAAGGAAGAGATCGAAGAGATTGAACGGGAAACGGGAAGCGCGAAGCGCGAGCGGCTGGAAGACGAGATCGGCGATCTGTTGTTCTCGGTCGTAAACCTCGCGCGTAAGCTCTCGATCGATCCCCGCGCCGCGCTCGAGCGTGCCAATGACAAATTCGTGCGCCGGTTCGGCGCGGTGGAGGAGCTGGCGGAGGCCCGGGGGATACAAATGGGACGGGCGAGCCTGGATGTGCTCGATGGCCTGTGGGACGAGGTTAAGAAAGGCGGTAACGAGCGGGACTAAGCAGTGCCTGCTACCGCTCAGTTCCGCTCACGACCGCCCTCTTAAGGCCACAGCTTGTACAGCGTCCGCGGAAACGCGATCGCCTCGCGGACATGGGGAATGCCGCAGATCCACGCGACCGTGCGTTCGACCCCGAGTCCGAAACCCGCGTGGACGAACGTGCCGTACTTTCTGAGATCGAGATACCAGCTGTAGGACTCCACCGGCAGGCCTTCGCCCTGAATCCGCGCCAGCAGTTTGTCGTAGTCGTCTTCGCGCTGGCTCCCGCCGATGATTTCGCCGTACCCCTCCGGCGCCAGCATGTCGTTGTTCAAGACCGTCCGCGGATCGTCCGGATTCTCCTTCATGTAGAACGCTTTGACGTGCTTGGGATAGTTATAGACGATGACGGGACGGTCATATTGCTGCGCCAGCAGCGTTTCGTCGTCGCCGCCCAGGTCCTCGCCCCACTGCATGTCGCTGCCCAGGGCTCTCACCCGCTCCACCGCCTCCGTATAGGAGATCCGGGGGAAGGGGGGCGTGACACGCTCGAGCGGTCCGGGATCTCGCTCGAGCTCCGCGAGCTCGGCCTTCCGCCGCTCGAGACTGCGCCCGACGATATAGCTCACAAACTCCTCTTGCAGCTTCTGATTCGCGGCGGAATCGTTCCAGGCAACTTCGGGTTCCACCATCCAGAATTCCGTAAGGTGCCGCCGGGTTTTCGATTTCTCGGCCCGGAACGTGGGACCGAAACAATAGACCTTTCCCAGGGCGGCGGCGGCCGCCTCGACATAGAGCTGCCCGGTTTGGGCCAGATACGCGGTGCCCAGATCGAAGTACTCGGTCGCGAACAGATTTCCCGCGGCTTCGCCGATCGAACCGGTCAGGATGGGCGTGTCGACGAGCACGAAATTGCGCTCGTAAAAAAAGTCGCGAATCGCCTGGATCACTTCATTTCGCACGCGGGCGATCGCCACCTGACGCCGGCTGCGCAGCCAGAGATGCCGGTGCTCGAAGAGAAACGCGGTGCCGTGTTCCTTCGGTGAAATCGGGAACTCGGGACTCGCCCCGAGTATCTTGAAATCGGCCGCTTGCAGCTCGACCCCTCCGGGCGCGCGCGCATCGGCGCGGACGGTGCCCGTGACTGCGATCGACGTCTCCTGGGTCACGCGCTCGAACGCGTCCCAGGCGGCTGGCGGCAGGTCTTTCTTGGAGAGTACTGCTTGCAGGTATCCGGTTCCGTCCCGGAGCGTCACGAACGCGATCTTGCCGCTCGACCGGGTGGTCATCACCCAGGCGCGAAGCGTGATCGTTTCGCCGACGTGCTGAGGCAACGCCTCGATGCGCAGCGCCTCGGACATAGGGGCGGCATACTAGCGGCCGTCATTTGCAGTGTCAACGCGATGGCGTGCAGCGCGTATGTGCCGCCACAGACGCGGGCGCTGCGCAACTCCACCGCCCGCCAGGAAACCCACTGGCTCGTGTACCTCGGTTCGCCGCAGCACGATCCATCGGCGGCCGAGTCGCTCTCCGCCGATCCCCGCCCCGCCTGGCAGGTCAGCGTGGGCCGCGCCGTTCGCGGAGCGCCGGCCATCACCGAAACGGTCGTCGCGGTCGGCACGGCCGATCGGCAGGTCACGCTGCTCGACCGCGCCACGGGACAGATGCTGTGGCACACTCGGCTCAACGGCACGATCCACGGCGGCCCCCTGATCGATGGCGATCGCGTGTATGTGGCGAGCGAAGCGTCACCCAGCGGGCGCGTTTACGCGCTCGCGCTCAAGGATGGTCGGATATTGTGGAACACCGAGACGGGAGGGATCGAGGCGGGCCTCGCGATCGAGGGCGATTCGCTCTACGCCGGGACCGAATCGGGACGCATGCTGCGCCTCGACACCCAGGAGGGCAAGGTCCAGTGGCAGCGCCAGCTCACCGGATCGATTCGGACGGACCCGGTTCCGGGACCGGCGGGCTTGGCCGTGATCACCACCGCCGATACGCTCTACCTGCTGGACGCGGCCACCGGCAGTGTGCGCCGGCGCGTGGGGCTGCCGGGAACGGTGCTCGCTCCACCCGCGCTGAGCCAGACCGGAATTCATTTGTTTGCGGGTACGACGGCCGGGCACATCCTCGCGATCAACCTGATCGATGGGGCGTTCACCTGGGACCTGAAGGCCGGCGATGCGGTGCTGTCCGCGCCGACCCTGGTGCGTGACACGGTGTTCTGTGTCACGCGCGACGGCCATCTCTGGCTCATCCCGCGCGACCACCCGGATTCCGCGCGTGCCCTACCACTCGGGATCGTAACGACCGCCGGCCCTACGCCGCTCGGCGAAGGGCGCGGGATTCTGGTCGCGAGCATTACTGGCGAAGTGCTGCTCGTCGAGTCGCAGCACGGGGACATTCTGTGGCGGGCGGAGCTCGACGGTCCCATCGAGCAGCCTCCCCTGGTCCGGAGCCGGGAACTGGTCGTGGTCGCGGGGCGGGGCGATATTCACGCGTACCGATGACCATGCGCGCGTTCGCAGTGCTGGCGGGAGTGTTGTGGTGTACGGCGCTCCGCGCCCAGCAGCCCGGGCTCTCCGCCGAAATCAGCCATGAGCACAAAGGCGGCTGGATCACCCATTACGGCAAATGGGTCGCGTTCGCGTTTGCGGGGACCTTCACCGCACTCGGCGCCCACGAGCACGAGAACTCGAATCGGGTCTACGATCAGCTGGTGGACGTCTGCCGCGCGGACAACAGCGCGTGCGCCGTTGGACCCAATGGCGCCTACCTGAACCCCCTGACGGAACAGATGTACCAGGTGTCGCTGCATTACGACTCGCGCGCGCGGCTCCGGCTCATCGCCGGCCAGGCGGGTTTGTTGCTCGCGGGAGCGCTGTTCCTGGCTGATCTGCATCACGGAGACGACCCGGAGAACATCCCATTCCATCCCGCGGAAATATTGGTGGAGCCAAGGCCGGACGGCGCCAGACTGGGGCTGCGGATCGCCCTATAACGCGGAACTCGGAAGTTGAATGGCGGAGCAGATGTTCCTGCTCGTTCACCCCACCCTGAACAGCTCCAACCCTCGCTCATATCGCGCGAGGATTCGTTCGCGGAACCGGGCATGCTCGGCCCGCTCGAGGGCCGGATCGCGCGCGATGATGTCGGCCGCGGCGCGCCGCGCCGCTTCGACCAGCGGGAGGTCGGTCTCAAAATTGGCATACTTGAGCTCGGCGCTCCCTGACTGCCGCGCGCCCGCCAGCTCACCCATGCCCCGCTCCTTCAAATCGAGCTCCGCGATGGCAAACCCATCGGTCGTCCTGGCGAAGTTCGTGAGCCGCGCGGTCGCCTCCGGCGCGTTGGAGAGCAGGATGCAATGGCTCTGCGCTTCACCGCGCCCGACGCGCCCGCGCAGCTGATGAAGCTGGGCGAGGCCGAAGCGCTCGGCGTGCTCGATCAGCATGACGGACGCGTTCGGGACATCGATGCCGACCTCGATGACCGTGGTGGCCACGAGAATCTGGATCTGGTTGTCGCGGAACTCGCGCATCACCCGGTCGCGATCGTCGGGGGGGACACGGCCGTGCACGAGCCCGACCCTGAGCTCGGGAAACGTGCGCGCGAGCCGCGCGGCCATCGTGGTCGCGGCCTTCAGGTCGGCGTTCTCGGATTCGTCGATCACCGGATAAATGACGTACGCCTGCCGCCCGGCACGGGCCTCGCTCCGGAGGAATTCGTAGATCTTCGCGCGAGCCGCGTCGTTTCGCAGCGCGGTCTTGACTGAGCCCCGGCCCGGAGGCCGTTCACGGATCTGGGTGACGTCGAGGTCGCCGTACAACGTCAGGGCCAGTGAGCGCGGGATTGGCGTCGCCGTGAGCAGCAGGACATCCGGTGCATCGCCCTTTTCGACGAGGGCGGCGCGCTGCTCGACGCCAAACCGGTGCTGCTCGTCCACGACCGCCAGCCCGAGCCGCTCGAACGCCACCTCTTCCTGAATCAGCGCGTGGGTCCCGACGACGATCCGCGCATCGCCGCGCGACAGCCGGTCGCGGGCCGCGATTTTGGCGCCGGCCGGAAGCCGGCCGATCAGGAGATCGGGGATCAGCGCGAGCGGCGCGAGCAGCCGGCTCAGCGTGGCATGGTGCTGCTCCGCCAGCAACTCGGTTGGCGCCATGAGCGCCGCCTGGTACCCGTTTTCGAGTGCCAGGAGCATGGCAAACAGGGCGACGACGGTTTTGCCGGTTCCCACGTCGCCCATTAACAAGCGGTGCATGCGGTCGGAGGCGGTCATGTCCGCCATGATCTCATCGATCGCTCGTCGCTGATCGCCGGTGAGCGCGAACGGCAAACCGCGGGCGAGACGATCCGTCAGATCGTGGTGGCGGACGAACTGGATACCTGAGCGGCCGCGCTTCGCCAGAAAGCGGGCGCGTGCCTGCACGAGCTGTTGATCGAACAATTCGTCGTACGCGAGGCGGCGGCGCCCTGCCTCCGCGGCTTCGAGACTGCCGGGCCGATGCATCGCGTCGAGCGCGCGAGCGAGCGGCGGCAAGCCGAGCCCCTCCAGACGCTCGCGCGGATGCGGATCCTGCGCGAGCCGCAGCAGGTCGTCCAGGTGCTGGTGTACGAGCGCGCGGATCTGCCGGTGTGTGAGACCTTCGGTGGCGGGGTAGATCGGCAGGACGAGCCCGCGCTCGGGCTCCTCGCCGTTGTCCGATAACACGAGGAACTCTCGCGGCACGATTTGCCGTCCGTGGTAGTAGCGGACGGGACCGGTGACGAGCAACAGCTGCCCGGCAACGATCTGGCGCTCGAGAAACGGTTGTCCCGGCCAGGCGCACTCGAGCACGCCGCTCGCGTCGCGCAGGACGGCGTGGAACACCCGCAGGCCGCGCCGGGTCGGCAGGACCCCGGTCGAGACGACCCGCCCGACACTGGTCACCTCGTGGCCTACGGTCGCCCGCGCCAACGGCGTCAGCGCGGTGGCGTCGAGATAGCGATGGGGCGTGTGATACAGCAGGTCGCCCACGGACCGGATGCCGAGTCGGGCGAGCGCCTCCGCGCGTTTCGGCCCCACCCCTTTCAGAAACTTGACGGGTGTCGTGATCTCGAGCGGCATCAGGTACTCACGACGCGACGCGCATAGAGCTCGGGGTTGAATGGCTCCAAGTCGTCCAGCC
>Ga0335082_10002516_pt1 | contig 19742 bp, 14 predicted proteins | sample Lox_Sample_41_FD_206718 | JGI IMG/M metagenome (GOLD analysis project Ga0335082, IMG submission 206718) | Soil microbial communities from Loxahatchee National Wildlife Refuge, Florida, United States - Lox_Sample_4.1 | ecosystem: Environmental > Terrestrial > Soil > Wetlands | place: USA...
CGATAGAAAGGAATCTATGCCACGCCAGTCCGGAACTTACGCCATCTTCGAAACCACAGAAGGTCAGATCGTCTGCCGCCTGTTCGAAAAGGAAGCTCCCAAGACGGTCAAGAATTTCACCGATCTCGCTGAGGGCAAGCGCGAGTGGACGCATCCGGTCACCAAAAAGAAGTCGAGCGACCGCTTGTACGACGGCAGCATATTCCACCGGGTGATCCCCAACTTCATGATCCAGGGCGGAGACCCGGCTGGGACCGGCTTCGGCGGGCCCGGCTACCAGTTCGAGGACGAGACCAAGGGCTCGCCCCACCGCTTCGACAAGAAGGGCAAGCTGGCCATGGCCAACGCCGGCCCCAACACCAACGGCAGCCAGTTCTTTATCACCGTGGCCGCCACCGATTGGCTGACCGGCAACCACACCATCTTCGGCGAGGTGGCCGAGGGCCAGGACATCGTGGACAAGATCTCCAAGGTGGCGCGCAACGCCCAGGACAAGCCCAACACACCGGTGCAGATCAAATCGCTGACCATCGAACGCGCGTAGCATGCGCATGTGGATGGTGCCGCCCCGCAAGATGTGCCGCAAGCACCTCTTGGGCGAGCACGTCGAGATCCACATGGCGGTGGCGACGCTTCGACTGGGCAAGTCCGTTGCCGGGTTCCTGGAGAAAGGCCTCCTGGAGCTAAGCAACCTCCGCAGCCGCCATGACGAGCTTGTGGCCGAGATGCTGCGGCGCGGTTATCGCCACAACTCCCCTCTGGGCCGAGTACCCCGCCGCACGGAAGGCAAAGTGAACCGCCGGGCCAACTCCCGGGAACTGGCCCGTCGCTGCCCCGATTGCGCGTTGCTTATCTCCTAGAACAGAAAACCCGCCCTCGCGGACGGGTTCTAACTGGGTACTGAGTACTGGGTACTGAGTACTTCTTTACACCGCGATCACGTGCACCAGCTCCTCGACGGCGCCGGCGCTCTTCTTCAAGGCAGCGTCTTCTTCGGCCGTCAGCTTGATCTCGATGACGTCCTCGATGCCGCGCTCGCCCAGCTTGCAGGGCACGCCGACGAACAGGCCCTTGATCCCGTACTCGCCTTCCAGGTAGGCGGCGCAGGGCATGATCTTCTTCTTGTCCTTGAGGATGGCCTCGACCATCTCGCAGACTGCCGCGGATGGCGCGTAGTAGGCCGAGCCGGTCTTGAGCAGCTTGACGATCTCGGCGCCACCGTCACGGGTGCGCTGCACCAGGCGGTCAATGGTGGCCTTGTCCATCAACTCGGTGATGGGGATGCCGGCGACCGTGGAGTAGCGCGGCAGCGGGACCATGGTGTCGCCGTGTCCGCCCAGCACGAAGGCGGTGACGTTCTCGACCGAGACTTTCAGCTCCTGGGCGATGAACGCCCGGAAGCGGGAGGAGTCGAGCACGCCGGCCATGCCGATGACCCGGTTGCGGGAGAACTTGCTGATCTTGTAGGCCGCCTGGGCCATCGCGTCCAGCGGGTTGGAGACGACGATCAGGATGCTATTCGGCGAGTTGGCTACGACTTTGCCCACCACGTCCTGCATGATCTTGTAGTTGGTGTTGAGCAGGTCGTCGCGGCTCATGCCCGGCTTGCGCGGGATGCCGGCGGTGATGACAACGATGTCGGAGTTGGCGGTGTCGGCGTAGTTGTTGGTGCCCAGCACGAAGGAATCGCGCTTCTCGATGGGCATGGCCTCGAGCAGGTCCAGGCCCTTGCCTTCGGGAATGCCTTCCAGGATATCGATGAGGACGACGTCGCCGAGCTCCTTGGAGGCGATCCAGTGAGCCGCGGTCGCGCCAACATTGCCGGAACCGACGATGGTGATCTTCTTACGCATAGATGAGTCCTTTCTGCGTGCGGTCCGCTGGCGCGGCCGCCGGGATGAAACGAACCGAGAATTGTACCCCTGAATGGGGCCTTTCTGAACGCTTCAACAACATCGGCCCGCCATTCCGACGGGCCGATGCCTTACTTCATGTCCTTCCCCAGATCAGTCAGCGGCCACGGCCTTGGCATCCATGTTCTGGATGATGTAGGTGCCGAACTCGCTGCACTTCACCTTGGTGGCGCCTTCCATCAGGCGGTGGAAGTCGTAGGTGACCTTCTTCTGCTCGATGGTGCGGCGGATGCCGTCTTCGATCAGCTGGCCCGCTTCCTTCCACCCCAGGAACTCGAACATCATCACGCCCGAGAGCATGACCGAGCCGGGGTTGATGACGTCCAGGTCGGCGTACTTGGGAGCCGTGCCGTGGGTGGCCTCGAAGATGGCGTAGCCGTCGCCGATGTTGGCGCCCGGAGCGATGCCCAGTCCGCCGATCTGCGCGGCGCACGCATCGGAGATGTAGTCGCCGTTCAGGTTCGGGGTGGCCAGGACTTCGTACTCGTCGGCGCGGGTGACGACCTGCTGGAAGATGGAGTCGGCGATGCGGTCGTTGACCATCAGCTTCTTCTTCCACACGCCGTTGCCATGGGTCTTGTAGATGGAGTCCAGGCAGGCCTTGACTTCCTTGTAGATGGCGTCGCGGAACTCCGGAGTGGCGAACTCCAGGCCGGGCTCCACCAGGTTGGCGTTCTGCTCGATGGTGATGTTGGGGTTCTTGTCCTTGTTGTCGATGATCCAGCTCTCGCGCTCGGTGACCACCTTATCGCGGAACTCCTCGACCGCCAGGTCATAGCCCCACTGCCGGAACGCGCCCTCAGTGAATTTCTGGATGTTGCCCTTGTGGACCAGGGTGACCTTGTTGCGGCCGTTCTCCAGGGCGTGCTGGATGGCGCGGCGCACCAGGCGCTTGGTGCCGGTGACGGAGATGGGCTTGATGCCGATGCCGCTGTCGGTGCGGATCTGCTTCTTGCCGCTCTTCAACATTTCTTTATTGAGGAAGTCGATCAGCTTGGCGACTTCCGGCGTTCCCTGCTCCCACTCGATGCCGGCGTAGACGTCTTCGGTGTTTTCGCGGTAGATGACCACGTTCATGCGGTCGGGCCGCTTCACCGGGCTGGGCGCGCCGAGCCACTTCACCGGGCGTACGCAGGCGTAGAGGTCGAGGATCTGGCGTAGGGCCACGTTCAAGGAACGGATGCCGCCGCCCACCGGGGTGGTCAGGGGACCCTTGATGCCGACCCGCAGCTCCTTCATCGCATCGATGGTGCCGTCGGGGAGCCAATTCTTGAACTGCGCCATGGCCTTCTCGCCGGCGAAGATCTCGTACCAGGCGATGCGGCGCTTGCCTTTGTAGGCCTTCTGCACCGCGGCATCGAACACGCGGACGCTGGCCTTCCAAATGTCGCGCCCGGTGCCGTCGCCCTCGATGAAGGGGATGATCGGGTTGTCGGGGATGGTGTATTTGCCGTTGCTGTAGGTGATCTTGGCGCCGTCTGCCGGCAGCGAGACCCCGTTGAATGAAGCCGCCATTCGCAATACCTCCGCTGGAGCGATTAGAAAGTCTAGCGATTATAGGCCTCTCCCAGGGTCCTGCCGGAAGGCAAATAGTCACAGCCGATTGTGACGTTGCTCACAGAAGGTGGAATTTGCAGTCACCGGGAGCCGTGCGGTTCGGGATCGCGGCCCAGCACGCTCTGGTAGACCTGGCGGACGGTGGCGAAGGCCCGCTGCATCTCCGCCTCCAGGCCATAGCGGAATTCCCGTTGCAGGATGCGGCCGACCAGCAGCTCCGTGGTCTCACGACCGTGCTCGGTAGCGGGGAGCGACTTGCGCGCCCGGCCCTGGACTAGGCGGATGACATGTTCGGTGGTGCGCAGCAGTTCGGCGGCATGGTCCAGGGTCGCGCAATCGGCATCGCTGAGGACGCCGTGCTCCGCCAGGGCGTACAGGCGCTCGCGGATGTTCTCCCCGGCGTCTTCGATGTCGTGGGCCACCGTCAGATAGGAGGCGACGAAATCGATGTCATAGAAGCCTCCCTGGGCGACCTTGAAGTTCCCGGGCTCGCCCGAACCCTCCAGCTTGGCGCGCATGGCCCGGACCGCGGCGGGGAAGGCCGGATCGGCGGAAAACCGCGGCAGGTGCCGGCGAACGCCCGCGACCGCCCGGGCAGCTGATTTCTCGGAGCCTGCCACCGGTCGCAGCTTGGTGAAGGTCAGCGCTTCCCAGGCCTGGGCTTCCTGCTCGAAATAGGCAGCCAGGGTGCTGGGAGTGATCACCAGTTCGCCTTCGCCGCCCCGAGGGCGGAGCCGGGCATCCACGGAGAACAGGGTGCCTTCTTTCGTGTATGCCGCCAGGGCGCCAACGATCTGTTCGGCGGTCTTGTGGGCGGCGACGGGGTCGTCGGCTTCATCGCGAATAAAGAGAAGGTCGGCGTCGGAGGCAACGTCGAACTCTCGGCTGCCCAGGCGCCCGAGTGCGAGCACGGCGAATCCGGCCGGCGGGGCGGCGATGGCCAGCGCGGCCCGGATCGCCTCGTCCGCTACCTCGGTCAGTTCCCACAAGGAGTCGTAGACGCCGCGATATTCCAGGATGTCGCGCGTTCCAGCGGCGAAGATGCGATGGCGGTAGTGCTGGCGCAGCAGGGCCAGCTTGTCGGTACGCGGCACGCTGGTGAGCGCGATGTATTGGAAGACGGAATCCTCCGTCCGTGGGCGCTCGCCTGCCCCAAACAGCGCTTGCGCGGGCACGGGAGTCTCCGGGGCCTCGGCGACGGTCTCGATCTCCTGCGGGTGGCGGACCAGGATGTCGGTCAGAAAGTCGCTGACCGCCAGCAGCCGGATGGCGCGCTGCAGCGCATGGGGATGGTGAATGACCGAAGCGTACCGCTCCGAACTGGTGAATGCGGAGGCGAGGAAACGATGCAGGTTGCGGCGGGTGCGCGCGGTCATGTCCCGGCTGGCGACGATATCGTGGACCTCGAGGGCATCGGTGGCCAGCCGTTCCAGGATCTGCTGGAACGACTGCTCCCGCCCGCTCTCCGCGCTGGTCGGCGACAGGTAGAAGTCTCCCGCCTCCCGTTCCTGCTGGCTGTGGGCCTGCTCGGCGTGGATGATGCGCTGGTAGATGGCGGAAACGGCGGACATGCGCAGGCGGAGGGCCTCGACCAGACCATGGGCCGCCACCTGGCCGGTGCGATCGGTGCCGACGGTGCGGTACAGGACGGCCAGGTCGTCCGCCGTCGAGGGCAGGCGATGCACCTGTTGTCCCCGGCGGACCTGGAGCCGATGCTCCACGCGGCGCAGAAACTCGTAGGCCAGGGTCAGTTCGTGGAAGTCCTTGCCGCTCAGGTGGCCCTTGTCGTGCAACTTTTGGAGAGAGAACAAGGTCCCCCCGGAGCGCAACCAGGGCTCGGTCCCGCCATAGACGCGCTGGAGGCACTGCACCAGGAACTCGATGTCGCGGATGCCGCCTCGGTCGAGCTTGACGTCGAGAGTGTCTTCGGCGGGGCGAAGCGCGGCACTCCGCCGCCGGGAGGCCCCCATCTTCTCCCGCGTCTTGAGGGCGGTCTCGATGGCGGCGAAGTTCAGCTGCCGCTTGTAGACGTAGGGCTGTACACCGCGGATGAACTCGCGCGCGAGCGGAATGCTTCCCGCCGAATGGCGCACCTTGATCATGGCCTGGAGTTCCCAGTCGTGCGCCAGCTCCGCGTAATAATGCAGCGCGTGGCTGAGGGCGACCGCGGGTTCTCCTTCCCCGCCCTGAGGCCGCAGCCTGAGGTCGATGCGGAAGACGGCGCCTTCGCGAGTGACCCGGGACAGGATCTCCGTCACCTGCTGCGCCAGCCGGATGAAGTACTCGCGGTTGGAGATCTCTGCGGGCTGCTCCCGTTCCCCGTCGCCGTGGAGGAACAGCAGGTCGATGTCGGAGCTGTAGTTCAATTCGTTGCCCCCGAGCTTGCCCAGGGAGAGAGACGCGAAGGGCACGTCGATGACCCTGCCCTGCGGGTCTAGCCGCTGGGGAGAGCCAAAGCGATTGCGCATGTTCTGGTCCGCGTGCCGCAGGGCCTCCTCGATCAGCACGTCGGAGAGGGCGGAGATCTCCGCGGTGACCTCGGCCAGGGTGGCAATCCCCAGCACGTCCCGCAGCAGGATGCGGACGTACTCGCGGCGCTTGAAGCGCGCCAGCTGTACGGAGATCTCGGTCTCGAACGAGCGTGACTGGAAACGGGCAAAGCTCTCGCGGAAGTCCTCGCGGGAGTGGGAGCGGTCCAGGCTTTTCTCGCGTGCCAGTGCGTGGAAGAGGTCTGCGTTTTGCAGCAAGGTCTCGCCCAGCCACGGCGAGTACGCGAAGATGGCGATCGCGTAGTGGACCAGTACCCGGTTACGCTCGAAAAGGCGTACGACCTCGCCATTCTCCGGACCGGCCAGCCGCTCGAAGAAATTGAGGGCGGCATCAGGGTCGGGTGAGTCGGTGAGCAGCGTGGGCAAGGCCTGTGCGACTCCGGCCGGAAGCTGACGCAGCAGCTGGGCCAGCGCCTGCTGGGCGCGGGTGCGATCGCGAAAAGTGATCTGGGAGACGGTGCCGGCCAGGTCCACGGAACTAATTAAACACAGAGGCCCTAGGAACGCAGCGGAAATTCTGCTCCGCCGGCGGGCCAGAGCCCCTGCCGAGGAACCTGTATAATAAGAAGATTCCAAGAGCCTGCTGGAACCGCTAGGGGCGCTGACCGCGTTTCTGCGGCTGCATTTGGCAACCGGGTCCAATGGTGACAGACAGTATCGTCGTGCGCGGCGCGCGCGTCCACAATCTCAAGAACATCGATTTCGATATCCCCCATAACACCCTGACCGTGGTGACGGGTGTGTCCGGCTCCGGCAAGTCGTCCCTGGCATTCGACACCATCTACGCCGAGGGGCAGCGCCGGTATGTAGAGTCGCTTTCCGCCTACGCCCGCCAGTTCCTGGAACGCATCGAGAAGCCGGATGTGGATTTGATCGACGGCATTGCGCCCTCGATCGCGATCCGGCAGAAGAACACGACGCGCAATCCGCGCTCCACGGTGGCCACCGCCACCGAGATCTACGACTACCTGCGTCTGCTGTTCGCCCGCGTCGGCAAGACGTTCTGCCTGCAATGCGGCGGCGTGGTCAAGAGAGACACCGTGGATGAAGTTGCGGCTGCGGTCCTCGCCCTGCCCGCCGAAACGCGTCTCAACGTCCTTTTCCCTCTCCAGGCGCCTGTCCATGCCCGGCAACCGGAGGCAAAAGAGCGTGGCAAGCGGCGCAAGAAAGACGAGCCGGCCCAAGCCGCGTCGGATGCCGACCTGCTGAAAACCCGTTTGTTCGAGCTGCGCAAGCGCGGGTTCATGCGCTTGTTTCAGAATGGCCAGGTTTTTGAGTTCTCGACCCCGGAATCGCTTCTGGACGTCGACTTCAACCAGCCCGTTTTCGTTCTCGCAGACCGTCTGAGCGTGGTGCCGGACATCCGCGCCCGGCTGGTGGACGCTATCGAGACCGGGTACCGCGAGTCGGGCGAAGTCATCTTCGAGGTGCCCGTGGAAGGCGGGGAGCCGGAGCGGCTGCGCTTCTCCCACCGGTTCGAATGCAAGCGCTGCCACATCCGCTACGAGGAACCGGAGCCTCGGCTCTTTTCCTTCAACAACCCGTACGGCGCCTGTCCTCGCTGCCAGGGCTTCGGCAACACCATCGATTTTGATCTTGACCTGGTCATTCCCGACAAGTCGAAGAGCCTGGCGGAAGGCGCGATCGAGCCGTGGACCAAGCCGAAGTACAGGACGCTGCAGGTCGACCTGCGGCGCTTCGCCAAGCAGCACAACATCCCGACCGACCTTCCCTGGGGCGAGCTGCACCGCGACGACCAGCAGATGGTGCTCGAAGGGGACGGCAAGTTCCCCGGCATCAAAGGGTTCTTCGCCTACCTGGAGCGCAAGAAGTACAAGCTGCACGTCAGGGTCTTCCTGAGCCGTTACCGGGGATACGCGGTCTGCTCCACGTGCGGCGGCGCGCGCCTGAGGGCCGAGGCGCGGCACGTGCGGGTCGAGGGCAAGAACATCACCGAAGTGACTTCGATGACGGTGGAAGAGGCGGCAGGCTTCCTGGCTTCCATCCAGCTCTCTCCCGAGCAGGCGGCCATCGCCCAGGAGGTCGTGGGAGAAGTCCGCAACCGGTTGAAGTACTTGATCGACGTAGGGCTGGAATATCTGACGTTGGACCGCCTCTCCTCGACGCTTTCGGGCGGCGAAGCCCAGCGGATCCAGCTGGCCACGTCGCTGGGGTCGCGCCTGGTGGGCGCGCTCTATGTCCTCGATGAGCCCTCCATCGGACTGCACTCGCGGGACACGGCCAAGCTGATCCACATCCTCCATGACCTGCGGAACCTGGGAAACACGATCCTGGTGGTCGAGCACGATCCGGAGATCATGAAGGCCTCCGACCGCCTGCTCGATCTGGGCCCGGGGGCGGGCGAGAACGGCGGGCGCGTGGTCGCAGCGGGCGCGTTCGATGAAGTCCGGCGGCGGACCGATTCGCTGACCGGCCGCTACCTGGCGGGCGAACTCCGGATCCAGCTGCCCCCGGCCAGGCGTGCGCCCGGCCCGCACCAACTCAAGCTGTTTGCCGCGCGCGCCCACAACCTGAAGGGTATCGATGTCAGTTTCCCCCTGGGATGCATCGTCGCGGTCACCGGCGTTTCGGGGTCAGGCAAATCGACCCTCGTGCATGACGTGTTGTACCAGGCGCTGGGGGCGATGAAGGGCCAGGGCACAACCTCTCCACTCGGCTCCTTCGACCGGCTGGAGGGCGCGCAGTTCATCGACGAGGTCGTGCTGGTGGACCAGTCGCCGATCGGGCGCACGCCTCGATCGAACCCGGTCACCTACATCAAGGCGTTCGATTGCATCCGCGAGGTATTCGCTTCCCTGCCGGAGGCGCAGAAGCGCGGCTACGCGGCCGGGCACTTCTCTTTCAACATCCCCGGGGGACGCTGCGAGTCCTGCCAGGGCGATGGCACCGTGGTGGTCGAGATGCAGTTCCTCGCCGACGTGGAGCTGATCTGCGAGGAATGCAAGGGGACGCGCTACAAACCGCAGGTGCTCGACGTCCGCTACAAGGGAAAGAACATCCACGAGGTGCTTACCCTGACCGTGAAGGAGGCGCTGGGTTTCTTCCGCGAGGTCCCCAAGATCACCGATCGCATCCGGGTGCTTGAGGAAGTGGGGCTTGGCTATCTGCGGCTGGGGCAGTCCGCGACCACGCTGTCGGGAGGCGAGGCACAGCGCATGAAGCTGGCGGCCCACCTGCAGCCTCGGAGGGAGGTCGGGCGCTTTGTCGAAGAGCCGACCGAGGCAAAGGCGGGCGGCAAAGAGGTTTCGCGGCGTCGCCGCGTGCTCTACATCTTCGACGAGCCCACCACCGGGCTGCACTTCGATGATGTCAGCAAGCTGCTGGCCGCTTTCCGCAAGCTGATCGAAGCCGGAGGCTCGATCGTGGTCATCGAGCACAACCTTGACGTGATCAAGACCGCGGACTGGGTGATCGACCTGGGACCGGAGGGCGGAGGCGGAGGCGGCCAGGTGGTGGTGACCGGACCTCCCGAAGCGGTAGCCCGGAGCGCAAAGTCGTACACTGGAAAGTGGCTATCCCGCATCTTATCGAGCAACGGCAACTCACGTTCCAATGGGCGCAAATAGAAGGCTCGCGCTGCTCCTGATGGCCATGCTGTCCCTGGCTGCCTGCGCGCAGACCGTGGGGACGGGCAAGACCGTGCGCCGTCACAAGGCGGCCGAAGAGAGCGCGACGGCCGCGCTGGTGCGCGAGGCCGAGGCGGCCATTGACAAGAAGGACTTTGCGACCGCCGAGCCGAAGCTGGAAAAAGCGACGGCGGCGGATCCCAAGGACTACAGGGCCTGGTTCGACCTGGGCTTTGTCTACAGCTCCACCGGGCGCAAACCGCAGGCCATCGAGGCCTATCGCAAGGCGGTCGCGCTGAAGCCGGACGCCTTCGAGCCCAACGTGAACCTGGGCGTGCTGCTGGCCTCGGCCAGCGATCCGGAGGCGGAGAAGTACCTGCGCGCCGCCACCAGGCTGAAGCCGGTGATGTCGAAGCCGGAGGAAGGGCAAGCTCGGGCGTGGGCCGCGCTGGGCATGTTCCTCGAAGATCGCCAGCCCGCGGAGGCGATCCGAGCCTACCAGGCTGCTTCCCTCCTGACGCCGTCGGATCCCGAGCCGCATCTTGCGACCGCCACCCTCGCCGAAAAGGCCGGCGACTTCCCTACTGCGCTAAAGGAATTCCAGAAAGCGGCGTTGCTCGACCCCAAGTCCGCGGAAGCCATCGCCGGCCTGGCCAACGTTTACATGCGTACCAGGCGCTATCCTGAGGCGGAAGCGGCACTGCGCAAGTACATCGCGCTGGAGCCCGGCAAGGTAGATGCTCACCTGCAACTGGGCCGGGTGCTGCGCGAGCTGGATCGTCCGGAAGACGCGAACGCCGAGTTCGAGGCGGCCGCGAAGCTGGCGCCCACCGATGTCGCGGTCTTGCGGGAATTGGCGGACACCGAGGCTTCCGCCAAGCGCTATCCGGAGGCGGAGGCGCGCTACCTCCAGCTGTTGCGCCTCAGCCCCAACGACCCCGGACTGCACTCCTCGCTCGGTTCCGTGCTGCTGCGCCAGAAAAAGTTCCCGCAAGCCGAGCAGGAGTTCCTGTCGGCCCTGAAGCTGAGACCGGACCTGGTCGATGCGTACGGGGACCTGGCGGTCGCTGCCGCCGAGAACAAGCACTATGAGCTGGCCATCAAGGCTCTGGACGTGCGCGCGCGGCTGAAGCAGCCGGAAACGCCGGCCACCTACTTCCTCCGGGCGACCTCCTATGACAACCTGCATGCGTATCCTGAAGCGGTCGATTACTATCACAAGTTCCTGGAGGCGGCGGCGGGCAAGTACCCTGACCAGGAGTGGCAGGCCCGCCACCGGCTGATCGCCATCGAGCCAATGGGAAAGCGGAAGAAAAACTGATGCGACGGGCACTCACCATCTGGATATTGCTCCTGACCACGGCAGCTGCCGCCAAGGGACCGGAAACGCTGGAACAGCTCAAGGCGCGGGCGGACGCCAGCTCCAGGAGCCGCCGGCCCCTGCTTTACGCCGAAGTGGTGCAGCGCGATATTGAAGAAGCGAACAAGCTCTTTACCGACGGCGATGCCGAACGCGCCCATGCCACCGTGAAGGATGCGGTGGCCTACGCCGAGAAAAGCCGCGACGCTCTCCGCGACCAGCCCAAGAAGATCAAGGACACCGAGATCGCGTTGCGCAGGGCCGAGCATCGCCTGAACGATATCCGAAGGACCCTCGCGCTGGAGGACCAGCCCGAGGTGCAGGCCGCGGTGGAGCAGATCGCCGCCGTGCGCAAGCAGATCCTGGACCAGATGTTCGCCCCCCAGCACAAGAAGTGAGGTGATGGATGAAGCCGCGAACAGCCGTGACCGTGTGCTGCCTGATGGCACTGCTGGCCGTCGCGGCGCCGGCGCAGCACCGCCGCGGGCACGATCCCCTCACCTACGCGGAGGCCGACGAGTTGCGCGAAGTGGCCCAGGACCCTCCCCGGCGCCTCAAGCTGTTCATCAAGTACGCCTCCGCGCGCCTCCAGTCCATCGAGCAGCTCCGCGGCGATCCCAAGACGGCGGAAGGCCGCGGCCGGCGCATTCACGACCTGCTGCAGGACTTCACCACGCTGGTGGACGAGCTCGACGATAACGTCAACATGTATGCCAACCGGAAAGAGGACATCAGCAAGCCGCTGGGCGAAGTGATCACGGCCGACACCGAGTGGAAGCTCAAGCTCCGCACCCTGAAAGAAGCGGCGGATGCGACCTCGATCGCCGAGGCCCGCGATTACTCGTTCGTTCTGGAGACGGCCACCGACGCCGTGAATGCCAGCATCAGCAATGCACGCGACGTCCAGGACGAGATCGCGAAGAGAAAGCAGGAAGAGAAAGAGGAACAGAAGAAAAAAAGCAAGAAGAAGTAGAGGCCTCGTACGGCTCTGCTAATGTAGCGCCAGTGCTTCCCGACCTTAACCGGATCTTCCAGGAGAGCTACCGGGAACTGCGCCCGCGGGCGCAGATGCCTGAGTTCGACGTCCGTTTCTACGCCTTCGCCAACATCAACAACACCATCCGGCTGCGGCAAGACCGTCTGCTGGTGCGGATCTCGGACCTGCTCCAAGGCGCACCCGAGCCCGTCCTGCGGGCCATCGTCCATATATTGCTGGCCAAGATCTACCGCAGGGAGATCGAGCCGGCACACGCCTTGCGCTATCGCCGCTACATCTCCAGCCACGACCTCACCGCCAAAGCCCACCTCATGCGGCAGGTGCGGGGCCGCAAAATGCTCAACGGAGCGCAGGGCCGCGTGTACGACCTGCACGAGATCTTCGAGGACCTGAATCGCCGCTTCTTCCACGGGCTGCTCGGGCGTCCGCAACTGACCTGGAGCCGGGACCATGCGCGCAACAACCTGGGCCACTATGATCCGGCGCACAACGCCATCGTGGTCAGCCGGGCCTTCGACCGCGCTGGCGTCCCGCGCTACGCCATCGAATATCTCCTCTTTCACGAGATGCTCCACCTCAAGCACCCGGTCAAGCTGAGGGGGGCGCGGCGCTGTTTCCATTCGCGGGAGTTCCGAGCGGAAGAGCGGCTGTTCCCCCAGCTGGCCGAGGCCAAGGCATTCCTCAGGAAGCTGTGACGCGGCGCCGCGGGCTGGCGCCGGGCGCGCCCGCCGTGTGACCGCTATCACAATCGACTGTGATACCGGCGATTGACCCTGGCGGGCCGCGGCGGGTATCCTATTAATTGAAATTGAAAATCATTTTCAATATCGGACGGCCATGCTCCAGGCACTGATCATCACTCTCCGCGAGGGCGTCGAAGCCGCCCTCATCGTCGGCATCACCCTGGCCTATCTGTCCAAGATCGGCCGTCCCGACCTGCGGCGCAGCGTCTACGCCGCCCTGGGCGCCGCCTTCGTCGCCAGCATCGCGGCCGCCGTCCTGCTCTCCCGCACCGGCTTCAACCAGGACGTCTTTGAAGGCTGGGTCATGCTGGCCGCCGCCTTCTTCGTCGTCACCATGATCGTCTTCATGGCCCGCACTTCCAAGAAGCTGAAGGGCCACATCGAGACCAAGGTGGGCTCGTTCGCCTCGGGAAGTTCCCGCCTGGGCCTGTTCGCCTTCGTCTTCATCATGGTCCTGCGCGAGGGCGTGGAGACCGTGCTGATCCTCTCCGCCGTCTCCTTGAACTCGACCGAGCTGATGAGCTTCCTGGGTACCCTGATCGGGGTGACCCTGGCCGTGGTGTTCGGGGTCATGTTCGTCAAGGGCAGCGTGCGCATCAATCTGCCGAAGTTCTTCAAGGTGACCACCGTCATCCTGGTGTTCGTCGCCGTCCAGTTGGTGATCGCAGGCCTGCACGAGCTGTCCGAGAACGGAGTGCTTCCCTCCAACCGGCAGGAGATGGCGCTGATCGGGCCCATCGTGCGCAACGATCTGTTCTTCTTCATCACCATCCTGGCGCTGGCGGCGATGATGGTGCTGTTCGAGTACCGGCGGCGGGTGCCGGTGGTCGCCGACGACGCTTCCAAGGCGGAGCGGCGCAAGGCCGCCTGGACGGCCCGCCGGGAGCGCCTGTGGATGGCCTCGGTCTACGCCAGCTCTTTCGTCTTCATCCTCCTGGTCACTGCCCAATTCATCTATGCCAAGACGACGTCTGCGCTTTCGCCGGCGACCGAAGTGCAGTTCGTCAACGGTCAGATCTCCATTCCGGTATCGACCCTGGGCAAGGATGACCTGCAACGGTTCCAGGCCGACATCAACGGCATCGAGGTGCGCTTCTTCGTCTATCGCAAGCCGGACAACAAGGTGGTGGCGCTGTTCGACGCCTGCGAGATCTGCGGGGCGCAGGGCTTCTACAAGGGCCAGAACGGCGGAGTGGTCTGCAAGAACTGCGTCGCCCCGATCAACCCGCAAACCGTCGGACAGCCGGGCGGATGCAATCCCATCCCCCTGAAGGCGACCGAGAGCGGTGACACCCTGGTGATCACCCAAGCCGCCCTGGCGGAGGGCGCCTCCCACTTCAAGGCGCAGTGACATGTTCCTCCGCTTGGTCTACCAATCCTTCCTGAGGCAGAGGCGGCGGAAGCTGCTGGCGGGGACCGCCATCACCCTCGGTGTGGCCGTGGCCACGGCCATGATCGCGGTAGCCACCGACATCGGGGACAAGATCAACCACGAGTTGCGCACGTATGGCGCCAACATCGTCGTCTACCCGGAGGCCGACACGCTCGACGTGGAGATCGGCGGTGTGAACCTGAAGCCGGCCAGCGACGGTGCTTATCTCGACGAAAGGGACCTCCCCGCCATCAAGGGCACGTTCTGGCGGCACAACATCGTGGGGTTCTCACCCTTCCTGCCGGTGCACACGAAGGTGGGGGAGGCGGATGTAGAGTTGGTCGGGACCTACTTCAACAAGGAGCTCAAGTACGGGGACGACGCATTCCGTACCGGCGTGACCATCACGCATCCCTGGTGGAAGGTGCGCGGGGCGTGGCCGGCGGATGATTCCGATCAGGTGCTGATCGGCGAAAGCCTTGCCGCACGATGGAACAGCAAGCCCGGCGCGCAGGTCGAGGTGGCAGGGCACGGGATGCAGGTGGCGGGGATCCTGAGCAGCGGTGGCGCAGAGGACCAGCAGGTCATCGCGCCGCTTTCGGTGGCACAGGACCTGATCGGGCGAGCCGGCGTGGTGCGCCGCGTCCTGGTCAGTGCCATGACCAAACCCGAGGACGCATTCGGACGCCGCGACCCCAAGAGCATGAGCCCGGCCGACCGCGACCGGTGGTACTGCTCGCCGTACGCCAATGCCATCGCCTACCAGATCATGGAAGTCATCCCCCACGCCAAGGCGGAGCAGGTGCGGCAGGTCGCCCAGAACGAGGGCGTGGTCCTGTCTAGGATCCAGGGCCTGATGCTGCTGGTGACCCTGGCTGCGCTCATCGCTTCGGCCCTGGCAGTATCGGCCGCGATGGCGACCGCGATCTTCGAACGCCGCCGGGAAGTCGGGTTGATGAAAGCCGTGGGCGCGGGCAATTTCTCTGTCGGGGCGCTCTTCTTCACGGAAGCGGCGTTGCTGGCTCTGCTGGGCGGAGTTCTCGGATTCGTCGCCGGTGTCGGCATGGCGCAGCAGATCGGGCGCTGGATCTTCGCCTCGCGCGTCGTGGTCCAGCCCGTGCTCTTCCCCGTCGTGCTGGCGGTGGCCGTCATCGTCACCTTCGCCGGCAGCGCGGCTTCGATCCGGCGGGCTGTCCAGTTCGATCCAGCGATCGTGCTTCGAGGTGAGGCATGACCCGCCGCCAGATGTTCCTTCGCTTGCTCACCCGGCCGACCCTGGTCCGCCGGGGACGCACCCTGACGGCGCTGCTGGCCGTGGTGGTCGCCGCCGCGGTGGCCACCGCGACCCTGAACCTTTACACCGACGTTCAAGCCAAGCTGCACCAGGAATTCCGCAGGTATGGCGCCAATGTGATCGTCAGTGCAAAAGACGGACAGGCTCTGCCCGCTGATGCCCTTCGGAGAGCGGACGGACTGCTCGCCGGACGGGGGATTGCCGTGCCTTTCTCCTACGTTGTGGCGAAGACCGACGATGGCGCCCCGGTGGTAGCCGCCGGCGTCGATCTTGACCGGATACGGAAGCTGAACAGCTGGTGGTCGGTTAGCGCCTGGCCATCCGGGGAGCATCAGGCGCTGGTCGGGACGCGCGCTGAAAGGGTGTTGCAGTCCAAACAGGGCGCCTTCACGTTACACTTTAACAATCATGCGATAACGGTCACGGCGGCAGGCACTTTGAAGACCGGTTCCGGGGAAGATAGCCGGATCTATCTGCCGCTCAACGAATTCGTTGCCTGGACCGGCGTGCCGGCCTCGACCATCGAGATCGCGGTAACAGGATCCGCGGCCGAAGTGTCGCAGGCCATTGCGCAGTTGTCGGCAGCCTTTGCGAGTGCCAAGGTCGAGCCGGTGCGGCAGATCGTCGAAGCGGAAGGCCGGGTGCTCGACAAGACACGCCTGACGTTGCTGGCGTCGACGTTGCTCATCGTCCTGACATCGGCGCTCTGCATGCTGGCCACGCTCACGGCGTCGGTGCTGGATCGACGCAAGGATTTCGCGGTGATGAAGGCCCTCGGCGCGTCCGAACGGACGGTGAATGCGGTATTCGCGGCAGAGGCAGCGGGCCTGGGAGCGATCGGGGCGGTCGTTGGCTTCGTCGTCGGCCTGGCAATCGCGTTCGTGATCGGGAAGGTCAATTTCCACGCGGCGATTTCGCCACGCTTCAGCCTCTTCCCGGCGGTCCTGCTGGGGAGCGTGCTGGTCTCCCTGGGGTCCGCGCTGGTCCCGCTCTCGCTGCTGCGACGGGTGCAGCCGGCCATTATCCTGAGAGGAGAATGATGTCGATCGAGATCAAGAAGGTCACCAAGTCCTATCCCGCGAGGGCGGAGGGCAACGGCGGGTTGATCCGCGCACTCGACGACGTGTCTCTCTCGGTCCAACCCGGCGAGTGGCTGGCGGTCATGGGCCCTTCGGGCTCCGGAAAATCCACGCTGGTGAACCTGATCGGCTGTCTGGACCAGCCCACCTCGGGCGAGATCTGGCTGGAAGGCGAGAACGTCGCGACCATGTCCTCCGGCCAGCTGACCCGTTTCCGGGCGGAGAAGATCGGCTTTGTCTTCCAGCAATTCCATCTCATCCCCTACCTGACTGCGCTGGAGAATGTGATGCTGGCGCAGTACTTCCACAGCATGACCGACCAGCAGGAAGCGCTGGAGGCCTTGGAGCGGGTCGGGCTGGCCGACCGCGCGCACCATCTTCCGGCCCATCTCTCCGGCGGTGAGCAGCAGCGGGTCTGCATCGCGCGGGCCCTGATCAACGATCCCAAGATCATCCTGGCCGACGAGCCGACCGGCAACCTCGACGCGCAGAATGAAGAGATCGTCCTGCGTCTGCTGCGCGAGCTGCATGCCCAGGGCCGCACCATCATCATGGTCACCCATGACCCGGTCATGGCCAGGCTGGCGCAGCGCCGCATCGACCTGCACCACGGCCGCATCGCGGCCCACGAGCTGTTCTCGATGTCGGACGAGGAGCAGTTCGACGAGGTGCTGGAAGAGATGTGGGTGCTCGAGGAGCATGGCGAGCCGGCCGAGGTCGGCCGCATGTCGGTGGATGGCGTGCTTCCGACCGCGTTGGCGGTGGAGAAGATGGTGGAACTGGGCCTGATCACGGCAGCGCCGCATCCTCCGCAACCCCACGATCACAAGCGGGTGGTGAATCCGTGTCACGACCAGATCCATCCCAGCGACGCCGGGGCGGCCGACGGCAGCCTGATCGTCGACTTCACCGATCGCGGCCGCGCCAAGGCCGCCGACATCATCCGCCGGCATCGGCTGGCCGAGCGCCTGTTCACCCAGACCCTCGACATCCAGGACGAAGCCGAGATCGAGCAGCAGGCGTGCAAGTTCGAGCACATCCTCTCGCCCGAGGCCACCGACAAGATCTGTACCTTCCTGGGACATCCGGAAAAGTGCCCGCACGGCGCACCGATCCCCGCCGGGCCTTGCTGCGCGAAGATCCGCGATGCCAAGGTGGTCGCCGCCAACGCCCCGGTGTACGGCGACTGAGCGGCTCGCCCGCGTTCGGATCTCTAGCAAAACAACAAGGGAGGCAGGTTCGCCTCCCTCTTCGTATTTCGTTGTAGACCGGAGCTCAGTACAGCCGGAAGTTGACCTCTACGTTGATCTGCACGGCGACCGGGCGGCCGTCCTTCAGGGCCGGCTCGAACTTCCACTGCTTCACCGCTTCGACGGCCTTCTCGTCCAGCCCCATGCCCAGGCTGCGGGACACCCGCACATCGCGGGGCCTGCCGCTCGGATCGACGATCAGCCATAGGAGCACGGTGCCCTGGTACTTGGCCTTGCGAGCTTCTTCGGAATATTCCGGATCGGGCTGGTACAGCACCTTGGGGGCGGAAACGCCGCTGCCCACGCGGAACACGCCGCCGCCGATGCCGCCGCCGGAACCCGGTCCTACGCCCGGCCCGCTACCCGATCCAACGCCGCCGCCCGCTCCCGAGCCGATGCCGCCTCCGGATCCAACACCATTCGACGGAGGCCCGAAAACCTTCGACATGGGATCGCCGAGATTCGGCAGACGGTTACTGGCCACCTTCATCGTCGGAGGGATGACCACCGAGGGCTCGACCGCCAGCTTCGGGTTGTCGTTTCGCACGACCACCGCCGGGGGCGTGATCTGTTCCATGGACTGTTTGGGCAGTCTCCCCTTCGGCGCCTGTAGCTTGTCGCGATCGCCGCCACCACCGCCACCGCCGCCCGCGGTAAGGGCCGGCTTGGTGGTCGTGGGGACGTAGGCCGAGAGATCGGGCGCGATCAGGGTCACCGTTTCCTTCTTCTTGATCTCGTCATAGGTCTTCTTGCCGGCGTACGAGCCCGCGATCAGCAATGCCAGCATCAGACCGTGAACCACCAGCGAGGTCGCCGTCGCCTGCTTGCGATTGTCGTATTCCCCCCAGATGTCGCGCACCCTGACGGGTTTGGAGGTGAGCTGCAACGGTGGCAGTTTCTCCGGGAAAAGCAGATCGCGCAGGTTCCCCATCAGCGACCGGAACCAGGGCTGCTCGACGTCCGCCATCAGCCGCGAGAGGTGCAGCGTCGCATCCGATCTGTCGTGGGAGAACCTGGTTTCCGTGCGTGGGATCAACGAATTCGCCATAGACCTTTTCTTGACCTGGACATGGGGATTTCTAAGCTTAGATGCCCCTGCCGAAAAATAGGAACCGGAAAATGCTCACCCCTGGGACCTAGTATCTGGCAACCCGCAGCCCAGGCGAAAGTTGCTACAGGACACTTGGCGGTAGGCATACGGCCATGTCTTCTGGAGCACCCGCACTGGCCTGCCTCTATAATTGAGTTTTATCCCAGTGACCGGAGACGGAATGGCAGCACCGACGGACCTGAAGTCCACCATCAACCTTCCCAAGACCGCTTTCCCCATGAAAGCGAACCTGCCGCAGAACGAGCCCAAGCTGCTCGAGCGCTGGGAACAGATGCGCATCTACGACCGCATCCGGCAGGCGCGGAAAGGTGCGCCGCTCTACGTGCTCCACGATGGTCCCCCGTACGCAAACGATGCCGTCCACCTGGGTACTGCGCTTAACAAGACAGTAAAGGACTTGGTGGTCAAAACCAAGACTATGGCGGGCTTTGACTCGCCTTATGTCCCAGGATGGGACTGTCATGGCCTACCCATCGAGATCAAGGTCGACAAGCAACTCGGCCCCAAGAAGCATGGGATGCCGCCTCTGGAGATCCGCAAAGCGTGCCGCAAACATGCCGAGAAGTACATTGACTTGCAGCGGCAACAGTTCAAGCGCATCGGCGTCTTCGGACGCTGGGACGACCCGTACCTGACCATGTCGCCGGTCTACGAAGCCACCATCCTGGAGAGCTTCTACACCTTCCTGGACAGCGGAATCGTCTACAAGGGTCTGCGGCCGGTCTACTGGTGCATCCATGACCGCACCGCTCTTGCCGAAGCCGAGGTCGAGTACGAGCCCCACACCAGCCCCAGCATCTGGGTCAAGTATGCGCTGACCAGCGATCCGGCCAAGATCGACCCGGCACTGGCGGGCAAGAAGGTCAACACCATCATCTGGACCACGACGCCGTGGACGCTTCCCGCCTCGATGGCGGTCGCCTTTCATCC
>Ga0335082_10002518_pt1 | contig 19739 bp, 18 predicted proteins | sample Lox_Sample_41_FD_206718 | JGI IMG/M metagenome (GOLD analysis project Ga0335082, IMG submission 206718) | Soil microbial communities from Loxahatchee National Wildlife Refuge, Florida, United States - Lox_Sample_4.1 | ecosystem: Environmental > Terrestrial > Soil > Wetlands | place: USA...
TTTGGTCGTCGCGGTCATCTGCCCAACGGGCAACGGATAACGGGCAACGGACAACGTCAGTCCTAGCGGCGCTCGGGGCGCATGTGCGGGAACAGGATGACGTCGCGGATCGACGGCGAGTCGGTGAACAGCATGACCAGGCGGTCGATGCCAATCCCCTCCCCCGCCGCCGGTGGCATGCCGTGCTCGAGGGCGCGCAGGAAGTCCTCGTCCATCGCGTGCGCCTCCTCGTCTCCAGCGGCCTTCTGGCGCCGCTGCGCCTCGAAGCGCTCGCGCTGGTCGTCCGGGTCGTTGAGCTCGGAGAAGGCGTTGGCCATCTCCTGGCCGTTGATGAACAGCTCGAAGCGGTCGACGAACTCGGGCGCGCGCTCGCTGCGCCGCGCCAACGGCGAGACCGCCACCGGGTATTCGTAGACGAACGTCGGCTGGATCAGCTCGGGCTCGGCGAGCTGCTCGAAGAGGTCGACCAACAGGTAGCCGGCGGCGGCCTCGCGGCCATAGTGCTGCGCGTAGTCGCGCGCCAGCGGCCCGCCGAGGCGCGCGCCCGCCGCCTGCAGCGTGGCCAGGTCGAGCCCACGCACGCGCTCGGGTGGGAGCTGCAGGCGCTCGGCGACGAAGCTGGGGATCGACACGCGGCGCCACGGCGGCGACAGGTCGATCTGGTGATCGCCGGAGGGGACGCGGCGGGTGCCGAGCACGGCGTCGGCGAGGGTCACGAAGAGCTCTTCGGTGAGCGCCATCAGGTCCTCGTACGTCGCGTAGGCCTGGTAGAACTCCAGCATGGTGAACTCGGGGTTGTGGCGGGTCGAGACCCCCTCGTTGCGGAACACGCGATTGAGCTCGAAGACGCGCTCGAAGCCGCCGACGAGCAGCCGCTTGAGGTAGAGCTCCAGCGCGATGCGCAGATACAGGTCCATGTCGAGCGCGTTGTGATGGGTGACGAACGGCCGCGCCGCCGCGCCGCCCGCGATCGGCTGCATCATCGGGGTATCGACCTCGATGAACCCGCGCGCGGTGAAGAACTCGCGCAGGTGCTGAATGAGCTGGGCGCGGCGCCGGAAGGTCGTGCGCACGTCGTCGCTAGCGATGAGGTCGAGATAGCGCTGGCGGTAGCGCGCTTCGACGTCGGTGAGCCCATGCCACTTCTCGGGCAGCGGGCGCAGCGCCTTGGCGAGGACGCGGAACTCCCGGGCCTCCAGCGTCAGCTCGTGGGTCTTGGTGCGAAACGGGGTGCCGACGATGCCGACGATGTCGCCGACGTCGGCCGCTTTGAAGCGCGTGAACCCGTCCTCCCCAACCGCGTCGCGCTTCACGTAGGCCTGCAGCCGGCCATCGCGGTCGAGCACGTGCAGGAACGACGCCTTGCCGAAGTCGCGCCTCGCCACCATCCGGCCGGCGATGGCGACGGGCGCCGGCGTCGGCGCGGCGAGCTGCTCGGGGCTCACGCCGCCGAACTGCGCGATGACGTCGCCGGTGGTGTGGGTGGGACGAAAGTCGTTCGCGTACGGGTTGTCGCCGGCGGCGCGCAAGGCCTCGAGCTTGAGACGGCGCGCCGCGATGAGATCAGTTGCGTCGGACTCCACCGTGCCTGCCCTGGGCGCGGCTTAACGGGTCGGTTTTGGGGAGTCAAGGTCGCGGCGCGCTCGGATCGTGAGACGGCTCCACGATCCCGGGCTCGCCCGTGGGGCGCCCGGCTTTACTGCGCTGCCCCCCTCCCCTATCCTCACGGGTCCGATGCACATCACCATCCTGCCCAACCGCAAGCAGCTCGAGCTCACCGGCCGGCGGCGCGCCGCCGACGTGCTGCGCGAGCTCGGCTTCCTGCCCGGCACCGCGATGGTGATCCGCGGCAACGAGCTGGTGCCTGAGGGGCACATGTTGGAAGCGGACGACGTCGTCGAGATCCGCTCCGTGATCTCGGGGGGCGCGCCGTGACGCAGCGGCGTCCGCATCGCCACCCGGCATGGGGTGCGTTCACCGGCCGGCGCAGAGGGCGGCGATGAAGTGCACGCGCTGTCGGGCGGCGGCCGAAGTGCATCTGCGCCAGCACAACTCGGCCTTCTGCCGGACCTGCTTCGTCTTCTACTTTCAACGGCAGGTCGAGCGCGCCATCGACAAGGAGCGGATGTTCACCCGCGACGAGGCGGTCCTGGTGGCCGTCTCGGGGGGCAAGGACAGCCTCGCCCTGTGGGACGTGCTGATCACCCTCGGCCACCAGACGACGGGACTGCATCTCTCGCTCGGCATCGGCGACTATTCGGATCAGTCGACCGCCAAGACGGTGGCCTTCGCGCAGGCGCGCGGCCTGCCGCTCATCACCGTGCCGCTGGCGGACGACGGGCTCGCGGTGCCCGAGATCGCCCGGCTGACGCGCCGGCCGGCGTGCTCGGCGTGTGGGACGATGAAGCGCCACTACTTCGATCGCCTGGCGATCGATCGCGGCTTTCCGGTGGTCGCCACCGGCCACAATCTCGACGACGAGGCGGCGCGCCTGCTCGGCAACGTCCTGCACTGGCAGATGGAGCACCTCACGCGCCAGCGCCCCGTGCTCGAGCCGACGCACGACCGCTTCGTGCGCAAGGTGAAGCCGCTGTTCCGCTGCAGCGAATACGAGGCCGCCGTCTACGCCTTCTTCCGCGGCATCGACTACATCGTCGACGAATGTCCGAACGCCGCCGGCGCCACGCAGCTGCTCTACAAGGACATGCTGAACCGGCTCGAGGCGGCCAGCCCGGGGAGCAAGCTGACCTTCGTGCAGGAGTTCCTGCACAAGGCGCAGCCGGCGCTCACCCCGGCCACGGTGGCGCCGCCGCAGACCTGTGAGCGCTGCGGCATGCCGTCCTACGCCGCGCTGTGCGGCTTCTGCCGCCTGGTGCGGGAGACCGACGCGAAGCGCGAGCGCCGGCAGGCCGCGGGGCGGGCGTGAGCCAGGCGCCGTCCAGCGAGCCCGCGCCGGCCTGCGCCGAGCCGCCGCGCGCCGCGCTGCGCGCCGGCGAATCGGTGCTGCTCATCGACCGCAAGGAGCGCGAGTACCTGCGCAGGTTGCGCCCCGGCGCGCGCATCCACATCCGCAACGGCTTCATCGCCGCCGACGACCTGATCGGCGGGCCGGAAGGGCGTGAGATCGAGAACACCGGTGGCGAGCCGTATCTGGTGTTGCGACCGACCTACGCGACCCTCATCCCCAACCTGCCGCGGCGGGCGCAGGTGATCTACCCGAAGGACGTCGGCACCATCCTGCTCTGGGGCGACATCGCGCCCGGCGTTCGCATGGTCGAGATTGGTACCGGGCCCGGGGCGCTGACCATGGCGCTGCTGCGCGCGGTGGGCCCCACCGGCGAGCTGATCTCCTACGAGATTCGGCCCGACTTCGCCGAGATGGCGCGCGCCAACGTCGAGCAGTTCTTCGGCGCGGCGCCGAACTGGACCGTGAAGCTGGCCGATGCGCGTGACGGCATCGCGGAGCGCGACCTCGACCGCATGGTGATGGACCTCGCCGAGCCCTGGACGCTGTTGGCGGTCGCCTACCAGGCGCTGCGGCCCGGCGCGGTGCTGATCGTCTACGTGCCGACGGTCCTGCAGGTGAAGCAGTTCGTCGACCAGGCGCGTGAAGCGGGGTTCGGCGCGGTGCAGGTCACCGAGACGCTGCTCCGCCCCTGGCACGTCCGCGGGCTCAGCATCCGCCCCGAGCACCGCATGGTCGCCCACACCGGCTTCGTGATCGTCTGTCGGCGCCTCGCCGTCGCGCCGGGTCGCCCGCGCGCCGAGGCGGCGGCCGACGCGGTCGGCGACACCGACGACGATGCACCGGCCGACCCGGCCGACGCATGACCGCCGCGTGGTGCGCCGCCGCGCGCGCGAGTGGCTCGTTCGGACGCGATTGCGGATTGACTCGCCGCGCGAGGCTGTAGTACCCAGGTGACTCGCGCTGACACCACAGCCGACCGCGCATGACGAAGGATGCGATCCGCCACAAAGTGTGGACCCGGGTGACGGGCGCCGGGGTGGTTCGATTCCCCGGTGCGCACGGGCGCGTGCCGAACTTCGTCGGCGCCGAGCGCGCCGCCCGGCTGCTGATGCAGCTCACCATCTGGAAGCGCGCCAAGGTGGTGAAGTTCGATCTCGCGGCGCCACAGCTGCCGTTGCGCCGCGCCGCGCTCAGCGAAGGCAAGATCATCTACATCCCGCTTCCCGGCCTGCGCGCCGAGCGCTGCTTTCTCGAGATCGACCCGGCCCGCCTCGGTCCCAACCCCTGGCGAGCCGCCAGCATGCGCGGGGCGTTGAAGTACGGGCGTGCGCTCGCGCCGCACGAGCTGCATCCCATCGATCTGGTGCTGGTGGGCTCGGTGGCGGTGTCCCGCCAGGGCGCGCGCGTCGGCCGCGGCAGCGGCGCCGCCGACCTCGAGTACGCGCTGCTGCGCCGCGCCGGCAAGGTGCGCGAGTACACACCGATCGTCACCACCGTGCACACGCTGCAGGTGATCGACGATCGGATCCTGATGCGCGCGCACGACGTCCCGGTCGACTTCCTCATCACCCCCGACCAGGTCGTCGCCGCACCCAGCCTCTACCCGCGGCCGCGCGGGATTCTCTGGGACCTGCTGCCCGACGAGCGGATCCGTGCCATTCCGGCCCTGCGCAAGGGCCGGCGCGAAGGGCGCGGGACGCTCACGCCGGGCCAGCTCTGAGCCGGGCGCGCGCGGCGAGCGCGACGCGCCGCCGGTTGCCTCCCCGGCTCTGCTTGGCTACAGGCACGGGTTGGCGCAAGCGCCCAACCGACGACTGAGGGCTTCTCATGGCGGAAACCGAGCAGAAGAAAGACAGCGCGCTCCCCGCGATCCTGGGCTGGGGCGGCCTCGGCGTGTTCACCGTGTTGTTCGCGTGGGTGATCATCAACCAGCTCCGCTCGGCCGAGGAATGGGCCGATCGCGGTGCGGAGGCGGTGACGCTGGTCAAGCAGTTCAAGCCGGACGGCAAGCCCGACAGCATGGAAGATCTGATCAAGGGCTACTCGCTGAAGGCCAAGGACAAGGGCGGGTACGTCGGCGAGTTCACCTGGAACTCGACGCAGAAGGACGGGCCCGAGTACGAGGTGACGCTGCTGTGGAAGGAAGGCAACGCGCACCGCGTGGCGCTGTGGCGCGTCGACCTCCAGCAGAAGGACGTGCGGCCGCAAGGCGACGCCGCGGCCGATCTGCCACAGCGCGCCCGCGACGGGACCGTCGACGCGGCGAGCTAGGAAGCCCGCTTGCGCCGCGCCGCGCGCGGTGACGCGCGCCGGGCCTGCGCGCGGCGCGCCGCACGCGCCCGCAGCATCGCCAGCACACCGCCCTTGAGGGTGACCGCGCGGTTGGCGTACTCGTTGACCAGCTCGGCCGGGCACGCGTAGACGAACGTGCGCGTCGCGATGACGATCAGCGCGATGTCCTCGAGCCGGCCCGGGATGATCGTATCGTCCGGCACGAGGTCGTCTTCCATCACGCCGTAGATCAACGCCCCGACCAGGAACAGCTTGGGCATCAGCGTGACGCCGCCCGAGAACAGCAGGCGGGCATAGACGTAGAGCGTCAGCAGCGAATAGCTGAACAGCGTCCGCAGACCCTCCAGTCGCCAGGCGTTGAGCAGACCGCCGTCGGCGAGCGCGGCAACCGCCACCACGCCGAGCGAAAAGCCCGCCTGCTGGATCGAGCTCCCCCACCAGTTGAACGTGATCCAGAGCCCCTGCCAGGCCAGGCGGAAGGTCGAGCGGACCTGCCGGATCAGGCTCTTGGCAAACCCCTCGCCGGCCAGGGCGGTCGGCAGCTGCGGCATGGTGATCACCGCCTCGGCGCCGGCGGCCGGCCGGGTGGTCGCCGGATGGACCGTCAGCAAGAGCGCGGCAATGACGGCCACCGCCGTCAGAACGCCCCCCAGTTTCCTCTCCATTGACGACGAGAATGGGCCATCTGGCGCCTCGAAGTCAATCAAAGTGTCGGATTCCAATTTGCGCTCATGCCGCACGTTACCTGATTGACGCCAGCTTCGAGCCACCAGTGTCGTACGACTGGAGAAACCCTGTGGCATATCGCTTGCTCCGATGCCTGGGTGGCCGCCATGGCGTGGCTCGAAGGTTGGAGGCGTACGGAGGTCATGGAAGAGAACATGAGCGATTTCATCCGGCACCTGCGGCGGCAGCTGGGCATGACCCAGGAAGAATTTGCCCACTCCCTCGGGATCACGGTCGGGACCGTGAACCGCTGGGAGAACGGCCGTTTTCGTCCGAGCAAGCTCGCGCGCGCTACCATCCTCGAGTTCGCGCGCCGACATGGCGTCACCGTGCAGCCGGACGCCGACGGGACGGGGACGCTCCCGGACGACGAAAAGCCGATCCACTGAGCGGGCCGGCGGCGCGGCCGAGCCCCGACGTCAATCGCCGAAGACGCGGATGACGATGCTCACCGGGTGTCCCGGCTGACCCAGGACGTCGCGGACCCGGGCGGTCAGGATCGTATCGCCGGTCGGGAAGGCGATCTCCGACCCCACCCCGGTCGTCGTGCAGAACTGGATCGTGCTGTCCGGCGCCGCGAAGGCCTCGACCTGCTGGAACGGATCGCGGGTACAGGCGAGCGAGCCCGCACCGCGCGCGTCGAACCGGCAGCTCAGGTCGTTGATCGCGTTGGCGATGGTCTGTGACCCGCCGAAGGCGGGCGGGGTCACCGCCGGCACGCCTCCGAGCGGCCTGTTCGGCGCCGGGCCGATGTCGCAGACCAGGCTGCTGCCGTTGCCGAGCTGCTGTGACGTGACGATCTGCAGGTCGGGCAGCACCGTCTGATTGCCGGGGTCGTAGTTGAAGGTCACCGACCCGACCGGACGACCGCTGATCCCCGGCTTGGCTTCGACATAGATGAAGAACCCGGTCGACGGCCGCACGTAGGTGAGATAGCCGTGGTCCTCCGGGCCGATGGTGTTGATGATCCGCCCGTCGGCGCGGGCTACGCCGAAGGCGGTGATCTCGCCGCCGATGGTCTGCGGCGTCGTGGTGGGGGTGGGTGAGTAGAAGGGCGTCGCGGTCGGCGTCGCCGTGCGGGTCGACGTGGCCGTCGCCGTCCCAGTGCTGGTGGCGGTCGACGTGCCGGTCGGCGTCGCGGTGCGCGTCGCCGTCACCGTTGCCGTCGCCGTGGACGTACGCGTCGCCGTCGTCGTCCCGGACGGCGTCGCGGTGAACGATGCGGTCACCGTCCAGGTCGCCGTCCGCGTGTTCGTCGCGGTGGCGGTGGACCTGGGCGTCGCCGCCAGGGTGTCCGTCCGAGTCGCGGTCGCCGGGGGCGTCGCGGTCCCCGTGCGCGACGCGGTGCGGGTGGGCGAGGCGGTGCGGGTGGCTGTGCTCGCACGCGACGGCGTCGCGGTCGGTGTCGACGTGCGCGTCCGCGTGGCGCTCGGCGACAGGGTCGCGGTGACGGTCAGGCGCGGGGTGATCGTCCCCGTCTGCGTGCGCGTCGGGGAAACCGTCGGCGTCGCCGTGCGCGTCGGCGTCGCGGTGCGCGAACCGGTCGGCGAGGCGCTGGGCGTCGAGGTACGGGTCGCGCTCGGCGTACGGGTCGGGGTCGAGGTGGGGGTCGGCGTGCGCGTGGGGCTGGGCGCGCTCGTCGCCGGAGTCGCCGTGCGGGTGTGCGACGGCCCGGGTGTCGGCGAGCTGTGGGTCGGGGTCGCGGACGGCGTCCCGGTCAGGGTGGGCGGCCGGGTGCGGGTGGGGGTGATGGTCGGCGTCCCAATGGTGACCCCGTGGCTCGGCGTCACCGTCGGGCTCACCGACGGCGTCGACGTCGGCGACGTGGTCGGCGTGGCACCCACCGGCGTCGGGGTCGGGCTGGCCCCGGGTGAGCCGCTCCTGGTCGCCGACGGGCTCGCTGTTGCGCTCGGCGACGCCGTCCGGGTGGAGCTGGGGGTCGTCCCGACAGGCACGGTGGCGGTGTCGGTCGGCGTTGTCGGGGGCGTCGAGGTGGGGGTGGGGCTGCCGGCCGGGACGGTCGGCCCCACGGGCTCCTGCGTGGCGGCGGTGACGAGGTCGGCGGCGGAGATCCGCCCGTCGCCGTTCCGATCCGCACCCGGACAGGGTGCCGGATCGGCGTACAGCGCATCGACCACGATGGCGATGCGCTGCGCCCGCGTGTCGTCCGCACACGCGCCGGGCACGGCTGCCGCGCCAGCCGGCGGCGCGCCCGCGCACTGCAGGGCGAGCGCCAAGACGCACCACAGGCCCCATGGCGCCACGCGCCGCCGGGCATGTGGCTGCTGCTGCGCGCGTCCGAGAATCGTCCGTGCGGGTCCGCCGGGCAGTCTGCGCACCCGCTGCCTCTGTGCCGCTGGCCCCGACGGTGCCTACTGCCGATTGAGCAGGCGCTCCATCTTGGTGCGTACGACGCTCAGATCGACGATCGGCTTGGCCAGATAATCGTCGCACCCGGCCGCCAGCGCCTTCTGCTCGTCGCCGGCCATCGCCTGCGCGGTGAGCGCGATGATCGGAATGTCGCGCCCGAACTCGAGCTGCCGGATCTTCTTCGTCGCCTCCCACCCATCCATGACGGGCATCTTGAGGTCCATGAAGATCAGGTCCGGCGGCGGCGACGCCTGCACGATCGCCAGCGCCTCTTCGCCGTTGCTCGCCTCGACGATGTCGAACTCTCCGATCCGCTTCAGTCGGTAGACCAGGATGCGCCGATTGTCCAAGTTGTCCTCGACCACCAAGATCCGCTTCGCCATCGATGTGCCTCGCGCCCGGAGTCCTTCCGGTCTCTCGTTTACCCGACCCTCCAAGGAAAAAAAAGGCCGGAGTGCATGACACTCCGGCCTCTGAGGAACTGGTTCAAGCGCCTACGGCTCGATGTACACCGCGTCGCCGTTGGCGTTGAAGAGATCGTGATCGATGTTGAACGCATCCGTCGCCAGGATGGGCCCGCCCGGGGTCTCGCGGAAGTTCTCGCACGCGACGCCGAGAATTCCGTACCCGAGCGCCCCATTCGCCCCGGTCACGCCGCGCATGCGCGTCTGCCCGGTCAGCGTACCCTCCACGCCGGCCGCGAAGATCGAAAAGCTGTCGCCCGTCGGCCCCGGCAGCGTGTCGATGTCCGACAGCGACGTGGCCCGGTAACACTGAACCCGCGCGCTGCTCGAGAAGCGCTGCTCGAACTCGTTGTAGATCAGCATCTGGACGGTGACCTGGAAGTTGGACGATCCCGGCACGGTCCCGGGGATGTCCTCGCTGCACGGCACCAGCGTCAGGTCCGTGTTGACGACACCGCCGAACTCCGGTGTCGCGCCCTCGAAGAAGTGATCGAGGATGAGCACGCCCGGGCACGGCTCGTAGCTCGTGTTACACGCAACGCCACCCGGCGTTCCGGGAGGCAGCGACCCGAGGCACAGCGGTTGTGCAAAGGTATGTGGCGGGGCTGTCTGGCTCAAGGCTTGGAATCCAATCGCGTTGTAGGATGCGGCGGTCGTCGCCACGCCAACCACGGGAGGCGCGGGAGGCGCCTGCACGGTCGTCCGAATGACCGTCGCCTCGATCTTCAGGTCGTTGGCCACGATCGGGTTGTTGTTGGTGTCAACCTCCACGCACTTGAGCTCGCCGCGGAATGGATTCTCAGGCACTCCCGAGGCAGCGCCGCGCGACACCGCGGTGCAGGTATCTCCGGCCGTCATACAATCACTGTCCTTAAAGCACGACGTACCGGTGCTGGTCGGTGCGCAGTGGCCCGCCGGGCAGCCGGGCCCCGGAAAACCCGACTCGCACGGGAGGTTGGGAGTGAGGCCTAATGATGCCGTAAAGCCGATCGGCTGTCCGGGCGTCAGGGTGAGGCTGAAATTGGTGTTCGACCAGAACGGCAGGCAGTTCGTCCCCAGCGGACAGTCTGCGTTGGTGTCACAGATCAAGCCATCCGAAGTGCCGCAGTGGCTGTTGGCGTTGATCCACCAGCAATGCACGTTGATCGGGTTGGTCGCGTTGGTGTTCGTCATCTGAATCAGCGTGTCGGTTGCGACTTGGCCCGGTAGAACCGGCTGCGCTCCGCCCGTCACGTGGACGACGATCTTGGGAAGAACAACGTACCCCGCCGGATTGTCCGACGAGGACTGCGCGGCGGCCCCGGACGGCCAACCGAACAGAACGACTGCAGCGAGCAGGCCCAGCACCACAACCCATCCGGTGCTCCCCTTCGCGTTCCGCGTAAGCATCTCGTCACTCCTTTCCCAGCCTGAACGGTGCGGTCCTCGATCGCGCATCGCGAGCCTCCCTGCGCTCACGGAACGCCTGGCAGCCGGATTTCCGAATCCACCGTGGCGCCACCCGCCGGCCAGAAGAGATTCGACGCCGCCGTGTCGGAGGTTCCGTCGCCAGCCGTTCGCAGTACGTTGATCACTCCGAGGCCGGGCAGGTCGGATGGAGCCTGTGGACTCAAGATGGAGGTGCCGAAGTCACTCTGGAGCGTGCCGACATCGAAGCTCCCGCCGAACGGCACGGTCTGACCGAGACTGCCGGAGAACCAGCAGTCGACGGGAATGGCCGAGGAAGTCGAGCTGTTTATCTCGAACTCGTTTCGAATACTCACGGCCAGGCTCGTGCTGGAGGGGATCAGGTTCTGGAAGTCCATGCCGCAGGGGACCAGTGTCAGGTTGCTGCTGACGATCGACGGCGCGTTGAACACACCATCAATGGCTGGATCGGAGCTGCCCTCGGCCTGGAAGTTCATCAACAGGTCGCGCGGACAGGCGGCGTACTCGACGCCGTCCAGCTTGAGGATGTCGTCGCCGTTGTTACCACACCCGGGGCAGCTCATCGGATCAGGTTGCAGCCCCGGGATCATGATCGCGTTGTACTTGCTCACCTGGTTCAGGCCGCCTGGCCCTTCGATGACGCCGACCGTGGCTTCACCCTTCAGCGCATTGCTGTTCACCGGCGTTCCGTCCGACAGGGTTTCCACACAGACCAGGAACCCGCTGAACCCCTGGCTGACCGGTGGGACCAGACCGGGATCGAGACCCTGAGTGCCGTCGAACGGATTGACGGCGCGACCGTCCCGGGCCGACCAGTGGGTCGGCTGCTGGCGGGTCAACGCCAACTCGAAGTCCGTCACCGTCCAGAGCGGCTGGCCGTTCACGCTGCGGCCGTCGACATAGAAGCAGTGGGCGTACACCTGGCTGTTCGAGGTATTGGTCACCTGGATGATGGTGTCCGGAGTGGTGTTGACGACCTTCGGGAAGATCAGGATCGACCCGGGAACCTCGGTCGAGAATTGCGTCTGTGCGCTCACCCGCGCGCTGAACGGACCGGTCATTAGCGCCACCCCGGCCAGGATGCCTGCCGTCACACCGGCTCGCAGCCCCTTCACCGTACTCATGGGTTCTCCTCCTTCACAAGGGCACACGCTGCTGGATTCGATTCACCCATCCACGACACCGGAGTTGGATCTACGGAATCCGGATGATGTCCGCGTCGACGCGGTCGCTGAACTGATTGAGATCGTAGCCCGCGCCGAGCGCCTGCGGCTCGCCGCTGGCCGGATCCGTGCAGCCGGTGATCGGGCAGAACGCCAGAGTCGCGGATCCGATGATGCCGCCGTTCACACCCGTGATCCGGGTGTTGCCCGCGACGGTTCCAGCAACCGAGGCACTGAAGATCGAGCGCTCGGGCTGGCTGGTGTCGATCAGCGAGATCGGGGTATCCAACAGGCAGTTGACCGACCGGCTGGTCGAGAAGCGCTGCTCGAACTCGTTGTAGACGAGAAACTGGGCGGTGACCTGTGGAACCTGCTGCTCCGCGAAGTCCTCCGTGCACGGCACCAGCGCGAGCGTCGAGTGGGCGTACAGGCCGGTGTCGACAATCGGATCCGTGGCGCCGTCGAACAGGTGGTTGAACACGACGACTTGCGCGCACGGCTGGTACTCGGGGGCCGCCGGCCCCGTGCCGCTGCCGCCGATGGTCAGCACGTTGTCGCCGTCGTTGAAGCCGGCCGACCGCAGGCCGACCGCATTGTAGCGCTCGACGTCGATGTCGCCCTCAAAGGTGAGCGACTCGACAGAAGCCGAGCCGATCAGGTCGTTCCGGCAGCACACGCCAGGCCCAGTGCAGTCGTTCGTGTTGCACGGGCGCGGCAGGCGCGTGGTCGGGTCGCTCTCGATGCACTTCAGCTCGCCCACGAAGGGAGTCTCCCCGACCGGCGGAACGCGCGTGCCGGCGTTGCTGCCCGGACACGTATTGAGCAGGCCACCCGGACACGGCACGTTGCCGTAGAAGAGCCCCGCGGGCTGCTTGAACCCCAGTCCCTGCGCCGCGCTCCATGCCAGCGGCTGGTTCGGGGTCATCAGGACGTCGAAGTTGACCTCGATCCACCCCGGCAGACAGGCCCCGGTGAACCCGCTGGACGCGTCGAAGCAGTCCGTCGAGCCCGAGCACACGGCGCCCGTGTTGGTGCAGCGCCGGTTGGCGTTCACGTAGAAGCAGTGTGCGGCCGTCGGGGACGCCGACTGGTTGGCAACCTGAACCACCGTATCCGTCTGATCGTCGACGACGATCTTCGCATACACGAGCACACCGGCGCCGGCATCCGAATACGTCGCCGCGCGCGCCATCGGGGACGTGATCAACGCGAACGCGCCCGCCCCGATCACCGTCAGCTTCTTCATAGTCAGCATCGCCCTTCTCCTTCTCTCGTTCCCCAGCCAGCCGTTCTTATGGATGAGAGACAAAGGTATCGTATCGAATCTCGTCGTTCATGCAGCGGTCGCAGAAGTCGTTCGGGGTGGCGGCGCACTGAGCGTCCGACGTGCACGGCGTGGTGCTGGCAAAGCGGCAGAGGCCGGTGGGGCAGTCCGCATCGGTGGTGCACTGCGTAGTGAGCGCGCCGCGGCAATGGCCCGGGCGCTGCAGGCTTCCATCACCGTCGGCATCGACCATGTGGAGGTTGGCGGCTGCGGACCCCACCGCGGTGGGATCCATGCTTGTCCTGGGCCCGGAGTGGACCTCTTCGACCACGCCGACGATCCCGGGAGCCGGGGCGCATACGCCGCCAAGGCCGCAGCCGGCGTCTGAGGTGCAGGCAACACTTGGCGTCGGCCCCTGGATGCAGAAGCCCGTTCCGCTCGACGTCAAGACGGTGTGCATCATCGTGGCACCGTTCACATTCGAGAAGCCGAGGTCCTCCAAGGTCACGCTGGCCCAACAACCGAAGGCAAGATCTCGTGAGAAGAACGACTCGAACTCGTCATAGACTCCGAAATGTACGTTGAAGCCGGCCCCGATGATGTCGCTGAAGTCGGCTCGGCAGGGCACCATCGTCAGCTCCGTGCTCACGGGCTCGGTTCCGCCGCCCCAATCGTTGGCGGCAGCGGCGATGTCGTCGCCGCCCGGGGCGTAGTGGATGGTGTCGAGCGCCTCCGGACAGGCGTTGTACCCCAGCCCGTTGAGCTCGAGAATATCGCTGCCGTTGCCGGCGTCGATCGCGCCATCCTGGTTCGACTGAATGGCGATCGCGTTGTACTCGCTCACCAGCGGTGCGAAGGTGGTGCCGATGTCCACCGCCTGGATGTCCGCTTCGCCTTTGAGCGCGTCCATACCGTTCGGGCTGCCGTCCGAGTTCGTCTGAACGCAGCGGAGCTCGCCGCGGAAGCCGCCGAACTCCTGCGGGTTGTCGGCCTGGAAGTGAACCGGCGGGACGGAGATGGCCTCGAACAACCCGGGACAGTACTGGGTGGGCGGGCTACCTGGGACGGTCGTGCAAAAGGTGCCTGCACCGGAGAGGAGGTTCTCGAAGCGCCCCGTCGACACGCGCCACATGGTCGGCTGCTGGCGCGTGAGGATGACGTCGAAGTCCTCCTCGCCCCAGAAGTCCTGGCAGACGTTCGGCGGGCCGCCAGCCACAATCGGACAGCTTAGGGGCTGGTTGATCGTACAGAAGTCCGGCGTGATGCTGCAGAACCCGGTGCCCTGCACGTAGAAGCAGTGCGCGTAAGCAGTCGAGTTGCTGGTGTTGGTCAGCGTGATGATGGTGTCACGCGTTCCATCCGCGATCACTTTGGGCCAGATCACGATCGAGCCAGGCTGATCCGTGTTGACGTCTGCTCCAGCCCGCGTCCCCCATAGCGTCATGGCCGCCAGCACCATTCCCAAGCTAATCAGCCAGGGGATTCGCTTCTGCACTCGCATTGCACGCCTCCTTTCGGTAACTGCACCCATTGCGCACCAGGGCCCGAACATCTCCCCTATGAACGCGCTAGCCTTATCGCAATTTGTTGCCTCGCTGTCAAGCGGAAAAGCGAAGCCGGTTCGACTCCGTGAAGTTGTTGCATGGGCAGCGCGTTTTTGACCCTGCCGGTGGCCTCGATCTGCTCTGGGCGTCAGCGTCCCGCATCTCCGCACAGGCTCACAGGCACGCCGTATGCCACAAAGCGACGGCAAGCGAAACCCCTTTTTGCAGAATGAATCGTGCTGCGGAGCGGTTTCGACCACGCCATCCGAGTGGCGATTGCGGCATCGGGATGACACGGATGGTCGCCGCGCGGCGATCGACCGGAGTCAGCCAGAAACCTCAGCCTGCGCCTCCGCCTGAGCCTCTCAGAAAAGAAGGCTCAGGCGGAGGCGCAGGCTGAGGCTAGGACCGGACGCCGTCGGGCGGCATCGTTGGAGCGTGGATCCGCGAAGCCTGAACGGCCCCACGCAGGGAATCCGTTGGACCCGCCAGGCGCGCAGACGCTCTAACGGTTCGTTCCTAACCGAACCGATCGGTCCAAGATCAGAGGCTGCACGAGTTACGGTTCCGGCTGCACGCGGACGACGATGTCTTTTCGCGGTCCGAGATTGCCGAGCACGTCGCGCAGCTGGATGCCGATCACCGTGTCGCTGTACGCCTCGCCTGCCAGCGGCGGGTGGAACTCCGCCGATTCGGGAACTTGGTAGCAGAACTGCTTGGTGCTGCCGCTGCCGATGAATCCGTAGCCGAAGTACCCACTGCCGCCCAGGACCCGCGTGCACGCCACGCTGTTGTTCTCCTGCACGCTGAAGCGGCACTCCATGTCCTGCATCGCGGTCGTCACCGCCGAGCTCGTACCGAAGGGCGGTCCGAAGTCTGCGGGATCGTCGAAGCCGGGAACCCCGCCGAAGGGCGTCGGCGGAGGCCCCATGTCGCACTTCGACGCACTGCCGTCGCCGATGTCCTGGCTCAGCAGGATCTGGAGGTCGCCGCGGTCGTCGCCCATCGGCGTCAGCATCACCCCAGGGTCGCGCCCCGAGGTGCCGCGTGCACCCTCGATGACCAGCAGGAACCCGCCGCTCTGGCGCACGAAGACCTGGCGCCCCTGATCGTCGATGAACGGGGTCGGCGTCGGGTTGGCGATGCAGAGGAACGCGCAGCAGAACGGGCAGCCGTTCTGATCGATCGCCGCGGCGTAGCTGACGCGCGGGCCAGAGTCCTTCGAGGTCGGCGTCGGCGTGCGCGTGATGGTCGGCGTCAGCGTGATCGTCAGGGTCCGGGTGGCCGTGCCGGTGGGCGAAGGCGTGCGCGTGAAGCTCGGCGTACGGGTGATGGTCGGCGGCAGCGTGGGCGTGGCGGTGTTGGTCGCCGTGGCGGTGCGCGTGATGGTCGCGGTCGGCGAGTCGGTTCGGGTGGGCGACGACGTGAAGGTGAACAGCGGCGTCAGCGTGAACGTCGGCGTGCGGGTGTCGGTGGTCGTCTTGGTCGGCGTGGTCGTGCGGGTATCGGTGCCGGTCGGCGACGCGGTCTGCGTGAACGTCTCGGTCTGCGTCGCCGTAGCGGCGCGGGTGAAGGTCGGCGTGCGCGTGTCGGTCGCGGTGCGCGTCGCCGTGCCGGTGAACGTGGCGGTGGCTGTGAAGCTCTCGGTGCGGGTGGGCGAGCCGGTGCGGGTGAAGGTGGCGTCGGCCGGCGGCGTGGGCGAGGCGGTGTCGGTGCTGTTCGGACCGGCCGTCAGCGTGGAGCCCGAGGTCTTGGTCGGCGTGGCGGTGCGCGTACCGGTCGCCGTGCGGCTCGGCGTTCCCGTCCGGGTTCCGGTGGGGGTGAAGATGGCGGTCGCGGTGTCGCGCGGCGTGCGCGTCGCCGTCTGCGTGCGCGTGTCGGTGCCGGTCGGGGTCGGCGTCGGCGTGAACGTCGGGGTGACGGTCCGCGTCGAGGTTCCGGTCGGCGTCGGGGTGCGCGACGGGGTCACGGTGCGGGTGGCCGTGCCGGTGAAGCCGGCGGTTTCGGTCGGCGTGCCGGTTCTGGTCGGCGTGGTGGTATCGGTCGGCGTGCCGGGTGCGAAGGTCGACGTCGGCGTCGCGGTCCGGGTGATCGTCGGCGTCCGGGTGGGCGTCGACGACGGCGTGTCGGTCGACGTCGGCGTGCCGCTCCGGGTCGCTGTCCCGGAGGCGGTCGGGCTGATGCTCGGCGACGGACTGATGGTGGGAGAGCTGGTCTCGGTGTCGACCGGTGTGCTGGTCGGGGTGGCGATCGGCGTCGTGATCGAGGTTTCGGTGGCGGTCACGGTGCCGGAGGGCGACGGCGTCAGCGTGGCGGTCGCGCTGCCGCTCGGCGGCGTCGTCGGGGTCTGCAGCGCGGCCAGGAGGCTCGTCAGCGCGGTGAGATCGGGCGCGGTGAGGCGACCGTCGCCGTTGATGTCCGCCGTCGAACAGCTACTGCCGGCGAACAGCGCGCCGGTCAGCGCGGCGACGTCGGCGGCATTCACGTGATGATCGCAGTTCGCATCCCCGTGCATCGTCTGCGCGCGCGCGGCGGCGGCGCCGAACGACACCGCGGCTGTCACGCCTACGGCTGCAACGAGCCAGCGCGCGCCCCAGGCTGCTGCACCGGATCGCTCGCCGGCGTGTCGCCTGCCCATCGTGGATCCGCCCGACCTCGTCACCCGCACTTCGATTGTAGGATGGATTTCAGTAGAGATATGCGACAACGCCAGCTCATGCAATGCGCGATGCATGCGCTCGTCTTAATCACCTGCCATCCACAGCGCTTTGCTGCACGCGCGCGCCAAGCACACCGCATCCGCTGCGGCGCGCGCGGGCCGGGAGAAAAGTCCGCTTGAGGCGGTCGCCAACCGGCACTACCCTCGACCGAGCACGGAGGAACGGCGATGGATCAGCTCACCCAAGTGATCGACGCGGTGCGTGCGCACCCCATGCTCGATGTCGGCATCGGCGCGGCGGCGGTGGCCGGGTATCTTCTCCTGCGCCGCAAGCCGCGCCTCCAGCGCGAAGCCGACGAGCGGCTGTCGGCCCTGCGCCGCGACAAAGCCGACCAGTACACCAAGCTGCGCGATCCCCAGTGACGGGCCGGCACCCCGCGCCGCCCCTTCTTGTTTCGCATGGCGGGTGGAGATAGTAGTCGGCTAGACGTACCGTCTAGCTGACATGCCGGCTCTGGACTACGAATCGGCCCTGGCGCTGGTCACTTTGGCCGAGCTGCCCCGGGTCGGCGAGCGGCGCCTCCTGCGCGTGCAGGCGCTCGCCCGCGAGCGGCGGCTGCCGCTCGGGGGCGTGGTCGACCTCGCGCCACACGCGCTGGCGCGCGACTACGGCCTGCCGTCGAGCGCGCTGGCGCGGCTCGGGCGCGATCGCTTCTGGCACACGGCGCACTGCCGCGCGCTGGTCGCGCAACTGGCCGCCTGCGGCGCGCTCGTCGGCCAGCCGGGCGAGGCCCACTACCCACGGGCCTGGGCCGAGCGAGCCGATCCGCCGCCGCCGCTCGCGTACCTCTACGGCGCACCCGAGTTGCTCGGGCGACCGACCGTGGCGCTGCTCGGGTCGCGGGCGGTCGACGAGCACGCCGTCACCGCGGCGGTGCGCATCGTGCAGCGCGCCGCCCGCGAAGGGTTGGCGGTGGCGGTGGGCGGGATGAAGACCACCCATCGCATCGCCGCCGCGACGGCGCGCGCCGCCGGCGCGGCGCGCATCGTCGTGCTCGATCGCGGTCTCTTCGCGGCGTTCGGCGGTCAGCCGCAGTTCGATCCGTTCGGCTTCGGCCCGCGCAGGGCGCGCTTCGACCCCGCCGCGACCCTGGTGCTGTCGATCTGCCGCCCGCACGACCACGCGACGCCGCGCGGCGGACGCCGCCGCGACGAGCTCATCGCCGCGCTCGGCGACCTCATCGTCGCGCTCAGCGCGCGCCCGGGCGGCGAGGTGGAGCGCATCTGTCTGCGCGCGCTCGACCGCGGTCAGTGCGTGGTGAGCTGGCAGGCCAACAGCGCCAGCTTGGTCGCCGCCGGCGCGGTCCCGATCGACGCGCACGACCTGCAGCACGGGCTGCGCCGCCTGATGCCGGCGCCGGTCGAGCTGCCGTAGCGCCTACGCCGGCACGCCGCCGGCGGCGCCGGTCGCGCTGGCGGGCAGGAGCTCGAAGACGGTGATCTCGCGCGGCGTGAACAGGCGGATGCGCTGGCCGGTGACGCCGAGGCCGCAGTTGACGTACAAATGGCTGTCGCCGGAGCGGTACAAGCCGCGGCTGAACGGCGTGACGAACTCCGCCAGGTTGCGGCGCCGGCCGCGCCACGGAATGGCGAGCTGGCCGCCGTGCGTGTGGCCCGACAGCGTCAGCATCACGCCGGCCGCGGCGGCGTGGGGAAAGATGTCGGGCCGATGGGCGAGCAGCAGGACCGGCGTGCTCGGCGGGGCCGCGTCGAGCAGCTCGGCCAACCGCGCGTCCGCCCGCACCCCCCGTGCCCAGTCGCGGCCGCGGTCGTCGAGGCCGACGACGTGCACGCGCGCGCCGGCGACCTCGAGCGTCACCGCGCTGTCGCGCAGCACCCGGAAGTCGGTCCAGCGCTCCAGCTCGGCGACGACATGCTCCGCGCCGGCGTAGTGGTCGTGGTTGCCGAGGATCACACACACCCCGTGGCGCGCGCGCAACCCAGCCAGGGCGGGAAAGAACGCGGCGCAGTCGACCTGCGGCGAATCGGCGATGTCCCCGGTGACGCAGATGAGGTCGGGCTCGGTGGCGTTGGCCCGTTCGACGAAGTCCTGCAGCTGCTCCAGGGTCAGGTTCTGGCCGACATGGATGTCGCTGATCTGGGTGACGCGCAGCGGCCGCCCGGCGCCGGCGATGCCGTCGACGCCGAGCGGGACGCGCGTCACCTGCAGCTCACGCTGACCCACGAGGTAGCCGTAGCCCATGGTGAGCGCGATCGCGGTCATGCCCAGCGACACCACCCAGCGAAAGACGCCGTCGAGACCGGCGTTCAAGCTGGCCTGCCCGCCCGCGGTCAGCGCCTCCGCGCTGAGCACACCGAGGATCCCCTGCCCGACCAGGAACACCGCCGCCGTCGCCAGCAGGAAGACCGAACAGAACAGCGCCACGAACGCGACCGCCGTGTACGTCCGGAACGCCCAGCCGCGCGGGCGGCGCCGCACGATCAGCGCGCGGTTGCAGGCGGCCAGGCTCGCGACGGCGAGCCCGTGCCCCCACCACGGCAGCGACAGGCCCCAGCCGACGCTCGCGACCCACGCCACCATCGCCCACTGCGCGGCGCTGGCGGCGACCAGCAGCAGGCGGAAGAAGTAGCGATAGAAGAGACGCGCCCCACTGGCGCGCACCCGCCGCCCGATCGCCATGCGCCTTCGAACCTACCGGCGCACTCCGGCTGCAGCAAGCACGATCTCGGTAAGCGAGAGGCGTGACCAGTGACCGGGCTTTGTGCGGCAATTTGGATCGCCGTGAGTTCTTCTGGAGTGGAGGCGGGCGTCTCGCCCGCCGCGCTGCGGGCGTCCGGCG
>Ga0335082_10002521_pt1 | contig 19731 bp, 16 predicted proteins | sample Lox_Sample_41_FD_206718 | JGI IMG/M metagenome (GOLD analysis project Ga0335082, IMG submission 206718) | Soil microbial communities from Loxahatchee National Wildlife Refuge, Florida, United States - Lox_Sample_4.1 | ecosystem: Environmental > Terrestrial > Soil > Wetlands | place: USA...
GGTCTTCAGACAGCTGCGCAAGTCCTCGGGGTGCACGCCTTCTGCCCAGCCATTTCCCAACTCTGCCTCAAGGGTGCGCCCGGTGAACTCCAGCCAGGGCTGGTTGAAATAGTTGCATAGCCTGTCTTGCCCGGACATCCAGATCATCACTGGGGCGGTGTTGGCGACCAGGCGGAAGCGCTCCTCACTCTCACGGAGCGCCTGTTCCGCACGTTTTCGATCCGTAACATCGGCGACCACGCCGATAGTCCGCAGCAACTTGCCGTTGTCATCAAAGAACGCTTGGGCTCTTTTCTCCAGCCAAATGACACTGCCATCGGGGCGCAGCATGCGGTAAGTGATCTGGGAGGAGGGGTTTTTCGGCGTGATTCCGGCAACAAGTGTCTCAAATCTCTTCCGGTCATCTGGATGGACTCGGGTGAGCATTCTTTCACGGCTTTCCACCATAGGTTGGTCGGCCCCGATTACATCCGCGTATTCAGGCGACCGAACGATCGTGTTGCTGTCGACATTCCACTCGTACGCGTACATCTTCCCTGCCTGAACCGCCAGATGCAGGCGCTGCTCGCTCTTGCGCTGCGCTTCTTCCAGGCCCAGGCGCGCCGAAATGTCTCGGATAATGGCCGTGAACAACTTCTTGCCACCGACTTCAACCTGGGAAATAGAGGCCTCCATGGGGAACTCCTCGCCGTTGGCGCGGACTCCCCACAAAGGTTCCCGGGAGCCCATGCCCCGGTTGGATATGCCGCTTGCGCCGTAGCGACTCATGTGCTCTTGGTGCACTGTGCGGAAGCGTTGCGGTATGAAACGATCGAGCGTGCGTTCCATGACTTCTCCCGAACTGTAGCCAAACATCCTTTCTGCGGCGGGGTTGAACAGAACAATTCGTTTGTCGTCATCGCAGGTGATGATCGCATCCATGGCTGAGTCTACAACTCCCCTCAACCTCTCCTCGCTCTGATGCAATTTGTCTTGCATTGCCCTGCGTTCGGTGATGTCCGTAATCACGGAGAGAAGGCAGGGTTCGTCCCCGATTGCGATCAGGTCCGCTGAGCCCAGGCCGGTCCTTTGCGTGCCGTCCTTGCAGCGAAAGCGTATTTCCAGGTTGCGAACCATGCCACCTTCCAAGACCCGGTTCACTACCTCTGTCCTTTGGGCCGGATCGACCCAAATCCCGAGGTCAAAGGGAGTGCGTCCGATGACTTCCTCGCGTTGCCAGCCGGTGATTTCTGTGAAGCTGTCATTGACTTCGATGTAGCGATGATCCTTCGCACTGGTCAGAGTCAGAGCCATCGGGCCGTGTCGAAAGGCTTTCGAGAACTTTTCTTCTGATTTCCTTAAGGCCTCCTCCATTCCCTTGCGCTCGCTAATGTCTACCGCCATACCCAGCATGCGCTCCGACTCTCCGTCGCTGGTGTAATAAAACTGTCCTCGGGCATTCAGCCAGCGCACGGCGCCGTCATCTCGAATGACCCGGAATTCTGCGAAGTACGGCGTCCGGTTATGCCTGGCTTCGGCGATTGCTTTTGAGACGAGCTGCCGGTCATCTGGATGGACGCGGCGATGGAAATCCTCGGCCCGTCCGGCCTGTGATTCCGACGCAATTCCGAACACGGTTTGCAGATCGCCGAACCAGGTTTCTCGGCCGCCCTTGACGTCCCATTCCCAGCCAACCGACTTGCCCCCCTCCACCGCCAGACGTAGACGTTCGTGGGCGATTTCCAACCCATGCTCGGCACGTCCCCGTCTCCGCATCTGCCATACCAAACCAAAGACCAGCAGTCCCTCCACTAAAATTAGACCCACCGTGCCAATGATGTACCACCTATACGACTCCCACGCACCGACTCGCCGGTTCAGGAGGATGCTGCCGGGCGGTAGGTTAAGCTCGTCGAGTCCCCAGCGCTGCATGGCTGTTGCGTCGAACATGTACACATTGGCGCTTTGCACAATTGGAATGTTTTGCGGCTTCTCCCCTTGGAGAATCCTCACCGCCATATCGGCAGCAATCTGACCAACATCAGCAAAGCTCAACAGGTTCCCGCCGATCGCGCCACTACCGATATCCGCATCAGACACGACGAACATAGGCGCATTAGCAGCAGCGGCAATCCTGGGAAACGCCTGGCTTGAATCATGGAATCGCGCTCCCCGTGCATCTTGTGTAAATGGCAGGTCGTAGATAATGGTGTGGCTCGGCAGCTGCTTGACTCTCGCCAACAGCGTAGGCATGTCCATATCGGTGAAGTAGCCGATCTCCAAGGAAGATTCGTAATCGCGAAACGCTTTTCGAACGAGTTCCTCCAGGTACCGGTCATACACACCCGTTCCGCCTACGACGACCACACGCCTGGTGCCGGGTTGCAGGTGAAGGGCAGCTAACAATGTTTTCTCGGGTTCCACTTTTGACCAGACTCCGGTAAAACGCGCATCCAACCGGAGCTGTCGGTACATTTCCTCTGTAATCCCGCAGAAAACAATTGGCGTGCCCGAAAAAGCCTTCTCATGCGATTCGACCATGAACCGCAGGGGCTCCAGCCCCACGGCCACCACCAGATCCAGGTTGCGGTCACGATACTTCTGCGTATACCAACGGCGGAACTCTCGCTGATGAATCTGATCGGGAAACAAAAGGGAATCCATGTCCTCGATATAAAGCTCGATCTGGTAGGGTGTGCTCTCTAGGCTGGCTACGATCGCTCGATTCAGAATTGCTATACGTGGCGCCAACGTGGGTGCGAAAGCATTCAGAATCAAGACCCGCTTAGTTTGACGTAACTGGGCTCCTGCTACGCACGGCCATAAGAGAGAGGCCGCAACCAGCAACCAGACGAACTTCTTCTGTTGGCATGTGCAGAATGCTTGCTGAACAGGACTTTGGTCTCTTTCTTTCGTAGGTAGGCAAGCTGAAGTACAGTTGAGACGGGTTCCACGATCACTGATCGAAGTCGAGAATGTTCTGCTCGCCCGTCGCATTCCCAGTCAACCTTCCGGAGAATCTCGGCAGATAGCCTCTTTTGGGCCCCTTCGGCCCTTGGTCAGTTCATCGAACTTTGCAATCGAGCAGGGCAACCCTGCTCGACCGGGCGGCAGAAAAGCGGTAGCTTCGACGTTTGGTCCAATCACAGTAGACTAACGCCTTTCCTAACGACCCTCGCTGTAGAGCTTGTTTCTAGCATCAGAGGCCGCAATCTCAGACCTGTCAAATCCGACAGGTATTCCCCCTTGGTCAGGACTCTGTCTCCCTGAGCGCGAAAAGTATACCTCCCAAACGGGAAGAAAGCTGTGTCCGTCAACTGTCTCAATGTGAGATAACGGCTGAAATTCCCGGGCGGGTTCGACATCCAGTCAACTACGTCGAATGAGGTTGTTCTCCGTCTAAGCCAGTGCTAAGAAACTTCTTACCCTGAATCACCGCGTCGATGGCAGCTAACAGTTCCCTTCCCGCAAGTCTCTTCACAACAAAAGCCAAGGCGCCTAAGTTGAAGGCTTCTTGCACAACTTCGGGCGAAGATTCCTGACTAACGAAGATGATTCTTGCACAGGGAGCGAGTTGGCCGATTTGGCGAGCAGCGGCGATTCCGTTCAGGCTTGGCAGTCCGATATCCAATAAGATCAAGTCGGGTTGAAGCGCTTCAGCCTGCCGGACCGCTTCGATTCCATCCCGGACTTCACCAATGATGTCCAAATCGGGCTGGCCATGCAGAGCCGACATCACAAACTTGCGAAACACCTCGTGGTCATCTACAACGAGAATACGTATCCGCTTCCCTGCGGAGTTCGTTTTCAAAGGATCCCTGTATTTTCTTCCAAGCAGCACATCTGCGTGCCTGCCCATGGTGCGTGTTCCGATAAGCCTGCAATTTGCACCGATCGGAACACATAGCTCCCTGCTTGAACCTTGAACATAGCCGGATACGCGTGGGCTTGACAATAGCACGAATGGGCGCGATCCATTAGTAGGCAGGGTCACTCCGTGGTAGCGAGGTACGATAACTCCGGTTGTGAGATTAGAGATCGCAAAAGGTGGCTTCAGGACATCTACGAGAGCGGTGTGATGGCAACTTCAAGTTGTCCGGATACCCGCTCGCAGCCAGCATCCTTTCAGAAACGCCTCAATAGTTCTCAGGAATCCACCGATAGTTCCAGTCTGGCGCTTTGTAGCCCTTCGACTTCTGCCTGTCGGGCAGCTTCACTTTCTCCTGGGGAATCTTCTTCCAAGGCACGATGCTGAGCAGGTGCGAAATGCAGTTCAGTCGAGCACACTTCTTGTCGTCGGTCTGCACCACATACCAAGGAGATTGAGGGGTATCTGTTGCCTCAAACATTCGATCCCGTGCGCGAGAGTAGTCATACCAGCGGCGATGGGATTCTAGATCCATGGGGCTGAGCTTCCATCGGCGCATCGGATCCTCGATGCGTCTGAGAAATCGTTTATGTTGCTCCTGCTCGCTCACCTCAAACCAGTACTTGACAAGAAAAATGCCATTGTTCTTGAGAAGAGCTTCAAAGCCGGGACACATGCGAAGAAAATCTTCGTACTGTTTGTCCGCACAGAAACCCATTACGTGCTCCACCAGTGCTCGGTTGTACCAACTGCGATCGAAAAGAACCACCTCCCCGGCGGCCGGCATCTCCTTGATATATCGCTGTGCGTATAGCTGTGACTTTTCACGATCGGTAGGAGCCGGCAGGGCTACATGGCGGAAGACCCGCGGGCTGACGCGCTCCATAATGCGATGAATCACCCCACCCTTGCCTGCCGCATCACGTCCCTCGAATACCACAACCACCTTGGCGCCCTCGGCCTTAACCCATTCCTGCATTTCGACGAGCCGGGTCTGAAGCTTGCGTAGTTCTCGCTCGTACTCCTTCCTGGTGAGTTGAACCTTTCCCTGGTTACCATTCTTTTTTTTGTTAGCCACGCAGCCCTCCAGTTTGGGTGCCTTTTTTGCGGAGATTCCAAGGCCGACTGCCAGTTTGCGTTCTCCACGCCGAGCAGAGGAACTGGCAGTTCTGTCAGTTCAACCAATCTGCGTTTAGATGGAAAGATTTACTCATATAGCCCCGCAGCCCATGACACTTCTCAAAGCTCCCGGCTTGGCAAGGGTCCTCACTGGTTGCCAAATGCATCAGTACAGAAGCAAGGTCTTCGTTTTTTTGTTTTTGCTATTGCTTTGTCCAACCGCGTGGCCGCAGGTCGGCCTACCCAAGTCTGGGTCCACCGAGACCACACCAGAACCCCCGAAGGACACTCTTGGCCGTGCCACCCCTCGAGGGGCTGTCCTGGGCTTCCTCAGTGCTGCGCGGAAAGGAAATGCTGAGATTGCTGTTCTGTACCTAAACACTCCGTTGCGTGGCGCTGATGCCGAGACTCTCGCGCAACAACTTGCCGTTGTCCTTGACCGCCGCCTTCCCGCGCGTCTCAACCAGCTTAGTGACCAGCCCGAGGGCTCACTGCCTGATCCTTTGCGACCCGACGAAGACGTGGTCGGAACCATCAACACCGCTAACGGCGATCTCGACATTCTGATCGAGCGAGTCGACCGCGGAAAGGCGGGCAAAGTCTGGCTTTTCTCACGAAAAACTCTGAACTCGATTCCAGATGTCTTTCAGGAGTTGAGCACGCCGGCGGTTGACAAGATTCTTCCAGAATTCTTGGTCAAAACCCGGCTGGCAACTATCCCTCTCTTTGAGTTGCTGGCTGTTTTTGTTGGAATGCCGCTCCTCTACCTGTTGACCGGTTTGCTGAACCGGCTGTTGAGCCTGGGTGTCGGCGCATGCCGGCGCTATTTGCAGCACAATGCCAACTTAAGCAATCCTCAAGTCTTGCCGCCACCGCTTCGCCTCCTGCTGCTTGCGTTTTTCGTACGCTGGTTGTTATCCAGAATTGGTCTGCCGCTATTGGCGCGCCAGTTTTGGTCCACTTTTGCATTGATGATTGCCGTAGTCGCTTGTGCGTGGCTGCTCCTGCTGGTGAATCGTTGGGGAGAGCGCTATGTTGTTCGTCGTCGTCGCAGCATGACTGGATCCGCTGCCGTAGTGCGTCTCCTTCGTAGAGTGATGGATGGGTTGGTCCTGTTCGCCGGTTTGCTGTTTGTTCTGTATCACTTTGGTGTAAACCTGACCGCGGCCATGGCCGGACTGGGGGTAGGCGGCATTGCGATCGCACTGGCCGCTCAGAAGACACTCGAGAATATCATTGCAGGAGTTTCTCTGATCGCCGACCAAGCCTTGCGGGTCGGAGATACCTTGAAGCTAGGCGACTTTGTGGGCACAGTCGAAGAGGTCGGCCTCCGCTCAACCCGCATCCGTACGCTAGATCGCACGGTCGTGTGTGTGCCCAACGGTCAGATTGCTAATATGAGCCTCGAAACTCTTTCTGCCCGAGACACGTTCTGGTTCCACCCCATCGTGGGCCTGCGCTACGAAACCACTCCGGCCCAACTACGTTCAATCATCGCTGGAATCCACAAACTGCTCCACGAGCATCCCAATACTGATTCGTCATCTGTGCGTGTCCGCTTTCTGCGACTTGGTACCTTTTCCCTCGACATGGAAGTCTTCACCTATGTATTTGCCCGCGACTGGAACCACTTTCTCGAGATTCAGGAGGAGCTGTTGTTAAGTGTGATGGAAACCGTCCACGGGGAAGGAGCGGAAATAGCCTTTCCCTCACAGACGATGTATCTCGCGGGGAATCCCTCCTCAAAAGTGGCGGAGTTATTTCCGGAGGAAGGCAGCAAGCGCGCCTCATGAGAGAGGTGATATCCGTGTTCAAAGTCGTTTGCAGCTAAGGAGCTTGCATGTCGAATCTCAGAGTCTTTCTCGCCATCGTTGCTGCGATCGTACTGTTTCTGTACGGACTGGAAGGTTTCAGCAAGGAGATTCAACGGGTCGGTGGAACCACACTGAACAAATGGCTAGGAAGGCTCACCAAAAGCCGTTGGTTAGGGATATTGCTAGGTGCCGTGGCCGCGGCGATCATCCAGTCCAGTAGCGCGGTGACCTCGCTCACAGTCGCGCTGGTAGATGCGGGAATCATGTCGTTTAGATCCAGCCTCGGGGTGATGCTCGGATCAAATGTGGGAACAACGTCGACGGCATGGCTGGTGTCGCTCAAGCTGACCTCGATCGGCCCGTTCTTCATAGTTTTCGGTACGTTGTTGAGTGCGCTTCCAACGCGGTTCAAAATGCTCGGAAAGGCGGCCTTCTACTTCGGTTTCATCTTTTTCAGCCTGGATGTGGTGAGTTTTACGCTGAAGCCGCTGGCGCAGAATGCCGTGTTTACCGAGCTTCTCAGCCGTTCAGGTACCCCGCTGATGGGCGTGCTTGCAGGTTCGCTAATTACCGCCATCGTCCAGTCCAGCAGCATTACAACCGGGCTATGCATCCTGCTGGTGCAACAGAACCTCATGTCAGCAACGGCAGCGATTCCGATTGTGATTGGGTCAAACATCGGAACGACAGTAACCGCACTTATCGCCAGCATCAAGATGCAAAGGACAGCACAGCGTGTGGCGGTGGCCAATCTCTGCTTCAACGCTTTTGCTGTACTTTTGGTCCTGCCCTTCCTGGGGAGGTTCGCGGTAACTGTCGTGAGGTTTGCCGCAGAACCCGGGATGGCGGTCGCCTGGGCACAGCTTCTGTTCAACCTGGTGATGGTGGTAGCTGCGCTCCTCGCGCTGCGGATCTTCCGTGGCAGGCTGGAAGCACTCGAGCCAGGTACACAGCCTACCAGCGCGTCAGGACACTCGAGCGCAACCGTTGCGGCCTAAGTTCGCCATGTCGCCCGCCCTAAGGGTACGGATAACCTTTCGCCAAAGCTTGAGCAAGCTTGGCATCATGTCCGTAGATATCGTCGTAAAAGTGAACCTCGTTGTTTTCGTAAGCAATGGCAGTGCCGTAGACGATAAATACAGGTACCGGACGAGCCAACTTCACGGTGACATCGTCTCTGCCGCGTTGCATTTCCTGCTGCACACGCTCGACCGTCCAGCCGGGATTGGCACGCAGCACCCACGCTCCCAATTCTGCAGGCTCTTCGACACGAATGCAACCAGCGCTGAAATCACGCTTGCTGCGTGCGAAGAGCTCGGACTGGGGCGTGCTGTGCAAATACACTGCGTATTCGTTCGGAAACATCAACTTGATAAGGCCAAGGGCATTGTTGGGCCCGGGCTTCTGGCGAACAGACAGCTTGCGTGCTGAAAGCTTGTCGAGCATGTCGTCGGACACCTCTCCCGCGCTGACAACCTTCCCATCGAGAGTCGTGATTTCATAGTTCTTGCGGCCAACCTCACGGCGATCCCGCTGGATGGCGGGAAGAACGCTCCTGCGGAAAATGCCGGGCGGCACATTCCAGTAAGGACGAAGTACGACAAAAGTCATATTACGCGAAAAGACCGGCGTTTCGGAACGCATGGCCTTGCCGACGACCACCCGCATCTCGAGAGCAACTTTGTTGTTTTCGTCGAGAGCGCGCAAGCGGAAGTCTGGGATGTTGACGATGATTGGTGGCGAGGAATACTCAGCAGGCAGCCAGCGCCACCGCTCGAGGGTGAGCTGAAGCTGACGGACGCGGTCCGTCAGCGGCACATTCAGTTGCTTCAGCGTAGCCGGACCGAGCCGACCGTCGTCGTCAAGCCCGTGCCGGCGCTGGAAGCGTTTGACCGCCTCGGCAAGGTTGCGCTCGTACGTTTGAGGGTGGCTGCGCGGAACGTCGGCGGCTAGATCGCCAACCAAGTGCAAAAGATGGGCGAGACGTGCCACACCAGGATAGGGCTGACCAGGATCCACAGGTTTGGCTGGAACTGGCAGTTTATCGCCGCTGTCCGTGCGAGCAAATTCCGTGTAGCGTAGCAACGCCTGCTGGGTGCGGCGATATCCGGAGAATGGTGGGTCAACGCTGTCCAGCACCGTGGACAGATCGGGCGCTGGCAGAAGGCGCTCGCGTAGAAACTGAGCCAGGTCGTACTTTTTCTGCTCCACGTTCAAGCCGAACTTGAAGTGCTGAGGGTTGATCCGCCCGATGCGCAGGTCGGAAATATAGCGCATGGTGCAGACCGTAAGTGCAACATCGAAGCCGGCAGGGTCAGCATTGGAACCTTGCAAGGTGTGCAGGCGGCCCTCCCAACGAGACGCATCGTAGTCCTCGGGCTCCAATCCCTTCTTCCATGCACCCTGAAAGAGTTCGATCATGCGCAGAGCTTGAGGAGAGGCTGCAGTTCCTTGTATCCATGCAGGGGTATAGTTGACTGGCCTGTAAAACTCTTGGAGCCACGGCTGATAGTCGCGAAAATTTGGCCAGCGCATGCTGTCGAGATTGCCGACAGCGACGAGGCCGTCAATACGCGATGGCGCCTGTGCCGCACAGACGGAGGACAAAGCGACGATGAGCAAGAGTTGCCACCGGATGGTCTGAACCGCACTTGCAAACGTCATAGGCACCCCTGTGTTCGGACTGACCAAGAGACAACCTAGTTCAATAGAGCGGCTATCGCGCCACGGGAAGCGTAGTTGGTTGCTCGAGCCGGAATTCAAGCAGAGATTCGCTCGGTACCGAGACCTGCTTCCCTTCTGTGGCCGCCGATACCGTGGTTCCGGCAACAGCACCCGCAGCAATGCCGATCGCAGCCCCTGTTCCTCCTCCAGCCAGTCCGCCAATCAACGCCCCTAGTCCCGCACCGCCAAAGATTCTACCGGCAGTCTTCTTTCCCTTGCCTTGTGAGCGCACTTGATAGACGCTGGTCAAAAGCGGATAGGCCGTGCCGTTGATTACGATGTCCGTCAATTCGAGAATCAATTCGGCGCCGCCTGACATCCTGCCGGCTGCTTGAGCGTTGGCCAGGCGTCCATAAACCGTCGTGCCCCTGGGCGCCACCACCATGTCCTCTACCTGTAAGTTTGTCTCCAGCGTGGCGGTAAAGCGATATCCCGCCTGTTGCTTGCTCGAATCAATGGAATCAGTCATTCGGACGAGGACGCGCATTCCCGCAGGAACAGTGACACTCAAGGGCATCGCTTGCATTCGTGGCTCGATGGCCAGCGTGGCTACCAAAATCAACCCTACCGCCAGGGCTGCGTTCGGAATGATGGTGTATCGCATATACTTTGTCTCCTACTTGCAAGTCACGATCCTTGTGCAACGATTGGCAAGGACGAAGCAATTTGCAGATCTATGATCATCAGCAACTGATCTTCAATTTGCAGGAAACGGGCCGCTTGAATCGCCCCCAGCGATGCTTTGACGCGAGCATAGTATTTCGCCAAAAGGTCAGAACGCTGCTTGTGAAAATTGAGGGCATGTTGAATCAGCTCGTCCGCTTTCGCATCTGTCATCTGTTCATAGGTGCGCGAGTATTCTTGAATGTTCGCAACCCTCTCATCGTTCAATTTCGTTAGCTCCGCATCATATTCGCTGTATATCGGCCAAAACGTTGCCGCCTGTTCCACATCCAGCTGCATGACCGCGCCCATGATCTGGGACTTTTGCTGACGAACATCGCTCCGCAGAAGTTCGATGTATTCCTGGACGTTCTGCTCTTGCACCTGTGTCGCCGTGGCCGTCGCACTTTGCTGCTTCACGTCTTGTGATTGTTTCGCTCCTTGGCCGGAAGCCAGTGACCAAGAACCAAGGAACAGGAGAACTGAAGCCCATACAGCGACCCGTTGCTTCATTGGATTATCCTTCCTCGCAGAATTCTGCCGCCGGAAACTCGTAAGGTCGTCTTCAACGCTTTTCTGCTTGTTGTTGTTCCCACATTCAGCAACCTCTCCTGGAACAGGACAACTCTTGTATCAGAGGTTTCACACCCGTCTGCTGCCATTGGGCGGCAACAATCTCGATCCTCGCCGCTTAGCTTGCCGGCGAGAACTGTAAATCCTGACAGCCAATAAATGCGGGGTCGGCTCCGGTCTAGCCCACTCCTAGGCTCGGGTCGTGCCAACAGGCAGACTTCCGCGCAGGCTGACAGTGACGTCGCTGTCAGTAGTGACAGTTGATGCGCTAGGGATTACGTTCCTAGCATTGGCACAGTTCCGCCGGTCGAAGGGTCGAGGATACGTCTGCATTGCACTGTGCAAGCAAGCATCGCCTGACGAGCAACTGGTGGACTGGATTTCACGATCGACACAACAGTGGAGGTTAGGATGAAACGAATTCTGTTGTCCTCCGTCCTGGGGCTTTTCCTTGTTGCGAGTAATGCACTCGCGCAAGACGTCCGCTACAACTTCGATAAGAGTGCTAACTTTTCCAACTTCAGGACTTACAAATGGGTCACCTTCAAGGACGCGGCAACCGTCAATGATCTTGTCAACAAACAAATCATGGATGCGGTCGATGCGGAGCTTGCAACGAAAGGATTGACAAAGGTTACCGAGGACAGTGCGAATCTTTACATCGGATATCAAGCTGGTGTTGGCCAGGAGAAGCAGTTTACGTCGTTCAGTTCTGACTGGGGATATGGCGGGGGTTGGTACGGCGGATGGTATGGGCCCGGAGGTGGGATGAGTACCACCACGGGGTCAACCTCGACCATCTACATCGGCCAGCTGGCTCTAGATATGTATGACTCAGCCAACCACACCTTGGTATGGCGCGGCGTGGCAAGTAAGACGATTAATCCAAAGGCCAAACCCGACAAGCAAGACAAAAACCTCAGGAAGGCAGTCGCCAAGATGCTGAAGAACTATCCGCCGCCAGCGAAATAAGGCAAGGCTGTTGCTCAGGCGAGAGTAGAGCTTTGCAAGCCTAGCTCGACGAGGGAACGATGTACTTTGGGACGGCAGAAGGGCCGCCTCGCAGTCGTTACGAACTCGTGTTACGGGGCACAATACTCAAAATGCTTCACCGACACCCATGCTCCACGTCCAGGTGTCTCTGCCCTTGGCGATGTCGGCTCGAAGATTGACGCGATACGCCTTGCTCAGCAGGAACCTCAGCCCTCCGCCACCGGCGGGTAGGAAGTTTGTGGCTCTGAACAGTTGTTTGCCACCGGGTACTACTTCGCCGATCCCCCCGAACCCAACCAACCCAAGTCTCTTCGGCAAGGTGAGACGGTATTCCAGCTGCGTCGCGAACATGTAGCGATCCAGATATTGACCTGCTCTGTATCCTCGCAATTCGTTGTTCGTTCCGTAGATGCAATTCCCATAGAACGGGGGCATACCCCCGGTTCCACAAACAAACAAATTGTAAGCAAGGACCTGCTTCTCGCTCAGGCTTGCATACTTATTGAACGTGAACCTATAGGCCTGGAAAGAATATTTGCTTCCCAGTCCATGTGCGAAGAAGTCGGAGGTGAACTCAAGCAGCGTGCCTCTTAAAGGATAGAAGCGATTTGGCCGAGTATCGCGATTCAGCTTCAGACCCAATGCCCTCAAAGTTGTGTGGAGGCCTACGTCGGGTGGTGCAGGTTGAGCGGCTGCATTGTTGGACGCCCGCAATTCGACTACGGAACCACCACTCCAGAATCGCGCCCCGAGAAAGAAATCCCATCCCAGTCGACGCAACACCTCCCCGCGAAAGACCTGGCCAGTTTGTTCTAGTGGCAGTTTCCGGCCCGCACGAGCGGCGGAAACGCCAACGCCATATAAATCGTAATTCAGATTGCCGCGCACATAGAGAGCGGTAATCCGGTAGCTGTCTTCTCGGAGGAATAGATCTCCATACGCTCCAAAACCGCGACTCCCGTTGTCAGTGACCAGGCCGGCCACTCCGACCACGGAAGGGGGAGACACCTTGTCGGACTTGCGAAAAGGGAAAATGTACCCAAGGACCGGAATGATGCCGTTGCCCAAGGCTGGACTGGAGATAGGCAGAGGAGCGATCACCCAGGAACTTCGGTTGTCGGACAGCTCCTTCTGCCCACAATCGACTTTGCCCTTGGACTCCGCGGTCGGCGGCGACGGGCTGTCAGCTTGCTGAGAGTACTGCCGTTGCTCTTCTTGGGCAGTAGCCCAGTTGGATAGCAACATGCATGCTGCAAGCATGCCGCGAACGATGCACCAGGCCCAAGCGTGCCAGTTGGAAAGGCTGGAGGCAGTGCAACGAAGGCCCATTTCCGCTGTCATCAGTTAGTGGCGGTGACAATTGAGTCAATTCAATTGCCGTTTCGGATTTACCTACACACAAGAGTCCAACGGCCTTATTCCACCTGATCGAGATCCGGTCGTAAGGCTTCAAGCGCTACGTCGCTGGACCTGGGGCCTTGTATCTTCGGCCACCGACTCAACCGCAGCTCCTACTGCCCGGAACAAATGCTCATCCGACTGCCGCAGGAAGCCGCTTCGATCGAAGAGGTCGCGAACCGAATCGCCAACTCGTGCGAAATAAAGACCAATACCGGTTTCCTGCAATTCGTTCCTTAACTGGTCAAACATTTCAAGACTTGTAACGTCAATTTCAGGGCTAGCCTCGAGATTGAAGATAACCGCCCGCAGCGATTCTCCGGCGGCCTTGACCAGTTCTCGCACGCGGGTGTGAACACGATTCGCATTGGCGAAAAATAAGAGCCCATTGGGGCGGAAAATCAGCACACCAGGAATCTGTTCGGCCTCCGGATTCCGTGCCACATCTACAAAGGTGTCCGAACCTGGCAGCCTGCCCAGGATTGAATCCTGTGGCGAGCTCAGTTTGTGCATCAATGCAATGAGGGTCAGCCCTACCGCAAATATGAGGCCTTTGAGAATTCCCATTTGCAAGACCCCAAACAAGGCAGCCAGCGCAATCCAAATGCTTCCGGTTCTGAGTTTCGCGTAGTGTTTGAGTTCGCCAACGTCAGCCAGGTGAGCGACCGCATGAACCACAATGGCTCCGAGAACAGCTTCCGGCAAGTTGCCGAATAGCGGCAGCAGGAACGCGAGTGTCAACCCCACCGTTAATGAAGCGGTCACAGCGGACATCTGTGTACGGGCACCCGAGGTGTCATTAGCCGCTGTGCCGGACATGCCTCCACCCACGATCATTCCGCCGAAGAGACCCGATACAATGTTAGCCATTCCCATCGCACGGAGTTCTTGGTTAGGCACGATTTCATATTTATTCTTAGCGGCGAAGGTGCGCGCCGCGGCCAGGGCCTCGGCGACAAGCACCAAAACGATTCCGATCGAACCGATGAACAGATCCCCCAGATTCTCCTCGCCAACTCTCGGCAGGTGTAGAGATGGCATACTTGCGTGAATCGTACCGACTACCTCGACACCGTGTCGTGCTACGCCAAGCCAGGAGACACTTAGGATTCCCAATACCAGTACCACGAGCGCGGAGGGTAACCGTGGAGCTACGGCACCAAGGGTAAACATAGTGACAATGGCCGCCGCTCCGACCGCGCACGTCCAGGGATTTGCGATGGCCACGGAATTAATTACGTGCCAGAACTGGTGAAAGAAGTTTCCTTGGTCCCCGGGTATTCCCATCAGCTTGTGGGCCTGCTTCACCATAATTGTCAGAGCCAACCCAAAAACGAAGCCTTTCAGCACTGGTTTGGAAATGAATTCCGATACCGCACCCAGCTTAAGCACACCGCCAATCAAGAAAATCAACCCTGCCGTAATGGTGGCGGCGGACACTAGCAGCATGTATTGCGAGCGGTCTGCTAAAGCCATCGGAGCAACTAGAGCAGCTAGCATTGCGGCTGAAGAGGAAGTGGATGTTACGGCGAGTTGCCGGGAGGTACCAAAAATCGCGTACACGAACATTCCAAACAGGGCGGCATACAAACCCATTTGAGGGGGAACGCCTGCGATCCCTGCATAGGCCATCCCTTCAGGTATCAGGAGTCCTGCCAAGGCAATGCCCGCGACCATGTCCGTGCGTGCAGTTTTCCATGAGTAGGCGGGCAACCAGGTGCTGATGGGCACGAACTGCGATATCGGTTGCCGGGTAGACATGACTTTCTTCTCGCGAGGATCTGTTGCCACGGGTTACACTCGGTCGCCGCAGATCCGTCGGTGTCAACCTAAAGCCGCCGACTATCAATGACCACTGCGACTTCTACCAGTCCTGGGACATACCGGCGGCAATTCGACTAGCTTCGATCCAGCTCGGACCACGCACTGTTGATTTTGCCAGTAGGCAGATACCACCACAGTCACTACGCTGAGCTCGTTAATTTGGACGGACAAGGTCGGTCCGGAATGGGTTCCCAGCGACAGGAGGCGGAATGCGCGCCCTCAAACTAGTTCAACACATGGCGACCAATGCTGACCGCATGTCCGAAGTTGTGATCCAGAAAATTCGGGCTTCGGACAAATGCGTAGAGCTTTTGTTGAGGGTACCTGCCGCGGAACAAAAGCGACACACGCTGGACATTTATCGAGAGCTGACAGATTGGCTCGCCTCTGAAACTGACTCGGCCATTCAGGATCGCTATATCGCGCTGGGTTTCCGGCGAGCTCAACAGGGAGTCCCATTCACCGACGTGTATTGGGCAGTCTGCATCGCCCACGAGAGTTTGTGGGAATACATAGAGCAAGAATGTTTGCTGGACGAACCGGCTGAGTTCTGGGGCGGTGTGAAGCTGCTCCGGTCGTTGACCCGCTTTTTTGATCGTGCTTTGTACTTTGCTTTGGTCGGTTATGAGAAAGCTGGCAAAAGCGACGTTGCCCATGGATCTGCCGCGTAAGCACGAACGAAGCGCTATGAAATCGATTCTGCAGCATCGGCCAGCTCTAAATGGCGTTCCGCAGCTGCTGCTCTTACCTGTCATATTGTTGATCCTTCTGAATGGAAGTTTTGCCGCCAGCAAGAGCTTCCCGACCGCCGCGATGTCAGAACAGAAGATCGACGTGGGAGTCGCGTCTGGACCTGAGGAGCATGGGCTGCCGGCTAAGGCTGTCGAGATTGCGCGCCCCTTTAACTTCCCGATTACTAATTCCATGTTGGTCAGCTGGATCGTTGCTTTGGGTCTGATCGGATTTGCACAGCTCGCTACCCGGCACATGAAGCAGGTTCCAGTGGGCGCGCAGAACTTCCTGGAATGGCTGGTTGAGGGACTGTACAAGTTCATGACTGGACTCATTGGCCCCCACTTGGCCCAGCGGACGTTCTGGTTCTTCGCCACCATCTTCATCTTCATTCTTTCCGCCAATTGGATTGGCTTGATCCCTGGGGTCGGTACGATTGGGTGGGGTCATCCGACCACTCATGGTTTCGTGATCGACCAGCCTTGGCTTCGCGGCGCCAATGCCGACGTCAACATGACCCTTGCTATGGCACTGGTATTTTTCGCCTGCTGGATCGTGTGGGCTTTGCAGGAGGTTGGTATAGGGGGGTTTTTCAAGGAGTTGTTCGCTCCCAAAGGTGAGAGTGAAGGCTTCCTGAAGCTGTTGATGGTGGTCGTGTTCTTTGCCGCAGGGTGCTTAGAGGTCGTTTCGATCTTATTCCGGCCAATCTCGCTCACTTTTCGTCTTTACGGGAACATCTTTGCAGGCGAAAACTTGCTGGAAGCCATGGCTAGGCTGGTTCCGGGCTTTGGCTGGCTGGTTCCGATTCCATTTTATTTTCTTGAGCTTCTTATGGGCCTGGTACAGGCCCTGGTCTTCATGTTGTTGACCGCTGTCTTCACCATGCTCATTTGCCAGCATGAGGAGGAACCAGCGACGGCTGTACGGGCTTGATGGATTCATAAATCGGCGCCTTGACCGTGTTCAATCGCGGGAGATGTCGGGAAAGAAAAGGGACAAAGCGATGAATGGAAGCTTGCATGTTGGTCTGGCAGCACTAGGAGCAGCCATTGGCGTAGGACTCATCGGAATGAAAGCTTCGGAAGCAGTGGGGCGCAACCCTGTAGCCTCCACGAAGATTTTGGTGCAGTCGATCCTGGCAATCGCTTTTGCTGAGGCGATCGTGTTTTACGCACTGTTCCTGGTTAAGTAGCAGGCACTAGAAGTGGAAATGTCGGGCTCGGAGCGTCCGCGCGAGTGAGAGGCAACTATGAATGCTCTGGTTTTGCTGGTTGAAACGGATAGCGGAGGAAGGGTTCAAGAGATTGCCAGCACCTTCGGGGTGGACTGGCCCCATTTGGTGGCCCAGATAATCAGCTTCTGCATTGTGTGTGTTCTGCTTCATCGTTTCGCCTACAAACCTATACTAGCGATGCTAAAAGAGCGCCGCGAGCAGATTGCCCAGGGGCTTGCCAATGCGGAACAGATAAAAGCACAACTCGCGGAGACTGAGGCCCAGCGTCAGGAAGTCCTGCTGCAGGCCAATACTCAGGCAAACAAGCTGATTGAGGAAGCCCACGCCGCGGCAGCCCGGGTGCAGCAGCAGGAGACCCAGAAGGCCATTGCCGCTGGAGAACAGATCGTCTTCAAGTCACGCGAGGCTGCCGCGCAGGAACACGCTCGGATGCTCGCTGACCTTAAGCGTGAAATCGGTCAGTTGGTCCTGCAGACCACAGAGATGGTGACCGGCAAAGTGCTCACCCAAGAGGATCAACGACGCATGGCAGAGGAGACCGTAAAGCAATTAGCAAAGGCTGCTTAGGGTGACAAGAACCCGTACTTGACTGTGATGACAAAGCGACAAACCGAACGTAAGGCCAGGCAAATGTTTCAACTTTGTCTCGTCGACGGACACCTGGACGAAAGCCGTGTTCGTTTGGTCGTGCGTCAGGTCATCCAGTCCCAACGTCGGGGCTGCCTGCTCTTGCTGAAACAGTTTTATCGCTTTCTTCAGCAGGAGGTTGCCCGCCGCAAAGCGGAAATCGAAAGCGCAGTTCCGCTCACGAATGATCTGCGCACTCGTTTGCAGACCAGCCTGACGGACGTATACGGCCGTGGGCTGGCGTGGGCGTTTGAGGAAACCCCGGCTCTTATCGGCGGCCTGCGCGTTAAGGTCGGTAGCGACGTCTACGACGGCAGCGTGCGTTATGCATTGCTGGCATTGGGTAAGAGCTTCGGAATTACGACAGCGAACGGGCGGCGCATAGCGTCTTGATCACCGTCCTGGGATACTCGGATCTCAAGAATTGGGTGAAGCAACATGGCTGACCTATTGAAGGAAATTGAAGAACAAATTACTGCTGCCAAAATAGCGACTGCGCGGCAGAACGTAGGCGTCATACGCGAGATTGGTGACGGCGTAGCACGGGTGGAAGGTCTCACGGATGCGATGCTCAATGAGATGCTCGACCTTGGTCATGGCATCACCGGTCTCGCTTTGAACCTAGAAGAAACCGAGGTGGGCGTAATCATTCTCGGCGATTACACCCAGCTTCAGGAAGGCGATGAGGTACGCACGACGGGCAAGCTTTTACAGGTACCCGTTGGCAAAGGTCTTCTGGGCCGAGTCGTGAATACACTCGGTGAGCCCTTGGATGAGAAAGGGCCGATTGAGGCTCAAGTATTTTATCCCGTCGAGAAAATCGCTCCCGGCATTATCCGGCGCAGTCCCGTAAGACAACCGGTGCAGACTGGCATCATGCCGATTGACGCGATGATTCCCATCGGGCGGGGCCAACGGGAATTAATCATCGGTGATCGATCCACGGGCAAGACCACGATCTGCATTGACACCATCATTAGTCAGGCCCGACTCAACAACGCGGCCGAGGCAGCCGGCGACAAGAGCTACCGGCCACTCTACTGCATTTATGTAGCGATTGGCCAGAAGCAATCCAACATCGCTCGCCTCATAACAGTGCTCGAGGGGGCGGGAGCTATGCCATACACGATCATCGTGGCCTCGCCAGCCTCGGATTCGGCCGCCAATCAGTACCTGGCGCCATTTGCAGGCGCAGCCATGGGTGAGTGGTTCATGGACAACGGCATGGATGCGTTGATTATCTACGACGATTTATCCAAACATGCTGTTGCTTATCGGCAGGTCTCGCTGGTGCTTAAGAGACCATCGGGCCGTGAGGCCTACCCCGGCGACGTGTTTTATCTCCATAGCCGACTGCTGGAACGAGCAGCCCGGGTCGGCGAACAATACGGCAATGGTTCCCTCACTGCTCTGCCCATTATTGAGACCCAGGCCGGTGACGTCTCCGCTTACATCCCCACGAATGTAATCTCGATCACCGATGGCCAGATCTATTTGGAGACTGATCTCTTTTACCAAGGTGTGCGTCCGGCCATCTCGGTGGGGCTTTCGGTGTCTCGTGTCGGTTCTGCCGCGCAACTCAAGGCCATGAAACAAGTGGCAGGACAGTTGAAAGGAGACCAGGCCCAGTTCCGGGAACTGGCGGCGTTCGCCCAGTTTGGCTCCGAGCTGGATGCCAAGACGCAGGCACAGATCGACCGGGGCAAGCGCATCGTGGAGCTCTTCAAGCAACCCCAATACAGCCCGATTCCTGTGGAAGTGCAGGTCGCCGTGATATGGGCGGTCCAAAACGGGTACGTGGATGATGTGCCGATAGACCGGGTCAAAGAGTTCCAGGCCAAGCTGACAGAATTTCTGAGCACGCGACAGCCCGAAGTCCTCCAGAAGATTGCGAAGGAAAAGGCACTCAACGAGGCCTTGGCGGACGAGGTCAGGGCAGTCACTGACGAATTCAAGCAGACCTGGAGATGAGGGAAGCCTAGTACTATGAACAGCCCCCGCGATTTGCGCCGTAGGATCCGTTCCATCAGCAGCACCGCGCAGATCACCAAAGCTATGCAAATGGTGGCCGCTTCCAAAATGCGCAAGGCGCAACAGGCAGCACTTGCCGGGCGGCCATTTGTGCGACTCATGTATCGCATCCAACGTGAGGCGACCACCCGGATGGGTGAATTCACACATCC
>Ga0335082_10002522_pt1 | contig 19729 bp, 11 predicted proteins | sample Lox_Sample_41_FD_206718 | JGI IMG/M metagenome (GOLD analysis project Ga0335082, IMG submission 206718) | Soil microbial communities from Loxahatchee National Wildlife Refuge, Florida, United States - Lox_Sample_4.1 | ecosystem: Environmental > Terrestrial > Soil > Wetlands | place: USA...
GCCAGCCCGGCCGCCCGAAGATCATGTCGAGCAGCATGCCGGGTACGGCGGTGACCGAATGCGAAGGGTGCCACGACTTGGTGTCGGGATCCCACTCGTCGTCAAAGACGGTTCTCAGGATCTCCGGGTTGCGCGCCATCCGATCCGCCACCACGGTGGAATGAAACAGCGACGTGAGAATATCGAAGCGCGCCTGGGGGTTGGTGCTGGCTCCGCGCATCATCGCCAGAGCCGTGATGCTGTTGGTGGAGTTGGCCGGCGGCAGGATGTCTTCCGACGGACCCAGGATCATGGTGACCGTGTATTTGGGCGTGGCGATCACCAGATAGAGCGTGCTGATCGCCAGCATGGTGCAGACGAAGGCGACGACTTCGCGATAACGGCCCCTGATCTTGGCCAGCAGGACGCTGACCGGCACGTCGCCGGCCGCCTTGCCCAACACCGAGCTTTCCATCTCCTTGTCCATATGGTCCTCAGTACCCGAGCCCTAGTCCAGCCGCCTCGCCGCCGCCGGGCCCGGCGGCGGTGGCCGGTCGATCAGTGCACCCTTTTTGCGGCGTGAACGCCATCCTGCGGCCGGTAGGCAAGAGAATGATATCATGCCCTTTTAGCCCTACCAAGAAACCGGCAAGGCGTCCATCGGGCGCCCCCGCCAAGCGCGGCGCAAGCCGTCCGTCGGAGGAGAAGGTCGCCGCGGCCGGGCACCCAGAGCCGGCCCGGCGTTCGCCGCAACGTCTCGCCGTACCGGCCTATTTGGCCGCCCGCCAGATGCCACGGGTATCAATGACGACTTTTCCCGCAAGCGCATCGCGCCCCACCTGCCGGAACGGCGCATGGTCGACCAGCAGGACCAGCACCTCGGCTTGTTCGAGCGCTTCGGCAAGCGTCGCCAATTCGACATCGGCGAGCTTGAGGTTCTCCGGCAGTTCGCGGACATGGGGCTCGACAACGAGGATCCGGCCTACGGCGTGTTCGGCCAGCAGGCGCACGATCTCCACCGCCGGGCTCTCGCGCAGATCGTCGACATCGCGTTTGTATGCCAGTCCGAGGCAGGCGATCGTCGGCTTGCCGTCGCGGGACTTGAGGGCGGCCTTGATCTTGCCGAGCAGGAAGTGCGGCTTGAAATCGTTGACCTCGCGGGCGGCGCGGATGAGCTTGGCGGCGTCGGGAGCGGCGGCGACGATGAACCATGGATCGACCGCGATGCAATGGCCGCCGACGCCCGGGCCCGGCTCCAGGATGTTCACGCGCGGGTGCTGGTTGGCGATCTGGCGCAGCTCCCACACGTCGATGCCGAGCTCATCGCAGATGACCGACAATTCGTTGGCAAAGGCGATGTTCACATCGCGGAACGAATTCTCCGTCAACTTGGCCATTTCGGCGGTCCGCGCCGTGGTCACGCTGCAGGCGCCCTTGACGAATGCCTGATAGAGCGCCAGCGCGCGCCGGCCGCATTCCGGGGTCAGCCCTCCGATGGTGCGTGCGTTCTCGACCAGCTCCTTGATGATCCGTCCCGGCAACACGCGCTCGGGGCAGTAAGCGATGAAGACGTCGGGCTCGCCGACCCCGGCGACCGGGAACTTCAGATCGGGCCGGGCGTCGGCCAGCCACCTGGCGATCTCTTCGGTCGTGCCCACCGGCGAGGTGGACTCCAGAACCACCAGATTGCCCTTCGCCAAGACCGGAGCGATCAATCCGACCGCCGCCTCGATGTAGGAGATGTCCGGCTGATGATTGTCGCGGAACGGGGTGGGCACCGCGATGATGAAGGCGTCGGCAGGCTCGGGTTCCAGCGTGGCGCGCAACTTGCGCGCCGCAACCGCATTCGCCAGCAAGTTGTTGAGGTCCGGTTCGTCGAAATGGGGGCGGCCGGCGTTGACGGCTTCGACGATTCTGGGAAAGACGTCGACGCCAATCACTTCGATGCCGGACCTGGCAAACATGGTCGCCGTCGGCAGTCCGATATAGCCAAGTCCGACCACCGAAACCGTTCTGTACTGCATGGCGCTATCCTCATTTGGACCAGACATCGCGCAGGCGCTGCCGGGCCGACGCTTGGTCATTCTTCGCCGGCCGATCGCGCGAGATGGCTGTCCGGTGCGGGGGCGGAGAATTGCCGCATTCGAAATTGCCTGCCGCCTTCACCCATCGCGCGCCGTCCGATCAGCCCCACCACGTCGGGATGGCGCAACCTGATAACTGCCGCGATCAGCAAAAGGATCGGCGTTGTCAACCGCAACAATACTGCCGCGCCAAGAACGTCAACGACCTTCGTCACCGCCAGCCAAACCGATGCGATCGATGCTGCACGCGCCGTGCACACCCATAACCCCCTGCCGGCGCGCCCGGCGGGCATCTGGACATTGCAGCGCGGCGTTCAGACCGTCGCGCGCGTTGCGCACCCAGTCGTTTGCGATCAACCCGCGCCGATACCCCTCTCAAGACCAATCACGATCCAAACCAAGCTCCGACACGACAGCAACTTGCACGCGATTTCCTACGCTTGGCGCCGATCCTCTTCCGGGACCTGCCATCCGGACCAAGTACAACATCGGACACCGCAATTCAATTGTTCACGGGCCTCGGCGCGGTTGCGCCGCCTTGCGGCTTTTGACCGCTTTCGATCGGACGCGTCGCGAACAACACATCGCGGTGCCGAACATCCCGCCAAGCGCCAACCAATGCCGGCAAGGCTCGTTCTTGCCAATCGTCGGCAGCGGCCAAGCGGACAACATCAGAGGAGTCTATGTCTTGCCGGAACCGGCAATCCGCCCATCCGTTCGTTCGGCGAGGGCGCGATACATGGCCACCAGCTTGGCGGCTTCCTGTTCCCAGTTGTATCGCTTCAACACGGCCTCGTATCCCGCCTCCGCCATCCGCTTTCGTTCGGTCGCCGAATCCAGCAGACGATCCATCGCGGCAGCGATCAACTTCGGATCGGAAGTGTCCACGGGGATGCCGCAGCCGGCTCCGATCACGATCTCGCGGACTTCCACGGCGCATTCCGGGACAATCACGGGAATCCTCGCCAACATGTAGTCGAACAACTTGTGGGGCAAAGCGTAGACGTGGTTCTGAACGCCGGGCTGGAACAGGACCAAGCCGATGTCGGCTTCCGTCAGGCGCTTGAACGCCTCCGCGAAGGGCATCCATGCATCGAACCTGATGCGGTTCTTCAGGCCCAGGGCCTCGACGCGCCGATGGAATTCCGCCTCGCTGTCGTCGTTGAATTCGCCGATGATGTGAACGACGCTGTCGCTGTGCCGCGACATCGCCATGGCGTCCAGAAGCTGCGGCCAGCCGCGTATGCGCCCGATCATTCCGAGATGGATCATCAATGCAGGGCTCCGGCCCCGTTCGCCCGCGCGAACCGGCACTGCCGGAACGGACGCCAGCGCCTCGAGAGGCGTGAAGTTCTGGACCAGCACGAGCTTGCGCCGGGCAAACCAAAAATCGGGAGCAACCGATCGTTTGGCGAGCACGATGCGCGCCGTGAACGGTGCCAGCACGGCGTATGACAGCCTGATGATCGACGCGACGATCGGCTGCACTGCCTTGGGAAAGCGCTTTTCCGCGAACGTGCTGGGATAATGCTCATGAATGTCGACGACGCAAAGGCGGCCGGTGGTGATGCGCAGAACAGCTCCGATGGCCCATGAGTCCACTTCGTTGCAGTGATAGACGTCGGCGCCGATGGCACGCGCCCGCCGGTAAAGGCCGATGAGCTGCCGCAGCCTGCCTCGGATTCCCTTGGCTCGCGGATAGGTCTCGATGACAATGCCGTTTTTTTCCCATCGGCCGAGCGGTTCACCGGCGGACTGGCCGCAAAGATGGACGACCTCGAACCCGGCGCCTCTCAGTGAGTGCGCCTCCTTGTCGAAAACGCGTTTGTCCGTTGCCGGGTGGAATGCGGAAAGGAAACAGATCTTCATCGAAATCGTCGCCCGGGGGCGCCTTAAACTCAATGGTGCAAGACTGCTTCCGGCATCACTGGTCCGCTTCTCGCGCCTTCCAAGGCGACCTGACAATGGGCCATGAGACACGACTTGTCCGCCGGATGCAAGACAATCGACAATCAACGTGCAAGGGACCAAGCCGGCACAGGCAGACACGCAGGTCATTGTGGAATTGGCGAGGCGCCTGCGCTAAGAAGACCGGAAGCGGACGCGGGTCTGCTCCTCGTTCGATGCCCTGGCCAGGTCGACGACCGCCTCCCTTTGTGACCGCCGGGTAGGCACGCCTGCAAGGGCCGGCGGAGATAGCGGGAAGTTGGTGATACGCGTTCTCTCAGTGATCGGAACCCGGCCGGAGGCGATCAAGTTGGCGCCGGTCGTATTGGCATTGCGAGCCGACGCGCGCGTCGAGCACGTCACTTGCGTCACGGCGCAGCACCGGCAGATGCTCGATCAGGTGTTGGCGACCTTCGGCCTGACGCCGGATCACGATCTGGACTTGATGCGGCCGAACCAGGATCTCGACCGCGTCACCGCGGCGGTGCTCGACGGCGTCGGCAGGGTGATCAACCACGCCAAACCCGACTGGATTCTCGTTCAGGGCGACACGACGACGGCGTTCGCGGCGGCGCTTGCCGCCTTCTATCGCAAAGTCAAAGTCGCCCACGTCGAAGCCGGCCTTCGAACCGGCAATATCTATTCGCCGTGGCCGGAGGAGATGAACCGCAAGCTGGTGACCCAGCTCACCACCATGCACTTTGCGCCGACCCCCGCGGCGGCGGACAATCTGCGACGCGAAAACGTGCCGGAGGCGCAAATCCGCGTTACCGGCAATACCGTCATCGACGCGCTCAGATGGATCGTGGCCCGGCTCGACGCGGATCCGGCGTTCGCGCGCACCGCCGAGGAGCGCTTCGGCTTCCTCGACCGCGGCCGGCGGCTGCTGCTGGTGACCGGCCACCGGCGCGAGAGCTTCGAGGGCGGGTTGGAGCGCGTCTGTCTGGCGCTGAAGCAGCTCGCCGAACGCGGCGACGTCGAAATCGTCTATCCCGTCCACCTCAATCCGAAGGTTCAGAAAATCGCGCGTGGTGTTCTCGCGCAGCATCCCGCCGTTCATCTCATGGAACCGTTGGACTATGTGCCTTTCGTCGGCCTGATGCGCCGGGCCTATCTCATCGTCACCGACAGCGGCGGCATCCAGGAAGAGGCTCCCGGGCTGGGCAAGCCGGTGCTGGTCACCCGCGACACGACGGAGCGGCCGGAAGCGGTGACGGCCGGCACCGCGCGCCTGGTCGGTACGTCCACCGAGGAACTGGTCAAGCAGGCGACGGCGCTGCTGGACGATCCGCACGCTTACCGGCAGATGGCGCAGGCGCGCAATCCCTTCGGCGACGGCAAAGCGGCGCTGCGGATCCTGGAGACGCTGGCGGGCCACACCGCGACGGGCTGAAGCGGCGGACGCTATCGCCAATAGCGCTGGCGGCAGAGTTCGGCGCCTTGCTGCAGACCGCGCACCATGGCCGGGGTGTTGAACAGCTCCTGCTTGGGGGGCGGCGTGATGTCGTTCCAGGAATAGGCGAGCAAGGCGACCGCGCCGGCGCGGCAGTAGGCCTCGATCTGCGTCACCAGATCTTCGCTGGTCGGCTCCACGGTGTAGCGCAACTTCGTCGACCAATCGCGCGAGGCATGCGTTTGCGGCACGCCGATGAGGGGCGCGCGCCGCTGATCCCATCCCCGCGCCCGCAACGCCGCCATCATGTGAGGAAGCACGTCCTTCATCGTCCAATCGATGACGCGGTGATCGCGCGAGGTGCTGGAGCCATAAGGATCGAGCGCGACCATGTCGCAGGCCTTGGCGTCGAACTGCGAAACCGCCAAATCGAAATAGCTGTTGTCGACGCGGAATTCGGGCTCCGGCGTCGTGTATTTGAAGGCCAGATCGCCGCCGAAGCTGCAGATCGCGGGCCGCGGGAAGATGGCGGTCCTGTTGGCCTCGCCGATCAGGGCCTTGATGGCGCGCAACATCGGCTTGATGTCGGCGTAGGGATAATCGTCGAGAATCCAGTAACCGAGCACTTTGGGGTCTTGCGCCGTCTCGACGAGATGAAGGCGGATGGCCTTCAGCACCGCCGCCTCGTCCTTCGGATTGCAGCGGTGCGCGGTGTGGTATTGATCGAGGCAGACGCGGTAGAGCTCGTACTGGGGATACTGGTCGATGTAGACGATGTGGTTGTCCGCCAGGGCGGTGTCGAGAGCGCTGCCAGGAGGCACCCGTCCCAGCAGCGTGAGGGTGAAGCCGGCTTGCGCGAAGACCTTGGCCTGATCGGGCGTGTCGACATCATAGGCCCCGACCAGACGGTCGAACCGCCACCACGCGCCGTCATCGGCCCAGGCCGCCGCGGCCGCAACCGCCGCCAGGGCCAAGCCCAACCGGCACCATCTGAATGTGGTCGGCACGACAGCCCCCTTTCTCTTGCTGCGGCCGTCGAGGATTGCGGCCGGCGCTCAAGCCGCCGCTGTGCCAGAGAAGCTCTTGGTCCGCAGCAGCGTGTCGACTTCCGCGACGTCGATCGTCACCGGTTTGCCGGTTTCGGCCGACTCGGAGGTGGCCAACAGCGTCAGCGCGCTGATCAAGGTGTGCCGCAGCGGCATCGGCGGCGGCCCGCCTGCCCGCACGGCGCCGATGAACTCGTCGACCTGCCGGCGATGACCGATGTCCAGCACGCCCCGCCAGCGGGCGACAACGCGCGACTGCCGCCTGACCACGAGTTCGCGGAAGTTCTCGATCTCGCCGAACAGCGAACCGCGAGCGACGATGTATTTCTGGAAGTACCCGTTGGCGGTGCCGCCGCGATTGGTATAGACCGCGTTGGCGATGGTGCCGTCGGCGAACAGCAGCGTGACCGTGATGTTCAGATCCTTGCGCCCGACGACGGCCGGCGTCGCGACGACCTGAACCGGATCGGTGTGGGAGGCCAGGAAGATCGCATAATCGATCAGATGGCAGACGTTGCTGATGACGCGATTGCCGTTGCAGGGCCAGTAGTACCAGCTGTTCGGCGGTATATCGACCGACCGCATGAAGAAGTTCATGGTCAGCGGCCCCGATTCCCGCGCCAAATGCCGGCACAGAACGCGCGTCGCCGGCGCGAACGGCCGGTTGTAGCCGACATGCAGGATCTTGGCCGACGCGACCGCGGCGGTGGCAAGGTCCTCAAACTGGACGCGCGATACGATCGGCGGCTTCTCCACGAAGCAATGCTTGCCGGCGCGCAACGCCGCCGCCGCGAAGTTGGCATGTGTGCCGTGGTAGGGGGAAACGACGACGACATCGCACAACCGGCTCTTGATCACATCGTCCGGCCGCGTCGTCGCGGTCTCGAAAGAAAGCGCCATCTTGGCCAGGCACGCGACTTCCGGCCTTCTGTCGGCCACGACCCTCAGGGCGACATCGCGCTGGCTTATCATGCGCCGCACGATCATGCCCAAGGGCCAGCGGCCGCCGCCGATCAGGCCGACACCGATGCCGCCGCGGGCCGGCACCACCCGAACCGCAGCGCCCGGCTCGGGCCGGGGACCCAATCGTTCGAAGGTGAATCGCTCGATGACCTGCCGCTTGGCGTCGCCGTGTTCCGGCAGCGGCACCAAATTCGATACCGCCGTCAGATAGCGGCCGCAATTGGCCGCGTCGAACCACGGCGGGTATTCGCAGGGCCCGTCGTCGTAGAACAGGTCGTATCTGTTGGTTCTGCTTTCCGTGATCTCCCGGATCATCAGCGGCAGCTTGACCTGCGCCCCGGGGAATTGCGCCGCCAGTTCGTCGGCGTCGACGTCGCAGCCGATCGCCTTGCGCGGACGACAGGAGGATTGCGGTCCGTCGGGCTTGGTGGCGATCACCGTGCCGATGTCGGCGGACGGCTCCGCCTCGCGGACCGAGTCCAGGAAGGGCAGGCCGAGCAGCGTGCCCCTGCCTTGCGGCCGGTCCAGCCAAAAGACGTCGCGACGCCCCAGAACAAGAAGCGCCAGCATGACCAGTTCAGCCATCACGGTGCCGCCGCTCACCGCGATCGCACCGTCGGCCGGATCGGCGGCGTCGGCAGTCGACCAGGCAAGTCCGCCGAAGAAGGCCAGCGCGGCGCAGATCGGCGGCAAGGACTCCGGCACCGCCCACACCTGCTCGCGCCGCGTCAGCGCCTGATAGCTGAGGTTCGGATGGGTAAGCGAGAATCCGGCCACCCGTGTTCCCGGACTCAAACTGCCGCCAGCGTTGTCCGCCACGACCCGGCCTACAAAAGAGGCATATTCGCGCTGAAAATTCAGCTCCTCGCGGCGGAAGAGGTGGCGCGCCTTCGACCAGAGCACGCCGGGCCCGTCGAGCAACAAGACATGCAGGACGTCGCCGGAGCGCTCCCGTGCCAAACGGATCCGCTCGCCAAGCGAAAGCCTGCCACGCAGCCGCGAACGCATCGCCGACATATCCGCCTGCACCAGGACGCGGTTGCTTTCCGGTTGATAATCGGGAAAGGCCGCACAGAATGGAGTTTGTGTCCGGCTAGACAAGCTCACGTTCCCTTTTGCCTGCGGCCGCCAACGTCAGCGAATCAAGCGCCTTCTTGGCCTGTGGGCGGCGAGCATAAGCAGTTTGCACGTTTTTGGCACCACGCTCGCCGAGGCGGGCGCGCATATCAGGCGCAGTAACGAGTTGCAGGATAGCCGCAGCCAAAGCCTCGTCATCACCCGGCGGCACACAAATGCCGCCGTCGATCTCCGTGATCACCCGCTTGGCTTCGCCCGTCACGGCGCCGACGATCGGCCGCCTCACTGCCGCCAGCTCGAAGATTTTCGAGGGGATAACGGTGTGAAATGCCGGGTGGTCCCGCAGCACGACGGTTCCAAGGTCCAAGGCGGAAAGGATGTCGGGCACTTCGTCATAGGGAACCAGGTCGCGAAACACGACATTGGCAAGGCCGAGCGATCTAGCCAGATCTTCGGTCTTGGCGCGTTCGGCCCCTTCGCCGACGATGAGGAACTGGATGTCGGCGCGGTCGCGCAGCCGCCAGGCGGCTCTCACCAGCACCGCTGGATTCTGGCAAAGCCCGAGCGTACCGACGTAACCGACCAGGAACGTGTCCTCGCCATAGCCAAGGTGGCGGCGCGTCTCCTCCCGGCTGCGTCTGGCGGCAAAGCCGTCATCCATGCCATTGGTCACGACATCGATCCTGCCCGGATCGATGCCGCGGCGAACCAGATCGTCTTTGAACGGCTGGGTCAGGACGATGACGCGCCGCGCGCTTCGGTAGAGGCCGAGTTCGACGGCTTCGACAGCCTTCAAAACGGACGACCGGCCCATCCCCACGCCGGCAATCGCGGCGGGCCACAAATCACGCACCTCGAAGACCCATGGGATCTGCAACCGCCGCGCGACGAGATGGCCGGCAATGGCAACAAAGATGTGGGGCGAAGTGGCCAGGATGACGTCGGCCTTCGGAAGGCGGCGGCTCTGCCAATAGGCCGATGCCATGAAACTCGCGTAATCCGCTGTACGGCGCAGCACACCTTCGTTCGGGGCCATATAGGTCCACAGCATGACGTTGCGCACGCCCGCGACGGTCTGTTCCTGCAACCATCGGTTCTCATAGCCGTCGAACAGCTTGCCGCGCGGAAAATTCGGCGCCGAAGATACCACGGTGACGGTATGGCCCAGTTCCGTCCAGATCCTCGCATGCGCGCTCGTCCGAACGGCGGCGGCTGTGGTCTCGGGAGGAAAAGAAGGGGTCAAGACCAGGATGTGCATCGGATATACATCAAACGAATACGGTCTCACCTACGCTCATCAGAGCGCGAACTGCCGGCAACATAAGGCAAGGCACCACCCGCGGCAATATCGCGCCAGGCTGCACTGCGCCAGGCAAAACGCCTTGTTGTTTCGTCACAATGCAGGGCGGGCCTTTGCTGCTCTTGTTCGTTGCATGTCCACCAGCCGCCAACTTGCACGGTTTCGATGATACGAGTATGGAGTGCCCCGCACCAATCGGCTCCATTGAAGTGGCAGTTCACCGCAAGGGGGCGGACAAATGCTGCAAGTGATACAGGATCTTCGCAGCGGACGCACCGACGTGGTAGAGGTCCCCGCCCCCGGCACGCGCCCCGGCCATCTGGTGATCCGCACACGGTGTTCGCTGGTGTCGGCGGGAACCGAACGCATGCTTGTCGAGTTCGGGCGCGCCAACGTGCTCGAAAAGGCCCGCAAGCAGCCCGAGCAGGTCCGCCAAGTCATCGACAAAATCAAGACCGACGGTCTCATTTCCACCGCCGAAACCGTTCTGGCCAAGCTCGGCCAACCTTTGGCGCTGGGCTACTGCAATGTCGGCGAGGTCGTCGAAGTGGGAGCCGGTGCGGAGGGGTTCGCGGTCGGCGACCGCGTGGTCTCCAACGGATCGCACGCCGAAATCGTCGTGGTTCCGAAGAATCTCTGCGCCCGCTTTCTGGCCGGCGCGCCGATCGCGGCGATGGAGGCGGTGGGAGCCGGCAAGCCCGGCGCCCCGGCACCCATCGCCTTCGATCAGTTGATCGAAACGTCCGAGGCGGCCATCAGCCTGGCCGAACGCTTGCGCGGACCGCAGAAGCTCCCGGAGCAATCATGAACCGCGCGCGCCTTCTGCTCTACGCGCGCACGCTGCCCAATTTGCGACCGTTGCAGGTGATCCATAGGCTGACCCGCGGCCTGCGCCCGCTCGTCGTCGATCGTGCGCCGCCGCCGCCGTTGCGCGATCTGCGCGCGTCGTCGGGACGGCCTTTGCCCAAACGCCAGTCGATGCTGGGCGACCGCGCCTTCACGCTGCTCAATCTGACGCGGCGGGTGGCGGAACCCGGCGACTGGAACGATCCGGGCGCCGACCTGCTGTGGCTTTACAACCTGCATTATTTCGACGATCTCGCCGCCGCCTCTGCTGCCAGGCGGCTCGACGCCCAGTCGGCTTTGATCGCGCGCTGGCTGCGCGACAATCCCTTGGGACGCGGCGTCGGTTGGCGGCCCTACCCGCTGTCGCTGCGGATCGTGAACTGGATCAAATGGCACCTGCTGCATGGACGATTGACCAGCGAGGCCGTCGCAAGCCTGTCGCTCCAGGGTCGCGCGCTCGCCCGCCGGCTGGAATACGACGCGCAGGGCAACCATCTGCTGGCCAACGCCAAGGCGCTGGTGTTCCTCGGGATCTTCTTCGCGGGGCCGGAGGCCGAGGGCTGGCTGGCGCGCGGCTTGCGCCTGCTGGCGGCCGAATTGCCCGAACAGATTCTCGCCGACGGCGGCCATTACGAGCGCTCGCCGATGTATCAGGCGATCCTCATCGAGGACCTGCTGGACATGCTGTGGCTCGCCGCGCGCGCCCCCGATGCGCTGCGCGACAGGCTGCCAGCCGCGGTCTGGCGCGCGACAGCCGCCGCAATGCTGGCGTGGCTCGGAACCATGACGCATCCCGACGGCCGGATCGCCTTGTTCAACGATGCGGCCTTCGGTGTCGCGCCGACGTTCGAGGAGCTCGCCGGCTATGCGCGAACGCTCGGCGTCGCCACGCCGGCGGCCCGGCTGGCAAACGGCGTTTACGTTTTGCCCGAGACCGGGTACCTGCGCCTGCAGCTCGACGAGGCGACGGTCTTGTTCGACGCCGCCCCGCTCGGACCCCGTCACGGCATGGGCCATGCCCATGCCGATACGCTCAGCTTCGAGATGTCGCTTAACGGCGGGCGGCTCTTCGTCAACGGCGGCACTTCGGGCTATGCGGCGGGCCCCCGGCGCGATCGCGAGCGGGGCACGGCCGCCCACAACACGGTCGTCGTCGACGACCGCGACAGTTCCGAGGTGTGGGACAGCTTCCGCGTTGCACGCTTCGCAAGACCGCTCGATCTGCGCTGGCGCGAGGACCGCGACGGCCTGACCGCATCCGCCGCCCATGACGGCTTTCGCCGGCAATTCGGCGGCCCGCTGCATCGGCGCACGATTTGCCTTTCCGACGGCCGCCTCGCGATCGAAGATCGCCTCATTGGCGGAACCTGGCGGACGGCGCGGGCGCATTTCCACGCATCGCCAGCAACCGAGCTGACCCAGGACCCCGGGCAAAACGGCGGTTTTGCGGTCCTGCATGGTACGAAGCTGCTGTGGCAGATCACCGGCGCTGAGGCGCGGATCGCAGACGGCTTCCATCATCCCGAATTCAATTGCGAACTGCCGCAGAAAAGCATTGCGGCCGATTTCATCGCTGCCGATGTCCGATTTGCCGCCGCGTGGGGCGCCGGCCACAACCGATGAGCCGCACCATGCCGTCGCCTCGGCCCCGTGATCGGGACGGCGTCGCGCCGCCGGAATTTGGCGCCGGCCAATCGACGGCGCATGCGGCCGTCTTTTTTTGCATCCTTCGATTGAGGCTGCTATAGTTTTTCTCAGGCACACGCCATCGAGCTGGGTGATTCATCGGCATGCGAAACGGGTATCCACGAAGGTCGCGCTATCGCCAACGGCGCGTCGGTGCGGCGCTGGCCGTGAGCATTCTGGGCGTGGCAATGCTGGGCAGGACGCTGGCGCAGGACGCGCCGACCAGCGTACCCAACATGTCGCCGGAACAGATTCAACATGCCATCATGACCCTGCCGGCAGACCAGCGCGCCAAGCTGCAACTGCTGCAGCAGAGACAGCGGCAGCAACAGCAGCCGAATGCGGCGGCCGGCGAACAGCCGCAGACCGAAGCGCCCGTCGAGCTGACGCAGGCGCCCGCCCCGCCGTCCAAAGGTCCGGGAACGGTGCAGCTCGAGGAAGTCATGTCCGAACGGGCCGGACATACGCTTCGTCTGTTCGGTTACGACCATCTCGGCCGGGGCAGCGACGTGTTGGTTCCGCAGATGGGCGCCGTGCAGGAAGATTACGTCCTGGGCCCCGGCGACGAGATCGATGTCAAATTGCGCGGCCAGGAGAGCAGCGATTACACGATCGCCGTCGACCGCAACGGCCAGGTCGTGTTGCCGCGGCTTAGTCCGATCGCGGCGGCCGGGCGTACGCTGGGGGATTTCCGCCGCGACTTGGTGGACGCGGTCCACAAATTCTACCCCCAGACCGACGCGTTCGCGTCGGTGGGCCAGTTGCGCCAGATCAACGTGATGGTGACCGGCGAGGTCAACAACCCGGGGACGCGGCTGGTGACGGGGCTGTCGACCCCGTTGGACGCGATTCTGGTTTCGGGAGGCGTCAAGAAGAGCGGATCGCTGCGCGCCATCAAGGTGCTGCGGGGCGACCGTCAATTCGTCGTCGATCTCTACGACGTCCTGACCCAGCGCAGCGGGGCGCGCTTGCTGCTGCTGCAGAACGGCGATCGCGTGTTCGTGCCGCCGATCGGCGCGACCGTGGCCATCTCCGGCTACGTCCGGCGGCCCGCCATCTATGAGTTGCCGGCGGGGCAGCAGGCGATCAGCGCCGAAGCCCTTGTGGCCTTGGGCAGCGGCGCGGTGCTGCGCGGCGTCACGACCGCCTCGGTCCTGCGCGTGATGCCCGACGGCAAGGGCCAGTTCGTCGACGTGACGGGCCTGCCCTCGGCGCCGGTGCGCGACGGCGAGATCATGATCGTCAAGGCCGCGGTCGACATCTCGGTCGGCCGGGTGGCGCTGATGGGCGCCGTGCGTACGCCGGGCGCGTTCGCGGTGGATAAATACAAGACCCTGCATCAGATTCTTTCGTCGACCGATGCACTGCAACCGGGCGCCTTCACGCTGTTCGGCTTCATCGACCGCATCAACCAGACCACGCTCCAGCACGAAGCGATCCCGTTCTCGCCGCTGCATGTGATCCAGGGCAAGGAAGACGTCCCGTTGGCGACCGACGACACCATTCACGTGCTGTCGGTTGAAAACGTGCAGCGCCTAGTGGGCGCACCGGGCGGCCAACTCGCCGAGACGATGAATTCCGCCGCGGGGACGCAAAGCACCGCACCCGCCGGTGCGGGGACGTCAGGCGCCGCAACCGCCGGCGCAGTTGCTTCCGGACCTGGCGGATCGTCCAACGCGGCGGCGGGCTCCGCGGCTGGCGGCGAAAGCGCCGGCGTCGCGCCCGCCGAGACTGCTGCCGCGGGTTCCGATGCGGCCGTCGGCGCGCAGTTCGGAAAAAAACTCACCGATTATCGCTTCACGATCGGCGGGGCCGTGCATAGACCCGGTACCTATCTTGCCGCGCCCAACACGACGCTGGCGGAGGCCCTCCCGGTACTCGGCGGACTGACCGACGATGTCGACCTGACCAGCTTCGAATTGACTTCCATCGTCATCAACAACACGGACGGCACGTCCATGACGAGCCGCAAGTCATATAGCGCAACCAAGGACCAGCTGGCGGCGCTCATTCTTCAGCCGTACGACCAAATCGTGTTCCATGGAGTTTATTCGGATCGCGACAGCGGCAGCGTCATGATCGAGGGGCAGGTGCGCTACCCCGGCCAGTACGAGATTCTGCGAAACGAGCGCCTTTCCTCCCTCATCTTGCGTGCCGGCGGCCTGACGGATGTGGCTTATCCCTACGGAACGGTGTTTCTGCGCAAGTCCGTCGCTCAATTGCAGGCGGAGGAATCCCAGAGAACTGCGGCCGATCTCCGCAGCCAGCTGTTCGCCGTCATGATGCGGCCGGTTTCGGCGACGCAGCAAGCGCCGTCGATCGAGACGATCGCGGCGCTTCAGAACCTGCTGGGCCAGATCGAGAACGCGCCGGCGCTGGGGCGCATCTCCATCCAGGCCGACCCGGCGCTATTGGCCAAACATCCGGATCTCGATCCGATCCTGCAGCCGGACGATCATGTCGTAATACCCAAGCGTCCGGCAACCATCTCCGTCTTGGGAGAGGTAATGCGGCCGGGCGCCTTTCCATGCCAAGCCTCGATGACGGTCGACGATTATATCGACCAGGCAGGTGGCTATACGCAATTTGCCGATACATCGCGCGTGATTGTGGTGCTTCCCGACGGGCGCTCGCGGGTCGCGGGCCATTCCTGGTTCGGCATTGGCGGCAGCGACGAACTGCCGCCCGGCACCCGCATCGTTGTCGGACGGGACATTGCGGGGCTGCAGTTCCACCAGCTGATTGTGGATACCACTCAGATCGTCAGCCAGCTCGCGACGACCGCCGCTGCCTTAGCGGTGTTAACCACGAACATCAAGTGATGGCTGTCGTCGTCCGACATCGGTCGGGATGTCGGACGTATCAATGATGCGAAAACGCTGCGGCGGTCTGGCGGCCATCAGAGCACGCTACGCGCGATTGCGGTTCCACTTTCCCGCAGCGGTGACAAATCATCGATTCAACCAACGACGGCTGCGTGATCTCGATCGTGCGCGTTTGTTAACGATGTAAGCGAATGGCCATCTGCAGCCGTTGACGGTCGTTGACCATAGGGCAGCTTGCCGGACAATCCATCCGGCGTCTGTTCCTGCTGCAGGTCCAGCCGGAAACGCCGGCAAAAAAAGAGAATTGAATTCATTCTTGGGACTTCGCAATCGCGACAAGCCGCCCCAGCGCCTGGCGTTGGGTAGGCCGCTATGGCCGCAACGATATTGATATTTGGGCCTGCGTGCTATTTGATGAATAACCGAGCGGCAGAGCACGGATCGCAACGGAACGGCATGGGGCGCGTTTGTTGGCTCGGAACCGGTTTTTCCGCGGGTTCGTGATGGGGAATGGCAATGTCGGATGTTGATCGAAGGCGATGGAGCGTAGAGGACTCCTCGTCGTCCGATTGCCACGCCGGCAGCGACCGGGCGCTCGGAGCGGGGAGCCGGCCGCGTATTTATTCGTGGCCCACGCAGCCTGCTCAGATGGGCGCAGGAGCGGTCTCAGCAAGGTGGCTGGTTGCCAAGCGTGCGCTCGATATCTTCGGCGCGGCCGTCCTGCTGGTATTGACATCGCCAGTCTTGCTGCTGATCGCAATAGCCATCAAGCTGCGTTATCCGGGCGTTCCGGTGGTGTTTGGGCAGTGGGTGGTGGGCAAAGGCGGCGTGCCTTTCCGGATGTGGAAATTCTCCACCATGATACCCGACGCTCATCTGGTTCTTGACCAGTTGATGGAGAACGACGAGGCATTGTCCCGCGAATGGAAGGCGAACTTCAAGTTGAAGGACGATCCGCGCGTGTTGCCGGGGGTCGGTACCCTCCTTCGGCGCACGAGCCTCAACGAGCTGCCGCAGTTGTTCAACGTCTTGGCCGGTGAGATGGCACTTGTGGGGCCGCGTCCGGTCTTGCAGCGCGAACTGGTCCAGTATTACGGGCCGGTTGCCCAGCTTTATAAGCAGGTGCGGCCGGGAATCACGGGGCTTTGGCAGGTCAGCGGCCGGAGCAACACGACCTACGGCGAACGCGTCGCCTATGACGAGCAGTATATCCGCACCTGGTCGCTTTGGCGCGACATCGTCATCTTGTTCCGTACCGTCAAAGTGGTGTGTTCGGGCGAAGGCGCCTATTAGGGTCTGGACTCACATCTTGATCCAAACGAGAGCGGCGACGATTGCGGCGGTGGCCAGGAAGTTGCGGGCTAGCTTGTCGTAGCGGGTGGCGATGCGTCGCCAATCTTTGATGCGACAGAAGTAGTTCTCGATCTTATGGCGACGCCGATAAATTCGCTTGGGACAGTAAGCCTGTTTGACCGCGGTGCAGCGACTTGGAATGACCGGCAAGGCCCCTTCGTCCTTGACCTGCTGGCGAACCTTTTGGCTGTCATAGGCTTTATCGGCGGAAACGGCATACGGTGCGCGCGGTGTTTCCAGAACCTCCTCGACGACCTGGCTGTCGTGAACATTGCCGCCGGTGAGGATGAAGTTCAGCGGACGGCCCTTGCTGTCGACAACCGCGTGGATTTTCGTGCTCCGGCCGCCCCGGCTGACGCCGATCGCCTGATTTTGCTCCCCCCTTTTGCGCCGCTGGCAGCGCGGTGAGCTTTCACGATGGTGCTGTCGATCAAGTACAGACTATCGCGCGATTGCGATGCCAGCTTGTCGAAAATCTTCTTCCAGATGCCGCCCCGGGACCAGCGATTGAAGCGGTTATACGCGGTCGTGTAGGGACCGTAGCGCTCCGGCAAATCCCGCCATGGCATACCGGTCCGCAGCACGTAGAAGATGCCATTCATAATCCGGCGGTCATCGGCGCGAGCGCTTTTGCGGCTCGTGGGCATCAGCGGTTCCAGCAGTGCCCATTCCTCATCGGTCAAATCAAATCGCATGATCCACCTCCGACCACGGTGAATCACGATCCTTTCAGCCGTTCAAGAACTTATGTGAGTACACACCCTAGAGCACAATCCGGCAAAGTGGAAACCGGTTTTCCGTAAGATTGCGCGAGAATCAGAGACCTGAAGCGCGATCCTACTTGATGGAATCGGATCACGCTTTAGTCGTTCGGCCCAGGCAATTGACGGATCGGGTCGGATCCGTTGCCGGTGAGCGCCGTTCGGATCCTGCACGAATTTCGCAAAGGGCCACGCGGACGTTGGTGGCGATCTTGCGACCGGCTTTTTGGTGCGACTCGGCGCGGACGATTTTCGCGGTGTGTTGGACTGCCGTCAGCGGACAGAGATCGCCTTCCTCGCCTGTGATCTTGGCAGTTGCGAAAAAACCGTCCGGTAGCCTGCTTCTCGGACGTTCGCGACATCATGCACCCCGGCGCCTCGCGACCGGACACTTCGTGCGCGGCGCATGCTCCGCCGGGAGGCGGGCAAAGGCCTGTTCAACCGGCATCGTATGGCTGTATACGGAAAGCTTGTCGGTCGACATCGTCAGGAGGGGGCAATTAGCAGCCTGAGATCGGCCATCGCGCTGAACTCTGCCGACCGTCGGCCACGCCTGGGTGCGAGTGCTGCTCTTTGCTGCGGTGCCCTGGCCGGGCTGCTGTGCGGCGCACCGCCCGCGTCGGGGCAAAGCCCGTACTATCATGCGCGCAACACCTACGGCGAAACGGGCATTCTCGAGATGCCGAGCGCCCACATGGCGCCGGACGGCGAACTCGCCCTCACTTTCGGCGATGTCGGCGGCACGCGGCCACGCTTCAACCTGTCTTTCCAGGCCACCCCGTGGCTCGAAGTCACGTACCGCTACGGCCGCGTCGGCCAAGACAGCTACGATCAGGGCCTGGGCCTCAAAGCACGTCTGGTGACCGAAGGCGCATACCGGCCGGCCGTTTCTGTCGGCATCCGCGACGTCTGGGGCACCGGCAAATACGCCGCGGAGTACCTCGTTGCCAGCAAGAACATCTGGGACTTCGATCTGACGGCCGGGCTCGGCTGGGGTCGGCTCGCCGACAACAACGTGTTTTCCAACCCGCTCGGCAGTCTTTTCCCGTCCCTCAAGAAGCGCGAACTGACGTCGGAAGGCGGCAGCGATCTCGGGCAGTTCTTCCACGGCCGCAAGACCGGCGTGTTCGCAGGCATCGCTTGGCAAACGCCGATCGACCGCCTCAAGCTGCTGGCCGAATACAGCAGCGACCACTACACCTACGAGGCGGCGCTTGGCGGCGGTGCCCGCTTGAACCGGCATTCGCCGGTCAACATGGGCCTTTTCTATCAGCCGTTCGACAATCTGGCCCTTTCGGCCGGATGGTTCTACGGAACGACATACGGCGTCGCCTTGACCGTGAAAGGCAACGCCGGCGAGATCAATACGTCGCCCCTCACGACCAATCCCAAACCGCCCCCGCCGGCCGTACGCACCGACAAACAGCAGCTCGGTGCTTTGAGATTGATGTTTGCCCGCAATGATTCCGTCGCGGCCGCCAAACAGGGCAGGGCATGGACGGCAGTTCCGTCACCGGAGCAGCAGAGGCAAGAACTGCTGCAGGTCTTCATGAGCGCGACCGACGCCGTGCGTGACGTCGAAATCGACGGCGATGCCCTTCTCGTCGAAGCGGCGCACCGCGGCGACCGTCAGACGCAGTGTGCGCATCTGGCGCGACTGGCCTTGCTGACCGACGTGCGCTTCACCTCGCTGGCCGTGACCGACGTCGACCGATCGGACGGCTTGGTCACGATATGTCCGGCAGGCCCTCGCCCCACAACCATCGCCGATCTGTTGCCCCATTGGCCGCAGGTCCCCAGCGCGCGTGAGAAGACCGGACTGAACGACAAGCTGCGCGCGGATCTGGCGGCGCAGTCGCTCGTCTTCGACGCCGTCAGTCTGAGCACCAGCGAATTGTGGCTCTACTTTGAAAACCGCCACTATCGCGAAGAAAGCCAGGCCATCGGCCGCGTGGCGCGTCTGCTCATGGCCGATGCGCCGCCATGGGTCGAGGTGTTCCACATCGTTCCCGTCAAGTTCGGCGTTGCCATGCAGCAGGTGACCATCAACCGCGGCGCGCTCGAGCGGGTCAATACGACGAGCGGCCTTGCCGTCGAGTTGGCCGATTCCGTCAGCATCGGCAGGCCGCCTTCCGACCCGCGCGCGCCGGCCGCTTTCACGCCCAGGTTCACCTGGTCGCTCGCTCCCCGGCTGAGTCAATACCTGTTCGATACCGCCTCGCCGGTTCAGATCGTGGCTTACGGCGACGCGGCGGCGAGCGTCGAGATCGTCCCGGGCTTGACGCTGGGGACGGAGTTGACCGGAACGATCTGGAGCAATTACCCCCACACCGGCAGTCCCGGCAGCGCCCTGCCGCACGTCCGCAGCGATGTGGAGCAGTACCTCAAGCGCGGGAAATTCGGAATCGCGAACCTTCAGCTCGCCTACGACGCCAGGCTCGCCGGCGACGTCTTCGCCGAGCTGAAAGG
>Ga0335082_10002523_pt1 | contig 19721 bp, 18 predicted proteins | sample Lox_Sample_41_FD_206718 | JGI IMG/M metagenome (GOLD analysis project Ga0335082, IMG submission 206718) | Soil microbial communities from Loxahatchee National Wildlife Refuge, Florida, United States - Lox_Sample_4.1 | ecosystem: Environmental > Terrestrial > Soil > Wetlands | place: USA...
GATCATCTGTTCGACCTGCGTCGTGGTCACCACGTCGGGAAAGGTGCCGAACCCCCATTCCGGCTTGTTGATCGAATCGAAGTGCGTGAATCCCGTGCACAGAATGGCCGCGCCGACCTCGGCGCTCGGGCCATCGGAGAGCACGGCCTGGAAGGCGCCAGGCGCGCCGCCGAACTCCTTCACCGTGCAGTCCTTGTGAATCGACACCAGGCCATTGGTTTCGACGCGGCTCACCATGCCGCCGATGGCGTCCTTCGCCCATTCGCCGGAGGGCACGAGCTTCGCATATCCGGACAGAATCGGCGCTCCGCCCAGCCGCCGCTCCTTCTCCACCAGCACGCTTTGCTGTCCCACGCTCGCGAGCGCGTGCGCGGCGGCGAGACCGGCCGGTCCGCCACCTACGATCAGGACCGGCTTGCTCACGATTGCCTCTGGATCGGGATGTAGCCCGGACCGGAAGTGATCATGCGGCGCGGGTCGTACAGGTGCTCCTGCTTGCCGGCCTTGACCTGCTCCAGATAAGCTTGGAACTCGGCCTTCTTGGCTAGCCAGTCGATGCGCAGCTTCTCCATCAGCGTCTCGGTAGCGGAGGCGTGCCAGTGCAGCTGCACGATCTTGAACGGGTGCGCGCCGCACACGAGAGCGGCGAACTGGCAGTCGGCCATCACCGGCAGCTCGACGGGCTTCCCCGCGGCCTTGCCGATCCATTGGTTCTTGTCGAGCGTGGTGATGCAGCCGGTATCCTGGCCGATCATCACATCGGCATGCGCTTCCTCGACCGCGACGCGCACCTTGCGGTCGATCGCGAAGGAGCGGGTGAACTCGCGCTCGGAGATGATATGGCGGAAGCCGAACCCGCAGCAGTCGTACCAGGTCGAGTAATCGATCACCTGAGCACCGAGCGCCTGCATGATCCCGGTGGATACCGCGAGGCGGTTCCCGCCGAGGATTTCATCGTCGTAGATCGCGTCTTCCGGCACCATCTTGTACACGTGGCATGCCGGATGGATCGTGGCACGGATGCCGCTGCAATCGACCTCCTGCAGCGCGGCGATGCGACGGCGCATGACGTGCACCCACTCCGAATAGTGGACGACCTCTTCGGGGATCAGCAGCTTGCCGTCCACCAGGCGGCCCAGCTTGCCAAGGATCTTCTTCACCCGCTCGCGCAGCGTGGCCGAATGCAGCAGGTACTGGCGCACCTCCTTGTAATTTCCGAAGGAGGTGCCGCAATGCACGAGCGGATAGTAGTGGCCGTCCGGCAAGCCTTGCGCGCGCGCGGCAACGTACGCTTGGTGGAAGTTGCGCAGGAACACCGCTGCGAGGCTTTCGAGATTCCCGATGCCCGAGCCGTGATAGTTCCAGGCGGTGCATGAGGTCTGGTCGGTCTCGTCGAGGTAATCGATCTCGAGGCGGTTCATGAGCCATAGCAGCGAGACTGGATAGCCCGGGATGTTGCCGCACTGACCGCACGACTTGTGGTGCCACAGGTGCTGCGTCGGGATCTTCTTGTCCCAGCCGTACAGCGTCTTGACCATCGCCGGAGCGTGCCCGTCGGTGACCCGATGCACGACGATCTCGCCGTCCTTCTCGAGCTGCCAGAGCACATCGCGCACGTCCTCCACGCGGTCCTTGTTGGTGAGCATCGAGCGCCGGTCGATCTTCTGCTCGACCCACGCAGTGGCGAGCTGCGCCTGCTCGGAGCTAAGCTTGGCATCGCGCCACTCGGACCCGTGGCCGGTGAAACGCTCGCCTCTAGGCTGATTGTCGGCTGTGGACATCGATCTCTCCTTGCGTCGATCGGACTGCCGGCACGGGGCCGGGCGCCGGATCACTGCCTGTCGTCGTCTTCCTGGTCCGCGAGCCAGTCCTTCCAGTCCTCGCGCTTCTCGTCCATGAAGTCGACGATCACGTCGAACAGGTTTTCGTCTATGGTCTCGAGCTGCTTCAGCACCCCGGTCTCTTCCCAGATCGTGTACAGCTCGATCGAAGTCTTGAGGTTGACCTCCCACGCGGTGACGGTGGTGTTGAGCGTGGGCATCGGGATCGCCTTGCGCAGCAGCTTGAGCGGCGCGTCGATCTTGGACACGTTCGGTCCCCAGTCGGGGAAGTGCTCGCGCGTGATCATGTCGGGCGCGAGCTGATTGCCGGTCGAGATGAGCTTCAGCATCACGCGGCTGAACGGGCGCAGCACGCTCTTCGCCGACTCCATGCCGTGCTTGATCGCCGTTTCGCGCATCAGCATCACCAGGCCGCCGGGCGAGTTGCCGAACGGGCAGCGCGCCGCGCAGGTGTAGCACTGGGCGCAGGCCCAGATCTTCTCCTGCATGGCGTCGTAGATGCCCTCGAGGTTCTCGGTCCACAGCAGCTGGACGATCTCGCGCGGACTGAAGTCGTAGTAGTGCGCGGCGGGACAGGTGGCGGTGCAGATCCCGCAGTTGAGGCAGCCGTTCAGCTCGTGGTCGTAACGCAGGTCGGACTGGATGTCCTTGAAGATCTCTTCGAGCTTAGCGCGCGGCACGGCCGGTGCCTCGGAAACCGGATCGCCGATGTGAGCCTGAACGCGGGTCGCCGTTGCGTGCGCCATTCCAGTACCTCGCGCGGTCAGTAGGTCAGGACCTTGCAGTCCTCTTCCATCACTTCCTCGATGAGGTGCGCTCCGCCGATGACGCCCTCGCACTCGGGGATCAGATCGCCCTCTTTCATGTTGAACAGATCGAGGTTGGGCGAGCAGCAATAGAACTTGACGCCCGCCTCGTGCGCGTCCTTGATGAAGTCGTAGACCGATTTGGGCGAGCCTTCCTTGACGTAGAGCTTCTCGGCGACGCCTTTCATCATCAACCGGCCGGCAGTCGCGGTACAGACGACTTCGACCTCATACTCCATCGCTGCCGCCACCGTTGCCTGGAAGATCGGCGCACCGAGCTCCTCGCCGTGGCGCGGATCGGTGTTGGCCATCACGATCACGAGCTTGCGTGCCATATCCTGTCACCGTCTGCATGAACCCGCTGTTGGGCTGAACGTATATTAGACTTCTCTAAAATAAAAGCAACACTCCCGCGCTCAGGTTCTCGCGCCGCGGCAGCGCTGAAGCGCGAACGCCCTCAGATGAAAAGGCTCACGTCCGCGTCCTTCGCCATCGGGAGGAAGGTGGCGGCTCCCACGAACTCCTTCACCTCCGGGATGAAGTCCTCGCGCCCGTAGCCGAACAGATCGACCGTCATCTGGCAGCCGATGAGGTTCACTCCCGCTTCGATGCACAGGCCGCGCAGCTCGCCGATGTCGGCCACGCCCTTGTTCTTGATCGTCATGCGCATCATCGAGCTGGCGAAGGCCTCGAACCCGGGGATCACCGACTGGACGGCGTTCGGGATGTTCCAGCGGATGGACTTGAACCAGTCGGGGCCGAACGGCATCTTCATCGGCATCGCCGGGTTGCCCAGCGGGCTCACGTGCAACGTGGCCAGGTCTTTCTTCAGCAGCTCCAGGCCGTAGAACGTGAAGAACACGGACACGTCCCAGCCGAGCGCCGCGGCAGTGGACGACAGGATGAACGGCGGATAAGCCCAGTCGAGCGTGCCCTTGGTGGCGATGATCGTCATCGAGGGCGTCTTGGCCGCCTTCAGCTGAGCGAGCTTCCCTTCCAGCTTCTGGTCGAGGATCTCGTCGACGCGCTGCTTCACGAGCTCGTCGATCAGGTTGGTGTCAGGCGTTGCGCCCATCGGTTACTCCTTCTCTCAATGGCCGAGCTGAGACGGCCGGATCAAAGATGTCTAGCGCGCGCCTTAGCTCGCCTTACCCTGCCGCCGCAAGCCGCGGCCGAAGGCGAGCAGGAAGCGCAGCGTCTCTTGGTTCTCGCCCTCGCGCAGCAGCTGCCACATGCCGCCGAGGCCCCCGCCCGCGGGAGAACCGGTAGCCATGTCGCGGTGCGCGGCCTCGGTCGCGCCCACCACCCGCTCGAGCAGGTCGAGACCCGCCGTGAGCCGATCCGCCAGCGCATCCAACCGCTCCAGCGCACCGCCCGAGGCGAGGCGCTCGAGCATGCTCACGAGCTGATCGACGCCGGCCCGATTGAGCCGGTCCATCAGCGACAGCGAGGCGCCGATCGTATCCGCCATGCGGGAGACCATTTCGTCGGTGACCGCATCCTGCGCCGCTCCGTAGGTGCGAGCGAGCGCGACGAGGCGATCCAGGTCGCCGTTGGCGACCAGTTGAGCGAGCGCCGGCAGCGCCTTGCCGACCCCCGAGCGGTTGATCTGATCGAGCAGATCCATGCCCTCGCCTGCCGTGGCCGCGAGGCGGCTCACCATCTCGTCGGTGAGCGCGTCGCGCGCCGCCGCGGTTACGCGTTCCAGCTCCAGTGCATCGTTCGGATCCATGGCGGCCTCCTACAGCAAACCGCGGGCCGAGGCCCAATACAGCTTGTTGTACGCCATCTTGAACCAGTGCACGGCGCGTGTGGGGGGCTTGGGATCCGGCGGATTGGTGTAGTTGAACATTGCGTAGGTCGCACGATCCTTGCCGCACTCGATGAAGCAGAACACCTTGCCGTCGTGATCGCGCACCGGAGCACCGAGCTTGATGATCGCGGCGATGTTCTCGCCGAGCGTCTCGGCCTGATAGTGCACCGTGGAGCCGGCTTTACTGATCGGGATGTTGGTCGTGTCGCCGATCACGTAGACGTTGGTGCGCTTGTCCATGGTGAGCTTCACCTTGTCGGTGGGGATGAAGCCGCCCGGCCCCAGCCCGTTCTTCTCGATCACCTCCATGCCCTTGTGCGCGGGGATCGTGATCAGCAGGTCGTACTTCACCTCGCTGCCTTCCTCGCTTTTGAGGACCTGGTTCTTGCCATCGACCTCCTTCATGTTGAACAGCGTCTCGTAGGTGATGCCGAGCCGGTCGAACTCGGGCGTAGCCCATTTGGCGACGTTCTCCAGGCTGTGCACGCGGCCGATGGGATAGGTGTAGTGCAGCTGCACCTTGTCGCGGATGCCGCGGTCCTTGAAGTAATCGTTCAGCATGAATGCGATCTCGAGCGGCGCCATCGGGCACTTGTGCGGCACACCGACCGCGATCACGACCTTGCCGCCCTGGAACTGCTGCAGGCGCTTGAACATCTTGAGCGCGCTCTCCTCGGTGTAGAAGGTCTCGGCGTTTTCGGCGAGCCCGGGGATCATGTCCGGCGCCGCGCGCGAGCCGGTGGCGATCACGAGGATGTCGTAGGAATAGGTCTTGCCGCTCTTGGTCTTGACCTGATTGTTGTCCAGGTTGAAGGTCTCTACCGGGTCGACCTGAAACTCGATCCCCGCCTCGAGCAGGCTCGCCTGATCGCGATACAGCTCGTCGGGCGTCATGCGACCCAGGCAAAGGTAGAGCAGCCCCGGCTGATACATGTGCTTGTCGGAAGCCGACAGCATGGTGAGTTGCACCTTGCCGGAGCGCAGCTCCGGCGCGAGCCGGCGCGCGAGGTTGTTGCCGAGTATCGTCCCGCCCATCCCGCCGCCTACGATCAGGATCTTCATCGCTTCCTCCTTATGGTTCTTGCGCTGCGAGCAATGCCTGGATAACTCATGAAGGACTCGGGATGATCACGAGGCGATTTGCGAGGCAGGTTGGGCTCGACCGGCGCAGCCAATAGATCATTCTATTGGCAAGCCGGGCATGCCCAAGATGACCGCACAGCGCGCGCGAGCGCCCGAGTAGCCCGGCGCAACCCAACGTACCCAGCTCGGATTGCTCACGGGCCCATATCGATCGCACATTTGTTTCATTCGGGGGCGCCTTCATGAATTATCCAGGCTAGATTATTTCGTCTTCTTGATGGCGATATGCCACACGCCGCCCTCCTCCCTGGTCCCGAGGAGCTCGTGCCCCACCTTGCGCACCCACTCGGGGATATCGTTCGCGGAACCCTTGTCGGTGGACAACACCTCCACCTCGTCGCCGACCTGCGCGAACTTCAGCCGGGCGATCAGCTCCATCAACGGACCCGGGCAGAAGCTGCCTCTTGCGTCCACCACGATCTTCTCTGCCATACAGCGGTTTCTCCCTCAGAACGACCAGACCTGTCCGCCATGCGCATCGGACAGAAACTTGGTTAGACCCATCGGCTCGCCGAGCCAGGGCTCCAGATCTTCCGGTTCCACACCGAGCACGTCGACCGCCATGGAACAAGGGTAGATCTTCGCGTCGCCGAGCTCCGCCGCACTCCGGAACAGTTGCTTGAACGGCGGTGCCTTCTTTTGCTCGAGCAGCTTGCCGAACGCGTCTTCGGGTGGCGCCGGCTCGGCGGCGCCCTTGCGGAAATAGTGCAACGCGTTCATGGAAAGGAAGACCGTGACCTCGTCGCCGCTCACGGCGCCGACCGAAGCGATCATGGCCGCCATCTGCAACCGCTCGCGTGCGCCCGACACCACGACGATGCTGATCTTGTTCGCCATACAAGACTCCTTGAGAGGTCGAGCCCGGCCCGGTTACGGACACCCGGCAAACCCGTCGGCATCCATCTTTGCCTGGAAGGCCGGCGCGACAGCCGGGCCAGTGATGAGACTCGCCGACTCGGCGTCCCAGTTGGTGGCCTTGAGCTTCACCAGCCACCCGCCGCCGTAGGGGTCCGCGTTGATGCCCTTGGGCGATGACACCAGTGCGTCGTTGATGGCGACGACCTCCCCGCTTACCGGGGCCTTCACCGGACCGACCCACTTGCCGGATTCCACGGTCGCGAGCGATTTGTTCAGCTCGATGGCGCGCCCGACCTTCTTCGGCGTGTACGCGACGACCTCCCCCGCCAGCGCGCACGCGTAAGCAGTCATACCGACCGTCACGGTGCCGTCGGCTTCGCGCCGCGCCCAGACGTTGTTCTCGACGTTGTAGTACAGGTCGTCGGGAAGGTTGCAGTTCTTCGCCGATCCCATGCTGGCCTCCGAAGTTACGGTGGGTTGCGCCCGCACCCCAGGCGAGGTGCGGGCGCTAGATCAACGACACGACTGCTCACTTCTTTTTCATGAAGAAGGTGTACTCCTTGTTCGCTTCCGAGTGCTCGAGCAGCTCGTTGCCGGTCTGCTTCGAGAACGCCTTGAAATCTTGTACCGAACCCGGATCGGTCGCGAGGATCCGCAGCACCTGGCCGCTCGACATCTCACCGAGCGCCTTCTTGGCACGCAGGATCGGCAGCGGGCAGTTCAGACCGCGAGCGTCGAGTTCCTTGTCGAAGTTCATCGCCTTCCATCTCCTTACGTTTCTCGCATCGTCCACTCAAGGCGCCGGAACCGGCCCCGGGGGTGCGGGCTCTCCGGCCTCGGCGGCATATTAGAAGCTCTTAATATACAGAAAGCAACCCCCCTCGTCGCTCAGGAGACACGCTGGTAGTACAGATTCTGCGGATGGTTCGCCTGGGCGAAGAAAAACCAGCGCTCGGCGAGCAACCCGGCGTACTGGACCAGGAAGGCGATCGCGAGCAGCACGCGGGCGTTCCCGGCCAGGCCTGCGGCGAGCAGAGCAAGCGGGACCGGGCACACCCCGATCAAAAACACCCACTTGACGGAGCGCACGAACGCGTGCGTCGCGCCATGGAAGAACTCGCGCGTGTTGAACGACCCGCCCAGAAAGCCCTGTGAGCTCTGGACGATGCGCGGATGCTTGACTCCGATCGCCGTTTGCAGCGTGGAGCGCGGCTTGAGACGTGCATTGCGGATGAGGCTCGCGCCGCGGCTGACGAACGCGGCGAGCGTGAAGGCGACGGTCCAGCCGGCAAGGAAGCCCACCAGGCTGGGCTCGATCACGCCGGCGTAAGCGGTAGCCAGCATGAGTCCCGAGGCGGATCCGAACAGCAGGTAGTTGATGACCGTGAGCGGGGTATGCCATTCCTGCAAGAATCGCAGGCACGCGTAGATCATACCCGTGCACAGAAACAGCCCCACGCAGAGCACGGTGCCGATCGCGCCGATCGCTAAAGTAGCATCCACCCCAGCCACGAGCGGATGCTGCGCCCAGCCGGCGTAGTGGCCCAGTCCGTAGAGGAACACGCAGCCCATGAACGCGGGCAGCACGATCACCTCGCGCGAAAGCCACGACGTGCGCCACATCGTGACGGCACGCCAGGCGCGCTCCGGGCGCCCAAGGTGGAAGAACGATGCACCCAGCCCGCCGGCGAGAAAGGCAAGCGCGAGCGCGGATCCGCACACGTAGAACGCGGCGTTCGCGGGCCCCTGGATGAGCCCGATGCGGTCGAACACCTGCACCGTGTAGAGCGCGAGGAACAAGCCTTGTCCGACGCCGATCAGCGTCGTCAGCAGGATCACCGAGAGCGCAGGCCTCATCACCAGCTCGTCACATCGTCGAGCGACGGGGACTTGAGCGCGGGCTTGGGCAACCGTCCGTCGACCTTCAGCGGATTGTCGACACGCTCGACATCCTCTGCGCGGACGTTCATCTCGCGCTTGTGCCGCGGCAGGTAGTGATTCGCCGGAGCCGTGCCCCACTCCGGCATGAGCTGATAACCCCCGTTATCCCGGATCGCCTTGGAGACCCCTGAATCCGGATCGTGGATATCGCCGAACAGCCGCGCATTTGCCGGACAAGCCATCACGCAGGCCGGCTTGCGTTCCCCCTCCGGCAGAGACGGGTCGTAGATCCGGTCGACGCACAACGTGCACTTCTTCATCACATGCTCGTGCTCGTCGATCTCGCGCACGCCGTACGGGCAAGCCCACGCGCAGTACTTGCACCCGATGCACTTGTCGTAGTCGACCAGCACGATGCCGTCCTCTTTGCGCTTGTAGCTCGCGCCTGTGGGGCACACCGGGACGCACGGCGGATCCTCGCAGTGCAGGCACGACTTGGGAAAGTGGACCGTCTGCGTGTTCGGATACTCGCCCACCTCGAAGCTCTGCACGCGGTTCAAGAACGTTCCGGTGGGGTCCTTGCCATAGGGGTTGTCGTCGGAGAGGGAACCGGCAGCGCCCGACGTGTTCCACTCCTTGCAGCTCGTGACGCAGGCATGGCAGCCCACGCACACGTTGAGGTCGATCACCAGCGCGAGCTGCGTCATTTGCCGTTGCTCCCCGCGACGAACGCCTGCCACGCCTTGCGCACGCGCTCGACACCCGGGATCGGTGTGACGAGCGGTGCTCGCGGCCAGCTCTCCTGCGGCTCGTCCGCGGCCGCCTTGTAGATGCGCACACGCACGTCGTACCACCCCGCCTGGCCGGTGACCGGATCGGAGTTGGACACCGTAGCCGCCGGTGTCGGCAACTCGTCAGTGATCAGATGATTCAGCAGGAAGCCGAGCCGCGACTCGTTGGCGTCGGGCGCCAGGTTCCAGGCGCCCGGCGCCTTGCCGATCGCGTTCCAGGTCCATACCGTGCCCGGTTCCACGGCTTCGCTGAAGCGGGCCATGCAGCGCACTTTGCCCCACTGCGACTCGACCCAGATCCAGTCGCCGTCGCCGATCCCGGCGGCACTGGCCGCACGCGGATTCAGGTACAGATAATTGTGGGCGTGAATCTGACGCAGCCACGCGTTCTGCGAGTCCCACGAGTGGTACATCGCCATCGGCCGTTGCGTGACCGCGTTGAAGGGATACTTTTGCGCATCGGTGAGCTGCGCCTCGAGCGGTTCGGCGTAAAACGGTAGCGGATCGAAATACGTCGCGATGCGGGTGCGCAACGCTTCGGGAGGCCGGCGCGTCGGCCATTTCCCTTGCGCTGCGAGGCGGAACCTCTGCAGCACCTCGGAGTAGATCTGGATCAGCACCGGATCGCTGTAGCGGCGAATGCGGGTGCGCTGCGCCCACTCCATGTAGCCTCGATTCCAGTTCCGCATGTACCGATACGACGGCGGCAGCTCGTGATGAAAAATGCAGTTGTTCTTGGCGTACATCTCCCACTGCCGGGGATTGGGCTCGCCGAGCATGAACTTCTCGCCGCCCTTGCCGCGCCACCCGGCCAGGAACCCGATGCCCGAGCCCGGCTCCGTCTCGTAGTTGACGATGAAGTCCGGATAGTCGCGATACTTGCGCGAGCCGTCGGCGCGCACGAACGCCGGCAGCTTCAAGCGCGAAGCGAGCTCGATCAGCACGTCCTGGAACGGCTTGCACTCGCCCTTCGGCGGCAGCACCGGGATGCGCACCGCATCCATCGGACCGTCGAACTCCGAGATCGGCCGGTCGAGCAGAGACATCACGTCGTGGCGCTCGAGATAGGTGGTGTCGGGCAGCAACAGATCGGCGAACGCCGTCATCTCCGACTGGAACGCATCGCACACGACGAGGAACGGGATCTTGTACTCCCCGCGCTCGTCGCGGTCGTTGAGCATCCTGCGCACTTCCATGGTGTGCATGGTCGAGTTCCACGCCATGTTCGCCATGAAGATCAGCAGCGTGTCGATGCGATACGGATCGCCCCGCCACGCGTTCGTGATGACGTTGTGCATCAGCCCGTGCACAGAAAGCGGATACTCCCAAGAGAAGCCCTTGTCGATGCGCACCGGCGCGTTGTTCTCGTCGACGAACAAATCATCGGGCGAGGCGGGCCAGCCCAGCGCGAGGCTGCCAAGCGGCGCATTCGGCTTGACGGCGTGCGGGCCGTTGGGCGGCTTCGCCGAGGGCGGAATGGCACGCGGGAACGGTGCGCGGTGGCGGAACCCGCCGGGCCGGTCGATCGTGCCGAGCAGGGTCATCAGGATCGCCAGCGCGCGGATGGTGTGAAACCCGTTGGAGTGCGCCGCCAGACCGCGCATCGCGTGGAACGCCACCGGGTTGCCGGTCACCGATTCGTGCTCTCTGCCCCAGCTGTCGGTCCACGGAATCGGCAGCTCCACCTTCTGGTCGCGCGCGGTGACGCCCATCTCCTGTGCGAGGCGCCGGATCGTCGCCGCCGGCACGCCGGTGAGACGCTCCGCCCACTCCGGCGTATAGGACTTCACCCGCTCCTCGAGGAGCTGAAAGGCGGGCTTGACCGGTGTGCCGTCGGCCAGCGCGAAACTGCCGAACAGATACGGATCGGCGCCTTCGGTGTGCGTGGGGACCGGGCGGTTGGTATGCCGGTCCCACCACATTTGGTTCTGCGGATATTGCGGGTTCACCTCGTCGGCGTTGGGATCGCGCATGAGGAGGCCGTAGCGATCGCTCTGCTCGGCGAGGTTCACGAGCTGTCCGGCGTTGCTGTAGCGCACGAGGAAGTCGCGGTCGTAGAGGCCGAGCGCGATGATCTCGTTCACGATCGCGAGCAGCAGCGCGCCGTCCGTGCCGGGACGGATCGGCACCCATTCGTCCGCGATCGCCGAGTAGCCGGTGCGTACCGGGTTGATCGAGACGAAGCGCCCGCCCTCGCGCTTGAACTTCGAGATCGCGATCTTGAGCGGGTTGGAGTGGTGGTCCTCCGCCGTGCCGATCATCACGAACAGCTTCGCGCGCTCGAGGTCGGGACCGCCGAACTCCCAGAACGACCCGCCGATCGTGTAGATCATGCCGGCGGCCATGTTCACCGAGCAGAAACCTCCGTGCGCAGCATAGTTGGGCGTGCCAAACTGGCGCGCGAACAAGCCGGTGAGGGCCTGCATCTGATCGCGCCCGGTGAAGAACGCCAGCTTCTTGGGATCGGTGGAACGGATGCGCGCGAGCCGCTCCTCCAGGATCCGGAACGCCTCGTCCCAGGAGATCTCCACGAACTCGCTGTCGCCGCGCGCCGAGCCGGGTTTGCGCATGAGTGGCTTGGTGAGGCGGGCGGGCGAGTACTGCTTCATGATGCCCGAGGAACCTTTGGCGCAGATCACGCCCTGGTTCAGCGGGTGGTCGGGGTTGCCGTCGATGTAACGGACCTCGCCGTCGCGCAGGTGCACGCGAATCCCACAGCGGCACGCGCACATGTAGCACGTGGTGGTCTTGATTTCTTCCCTCGGCGGCACGGGAGTCGGGCTCTCTGGAGGCATGGGGAAAAGGTTCGATCCGGTCAAGCGCTGGAACCGCGACTAGTCTACCTGCTCCTGAGCGACCCTCACGCCGCCTCGGGCGCAATGCGGATAGGCAACGATATGCGTGGCTCGGCTCGGCCGGTTTGACCTACGTCAATCATCCCGCCTGCCTGCATACGCCCCGGCAGCCCTGCGGGCCGATCTGATCTCCGCGCGGCAAGTCCCGGGATGCCGCGCACTCCCCCGGATCCCGGTGCAGGAACGACCGGGCCTCGGGTTGGAATCCCGTCCGGCGCGCGATACCGCAAACCGCATGTGGCCGCATCCGGCCAAGCGGTCTTTCGAGCGCGCTACCCAATTTGTCCGAGAGCAGACGTTCGCCCATCCTCAGGAACAAGCTTGCGGTCAGTATCCAGACTCGCGCGACGCAAAGCCGCCACCCAACGTCTCCCGTTATCCAAAAACGCGTACACTACGCACTCCCTCCAGATTGCGTTGATGAGCATGGAGCGACCCAGCGAGCAGTCGGTCGTGTTTGTCGTTGACGACGATGATGCGATGCGTGCGGCGGTCGGCAGGCTGGTCCGATCCATTGGCTTGAACGTCGTGCTGTTGGCTTCGGCCCGCGAGTTCGTCGCGCAGAAACTGCCCACCGCGCCCTGCTGCCTCGTGCTCGACGTGCGCCTTCCTGGCTTGGGTGGGCTCGACTTTCAAGCGGAGCTCGCGAAGGCCAACATCTACACTCCCATCATCTTCCTGACCGCTTATGGCGACATTCCGATGAGCGTGAAGGCGATGAAGGCCGGAGCACTTGAGTTCTTGACGAAGCCATTCCGCGATCAGGATCTCATCGATGCCATTCAACTCGCGCTCGAACGCGACCGGAAGCGCCGGGAAGACGAGAGCGTCGTTTCGGCGTTGCGCTCTAAGTACGAGACGCTGAGCGCTCGCGAGCAGGAGGTCATGGCGTACGTCACGTCTGGCCTGCTCAACAAGCAGATCGCAACCAAAATCGGAATAACCGAGAACACGGTCAAGTTGCACCGCGGCCACCTAATTGAAAAAATGGGCGCCAAGTCGCTGGCAGAGCTCGTAAGAATGGCAGACATTCTGCGCGTGCATGGCCCAAGGGCGTAGCTGGTTACTACCTTGGTCTACTACACCGGCCGCCAGCAATCTCCCATTCTTCGGGGATGCCGAAATCAGCGGAGAGGCCTCGATCGACCAAGACGGATTTCTCGGCGACGCCTCATGTCATCTCCATCGTCGACGACGACAAGTCGTTCCGCGGAGCGATTGCGCGTCTCATTCGATCGCTGGGCCATTCGGTCGCCGCTTTCGACTCCGCCGAGGACTTCTTGCAGTCCAATCGTGTAAACGAGACCGAGTGCCTCATCTGCGACGTTCGAATGCCACGAATGAGTGGGCTTGAACTGCAGAGCGATCTCATTGGCAAAGGTTACCAGCTCCCGATCATATTCGTGACGGCGAATCCCACGGAGAGTGCACGCAAGTCCGCACTCGCTGCGGGCGCTATCGGCTTTCTGAACAAGCCCTGCAATGAGGACACGCTGATCGCGCTATTGGACGAGGCGCTCCGCGGTCGCAGTGCGGCCAGGTAAATCGGCCATCGATGCAATGCCGGGCAGCCAACCATCGCTGGGAGGGAGCATGGCACAAGAGCAGCCGCTGCTGCTGGCGGTCATGCCGCCGAGCAGAGGGCAGGTCAGGGCCGCGGCGGTCGTCGCGGCCATCGTGCTGGTTGCGTTCCTGGCGGCGCTACCATTCTCGAAGGTGCAGCTGGCCGTTTTGGGCCCGTTCGTCGCTGTAGTCGATACGATATTGTTCCTCGGCGATGTGATCACCGCGGCGCTGCTGTTCGCGCAGTTTTCCGTTGTGCGGTCGCGCGGGCTTCTTGTCCTGGCCACCGGATATCTCTTCACGGGGCTGATCATCATCCCGCACGGGTTGACGTTTCCGGGCGTCTTCTCCCCGACGGGGTTGCTAGGTGCCAGCCAACAAACGGCGGTATGGCTGTACGCGTTCTGGCACGCTGGGCTCCCCATCGCCGTGATCGCTTACGCTGTATTTCCGGACGCCGCGCGGTTCAGCTGGTTGCAGCAAAGCTCGGCGCAAGGCGCCATCCTTGCCGGTTGCGCGGGGGCCGTGGCGCTCGCTGTTGGGTTAACACTGATTGCGACACTGGGTCAATCGATGTTGCCGTCGGTGATGGTCGACGACACCCAGTGGTCCCCGGCGCGAATGGTCTTACTCCAATCGACCATCATCCTCCCTCTACTGGTAGCGGCCATGGTCATGATGTGGCGCAAGCGTAAGCAGTCGATTTTGGATCTGTGGCTTTGCGTGGCGCTCTGGGCATGGCTGCTCGAGTATCTGCTGATTGCACTTACTTCTACCCGCTACGGCGTGTACTGGTATACCGGACGTGTTTTTGGCTTGTTGTCAGGCACCCTAGTGCTTCTCGTACTTCTGTCGGAGACGACGAAGATCTATGCGCGACTTGCTTTGTCCGTGATGGCAGAGCGACGCGAGCCTGAAGGTCGCATGATGTCGATGGAAGCGATGTCGGCGGCGATCGAGCACGAGATCCGGCAGCCGCTCGGCGCGATCATGGCCAATGCCAATGCCGGGCAGCGTTGGCTTGGGCGCCTACCGCCAGAGCTTGGCGAAGTGCGTGAGGCGCTCGATTGCATCGCCGCCGATGCGCAGCGATCGAGCGAGGTCATTCGCTCGTTCCGTGCGATGTTTGGAAAGCGATATCAGCCAGAAGCACAGATCGATGCCAACGAGCTCATTCGGGAGACCGTGGCGCTCATGCAACGCGAGCTCGAAGCGACGAGAGTCGCTGTGCAACTCGATCTGGCTGCGGAGCTGCCGCGCGTTCCCGCCCACCGGGGCCAGATGCAGCAGGTGATCCTGAACCTCGTCAACAATGCTGTGGACGCCATGCGTGGCATCACCGACCGCGAAGCCGTCCTGCGCATGACGTCTAGGTTTTCCGATTCGAACGGAATCGAACTGATTGTGTCGGACACCGGTACGGGGATTGACCCCCAACATCTCGAACGCATCTTCGACGCGTTCTACACGACCAAGCCGAATGGCATGGGGATGGGCCTCGCGATCTGCCGCTCCATAGTCGAGGCGCATGGCGGGACCCTCTCGGTATCCCCCGAGGTGCCATACGGTTCGGCATTTCGGTTCAGCCTGCCCGGCAGGGAAATGGCAGTGGCCGCGAAGTAGTCGCTTAAGAACGACCACCGATTGACGCCTGGTATCGGTCGGCTGCCTTCCAGGTCGGCCGGGTTGCGGCGCTTCGTCCCGCTCTTACCTAGCCCGGATATTTCATGAGGGACTCGGGATGATGGCGAGGCGAGTTCCGAGCCAGTTGTGACTCGACCCTCGCAGCCAATAGCCGTGACTATTGGCAAGAGGGGCATGCCGCAAATGGCCGGAAATCGACCGCCGGGTCCCGCGCAGCGCGGAGCAGGTTCCGTCGGCCTTGGCCGATGGATGCGACCGCGGAGCGGGACAAGGTGCGCCATGTTCGTGCGCGGTCCCCATGTGCGCCTTCACGGTCGCATCCCCAGAGGGGCCCCTGCTCCACGTTCCGGCGCACCCGAGTACCCCGTCGCGACAAATTGTACCCGCCTCGAATCCACCGCAGACCCTGTGCATCGGGAACCTCGCCATATTTGGGGGCGTCTTCATGAAATATCCGGGCTAGACCTTCGTATAGCCGCGCTCCACCTTGAGATGGGCGCGACTCACCCAGCGTGGAATGGCGGCGTGACGTCCGGCGCTGTACTTTTTTTCCCACCGCAATTTGGTCGGTCGTGGTGAAAGAGAGACAGCTGCTCTGGGTGCTCATAACGCACGTATGACATCCAAATGACACCTAGGCACCACTTTTCTTCTGCGGTGATTCTCAATGAACGGGAGGTCAATATGAGTAGGGTACGCTGGGTTTGTTTGCTGGCTTCACTCGTCTTCGTGGCAGCGGGACCAACATTCGCGGAGCCGCAGAAGCCCAATGTGGTGTTCATTCTGGCCGACAACGTGGGCTACGGAGACTTGGGCCCTTACGGCGGTGGCGAGTTGCGCGGCGCGCCCACCCCGCGGATCGACCAACTGGCCCGTGAAGGGTTGCGGCTAACCCAGTTCTTGGTCGAGCCGGCTTGCACGCCGTCGCGAGCGGCCTTGCTGACGGGGCGCTACTCGATCCGCGAGGGGCTATCGCTCATTCTCATTCCGGGCGGGCCAAACACGCTCTCGGCGCGCGCGGTCACGATGGGCGAGCTGTTCAAGAGCGCGGGCTATGCCACGGCGATCTTCGGCAAGTGGCATCTGGGCATCGACCCACACAGCCTGCCCACGGCGCACGGCTTCGACGAGTTCTACGGCATTCCTCCCGACTTGACGTGGGACTCGGCAACCTACGTTGACAAGATCTTACTCTCCCACGCCATTCCGGCGCCGCGCGACGTGCTGCTGGAGAAAGGACCACAGATCTACGAAGCGGTAGCGGGCGGGCCGCTGCGCAAGGTCAAGCCCTTCACCCCGGAGGTCAGGGCCGAGATCGACAATGAACTGACAGCCAAGTCCATCGATTTCATGAAGCGGCAGAAAGCCGCCGGGAAGCCATTCTTCCTGTTCCTGCCATTCTCAATGGGCCATATACCCAATCTGCCGTCCAGCGAATTCAAGGGCAAGTCTCGCATCGGTAACTATGGCGACAAGCTGATGGAAGGCGACTATCACGTCGGCCAGATCCTCGACGCCCTAAAGGAGCTCGGCGTCGATGACAACACGCTGCTCGCGTTTGCGTCCGACAACGGCCCGTCTGGAGAAGCCTTTCGTGAATATGGCAACGAAGAAACGCCAGACATGGGCAGCCCGGGTCCGTTTCGCGGCGAGCTTGGCGAAGCCACCGAAGGCTCGATCCGGACCTTCTGCTTCATCCGCTGGCCGGGCAAGGTGAAGCCAGGCACCACTTCCTATGCGATGTTCTCGATCATGGACTTCTTCCCGACCTTTGCCAACATCATCGGGGCCAAGCTGCCCAGCGATCGTCCTATTGACGGCGTCGATCAGATCGACGTGTTACGCGGGCAGAGCGAGACGGGGAAGCGTGACAGCCTGTTGAGCTTCATCGGCGGCGACCTGGTGGCGTCGCGCTGGAAACAATTTCGTGTCTACTTTACCGACATCCATCCGACGGGCATCGGCCCACAGCGTCAGCCTGGACCCGGGTCAGCCAGCGCCCCCATGGCCGGCTACCCGAAAGTCTTCAACATAGAGGCGGACCCACACGAAGATCTCAACGTCTTTGGGCCCTGGCCCATCGCCGCTGAACCGGCGCTTAAAGTAGTCGAGGAGTACTTGTTATCGATCAAGAAATATCCGAACCCCCCCGCGCCCAATGTCACTCAATTCCGCAACAGTGGTGCCGGTGGCTAACGTGCCGGGAGACCTAGCCTGCCGGGTTTAGGTCGGGCTCCGTCTGTAAGCGAGCGCCATTGCACGAACCTGGCGCTCGCATTGGGCGCACATTGGGAGTAAGGGAAAGATGTCGCTATCGCGCGTGTTCTTGCATCGCGGCCAACTAAGTGCCCGTTGGGCGAGTGCGCTGCTCACCTTCAGCGTCACGCTTTTTTTAGGCGTGAGCGCCAGCGCTGACGAGGGCGGTGTTCCCTTCTGGCTATCCGGTCAATACTCGAGCTTTGCCGCGGTGCCCCAACAACCAGGTTGGTACATGCCGACCCAGCTCTACAATTACAACGGGGAAGCGAACGGGACGAAGAGCTTTCAGCGCGGCGACAGCGTGGATCTTGGCGTGAGCTCGAAGGCCGCACTCATGTTCTTCACGCCGACGTGGGTCCCGAACGAGAAATGGTTCGGGGGCCAGCCTTCGCTTTCGCTTACCTTCGGAGGCGGTTGGAATTCGACTTCGGCTGATTTTTCCATCTCGACGGCGACCCTGGGCACGCAGACCCTCAATCGCAGCGATTCGGACTCGGGCGGCATGGATCTCTATCCGCAGGCCCAGATCGCCTGGACCAGCGGAAACAACAACTGGATGGCCTACATCACGGGCGACATGCCCGTCGGCAGTTACAGCAGCACGCGGCTGTCCAACATCGGGCTCGGTCACACAGCCGTTGACGTCGGTGGCGCCTACACCTATTTGAATAACACCAGTGGATTCGAGACCTCGGCCACGCTGGGTTTCACATACAACGGCATGAACACGAGCACGAACTACCAGAGCGGAGTTGACTCGCATCTGGACTGGGACGTCTCTCAGTTTCTGTCTCAGAACTGGCAGGTCGGAATCGTGGGTTACGTCTATTACCAGCTTACCGCCGACACGGGCAGCGGAGACCACGTCGGGTCGTTTAAATCGCGGGTCGCATCCATCGGGCCCGAAGTCGGTTATTCGTTCACGCTTGGCGGCATGCAGTGGTACGCGAACTTGCGCGGTTACTGGGAGTTCTGGGCCCAGAACCGACTCGAGGGTCATGCAGTGTTCGCGACGCTGAGCATCCCGCTTGGGCTCGCCCCGAAGAAATGAAGGATCTTCGCCGGCGTGCAGCTCCTAGCCGCAAGCAGCGCAGTGATGCGACGCGCTCTGCTCGCCCTCACCGCCGGGCTGGCGCTCGCGTCGTCGGCCGTTTCACCCGTCAGCGCTCAGATGCCCGGGCAGATCATTGTGCCTCCCCCGCCCGAGTCGGCGGACCAAAAGGAGACGCCGCTGTAGAGCTCATTCCGGGAACGTCTGGTCGAGCCCGGCCGTATCCGCACCACGGGCGCCCTTGAAAAGACGTTGGAAGGTCTGCCCGCATTCTTTGGCGGCACCAACTTCACGTTCAAGCCGCGAACCTACTACTTCGATCAGGTCGATCCCAACGGCAAAGTCGAGGAAGCCTGGGCTTTGGGCGGATCGATCGAGTACAAGTCCGGCCTCGTCTGGGATCGCATCTGGGTGGGGGCCGAGTTCTTCGGTTCGTGGCCGCTCTACACGGGGCCCAATGCAGGCGACACCCTGCTGCTCACCTCTTCGGGACAGTCCTATACGGTGCTCGGACAGGCGTACGTGGCAGCCAATCTCTCGGCGAACAATCAGCTCATCGCGGGTGACTTCACCAGCGTCGACACACCGTATGCCAACCGCGAGTTCAACCGCATGACACCCAACGCCTTCCAAGGCGCGCTACTCAACGGATACTTGGCGGACGAGCACCAGAGGCTGCACTATCTCGTCGGCTACCTTGACAAGATCAAGGAGCGCAACTCGACCGACTTCATTCCGATGTCGCAAGCGGCCGGCAGCAGCGCGAGCACGGGCACCGCGATTGGCGGAGTTCGCTACACGCGCGGCGAGGTTGCCGTGGGTCTCGCGGAGTACTACACAGCGCAGGTCTCGAACATTTTTTATGCGGGTGCGACCTATACGCCTCGTCTGTCCGACCCCTACGAGGCCAAGCTCTCCGCACAGTTCACCGATGAGCTCTCGCTGGCTGGCGCCAGCGGCAAGCCGCTGCCCAACCAGTGGGGGCTAGAGGCGGTCGGCAGCCGGGACTTCGCTGTGCTCACCCTGAGCTTCACGCAGACCTCCAGCGCCGGCGACCTGAGTAGCCCCTGGGGCGATGCCCCCAGCTTCACACGCACGGAAATCCACAATACCGCGCGCGCCGGTGAAAACGCCGTGCTGGGCATGCTGTCCTACCACTTCGACCGGTTGCGCCTTCCCGGAGCAAGCTTCGCCGCCGTGGGTGCCTACTACTGGG